>Ga0180435_10003993_pt1 | contig 14620 bp, 17 predicted proteins | sample SS_ome_3_FD_132467 | JGI IMG/M metagenome (GOLD analysis project Ga0180435, IMG submission 132467) | Hypersaline lake sediment archaeal communities from the Salton Sea, California, USA - SS_3_S_1 metaG | ecosystem: Environmental > Aquatic > Non-marine Saline and Alkaline > Hypersaline >... | reverse complement strand
CGGGAGCATTATGACATCAGCATGAAAATCGGCTCTCTGGCTTTATTTCCGGCGGTTGAAAAAAGTCCGGAACACACCATTCTTGCCGCACCCGGCACCAGCTGCCGCCATCAGATTGCCGACGGGACCGGGCGCAAAGCCTTGCATCCGGCTCAGATTCTGTGGGATGCATTGACCAAAACAGAAACCCATCATCACATTCCCTGACCCCTTCTATTCTTGCAACCATGCCATTTCAATACCTCATCGCCCCTTTTGTAATCTGGCTGGCAGTTATCGGCTGGCTTTGGTACGATGTGGATGAATCGTGGGCACCGTGGGCCATCCCCCCTGCTCTGATTCTGGCGGTTCTGATTGTCTCCCGCCGGCAAATCAACTGGTGGTATTACAACACATACACGCCTGACTTGGACGCCCCGATACGGCGCCTTTTGGAGACATCCCACGTGTTCTATATGCGATTATTTCCCAACGAACAGGCAGAATTCAGAAAACGGGTTTTGCTCTATGTGGTGTATCATCAGATTCGTGGAATGGGCCTTGACGAGTTGCCGAATGACCTGAGAGCTGCCGTTGCCATCAAAGCCGTGACGGTTGCCTTTCGGACAGAAGACCCACTTATGAAGGCCTATGACCCCATCTTCATCTATGGCCACCCCTTCCCGACCCCAAAACACAACGCTTTGCATACCCTCGAGCTCGACCGGGAAGACCGGGCTATAATTCTGTCAGCCCCCCAACTGATGGCTGGCACACTCAACCCCCGTTCATATTACGATACCGGGCTTCATGCGTTTACAGAAGCCTTCCGCCATGCCTATCCTGACCACCAGTATCCCGAACTTCAGCCTGATGATTGGCATCGCCTTGAGACCATCGGCGGATTTGTCAAACATAAGGTCCTCGCTGCCATTGGCCTACCCGAAAATGAAGTGCCGCTGTGGCCAGTGGCCGCTGTAACATGGTTTCATTTCCCGGATGCCTTTCTCCGGCAATGGCCCGAAATGGATGTCAGCATGAAAAAGGTATTCGAAAATTGAGTATTTTGTCAGATTATACGCTGTTGAAATTCATTCCATGCCTCTGAATCGAACCAAACCCCAGGAATCAAGGGCCGCCATCCAACGCCTGTACATTGCTATGCGGCACCTGTTTATCCGCGGCAGTTATAAGCCACTGGGCGTTTCCGGAGAATCAATGATCGAAGCCCTGATGCAACTCGGTCCCGAAATTTACGGATCAATTGCAGACCCCGAAAAGGTAGAGCTCAAAGGGCTCCTCTACATTTTCGAGCGCCTTCCAAGAGGTATTGAAGAATGCCGGTATGTCAGGCTGATTTCAAGAGAGGGATATGAAGAATCACACTTTGAACCCATTGTCCCCGCCAAACGCCGGCGCAACTGCTACCGCATTGACGACCAACAGATGTTTATTGAAATGACCCGAGGAAGGTCAGATATCTACGACGTGCTAACCCACCTTACGTTCATGTATATTGAAGCGGAGAAAATCCGCCATAATGCCACCGATCAGAAAGGGCGGCCATCCCGAGAGTGGCTGATGCTTGAGCAACTGGTCCTCGAAGAAAGCCAAGCTGAAGACCTCAACCGGGAAGTGGCCTACACCTACCTGAGCACCCTGCTCGGGAGGAGTTTTCGCGAGACCGTACAAGCGTGTCAGGACTTTGACCAAAGCGCCGGGGTCAACAGTATTTTCCACATCACCTATTGGCTCGGTAAACGTTCGTTTGATGAAACTGATGAGCAACTCGACCGGGAAATCAGTTTTTCGAGCGACTTGAGAGAGAAAATTGGACACCATACATATGGAGAGTACTGGGCAAATCATATCAAGTCATTTTTGGTGGAGAATGGCTTATTTGAGCGCCCGCTCCACATCATCAGTGCCAACCTCCACAGTGTCATGAACCTGCTGTACGCCGAACAGGCCCTCCTGACCGACACAACTGTCGGCGACAGTCTGAAAGAAAAAATAGAAACCCTCAGCCAGCCCCGCCATTCGGCCTTGAGGGCCAAGGTAGCACGTTATGCTTCCGACCACGGAATGCACCGGCTTGATGACCTGACCGGCACTAATATTTCTGTCCAGATATTTGATCTCGCCCGTCTCATGCCTGAGTTCCAATCGCCTGAACTCCCTGCCGATTTTGATCACATTGCCCGCGAAAAACCACTTTTACTGGTCATGGATTATGCCTTTGGAGAACAGGCCTTCGAGACTATGGACGAACTCCTCAAACCATTTGAAGAAGCTCCGGAAAACCCCTCCCTCAACGTCGCATCAATTTCAATTATGGGGAAAGCAGGCATTCTGTGCGGTAATAAGGGGGAAATCATGTTGCCCACTGCCTATGTGTTTGAGGGTACGACAGACAACTATCCACTTGACAATGACTTGACAATTGCTGATTTTTCCGACCAGGATATTCCAGTCTTCGAAGGGCCCATGATTACCGTGCTTGGCACCTCTCTCCAAAATCAGGAGGTGCTCCGGTTTTTCCTCGAATCAAGCTGGAAAGCCATCGGGCTGGAAATGGAAGGTGCGCACTATCAAAAGGCCATCCAGGCGGCCTCGCGCATCCGGAACAGCATAGACTCAGGTGTCAAACTGCGTTACGCTTACTACGCCTCAGACAATCCGCTGCTGACTGGCCACACCCTTGCATCCGGCAGTTTGGGGCTGGAGGGTGTCCAGCCTACGTACGTCATTACCCGTAAGATATTGGAAAAGATCATCGGGCCATCCTCAACAGCTGACTGAGCCATCAGCACATCAAACCCTGCCGTTTGCACAAAGGGTCTCCACAGTCGGATGGTCACTCCCACCTATAGGCTCGATGGTGACATTGAGGCTTTCGGCCTTTGGAATAAGCCGGAGGTGATGCAAACTGTTCTTTTTTACGTGCCCCAAGGTGCCCATATCAATCATTTTGCCTTCTACATCAGCCCACACCTGATACTGGTGGCCTTCGGGGGCAGCGGGCATTTTCACAACGTGCAAGAGGGCGTCCGATTGATTCGGATTATAGTACACAACAAGAAGGGCATCACCTTTCGGATCAAGGCTTCGGACGTGCACATGACGAGTATTCTGATCGATGAGAGTCGATAGGTCAGCAGTTATCGGAGCCATCTTTGCTTCAAGAGATTCCAACTCTTTCTGGCAAAGATGATATTCTGACACCATCGCAGAGTACTGATGGTCAAATTGTTGACGTTGCCGGAATGAAAACCAAGCAAGAGCAATCAAGCCCACTACCGAGAGCGCAAGCAGTACCCGAGACAGGCTGACCCTGCTGAATTCCTCCTCCACAACGGGTTGCCTTCCCTGAATGGCATCCATCACCTCTTGCTTCAGTGAAGGTGGTGGTGGAATGCTTTGCTGATTCACATATTGATCAAGAGCCTGACGCATGGCTTCAATCTCCTCCCGCACCTCAGGGTCCCGCCCTGCAATTTCCTCAATATGGCTGTTTTCTTCTGGGGTTGTCAGACCCAGTACATATTGTTCCAGCAATCCGGACTTAATCAGTTGGTCTTTACTCATTTTCTTTACGCACCTTTAGGTGCTTCTCCATCACTTATTCTGCGCACCTGATGACATCCCGAAGAGCAGCAGTAATCAGGGCTTTAATATGATTGACTCCAGTATGATAATGTGTCGCTATCTCATCCGTACTCATGCCATCCAAGAGAAAATGCCTGAGTGCAAGGGCCGGCATTAACTCTTCTGCTTGAACTTCCCTCACTCCTTCGGACCTCCACCCACTCAATTCGTTTTCCTCCTGAATCCGGGCAGCCACCTCCTTCGTCATCAGGAGTAAAGCAGACAGATTGATTTCTACAGGAATCACTGACAATGCAAATTCCCGCTCCCACAGCACTTTAAACACATCACGAACCACTTTGCAGGCACCGTTTTCATGACCAGTCACTTTGACAGCAAGTGCGAACACGTACGGCGCGTAGCGATCGTAGGTGGTCGAAAAATGAGCAGCACGCACTGACATGCCTGTGTTGCGACGGTGAAAAGGTTTAAGAAAAGGCATGAGCCTATTTCGAGAAGAAACATTGGTTTTCAGGGATGGTTTAGAAAATAAATTCAATGAGATTTGACAATTTTATTCTTGAAGTACCAATTAACCAATCTGAAATTTTCAAGACTAAAAAAGATTGGGTAATTTTGCTCCTTTATTATTTTACCTATATAATATTTTACTGACTGTAAAGTTCAGGACATGAAGACTGAATACAAGACCCGCTCAGACATCCGAATGCTTGTATCCGGCTCAGTCGGAAATATTCTTGAGTGGTATGATTTTGCCGTTTACGGCTACATGGCCAAGGTCATAGCGCCTCTCTTTTTTCCGACAGAAGACAAGACTGCCGCGATGATTTCCGTGTTCGGCGTCTTTGCAGCAGGGTTTTTGATGAGGCCGCTCGGGGCAATTCTATTTGGGTACATCGGTGATAAACGGGGGCGCAAGCAGGCACTTGTATTGTCAGTCATCCTGATGGCTTTTTCAACAGTAGGGCTGGGGCTTCTTCCAACTCATGCCGCTATTGGCGTTGCAGCACCGTTTTTGCTCACTGCAATGCGACTGATTCAGGGGGTGTCTGTGGGTGGAGAATTAACGACCTCCATCTCGTTTATTGTTGAAAAGGCTCCAGAGGGCAGGCGCGGCTATTATGGTGCCTGGACCACCTTCTGTGCTGTCGCTGGTATTTTGCTTGGCTCTGCTGTCGGCGCTGCCGTAGAAAGTGTGTTTTCCGCGGAGCAGATTACGAATTGGGCATGGCGCGTACCATTCCTGATTGGATTTATACTCGGCATCTACGCTCTACTGATGCGCCGCACCATCAGTGAGTCCGACTCGTTTACCAAACTTCGCAGCTCTGGCCGGCTCATCAAGACGCCTCTTGCTGACGCATTTAAGAGCCACGGAATCACCATGATCAAAATAACTGGGGTTCTGTGGATTTTTGCAGTTGGTTTTTATATGCCATTCATCTACCTGCCCACCTACCTGTCAAACACCGAACACATTCCCCTCTCACAGGCACTCGACCTGAACTCAGTTGCCATGGCCCTGGTCCTGGTCGTTACCCTACTTCTCGGGCACCTTTCTGATAAAGTGGGACGTAAAAAAATCATTCTTTTGGGCTCAGTCGGATTCATGCTGTCTGCCATCCCGGTCTACATGCTCTTCGGCATGGATGGCGAAACTGGCATTTTTGCAGGACTGGTGATTTTTGCCATTTTTTGCGGGGCGTCTCAAGGGGCTATTCCGGCATTTCTCAGTGAAAACTTCCCAACCCCAATCCGGGTGAGTGCCCTTTCTTTCTCCTACAACGTTGCCCTTGCCATATTTGGTGGTACCACTCCTCTGCTGGCTACATGGCTGATCCAAAAAAGTGGGTCCAGTTTTGCTCCAGCATGGTATTTGGCCTTTGCAGCTTTGGTCTCTACCTTGAGCGTGCTAACAATGAAAGAGACATTTCGGAAAAAACTGGATTGATTAATCAATCAGAAACCTTTTCCTGATAGCAGGTGTGGGCACCATGCATTGCTCCTTCTTACCAAACCACCGATACCTGTTTCGGGCCACCAACCTGTATATCCAGTCTCGGAGTGGCTTCGGGAGGACGTACCCAATCAGACAAACTGACCACACTCCGCCAAGTTTCGAGGCAACCCGCAGCGCCACATCTGAATGCGTGTAAATGGCTCCGTTTTCGATCAGAACAACTGTATCGGGTTTGTTGCCAAGGAGCTCAGGATGATCGGTTAGCAGACGCGCAGCCGGAGGGCTCTGAAGGGAGGCAAACTGAAAAATGCCGCGAGGGTCTCGCTTAATGACAAACTGTACGAAACCATTGCACAGGTTGCAAATACCATCAAAAAGGATAATTGAGGGCATCGGGGTAAAATTGGAGATAAACGACACGATTAAAACATCAACGCCCGTCAGTTGGTTGCGGAGGTCCTCAGGAATGTCCCTCGTCTTCTAACACATTCAGCTGCTGCCGAATTGATTCATTGTGGATGGCCTGAATAAATTCTGAGGCGAAATCACGAGATAACCCCGCATCAATGGTCGATTTTACGCGGCTTTCAAATATCTCGCTCCACCGATTCAATTGGAGCACTGTCACATCCTGCCGCTTTTTATACCGACCAATCTCTTGAGAGACCATCATTCGTCTGGCAAGCAAATCAATGATTTCATGGTCGAGGCGGTCTATGTCGTATCGCAGGGCGTCCAGGTTGGCCGTAAATTCCGGGTCTGTCGATTCAGGATGACGGGCGATGAGTGGCACCAGAAGGGATCCAAGCTGGTCGGGAGTCACCTGCTGCGCGGCGTCGCTCCATGCTTCATCTGGTCTGGGGTGTGTTTCAATCATCAGACCATCAAAATCGAGATTGAGAGCCAGTTGTGAGACAGTTGCCAGCAGCGAACGGTTTCCGCAGATATGGCTGGGGTCGCAGATGATTTCCAGATTCGGATAGCGCCGGCGCATTTCGATGGGAATCTGCCACATCGGCGCATTCCGATACGGAGCTGATTTATATGTCGAAAAGCCCCTGTGAATGAGCGCAATACGAGAAATCCCGGCCTGTGCAATGCGCTCTACTGCCCCGACCCAAAGATCAAGATCTGGATTGATGGGATTCTTAATCAACACCGGGATTTCTACTCCAGAGAGGGCGTCTGCAATTTCCTGCACCGTAAATGGGTTGGCTGTGCTTCTGGCACCAATCCACAGCACCTGTATCCCTGCTTTTATGGCATCTTCCACATGCCGCGGGGAGGCCACCTCTACCGCAGCCGGCTTCCCGGTTTGTGCACTGGCATCTGCAAGCCATTTGAGACCTTCCTTTCCAACCCCCTGAAAGGTGCCGGGTCTGGTGCGCGGTTTCCAGATGCCCGCCCTCAGCAGGTGTGCCCCCTGAGATGCAGCACCTCTGCAACTTTCCATAACCTGATCAGGGGTTTCTGCACTGCAGGGCCCTGCAATAAGAAGCGGTTTTTGTCCGTCCCAATCAATAATTCCCCAACTTTTAATTCCGACGGCTTCAATCATGGAGTTCAATAATTCGCCCTCACACCAGAGTGGCAGAGCACCTCAATCAATGACTTTGGCTGGATTGGAAACACCAACACATACAGAAAACGGTCATTACCCAAAATCTAAGTGGTAATGACCGTTTTTGAAGAATTGTTCTGATATATGCAAACTCAGGCGGTAGTCAGCAGAAGATCTGCAGCCTGCTCACTGCCGGCACGGGCTGCTTCCCGAAGCACTGAGAGAAACCCTTTTTTTCCGGCTTTCTTCATGGCCAGCCCCCGAATGAGTAAGAGATCAGCCAGCGGAACAGTACTCTGAGAATGGTCATTTTCAAGAACCATTGATTCGATCATTCGGATTGCCTCATCTGCCTTGCCATTCTCGAGGAGCGTCCTCCCGTAGCGTGTAGCAATCTGCAGAGGAATACCGGCCTGATGGTCTTTAGGCGAAAATTTCCGGCGGCTCAAAAGTCTCCATTCGGGCTCTGCGTTGCGGAAATCCCCAAGGCGCATAAAGCACTCAGCTTTCATCTGACGGGCCTCCCAATAGTAGGATTGATGGGGAATACCGAATTTCACGGCTGAAGTCAAGTCCATAATGGCATCTTCGTATTGACCCGCTTCTATGTACATCCGACTCCTGCCGAGATACCCCTCAGGAAGGATTGGCGCCCAACGGATACTGCATGTATAATCCTCCAATGCACGATCCTTTTCTCCAAGCTCGCACCAGAGCTCAGCCCTGGCATGCAGCGCCTGAGCATGACCCTCGTGCGCCTGAATGGCATGATTGAGAAGCTCAAGAGCCTCCTCTTGTTTTTGCATTCCTTCAGACTCGAGGAGCCCAACAGCCCTTTGATAGTGGCGGACCGAACCATGATCATTATCAGGCTCAATAACCACCGAAGCCGAAACTGAACCCTCTTCAACCAGCCACCCATATATCCGGCCTGACACCGCAAACTGTGAGGCGTGCTGAATCAGCTTGACAGTATTCCGCCAGCTTTTGTCGAACTCGTGCGCAAAGCTGTGTTTTTGAATCAGTAAACTGAGCTGATCGGCCTGAAAAATAGCCTCCAAGTCGATGAGGATGTCTCCCCGATAGTAGACCTCAGCTCGCTGAATAGCCATGTCTCGGACGCGCTCGAAACTCTTCGCGTTGCCGAAATCTAATTGTCCGAATAAAATTGTCTTATGTCCCATTACGCCATTATTTTCAGCATCGATAGTCAACTCCTGTATGTCAGGCAAAGATCATTCCCAAATACCCCCCCATATGTCCGATATGGACACATTTTTTGCAGGCAATGACCTCCATTGTCAACCCGGATAACAGGCTGAATCCATGGATTTTTCGTTCGCCTTATCAAATTTTGTGGAGTCTGATTACTGCGGAACAAAGAGAACGGAGTCCCGCTGTTTTGCCAAAACTTGCTTTTTTTGAAACTCCTGACTGCTTTCCGATAATTGGTCGGACTAGCAAATATCGGCCCTTTTCCTGTGAAAAACAAACGTATATATGTTTTTTAAGCCCTAAAAGGGGAATGCGAAATTTTTCCCACAAAGAGAACTCCCGGGGAGTCAACTCATGTTTGCGGGATTCACACGACACCCTTCGGTGCAGTTGGTGCAGATATCAATTTCAGCTCTCCCACGGAGGAGTTTCTGTCGGAACCGGGCCATAAGCGCACCCTGCCATATTGCTCGAAATGGGTGAATGCGCAAGGAGCCAAGCTGGTGACGCGCATCCTTGTCGAAACAGCAGGGCAGCACGCGGCCATCCCAGGTAATGACCGAAGTATGCCACAACCGCCAGCAATGATTCAAGAGTTTGTGCCTCAAGCGATAGGTGCCGTCAGGCAACTCTTGATATCTGGAAAGGTGTTCTGAGCGAGGCATCAGCGGATTCCCATTTTGGTACTCGTAGAGCTGCGCAGTTTTCAGCTGAAACTCATCGACTCCGACATGACTGGCCCATTCTCTCATTTCTTCAATTTGCCCTTCATTTGGCCTAAAGACCAACAACTGAACGACGAGATATGGGTGGGAAGCATTGAGGGCCTTCTTCCATTTTACGAGGCGATGCACGCCGGAGAGCACGGTATCAAGGCGCCCTCCGACACGATACTGCTGGTAAACCTCCTGAGTTGCTCCGTCAATGGAAAGAATGAGTCTGCTCAGGCCGCTTTCAATTACCTTTCGCGCGCGAGCATCATCTAAAAAATGGGCATTGGTCGAGGTGATGGTGTAAAGCCCGGCTTGCCGGGCTTTCTGGATGAGGGAGAAAAACTGCGGATGAATAAATGGTTCTCCCTGGAAGTAGAGAATGAGGTAGAGGGCGGAGTGCTTGAATTGATCAATCCAGGTCTGAAATTCAGCCGCATCAAGCATACCGGTGGGTCGTGTAAATGTCCGCAAACCACTGGGGCACTCCGGGCACCGCAGGTTGCAGGATGTCGTCGGCTCGATTGAGACCGTAATGGGCATTCCGAAGTGCACAGGCCGGTGAATCAGACGGGAAATCAGGTAGGAGAAATACACCAGCAGGGCGTTCGCACAGCGGCGGGGAGTCAGAACACCCAAAAATTGGCGCACATCCTGTATTTTTGCCGACCGATAGGCAGTCCAAAACATGACCACAAGATATGAAATACCTCATCGCCGGTCTTGGCAACATCGGAACACAATACGACGGGACGCGTCACAACATCGGATTTGAAATTCTCGATGCACTCGCCAAAGAGTTCAAAGCTGATTGGAGTACCAAAAAGCTTGGTGCGATGACCGAATTCCGGACTCGTGGCCGCACCTTCGTCTTGCTGAAACCTTCCACTTATATGAACCTTAGCGGCAAAGCCGTCAGATACTGGATGCAGCAGCTCAATGTACCTGCCGAGCGCCTGCTGGTGGTGGTTGACGATGTAAGCCTGCCCTTTGGACAGCTGCGCCTCAGGGGTAAGGGCTCTGATGGAGGGCACAACGGACTTCGGAATATTTCAGAGGTACTGGGGCACAATGCCTATCCGCGGCTGCGCTTCGGAATAGGTCACGATTTCGGGCCGGGGCGCCAGATTGAGTATGTGCTTGGACCATGGACAGGCGAAGAGCGGGCCGCATTGCCCGAATGTATTGAACGAGCCATCAAGGGCGTCCAGTTATTTGCAGTCCAGGGAATTGCCAGAGCCATGAACCATATAAACTGATTCGCCACCTCCCCACCTTCAGAATCCCTGCAGCAGGGCATGCAAATCCATAGTATCCGGTGAAAGAACCCGGTGTCTGCCTCTTTGAGCCATCAACTCTGCGAGGTACTGCTGCTCCGGCTGACCGGGAGTGGGGACAAGCACAGCTGAAATGCCGAGCTGCTCATAATCCATCAGCGAACTATATCCAGACCGGCTAACTATGGTTCGGCTTGTCAGGAGAACCTCACGAAGGGCCGCATCAGGTAAATGATTGGCAAGAGAGATGTGAGGAGCACACTCCCGAAGCTGTGTATCTCCTTGCCCAGGCTTCCCCCTGACAACAATATGCTTCCCTTTGACGCGGGCCAGCTGACTGAGAACCTGTTTCTCCCATCGAGCGCGCTCCGGTTCTGGACCGGATATAAGGACAGCGCAGTCCCATGCCAGAGAATACTGGTCAGCAGGACCGGGTGGAATGAAACGAGACAGGGTACCTATATACCGGATGCGGGAATCAAAGTGCTGTGGATGGGATAGCCACCCGGCAAGCGACGGTTCGGAGGCATGATCCGGTACCCATATATCATGAAAGGGTCTCATCAGCCATCGGTGGAGAGCTGTGGCTATAGGCGACAACCATGGCTGGGGGGTCGGCACATTGAGTTGGTGGGTAATGTAAATGCTTCGGAGATGATGGTGATAACAGCCGGGCCGATTATCGGAGAAAATGCATGATGCCCCATAGCGAGTAGCGAGTTTTCGGATTGCACGGCGCTCTGCACGAATTACTCGTGGGAAGTTCGGGGTGCAAGCCAGAATATTGCGCACCATGGATGGCGATCGGTAGCGGATGCCGTATGACGGCAATTCATATGAAGGAAGATGCGGAAAGGCAGCTCGCAGCAAATCGAGTGCACTGCCATCTGAGGCAAGCACCACCGGTGATCCGGCTTCTTCCAAAGCGCGAATCAAAGGAATGCATCGGGCTGCATGGCCCAGCCCCCAATTGAGAGGCGCCACAATAGCACACCCACCATTCATTTCCTGTTTGATGCACTTATCTCCCAACAAAATCTGTTGTATTGACCCCAAGTAAGCACAAAATCGGACTCATTTCCCAAAAAACCCCTATTTTTGCAGAAATTTTTTGAGCTGTGTTTCAATCATTCACAGTAAAAAATAACACCCTTATTCTCCCTTACCAAAAAACACCCGAACAATGGTCGAACAACAAGAAAAAACCCGCTACTCTGACACTGAACTCCAGGAATTCAAGGAGTTGATTGAGTCAAAAATAGCGGCCGCACAAAAAGAACTTGACACCTACCTGAGCCAGCTCTCGGAGGGTGCCGACAATCCTGACAACAGAGTTCGAAGCCTCGACGACGGAGCCAGCTCTGTAGAAATTGAACGGCTGCATTCTTTGGCAGGCCGGCAGCGAAAGCACATTCAGCACCTTGAAAATGCCCTGATTCGGATTCAGAATAAAGTGTACGGCATTTGCCGTGAGACCGGCAGACTGATTTCTAAAGAACGACTCAGAGCTGTGCCCCATGCTACCCTTTGCATCGAAGCTAAACAAACCCAGCGATAACCCGGACTTTTGGGGGCTCACGCAGGAAAAATCGAGGCAAGGCTCAATCTTTCCGTGAAATTTCCCGTTCTAGAGTGGTCCCTTTTCAATGTCAGGAATCTTGAGTAAGAAAATTTTTGTTGCGCTCGTAATTTTTTGTGTCCTCCTTATCGACCAAAGTGTCAAGGTCTGGGTTAAGACGCACATGAACTATGGGGACTTCATTCCCATCTTCGGTCTGCATTGGGCACAAATCCATTTTGTTGAAAATGAAGGCATGGCCTTTGGGTGGACGCTCGGTGGCTCTTATGGCAAACTCGCACTGAGTCTGTTCAGAATCATTGCGGTTGGATTTCTATTTTGGTTTATTCTCAGGTTAATCCACGAGAAAGCCCCCCAATCGCTGCTTCTGAGTTTTGCCCTGATAATGGCCGGAGCGCTTGGAAGTATTATTGACAGTGCCTTCTACGGATTACTCTTTTCAGCTTCACATTACCACGGAGGGGTTGCAGAATTACTTCCGCAGGGAGGAGGCTACGCTGGATTTCTACATGGCAAAGTGGTAGATATGCTGTATTTTCCTGTCTATGAAGGGTTCCTTCCGTCATGGATTCCAGTGTTCGGAGAGCGCCACATCACATTTTTCAAGCCAGTATTCAATATTGCCGACAGCGCGATTACCATCGGCGTATTCAATATCCTGCTGTTTCAGAGAAAATTTTTTGACAGCCGATCAAAGAAAGTTGATGAAACGAGCTAAGGTATCTTCTCTCCTTTCGCTGAATTTTTCAGGAAATTACTTTTCCGCTTCCTGAATATACTTTTCAACCAATCCGTGGATGTACCCGAGCCGATCGGAATTCACTGTATAAATCATCTTCCTGCCAGCTCTGTCAGCCCGCACCAAATCAACCTCTTTTAAAATAGTCAGATGCTGAGAGGTGTTAGACTGCTCCAAATCCAGGCCTTTGTAGATATCCTTGACAGAGGGCGTCTTGTTGTCAATTATGTACTGGAGAATGCTCAGTCTGAGAGGGTGAGCGAGTGCACGCATGGTTGCGGCAGCAAAATCGATATCCTTCCATTTTAAACCCATAAGTGTCAGGTGTTTCGTGGTCATGACAAGTAATAAGCGTACAAAAGATTTGGGTCGGCTTTGAGAAAGGGATACGCCAGATTTTCGAAATCCATTTTGGAGTTCAGGCATCCGCAAGACACAAAAGTAAGAAAAATGAAATTAAAAAGACACAAAATAAAAAAGCCCGGTGGCAGCACAGTGCCAACGGGCTTGGATTGAAACGGTTTTGTCTTGCCGAAATAAGGCAAATGTTTGGAAGACAGCGCTTATTCTGCCAGTTCTTCGACTAGTCTTGAAATTTGAGAAAGCCTCTCTGCATCAAGTGAATACAAAATAAACTTACCCTGACGGTCTGTTTTCACGACCCCAGCCCTGCGCAAGATGGCGAGGTGTTGCGACGCGACGGACTGCTCAAGGCGAAGATGAACATAAATGTCAGTCACACTGAGATTACCCTTTTCCTCCAGCAGTTTTATAATCTGTTGCCGTAGGTCGTGATTGACTGCGCGCAGCACAAGCACCGCTTTGCGCAATTCGAGGTAATCGAGCTCAATGGTTTTGCGGCCTTTTTTCAGAACCAGTCTTTGTTTTTTTTCTTTTCCCATGATTAAGTTTGTTTGAATAATCAATCTGTTGACTGCCCTTCGGTATCGGCACCTCCTACGGGCAGGTAAATGACTGTTTTTTGATTTGAAAAAATTTCATATCAGCCACCAGATAAAAAAATTCACTCAATTGAACCCACAAACGACTGAAATACAGTTTTTTACAGAGAAAAATCCGAACACCTGACGTTTGAAAAAATATTCAAGACTTTTTTTTGGGTTGAGTTATGTTTGGTGGTTTCAAATAATATGGCGAAAAGTATGCCAAGTTTTGAAACGCCTCTGCTCGCCATGCTTCCCTGGCGGGATTGATGAGATGAAGGGCTGAGCAGCGAATGTTTGGGAAAAGCGATTTATCCGAATTGGCGGTCAGAGTCCGCCACTTATCTGCGCCGTTGCCCACAAAGACAACCGGGCCTCTTAAGAAATAGTCTTGAAAAGATTCAGGCTCAAGAATGAGGGCTGAGGGAGGTTGTACCATTTGCCCATCAGGGGCATACACAGATGCGTAGACTTCAAGTCGGCGGGCATCAATCATTGGGATAATATATGATTCGGCATCGTCCCCATCGCTGGCTGCCGCCAGCGCGAGAGAATGAAGGGTATCAACTCCGATCAAGGGAATGCCCAGCCCTGAGCATATACCTTTGGCACAGGCAAATCCGACCCGAAGACCAGTGTATGAGCCGGGCCCGACACTGACAGCTACCGCACTGAGCTCCCCAATGTCCATGCCGGCCTCCTTCAGGCATTCTCCGATAAGGACAGTGACCCGTGAAGCGTGGTCCCAAGGCTGCGCTGCTTCGCGATGGCCCACAACCCGCCCGTCAATGGCCACGGCAACAGAACAAACCTCCGTGGCGGTTTCCAGACATAATATCCGACTTGTCATGTGTCCCGTCTTTCGAACCGGCACCCGGGATGGGTTGCCTCACTCAGGTTTCAGAATGGCAGCATAGCGGTCTTGATCCATCAGCACCTCGATGGCTGCAATGACCTGCGGATCATTAGTTAACCCATTCTCTACCCGCCCCCTATGAAAATAAAATCTGCTGACAATTTCCTGCTGAATCAGACTCAATATCTCCT
>Ga0180435_10003991_pt1 | contig 14624 bp, 19 predicted proteins | sample SS_ome_3_FD_132467 | JGI IMG/M metagenome (GOLD analysis project Ga0180435, IMG submission 132467) | Hypersaline lake sediment archaeal communities from the Salton Sea, California, USA - SS_3_S_1 metaG | ecosystem: Environmental > Aquatic > Non-marine Saline and Alkaline > Hypersaline >... | reverse complement strand
TTAATGAGATTCAATGGTGTATCATGGGATACAATAGATAAGAACATTTTAGAATTATCTGGATACTCAAACGATTATATTAATTACTTAATAAATGCTATTGCTGACGGTGATTATAATCCAGAGTTATTAAATGACGCAGAGAAAACTAAAATAGAAATGCTTTTAACACAAGAAGTATAAATAAACTACATATATAATAATAATTATTAATTTAAACGAGAGGATCATGAAGTTATATAAAGGTACAACTGTTTTCGTTAAAGACGGAAACTTTGAGAGAGCGTTACGCAAATTCAAAAAGAAGGTTCAGAAAAAGAACACTATTCAAGAAGTTCGCGATAGACAAGAATTCATTAAGCCATCTGCTAAAAAGAAACTAGCAAAAGAAGCAGCAGTTCGTAGAGCTAAAAAAGAACAAGCTCAGCAAAAAGATCCTCGCAGACTATACTAATCCAAAATATTTGACATTCTGTTATTATTCTATATAATTATATTATAGATAGTATATATCTATGATAAATAACTATAACAGAAGTCACTCACACCAAGCAATTAGAGCTGAAATGTCATACTTCTGTTAATACGGATGCCGAAGGTCGGGTCCGTAAATAAAATCTTGCTTAATATAAGGAGAAACTTAAAATGACTAGATTAACATCCCTTGACCTCAACCCTTTCTACCGCAACACAGTCGGTATCGATCGCTTAATGGATCGCATGTTAAACCAAATTGATTCAGGATCATCACAGAACTATCCTCCATTCAACTTAATTCAAGTTGATGACGATAACTATGTAATCGAAGTAGCAGTAGCTGGCTTCGGGAAAGATGATATCAATATCACTGAACATGATGGTGCATTAGAAATCTCGGGCGAAAAAGTAACTGAAGAAAATGAAGATACACCTAAGTATCATCATCAAGGTATCAGTTCACGTCGTTTCACACGTTCATTTAACTTAGCGGATCACGTTAAAGTTACCGGAGCAGATATGAAAGACGGCATTTTAACTGTGAGTCTTCAGCGTGAAGTTCCAGAAGAAATGAAACCTAAAACTATTGCTATTAACCACGTATCATAGTATAATAGGTTATGAAACAAACAAATAAGGGGTTTCGGCTCCTTATTTGTTAAATACTATATTACAAGAGGAATAGTTATGCCAGATACAGCAGTCCAAACAAAAACAAGAATAGAAGTGCAAGAGCCGCCTATGTATAAAGTTATATACGTCAATGATGATACTACTAGTATGCAGTTCGTTATTGAAAGTTTAGTTGATATCTTTAATTACAATCAACCAACGGCTGAAAAAATAACAACTGATATTCATCATAAAGGATCGGCTGTAGTAGCGACTTTACCATACGAAATGGCAGAACAGAAAGGTATTGAAGTTACAGTATCTGCAAGATCAAATGGATATCCGTTGCAGATTAGAATTGAAGCAGAATCTTAAATTGTAATCCTTTTAGGGTGGTAAATTTCTTTTGGTTTAGAACATGCGGTGTTATTTAAATATCTAACACCATGTATTAACATATCCATATCACCAGGATACTTTCCAAAACACCAAGTTGAAATTTTACCTTCGTGGTCTTCGTCTAAACATGATGTAATTCCATTGTTACCAATTCTATTAATCATATATTCAGTGGAAAGATTAATGTCGTGACTAATAAGATCAGGTAACGGAACACTATTTGTAATCATTATAATTTCACTTATGTCTGGTATAGTTTGACATTCAGATATACTGTTTTTAAAATAGTGTGTATCTGAATTTGCCATTGCTAAAACATTTCCGATATCAATGGATGACATTTTTTCTGTTTGTAATAGAAACTCCATAGTATCGGCTTGTAGATTAGGATCGAAATCGTAAGTACACCAACCATTTGCACCTAAGAATCCAATACCATTGATTATAATGATATTATCATGCATAAAGAAAATGTTTTCGAATTTATCTAAGTTAGCACGAAGATCTAAATAACTATCTTCTACTGATAAATGTTGCCATTCTTTATGTTCGAGCATACCATCTACAAATAAAATCATTTCGTAATGGTTGCTCAAGTGTTCTAAAGTTTTGTATAATGTGTTACGATCATAACTAATATTACCAGCAATAATGCAATAAAGGCTTGTTGCTTTGCCAGACCAATCAAATGGTTCGTTTGGTTCTAAATGTAAATCACTAATTAAATCAAAGTTCATAGAGGTTATTATTATATGTATATTATATTAGGCGAAGATGCTGCAAAGCAACTTGACTCTAAATATTTAGTTCTAGAATTAGACACCATAAGATATCAGGAAGATCTAGATCCAATTAAAAGTTTTTGTGTAATTGATTCAGACCATATCCCATTGGTTGATATAACAAGTATGGATCAATGGATTAACTTACATAGTAAACTTATTGAAAATTATAGAAAACAGAATTGGGATTTTTGTATTAATGCCATTGAGCATTTAAATGGAACATTCAAAGGTGAACTAGATACATTCTACGAAGACATCGAAAAACGTTGCCAAGTGTTCAAACAATTTCCGCCAGGTGATGACTGGGATGGTGTTATTGTAGCTAAGAACCATCCCAAGGATATTGCTTAAGAAACGATACAGGATCAGGATGATTGTCGATAATTAATAACTTAGTTTGTGCAATAATATCCTTTCTAAATAAATCAGAATGTCCTAAGTTGGTATAATGTTCAATCATTCTAAACCATATTCCGCCTGGATCTTGTAAAAAGTTTTCTTCTTGATGTTGTAATGCAATATCAAAGTTTGAATGTAATTCACCTAACATTATATCTTCAAACTTTTGACTAAAGAAGTGGTTATGATTATATTCAACAATTTCCTTGCATTGTTCTAATATTTTATTGTATTTGTCCTTAGGTAATTTGTTAATACGTTTAATCATTTTAGTTGCTTGGTTTAAACGTTCTTGTGCGTCTAATATATCATCGTATTCTTCATTCCATATATGTTCAAACGTTTTGAATCCATATTTTTTAAGATAACGTAAACTATGTGGCCCAGCAAATAAAATAAATGGTTGCTTCATTACAATAGGTTTGAATATTTTTTCAGTAAGGTGAACTTTTTCTGTATTAAATAATGTTTCAGCAACAATATGTATATCAAATTTATTAGTATCATCCCATGTTATTCTGGCACTTTCTGTACTGTTAAATAATTCTCCGTTGATAAATGGACAATAAATATCAACATCATGTAATTCTTTTAGCAAGTCTTTTCTGTATTCTCTTGAACCAGACGTATCTCTAACATATAAGCCAAATCGACTTGCACCAGGGTTATAGTTTATGTTATAATGTTTCCAGTGTCGGAACCAATCACGAGCTATTAAACCGTGATACCAGTAATGTACATCAAGGAATCCAATTTCTTTAAGTTTGTTTATATCGTTACTATTTTTTTCGCTATGACAAATAATTGGAGTATGTGCTTTACTTAAAAATGCCGAAACTAAGTTTATATTATATTCTAGTTCAGCAAACATCATAGGATATAATGTTTCAGCATTTTTATCAAAGTGGTAATTGTTAATACAAAAGGGTTCTTGATCAAATAGATATATGCCACCTAAAAATTTTGCTGTTAGCGGGTTATGATTATCATTGAATGGATGTAATGAAAATAAATCTCTACTACCGTTTTCTCTAAATTTGTAGATGATATTTTTTTCAGGGTCGCTGTACTTGTACCTTAAATAATCATAGAAATTGTTAACTGAGAACATAAGCAATATTTAATAAAAAAATTATAGGAGAAAAATTTATAATGAGTGACCTAAGAATTGGGTTTATTGGACTAGGTAAACTAGGACTAGATTGTGCAGAAGTATTTGCAGAGAAATACCCAACATGCGGTTATGATGTAAGCCCAAGAGAATCCGAAACCGTAACAGTATATCCCACTGTTAAAGAAACCGTTGATAATAGTGATTGGATCTTTATCGCAGTACCTACCCCACACGAAGAAGAATACGGTGGCGGGGTACCAAGTTGCCATTTAACTCCTAAAGATTTTGGTTATAATATTGTTAAAGACTCTTTGCGTGAAATTAATAAACATGCCACAACAGAAAAAAATATTGTATTAATTAGCACAGTATTACCGGGTACAACAAGACGTGAGTTTGATAACTTACTTGATAATCATACATTAATTTATAATCCTTATCTTATTGCTATGGGCTCAGTCAAATGGGATATGCGTAATCCAGAAATGGTTATCATTGGTAGTAAAGATGGCAACGATCCAAGACGCGAAGAACTTATTGAAATTTATAAAGGCATAATGGATAATGATCCTCGCTATGTAGGTGGCACATGGGAAGAAGCAGAAGCAATTAAAATCTTCTACAACACATACATTTCAGCTAAGGTAGGCATTGTTAATATGATCCAGGACTTTGCAATGAAAATTGGTAATATGAATGTAGACAATGTAACTGACGCACTTGCTAACTCAACAATACGTTTACAATCTCCTAAGTATATGACAGCAGGCATGGGCGATAGTGGTGCATGTCACCCACGTGATAATATTGCTTTACGATGGTTAGCAGAAGAATATGAAATCGGTTATGATATGTTTGATACTATTATGCGAGCTCGAGAAATACAAGCAGAAAACCTAGCTAAGTTCTTAGTTAAAGAAGCATTAGATAATGATATGAAAACGGTTGTTATTCATGGCAAGGCATACAAGCCAGACGTAGAATACTGCATTGGTTCTTATTCTACACTTGTTGGACATTATGTCGAAGCACAAGGATTCCATGTTGTTTACTTAGATCCACTCAGTGATGATCCAACCGATGTTGTTGATACTATAGATGAGCCATCTGTTGTGTTATTAGCCCATAACAAAAAGGTTACATACGGTTATGTAACAGAATTTAGTAATGATGACTTGACAGACCATTTTTACGCTGATATTCCAGAATTTAGCGTCATTGTTGATCCTTGGCGTAAGATGCCAAAGTCAACACCAAACTATAAAGTAATACATTATGGCAACACCAGACCAGAATAATCAATACTTTTGGAAAACAGGGCATATTAATTTGCCTTGGAAGAATAATGAACATAGAATGTTAAACTATGTTCGTGAACCATACAATGATCCTAGAGATGCACAGTATTGGAGAGACTTAGGTTTTACTCATGAGCATTTCACAGGTGAAATGTATGATATGAAAAACCCTGAGCTACCTTGGATGGGAATTGATCAACTTAAACAAGTATTTCCGTTTGAACACTTTAGTTGGTCTTTTTATAAAATGACATCAGGTGTCATTCTTCCTAGGCATGTTGATCGTTTCGTTAAGTTTAAAGAAATGTATGACTGTAAAGAAAAAACAGTTGTTCGTGCTCTTATCATGTTAGAAGATTGGAAACATGGCCACTATTTAGATATGGATGACAAAGCTATTGTAGATTGGAAAGCAGGCGACTATGCTATATGGACAAGTGATGTACCTCATACAGCAGCAAACATAGGATTTGATGATCGTTATACACTTCAAATAACAGGTCTATTAGATTTATGAAGTATGACATTGTAGTATATTCAACACCATATACTCCATTGGAACGATTGCCTTGGCATTTAGGAAACATTAAAGGCTTTCTAAATATGCAAAATGTAAGTTCGTTTATCATCGACGGAAGTGTGGAGCTATGCAAGTATTCAGACCAACATAGCTTATCCATTGATGATATGATGCTATCATGTGTTGATGAATATCCAATGGACCATATTAAAAAGTTCATCAACGACGAAGCACAACGAGTAGTTAAATTAACAGATTATTTGCATATTAATATGTATTACGATCACTCTACACTAACTGCTTTAATGTTAGCAGAAGCTGTAAAAAAATATAAACCAGAGATGAAAATCCTAATAGGTGGAGAAGGCATACGTTATAGAATGCCTAACGTTATTAGAAAACATTATAATCATCCACTTGCTACTAATGTTGGCAACTTAGCTATTAATTTAAATATAGCTGATGATTATGTAATCGGCGATGAAGAATTTTCTATTTTAAACTTCCTAAATGATAAAAAAATAGATAGTGAATATCAAATTGCATCTTACGAAAATCAAGTTTTGGTTGATTACGATGATTTAGACTTAGATTATTATACCGGACAAGTTAAAGGACAACCAGTTCAAATTCCTGTCAAAACTAGTAAAGGTTGTATTAAAAAATGTGACTTTTGCGTGTATTCCTCGCTGGACTATAGTTACAGAGGATGGCAAGATGTTGCTAAACAACTTATATCGCTGACAGAAAAATATAAGAAAGAAATATTGATGTTGGATTATACTGTCAATGGCAATATGAAAGAAGTAAAGAGTTGGGTCAATGAAATTGCAGAATATAATAAAACAGCCGAAACCCCAGTTAGATGGGCTGCCAGCGGTTGGGTATGTAGACGTCCGGGCGGATTAAACACACCTGAATTTTTTGATAAGATTACCGCATCTGGTTGTCAAAGTTTAAACATTGGTATTGAGTCTGGAAGCGATCATGTATTAAAAGCAATGAATAAACAGATTGATTCAGAAAGCATATATTACGAATTAGAACAAATGAAAAGAGCTGGCATTCATTTTGTATTAACGTTTGTGCATGGGCATTGGAGTGAGAGATGGGAAGATTTAATCGAGACCGCTAAATTATTTGCTCGTCTTGGACCATATACTAGAGAAGGATTACTAGGGTCATTTACGTCAAATACATTCACAGTTAAAAAGTTAGCACCAGTATCAAAACAATTTGATAAAAATAAAATCCAAATGGTGGCACCATCACATTGGTGGACAGAATTAAATCCAGAGCTAACAGGTAAAGAACGTTTTTATAGAACATTATTGATGTTAAAACTTTCGTCGATGTTAAACATTCCACCTACATTCCATGACGCTTATGAACATGAACACAAGAAAATAAAAAGCGAATTTGAAAAAGCAAAAGAGTTTTATAAAACATTGCCAGTACAAGATAGCAAAGCAGAATACTACTATAATAATTTTGATGAGTTTTTAGAAATATTAAAACAAGAAATAAAACAGGATGAATGGGAGTTAGATATAGATACAACTGTCATTGATAACAATAGTAATTTAAAGTTAATAGTTATGTTTAACAACAAAGAAATAACATTACCAGCTAAAGTTAATCCTGCTGATTTAAATAAGCTATCATTTAAAATGATTGGTAAAACATCAGCTCATACAGAAGTATCTGAGTCTGGTGAGATATTGAAAGATGCATATATTCGAGTTAATAAGTTAACATTAAATGGTTGGAATTTACTTGCAAATGGATTAGGACAGTTTTTTGTTAACGACACAAAAGAAGAGTTTTACAATGGCTTTTGGATAAACGAAAGCGAGCTGGTATTTGAAATACCAAATCCATTTGAAATATGGTATTCTCTAAACTCAAATGAGAATCAAGAATTTCCGGTATTAAACTTAACATATCATACACCTGTGCATAGAAAAGAAATCGATAATGATTATTATGTCAGGGAAATGGAAAAATTATTAGAACAACTATGATAGTAAATTCACATAACGAATGGGATCAACTTAGATCTGTTGTAGTTGGTACAGCTACAAACGCAAATTGGCCAAGTGATGATCCTGTCTTTGCACAAGAAATGAAGGATGCTCCGTGGAAAGAAACTCCTCCGCCATCAGGACCAGTATCGCAACAGGTAATAGATGAGGCAAACGAAGATTTATGGGGTTTATCTGAAATACTAATTAAAGAAGGTGTTACAGTATATCGTCCGGCAGATATTGACTTTCCTGCTATTAAAGGAATGTATAACTATTGCCCACGTGATAGATTGTTAATAGCAGGAGAAGTAGTTGTTGACCCTGCAATGATGTATCCTTGTAGAGATTTAGAAATACAAGCATTAAATAGAATACCGGAATCTGCCCCCACAATAACAATGCCGCGTGATGCCGGCATGGTATTAGATGCTGCAAATATTTCTAGATTTGATGATCAATGGATTATGTTAGAAAGTGCGTCAGGTAATAAAGAAGCATATGAATGGTTATGTGATAACTTTTCGCAGATTGATATTGAACTTGTAAACTTTTATGCAGGCGTACATATTGATAGTACAATTAGTCCTGTTAACGAAGATCTTATACTTGTTAACGGTAATAGGGTTACAGAAGATAATTTACCAAAGACATTACAAGATAGAGAAATCATTTGGGTTGATGATGTTGTACCACAAGATTTCGTTGATTATCCTTATGCAAGTAAGTGGATTGCGATAAATACATTAAGTATTAATCCTACCACAATAATAGTTGATGCTGCTCAAAAAGAATTAATTAAAATCTTAGAGAAAAAAGGAATTACAGTTATTCCTCATAGGTTAAGACATAGTAGAACATTAGGTGGTGGGTTCCATTGTGTTACATTAGATTTACATAGAGAGGCATAAAATGCAAGTTGCATGGGCATTAAGTGAAAACTTAAAGAGTGGACAAATAGATTCAAACCAATTAAAAAACATTGCTCCGATATGGGGTCCATATTCTACATGGAATGATTATCGCACAGATAATGTTATTTGTCACGATAATAAAAAAGCAAAAGAATTAATATCTAGAGCGTTTCATGCTATTTTTAATTTATATCTTCCGAAGTCTAGTTATATTGAATTAGGTAGACCACAGGGTGTTAAGTTATACGAAGGCGATTTTAAGGATCCGTTAATTGATTTAAAAGAAGATATCGTTACATTAAATTTAACATCTCAAAATTATGAGGTTGTATTAATGTATGGATGGGATCTATCTCCTGTAGATGAAAACGAAGATAAGATTGTACAGCATAAAGCTAAAACGTATAGAAATAATATTGCCACTATTATTAAATCTAATCCAAATATTCAATATGTATTAGTTGACTATAATGGAAAGTTAGCAAAGGATTTTAAAGATTTGGAGAATTTATCACAAGACACAATGTCTAGTGTTAAAGAATTGTTATTATAAAAAAAGGGCTTTACGCCCTTTTTTATTATTTTAAACCTGCTTTTAAGTCAGCAATCATATCAGCTTTCTTTTTACGTCTATCAAGTTTAATACCTTTTGATTCGGCGTATTCATCTAATTGCTTTTTAGTCATTTTGTCAAATGATAATTCGGATGCTGCGCTAACAGGATGTCTACCGCGAGAAGAAGATTTCTTCTTACTAACTTTCTTTTTAGAAGTTTTCTTTTTACTTGCTTTCTTCATTGGTGCTTCTGTTTTAGGTTCTTCTTTAACCTGTTCTTCTTTTAATTCTAAAACTGCTGGTTCATCTTTGCCAAAACCAAAAGCTCTTAATAATTTTTTAAACATTGTAATTTCTCCATAATTATCTACATATTTATCAAAAAATATTGACAATATAAGTTTTGAGTTATATACTATTATATTCGCGAGGTAACAATGGAGTCCAAATTAATTTCAATGATGGAGCAGCCGATTCCATCCAAAATCGAATATCGGCAACTAAACTATAGGCCCACAATTCATAAACTTAATAAAACATATGATATTCTTAATCATGTTTTATTTGATAATGAATTAGAAAAGTGTCATTTAAATGTGCGCGGCATTAGGCAGGCCTGGGGTTGTGTATATCCGTTAAAGCGTAATGGTGTACACAAGACATATATCGAAGTACTTGATAAGTTACCATGTGAACAATTTATGGTAGCAGTATTAGCACACGAAATGGTACATCAATGGCAATGGGACATTGTAGAGCCTAAACGCAAGTTAAAAAAATATCTTGCGGATCACGGCAAGGCATTTTATAGTTGGAAATCAAAGTTCGAAAATTATGGTATTAATTTTGGAACGTATATTCCTCATTACGTTTAACGTTTAGCTCGGCCTGTTGCACCTTTAGCAGCACGGCCACCAGCTCCGGTAGGATTACTAGCTTTCATGTTTTTCTTTTTGGCTATAGCTGGTTTTGCTTTTGCTTTTTGTGCAGCTCTAGATGCAGTTGCTTTCTTAGCAGCGGCAGTTGATACCGGAGCACCACCACCTAATGCAGCAGCGTCACCGCCTGCACCAAAGTTAATTTGAGCAAATACTTCATTTGATTTAGTTGGAATAAATGAAACACTAGCACCACTAAAGAAACCTGACGCTCTTAATTGTACTAATTCTTTACCACTTGAGAATGAGAATGTTTTACGACCGCCCATCCATATTGCTAAGATTTCTGACCAACCTGGACCTTTCTTACGATACCAATCAAAGTTTTGTGCCATGAACTCTTGTTCTGCCATTACACCCGATGGATCATTTGCGCCAGCTTTACCAACAGCTTCACCCATTTGAGCACCAAATGTTTGTTTAACAACTTCTTTAATAACAGCTTTAACAGCAGGCTTTCTACCATCAAAGATAGTATGTAATGTTTGAACAGCTTTTCTTAATGCACAACTATTCATTTCTGAGAAGTCTTTGATGCCTTGTTGTTCTTCTGGAGTTTTAGCTTGTTTCATACCCATTGATAAAATAGCATTACGAATTTGGTCAATGCTCGCTGCATCTGTTGTTTCGCCCATGCGTCCACCTGACTTATTCATTGCAGCTTTAACTTCGATATTTCTATTACCGATTTGGATATCACCTTTTGTTGCTAGTGAAATCTTTGGTGACATAATAGCAAGAGCAAACTCGCCCGGTCCTTTCATTGCAGAACCACGTCCGTAGTTAGCAATAGATATGAAGAAGTCTTGTGCAAATTGTGATGAGAAAATTTCATCAAACGTTGCAGTTTTGTCTAATAGTTTCTTTTCGTTAACAGCAGTACCTTTTTCTAATGCTTCGACAAATTCACGCTTTTGGTGTGTTGTACCAGAAAGGTTTGCAATTTGCTGAATCATATCATTGATGATTGCATCAGTATTGGCACCAACGTTGGCATTATCTGTTGTCTTTTCGAATGCTTTTTCGATTTTACCACGTACTGTTTTCTGTGATAAAACTTGATAAATTCGATCTAAAAGATCAAAATCATTTACTACTGTGATTTGTGATCTAATTTCTTTCTTAAGTTGAGGGACTGATAAATCGTCCTCTGCTAAAAATTCTCTTGCTCGCATGGTTATTATTCTACCTAAAAGTTTGACTGTTTGTACTATTTAGCATAAAATACATTATAATATAATCATTTAGAGGATAAAAATAATATGCCAAATTTGGTACCAATGGTAATCGAAAACACTAGCAAAGGCGAACGTAGTTATGATATCTATTCACGTTTGCTTAAAGACAGAATTGTAATGCTTGACTCAGGAGTAGATCAACACAGTGCTAGTCTTATTGTAGCACAAATGCTATTCCTAGAAGCAGAAGATCCAGACAAGGAAATTCTTTTTTACATTAATAGCCCGGGCGGATCTGTAACATCAGGACTATCTATTTACGATACAATGCAGTTTATTAAATGTGATGTTCGTACCATTGTAATCGGTCAAGCAGCAAGTATGGGTTCATTCTTGGCGCAAGCAGGCACACCTGGTAAACGTCTTGTATTACCGCAGTCACGTACAATGATCCACAGAGTAAGTTCAGGTACACCTGGCACAGAAGGATCTATTCATGTACAAGAGCTTGAGTTTGAAGATGCCAAAAGACATTTCGATGAAGCCAAACGGTTAAACAATCGCCTAACAGAATTGTATGTTCAGCACAATACAAAAGGTAAAACATTTGACGAGTTAGCATCAGTTATGAAACATGATACTTTCTTGAGTGCAGAAGAAGCTGTTGAGTTTGGTTTAGCTGATGAGGTTGTTACTAGCCGTTAATGTTCTTTTCTATATCACATAATAAGGATTTACGATTACCGAATCATCATGAACTAACTGGTGCTTTGTGTTTTTCGTGCGATGATGGTTGGCATGACTTTAAAATAGATAATCATAGGTTTTTCTTTAAGGGTTATTGCGACGAGTTATCTACCGTTGACTTAATGGCCGAATTTTTAAAAGATCCAACGCCGCGATATCATGGCAACTTCTGCATGATTATCAGCAATGCCAATGGTGTAACAATTACACACGATTTATATAGAAGTTTTAATCTATGGATGGATAAAGAATTAGTATTAGCTACTAACTTTGATAATATTGAATTCAAAGCACAAGAATCAGTATATGCAGATGAATACTTAACAATCGAAAATGGTTTTCGAACAACAAAATTTGATGTGTTAGGTAGCTTACATACTAAACAACGTACATTCACAGAAGCAGTTGATGCCATAGAAGAACTTTTATTAAAGAAAGTAGAATACCTTAGAGATAAAAAGATTAAGGTATTTGTAACAGGTGGTGTAGATACAATGTTATTGTATTCGCTACTTCGAAATCAGAATATAGATCATGAGTTTATAGATTATGAACACTTTGAATATGATAAATTTACCTATGGAAATATTAAGTATATAAAACAACGTTTCTGGGGATATAATCAAATGCATCATTGGGTAGATGATACATTATTCATGACAGGATCGTGTGGTGATGAGTATTTTTTACGTGGACCAGCATTAATAGCACAGTGGGCAGCCTGGCACGGGCGTAGTGTATTAGAAGAAATATCGCCCAACGACTATCACTACGAGTATTTCTTAAAGAATAAGAATGTTGAGTTATTTGTAAAAGATATTTCTTCTAAAATACAAAAAGAATATCCCACAAGAGAAGAATTGTACAAGCAAATCTTAAACGTCAACGTAAATGATCATCAATGGTGGCATTTGGGTAATACGTTAACTTGGACCCCATTCAAAGATTTGGAAATAACTAAGATAATTTTATCAATGGCACCAAATGATATATTTAGACAAATGCTTTCGGGTGATATTAACTTTGAATTAATTCGCAGATTTGATAAGACATTATTACCGTATATTTCGGACCATAAAAATATAACTAATTTGTCCAAATTAGCTGAAATATGTTGACATTTTTGTTAAAGAGTATATACTTATATTTGCAAATTAGCAAATTTTAGATTAAATTTTAGAGGAAAAAATTATGGCAAATTTAGTAAAAGTAAAAGGTCAGACGCAATTCTTGCATGACTATCTTCGTGGCACCGGTAAGACTATTTCAGAAGCACAAGCATCTGCAAATTACGGTATTAAAAATCTTTCAGCTCGTATCTCTGAACTGCGTTCTGCAGGTTTGCGAGTAACTACAGATAAAAACAAAAGTGGTAAAACTGTCTACTCTGTATCAGCTCGTGATGTAACTGGCTCACGTGCTAGAGTAGAATTTTAATAATCATTGCAAAAATGATTAATTAACAAGGCCCTATTTACAGGGCCTTTTTTTTGTGCTATATTATAAGTAATATTAACGCAAAAGGAATATTATGGATAATTTATTATTATTTCTCGGTGGTTTTGGGGTCGGTTGTGTTGTAACTTCGGTATTTTACAATTATATCTTTAAAGAATATATCAAAGAAATAATTCAAACCGGCGAGTTCAAGCCAAAAAACAAGGAATGGGTAGACTCTCTTGAAATATCAACAGTTGAGCTAGTCAACGAAGATACTGTGGAATCAATTATACTACCCGATCTTCCATCTGTAAAAATGTACACCGAAGAAGATGATGGTGTGATATACGGGTACAAGAAAGAAAATAGCCAATTTATGTGCAAAGGTAGAAGCATGGAAGAATTTGTTACGCATTTCTTGGAAAATTACCCAGATATGATTGCGTATGTCGAAAATCCAATAGACCCGCAAGAAGTTATGATTATTAGCCCAGTTGATCAAAAAGGTTGACCTTTTAATTAAATCCGTTTATACTTATTATAAAGTAAAGAAAGGATTTGATATGAACAGATATGCATTCACTCTAAGACAGCAGTTTGGCGAAGAACCGATAGTTGACAGTTTTTACAAGTTGACTGTGCCAGATATGGATTTCAGCCAATTACGAGTGTGGAACACGTTGAATCCAGATTTCGCAACAAAAGAAATGCACAAAGACTCACAGACCCTGCATGGTATGGGATTGCGTTTGCGGTTCAATAGCGATATGTACCCTAAGATCTGTATGGTGCGCTATGATGGCGATCTTGAAGCAGATGATTTAGAAATGATTGTCCGGCAAAAACACCGCGAAAATGAGCTAAAAGAATGGCTCAAAGACGCTGAAATCCTTTAATTTCAGTACTTTATTTACTAAAAATCTGCTAAGTCATTGATTCTATTAGAACTCTTTTTTCAAAAAAAGGTTGACCTTTTTGGGTAGATCTCCTATAATATACACATAGTTAGGAAATAGGAGCAAGACATGCCATATTTTGTTGTTTACAATGTAGATACCACAATTTACGCAAACGTTGGTGATAAAGAGCGTTTCAAAAGTGTAGCCGCTGCAAAAGCCGCAATCACTCGCGCAATGAAAAATGGTTGGATACATGATCGTAACGATGTTGCAATTGCTGAAGAAGTTGAATTCCACAACAACATCGAAAAACAGGTTGAACGTA
>Ga0180435_10003988_pt1 | contig 14635 bp, 17 predicted proteins | sample SS_ome_3_FD_132467 | JGI IMG/M metagenome (GOLD analysis project Ga0180435, IMG submission 132467) | Hypersaline lake sediment archaeal communities from the Salton Sea, California, USA - SS_3_S_1 metaG | ecosystem: Environmental > Aquatic > Non-marine Saline and Alkaline > Hypersaline >... | reverse complement strand
TGCAGACTGCGACCCTGTTCCCTTCGAATTCGGAAACAAACAGAAACCCCTCTCCGGAATCGATGACATCAAAGGGGTGGTCAAATACCTGGAACCCGCCGCGGAGCCGTTTTTTTAACCCCCCGTTGGCGTTGAAGAGGAGCACTTCGTTGGAACCGTAGGCTACCAGGTAGAAACCTCCGTCCCCGGCGGTACGAATGGATGTGGGACGGGAAAACAGAGTATACTCCTCCTGCTCCCCGGATAATTCCAAAGATATGACATACCGGAGCTTTTCCGCCATCTCCCGTCCCAGTCCCCGGCGGCTTTCTATCACCTCCACCCGGTTCTGCAGCAGCGCGGTTCCCTGCTTTGCGTCCAGGACGCTGTGCCAGAGCTGCAGGGCCGCCTCCTCGAAGCCGGAGCGGTAATAGGCCTTTCCCAGCCACTCTTTTGTCAGCGGACTGTCGGGTTTGTAGGATAGGGATTTTTCAAAGGAAATGATGGCCTTGTTGTACAGCCCGCTGTTGTAGGATTTTACTCCCCACCTGAACTCATCCCGGGCATATACTTCCTCCATCTGTACATCCATGTCCTGTGCGGCCAGGCTGAGGAGAGGACTCAATACTAACAGGATTACTAAAGGAATACGTTGGTAGACACACGGCGGTTTCACAAAAGCCAGTATACCTTAAATCAGACGAGGATATCTACCTCGTGATCCTCAACAGGAAGGGATATGTCCCCCCGAATGGCAAGATACAGGATAGCTTTGATATCCCTCAAATCTATAAGCGCCGGCTTAACATCCGGGGTGGCTACGCGAGGCAGTGTCTGTTGTATGTTCTGTACCGATTCAATCATAACAGCACTCCAATTTCATTCTCGGCCTGAGTTATTAGTTTCTTAACAGTTTTTTTTAGGTGTGTGTTTCCGAGTCGGCGGCATCCACGGCGTCGATAACGGCTTTAAGGTGGCGGGCAATCTCATTTTCCCCTTTCCCCGACTTAAGATTAAGGGCCTTTCTCAGGTATGCCCTCGCCTCTTCCACTTTTCCGATCTTAAAATAGGCCCAACCCAGGGAATCCAGGTAGGCCGGATTGTCCGGCTTCAGGTGAACCGCCCGCTTGCACAGGGATAAAGCCTTCAGGATGTCCCTCCCCTCATCCGCCAGGAGAAACCCCAGGGAATTGAGGGCGTTGGCATTTTCCGGATCGATGGCAATCGCCTTCTCCAGAAGCTCAACCGACTCTTCCGTCTCTTTCCTGGCGTATGCCACGTAGCTTTTTGCCGCATAGACCTGGGGGGATTCATACCCTTCGTCCAGGAGCGCGTCCAGTTCGAAGGCCGCCAGGGAAAGCCGCCCGGTAATGATGTAGATATAGCTCAGAATCATCCTGCTCTGATATTTATGGAGTATATCCGAATCGGAGGTTACCACCGTTTCCAGGTAGAGGATCGCCTCTTCGTACTGCTCCAGCCGGGCATAACAGAGACCAAGGTAATAGGCCACATCAGGATTCTCCGCCGGGTCCAGGTCGAGGGAAAGTAACTCGGAAAGAGCGTTTTCATACCGGTGGCTTGTGTAGAACCTGACTGCCCGCTTCATTGAAGCTTTCATCGGCTTAACCCCGCGTACAGGGATTCACAGGTCCGGTTTAACGGATGGAGATGGATGGGGCACACCGAGATTGTGTTTCGGGACACCGCGTCCCAGTCGGAACCCTCTTCCGGGTGAGCTTCCGGTACCGGTCCTTCCAGAAAATAGTAGGTTTTGGTTCCCGGCCCCTTGAAGGAGGAGAGGCTGTCCAGGTAGATCCTTTTCGAGGGATGGGTTATCTCTACCGGGGAGGAATCGCCCTCCAGGTTGGGGAGATTTATATTGAGAAAATGATCGTCCCGCCAGAGCTCGACGAATGTTTCTATGGAGTCGGCTATGAAGTCCGCCCCGCTATCAAAATAAAAAGGGGGCGCGTACGAAGCAATGGATACGGCAACCGCGGGATACCCCATGAGAGCCGCCTGCCGAGCCGCGGCCGCCGTTCCGGAATAGATGATATCGGTTCCCAGGTTGGGCCCCATATTGATACCCGACAGAATAATGTCCGGTTTTACCGGAATGGCACCCAGAAGGGGGAAAAGGACACAGTCGGCGGGAGTTCCGCCGCAGGCGAATGCCTGGTTCCGTACCGGTTTAAACTTCACCGGTTCTCTCAGGGATATGGAATGGGAGGTCCCGCTCCTTTCCACATCGGGAGCTACAATCCAAACGTCATGTCCTGGGGTCAGCCGTTCTTCCAGAGCTTTGAGTCCGGGGCTGTCTATTCCGTCATCGTTGGTTATCAGTATTGTCATGGATATACAATGTGCACGCCGTCTGAAGGCTTGCAGACAAAGGTCTCCGCGGTAAAACCGAAAATCCGTTCATACTCTTCCAGCTTTTCCTGATAGGTGTCCAGGGCATCTTCCTGAATGAGAGTGATGGTGCAGCCGCCAAAGCCGGAACCGGTGAGGCGCGAACCCAGGACTCCCGGAATTTCACACGCTCTCTTTACCAGCCAGTCCACCTCCGGGCACGATACTTCGTAGAGGTCCCGAAGGCTTTCGTGAGACCGGCTTAAAAGCTTCCCATACTGTTCGAATTTTCCCGACTTGATGATAGTACGGGCCTCCAGAACCCGCTGGTTTTCTTCAACAACATGCATGCACAGCCGCCGGATGTTCTCAGGAACCGTCCCCATACTGCTCCTGAGGTCTAAAGGAGTGTAATCCCTTAAGGCAGTACCCTGTTTCCGCCGATTCATGTACTCCACGCACTTGCGGCACTCCTCTTTCCGCTCCTTCAGTTCACCTTCAACCGAACCTTTGGGAACGTGCGAATCGGTGATGATGATCTGCATCTTCTTCATCTTCAAGGGGATGTGCTCGTACTGCAGGCTGCGGTTATCCAGAAAAACAATATTATCCTTCCTGGCAACGTAGGCGACAAGATGGTTTGTTATCTCGGTGTCCAGCCCGATAAAAGCTTTTTCCGCCAGGGAAGAGGACTGAATGAGCTGCATCTGATTCAAATCCAGCTCCAGAATCGCGTTCGCCGCGGCAGCAGTGGCCATACACAGGGCTGCCGACGCGGCCAGTCCAATTCCCTGAGGGACCGACCCCTTGATGGTGATGTCCATCCCTTTCAGGGTATACCCCAGCTGGGCTATCTCGTATAAGACCCCTTTCGGGTAGTTTGCCCATCGGTCTTCCCGTTTGTATTTGAGATTCGCTATTGTTGTACGTTTTCTCTCACTCAAGTCGGCAGCGTAAAACCGCAGTGAATTATCCTTTCTTATGGAAATTCCCACCTCCACGTTCATATCCAGGGCTGCCTGGAGTACAAAACCATCATTGTAATCGGTGTGTTCTCCCATAAGATTAACGCTGCCTGGTGCCGAAGCCACTATTTCCGGTTCTACACCATACTCAGCTTTATGGAGAGAAAGGAGATTGCTCATTTTTTTCCTCAGGGAAATAATATATGAAAACCGGCTTAGATGCAAGAAAATAAGGTTTTTAAAAGGGTAAGGTTGTAAACAGGAGGGAATATCGTTATTATCTTCTTTACCATGAAAATAAGGCTTGTCGTTTTAACCGCTTTTTCTGCTGTGCTGATAGGTCTCGCCGTCCCCAACGAGTTTTTCCACACGGGACAGCCTGTCTTAGGTCTTTTCTGCCTGGTTCCCTTTTTTCTCGCCCTCTATTTATGCGAGGACAAACGGTTTTCCCACCTGCTGGGCGTCATCTACGGAACCATCACCACCGTATTCACCTATTACTGGCTGATGTTCTTCGGAGAATTCTCGGTGTGGACCATCACCGGCGTTACCGTCGGATACGCGGGATACTGCTTTTTTCTGGCCCCTTTTCTTCACCGGTTATCCCGGGTGAGGGTTTCCTGGCGGCCCTTTGTCCTGGCCGCAGCCTGGACGGTCTATGAATACTTCAAATCTTCCGGGTACCTGGCGTTCCCCTGGGGTCTCATCGCCTACCCGGTCTCCGATTTTCTCCCCCTCATTCAGATAGCCGACATCGTGGGTGTGTACGGGATATCCTACATCATGGCTCTGGTCAATCTTCTGCTTGTAGAGACATTGATCCGGTATTTCAATATTCGGAATGAGGTTCCCCTGATTTCCACCTCTTTTTTTACCCGCCAGAGGGACGGAGGAAAGAAAAACAGGAAATTTACAGCAATCAGCTGGAATAATCTGCTGGTAAGACAGTGGGGGGTCTTTGCTGCCTTGACGATAGCCGCAATTGCCTACGGTTTCGGCCGGATGGCCATGGAAATTCCGGTGGAAAAAACCTTTACAACCGTGCTGGTTCAGCAGAATATTGATTCCTGGCTTTCCGGAAATGAAATGAAAAGTATACGGGTAGGTCAGGACCTCACCAGAGCGGGCATCGCAGAGTTGGGAGAAAAGCCCGATATTGTTATCTGGTCGGAAAGCTCATTTCGGCGTCCTTACAAAGATTCCATGAAGGTCTTTGAAAACGGCCGAAAGATGATCCGTTTGTCCCCTTTATCCGGGAAACAGGAACCTATTTTCTGGTGGGATCCCCCTATGTTGTTGACTGGGAGAAGATGAAAGTGATGAACTCGGTTCTGCTCATCGATCCCCAGGCGGAAGTGGCCGATTTTTACGGGAAGCAGCATCCGGTTCCTTTAGCGGAGCACATTCCCTTCTATGACGAAATTGAGCTCATCCGGCGGTTTTATACCAATGCCATCGGCCTCCCCGGCGGCGGCTGGACCCTGGGCGAGGAATCGAAAATCCTGTCGATTCCTCTGCAATCCGGGGAGACCCTCAACTTCGGCACTCCAATCTGTTTCGAGGATGCGTTTCCCCCCTTATGCCGGTCTTTTATCCTGGGCGGGGCGGATGTTCTTATCAATCTTACCAACGATTCCTGGTCCCAGACCGTCTCCGCCGAGATCCAGCACATGGTGGTGGCAAAGTTCAGGTCTGTCGAATCCAAGAGAACTCTCGTCAGGTCTACCAACGCGGGAGTAACAACCGTCATCGGCCCCTACGGGGAACATCTGGCTACCCTGCCCCTCTTCGTGGAAGACAAGCTGCCGATGGAGGTTCCGGTGTTCAAAGAAAAGTTTCTCACCCCTTACATGCTTTTGGGTGACTATTTTCCCTATATTCTGATTGCCCTTCTGCTGTTCACCCTGGTAAAACAGGCCTATAGAAAAAGGAAATAACATGAAATTCCTGTGGAAGAAAGAACAGTCCATCATGAAGAAGATCAACGAATATGTCGGACATATCGATTCATCTTTTTCTCTTTTTCATACCTTTCTTGAAGCTGTATTCGGGGAAAAGGAGCTTGAAGTCGTAAAGCAGGCTGCGCAGGCTGTTCACAATGCCGAAGCCTCCGCCGATGATGTCCGCCGGGAAATCGAATACGACCTTTACAACAAGGCCCTGATTCCCGAATCCCGGGGGGATGTACTGGGCTTACTGGAAACAATGGACAAAGTACCCAACAAGCTGGAAGCCCTGAGCTTTCAGATCGGCCTGGAGAAGGTTGACGTCCCGGTTCAGCATCACCCGGACTTTTTCCTTATGCTCGAAAAATCCTGGGAATCCTGGGACGCGATGAAACGGTGCCTCCATGGAATGTTCTATTCCCACGAGATCATCGATGATCTGGATCTGATCGACACCCTGGAAAGCGACTGCGATGTAATCGGCCGGAAAATGGTGGAACAGATTTTTCTTGATGATTCGCTGGAGAAGGCGGATAAACTGCAGCTGCGGGACGTTATCGATCACCTGGGGGATGTGACCGACCGAATTCAGTCCGCCTCGGACCGGCTTACCATCGCCCTGATGAAGCGGAAAATCTAGGTTTATAGGGACGGAGGAAGTGTTCAGGTTATTAAGCGGCGTTTTCATGGGATGGTCCCTGGGCAGCAACGACTCTTCCAACATTTTCGGCACAGCAGTCGCCTCGAAAATGCTCCGCTACAGGACCGCCATCATTCTCTGCTCCTTATTTGTTATCGCAGGCGCCCTCCTGGAAGGGAGCAGAGGTCTGGAAACCATCAATTCCCTGGTGTCCCAGACCCTTCACACCGCCTTTATTGCGTCAGTCAGCGCGGGAATTACCGTTACCCTGATGACAGTGCTGAAACTTCCCGTATCTACCTCCCAGGCAATGGTAGGAGCGATTCTCGGTATAGGCGTCTTACGAGGGGATGTTAACTTCGCCGGCCTTCGGAAAGTTGTCATCAGCTGGATCGGCACTCCCATCGGCGCGGCCCTAATAGCAATAGCAGCCTATTTTGTACTCGGCCGGCTTTTAGACGCTCTGCCCCTCCATATTTTCCTCCGGGACAGGATTTTGAAATACGGCCTCATCGGGGCCGGTATCTACGGCTCCTATGCCCTGGGAGCCAACAATGTCGCCAATGTTACCGGGGTCTACTCCCAGCTGGGTCTGATCAACGAATTTCAGGCGGTTCTGCTGGGGGGAGCGAGCATCGCCTTCGGTATTCTCACCTACAGCAGAAATGTAATGATGACAGTGGGAAAACGGCTGGTAAAACTGGACCCCTTCAGCGCCTTTATCGCTGTCCTGGCGGAAGCTCTCACTGTCCATTTTTACGCGAAAGTGGGGGTTCCGGTGAGTACCTCCCAGGCAATCATCGGGGCTATTCTCGGAATTGGCATCTGGAAAGGGGTTCAAACGATAAACCGGAAAACCCTGTTCAACATCGTTTTCGGTTGGGTGGGAACACCTTGTGTGGCCCTTATTCTGTCTCTCCTGCTGCTACTGCTGTTTCCATAAAGCTGCCGGCTCAAAAAAAACCCGGCTTACGCAGCAACCGATAATCGATCACCGCCCCGCCGGGCTTTCCACTCATACAGTTTCTAACAATAACTGCGAATTTCGGATTCGAAGCAGTCGAATCCGAAGGACTATTCCTTTATGCCGTATTTTTTCTTGAACCGTTCTACTCTACCAGCCGTATCAACCAGTTTCTGCTTCCCTGTATAGAAGGGGTGACAGCTGGAACAAATTTCAATTTGAATATCCTGCATTGTCGACCTGGTTTCAATTACATTGCCGCAGGCACAGGTGATTTTCGTAAAATCATATTTTGGGTGTATTCCCTCTTTCATTTCCTTATCCTTATCTGCAAAATTGTTCTTATTCAAAATCCGAAACACCGGATGTATTCATTGAGCGAAGGAAAGCACTATTATTCTTACTTTTCTTCATTCTGTCAATCAGCAATTCGATTATTTCCAGATCGTCCATGGGGCTGATGACCTTTCTTAAGACCCACATTTTGTTCAGCTCCTCCTCTGTTAAAAGGAGTTCTTCCTTCCGGGTACCCGATTTTTTAATGTTGATAGCCGGATAAAGCCGCCTGTCGGAGATTTTCCTGTCCAGGTTTATTTCCATGTTGCCTGTACCCTTGAACTCTTCGAAAATCACCTCATCCATGCGGCTTCCCGTTTCGATGAGGGCGGTGGCAACGATTGTGAGGCTTCCACCGTGTTCAATATTCCTGGCCGCACCGAAGAATCGTTTTGGTTTGTGCAGGGCGTTGGAATCGACACCGCCGGAAAGAATCTTTCCCGATGTGGGAACTGTTTGGTTATACGCCCGGGCGAGGCGGGTAATTGAATCCAAAAGGATTACCACATCCTTCTTGTGCTCCACCAGGCGCTTGGCTTTCTCAATGACCATTTCCGCGACCTGCACATGCCTGGTAGCCTGTTCATCGAAGGTAGATGCAATAACCTCACCTTTTACATTTCGCCTCATATCGGTAACCTCTTCCGGCCGCTCATCGATGAGCAGAACAATAAGATTTACCTCGGGATGATTGCTGGTTATCGCGTTGGCAACCTGCTGCAGAAGGATCGTTTTCCCCGTTCTGGGAGGAGAGACGATCAAGCCCCGCTGTCCTTTTCCGATGGGACAGAAGAGGTTCATCATCCGTGTTGAGATGCTCCCTTTTTCCGATTCCAGATTCAAACGCTCATCGGGGTAGAGAGGCGTGAGGTTGTCAAAAGGTACCCGTGTCTGGGCAATTGAGGGATCGTCAAAATTGACGCTTTCCACCCGGAGCATGGCAAAGAACCGCTCTCCCTCTTTCGGGGGCCGTATCTGGCCGGCTACGGTATCTCCTGTTCGAAGGTTGAACAGTCGTATCTGGGAAGGTGATATATAGATATCATCAGAACCGGGAAGATAGCTGTTCTGGGGGGATCTTAAGAAACCGTACCCGTCGGGAAGAATTTCCAGAGAGCCGTAAGCATAAATCTGTCCTCCCTCCACTGTATGGGCTTTCAAAATATGAAAAATAAGTTCCTGTTTTCTCAAAGCAACCAGGTCCTCCTGGGTTTTCCCCATGGCAAGTGCCTGGTTCCGAAGTTCCGGCATGGTCATCCGGGTAAGCTCGTTGATACTTAAGCGGTCCTCACCAGCTTCATGTTTCGCCTTTTCACCATCACTATTTGGATGCTCTTTCCGTGCTTCCGGCTCCCTGGCTTCCGGTTCTTTGGATTCCGGCTCTCCGGCAATCGATTCCTGCACAGACAGTTCTTCCGGTTTGGTTTCGGAAACCGATTCTACCGATACCTCTGTATCCCCGTTCTGAGCGTCCTCCTTGATGAGCTCTACCTTTATTTTTTTCTTTTTCTGCCTGGATTTTTTCGGTTTTGCCGTGACGCTTTTTCCGCTGCCGTTATCATCCGCTTTGGCAGGGTTTTGTGCCGGTGTTTGTTCGACAGTTATTCCCTTTGCAGTTACGTTTTCAGTTGTTTCTTCCATTGTGTCTTCCCGATAATCATCGTTTATAGTATTTTTTCTGGAGCAAAGCCATGAAGTTTACCAGTTATTTTCCGTTCATCTGATATTTTCAGTATTGTGACTTGAAACTTCGTTCAAAAAGTGTTGGATACTTGGCTTTCCCAAGTCTTCAGAAGTTATTTTTCACCTTCAAATATATTCCCAGTTCCAATCACTGTCAAGTATTTCCCGCTTTTTTATAACAGCTTCCGCAAGGAGTAATACCGTACCGGCTGCTTTTCTTCGAATATAATCCCTGCGGCCATGATACAGGTAGCGCCGGATAACCGCCGGTTCATCTCTCCGCTGTACCGCCAGCCAGACCGTACCCACAGGTTTTTCCTCCGTCCCTCCATCCGGGCCGGCAATACCAGATACAGCGAAACCAATATCGGCCCCGGAGTGCTGGAGAGCCGCTTCCGCCATGGCCGCGACCACCTCCCGGGATACCGCGCCATGTTCCTGGATCAGTTTTTCAGGTACCCCCATCTCTATCTTCGCCTCATTGGCATAGCTGATAAAAGAACCCCAAAAAACCTCGGAACTTCCGGCAATATCGGTTATCAGCTTGGCAATAAGCCCGCCGGTACAGGATTCGGCCCCAGCATTGGTCTCATGTGCCTCTTTCAAAGCATCAACAAGGAGCTGGGGATGGTCTACTATTCCTCTCCGTATCCTGACTGCCCCCATTTTCTGCTGAAGCCGTTGAAAAACATGATTTTTCACTTTTTCGGCTTCCACACCTTGTTTCCCTGCCTCCGTCCCCCCGGAATCAGGAGAAAACAGGTTTTGCAGGTTAAATACAATTCGAAGATACTCGGTACGGGTGCCCCAGGCAACAGAATCACCGCCGCATTCCTGCAGTACATCTTCCAAAGTCGATTCCGGTATCAGAAAACTTGTTCCCCACAGGAGGCTTTCCTGCTCCAGACCGCACAAACGTCGCAGCCTGGGGAGTACTTCACCGGCAAACATGCCATTCAATTCTCCAGGAGGACCCGGCAGCGCAGCAACGATACAGCCTGAGATTTCTCCCCAGAACCCGGCGGCTGTTCCCCGATTATTTGGGAGGGGGGTAAAGCCCTCCGGAATGCATGCCTGTTTCCTGTTGGTATCCGGAATGGTTCTGCCGGGAAACATGTCCAGAATCGCCTGCCAGCAATCCTCACGGAACTCCAGGTCCCTGCCGGCAACTGCTGCAACTGCTTCCCTGGTCCGATCATCTGATGTGGGACCCAGGCCGCCGGTAATCAGCACAATACCCGATTCCGAAACCGCCTGCGTTAATTCATTTTCAATGAGCGGCTGATCATCCGGAAGAGAAAGGATTTTTCGTACCCTTATACCTAAAGCGGTAAGAGCCGAAGAAAGGGTTTTCCCGTGAAGATCCTGAACGATCCCGGCGGTCAGTTCGGTTCCGATCGATAGAATTGAAGCCTTAAAGGATTTTTCACACACTCTGAACTTTACTTTTTAATTTTTCTACAGGAGTGGCAAATATATCAACAGCATCAGGGTTTTTTATCATCTCGCACTTTCCCTCAAACACAACGCCGTCGGCGATCCGCAGCTTCGCTGTTCTGATGTTCCCGAAGACTTGTCCTGTGGAGAGCATCTCCAGATTGTCAGAAGCTTCTATATTGCCGTGAACCACACCCCCGACAACTACGGAACCGACCTTGATGTCTGCCTTGACCATGGCTCCCTCTTCGATATAAAGGAACCCGCTGGAAATGATTTTTCCCTTGAATTCGCCGTCAATTTTAAGAGATCGGGTGAACCGCATGGTTCCGTCGAATACTGTTGATTTCCCCAAAGTTGTCGTAATTTCTTCCACGCCTTTTTTATCGGAATTCTTTGACATTTCTTTCCTACGCGATGAATTATATCTATTTTGTCTGCATTACAAAGACGCCGTCCCAGTCTTCGGGGGGCGGATTTTCAATATAATGAGCGCATCTTTTCACATATACTTTTGACGGACCGTCTTTCGGATCCAGTTCCAGTGCTTTCGAAAAAAGATCTTTCGCACCGGCAAAGTCCATCAATTTATACAGTTTTCGTCCCTCTGCAAAAAGTCGAAGCAGTTCTTTCTTTTGCTCGGATATCATCGTGATACCTCGCCTTTAATTTTTATTCTTCACATTCCAGTCCATAAAATGTTTCTGGAATTTTTCTTCGAGATCCTGAAGACTCAATTCTCGGACAGTATCAGTGTCATCCTGATTCTTCAGCTCTTCTATTTCATCCCTTAAGCCGCCCAAAGCGGCCATAATTTCATCACACTCCTTGATGACCAGTTTCACAAACCGGTCCGATTCCTCCGGATCACAATAATCTATGTTCTGCGCGTTTTTCATCAGTTCCTGAACAGGATTTTCCAGATGCTCGGTGAAATAGATGAGGGACTGGTTGAGAGAGTCGATTTGTACCAGCCGCCGCTCTTTCTGAAGCACCTGTTTTGAAAGTTCCCGGCTATGGAGAACCGCTTTTATTCGGGCAAATACTTCAGAAAAATTAAAAGGTTTTGTAATATAATCCTCAACCCCCAGCTCAAAACCTTCTACTTTATCTTTCACATCATCCATCGCGGAAAACATGATAATCGGCACGTCCCGGTACTTCTCGAAGGCCTCGTCGTTTTTTATTATCCGCGTGACCTCCCACCCCGATAATTTGGGCATTATATTATCGAGAATGACCAGATCGGGATTCCCGGTTTTTATTTTCTCAAGAGCTTCCTCTCCATCTTCCGCCATTTCCACCTGGAATCCCAGTTTTGTGAGCATTACATCGAAAAATTCGAGATTAATAGGTTCGTCATCAACGATAAGTATTTTTGTTTTGTCAGCCACGCGACGCTCCTGTTAAGGCCATTTTCCTATACTTCCACTGTATTGTCAATCATGGTTTTCTTTCGAGCCTTTTCTGTTACGAAATCTCCTAAGAACAAGTCCGAAGATCAGAAGCGCAACGCCGCAATAGACCGCTCCTTTACCGAACCAGTCTCCCCACCTGGTATAGAGGGTCGTTGTTTCTGTATAAACAGGAACATCCGATACAAGATAACTTTCGATAAAAGGATCGATAAGAGAGGTGATCTTACCGTTGGGATCGATAGTACAGGTTATACCGCCGTTGGTGCTTCGTACCACCGAACGTCTGTTCTCCACAGCCCGGAATACCGACATCGCCATGTGCTGCATCTCCGAGGGGATGGAGTGGGACCATAAATCGTTCGACATATTGACAATCAGCTCGGCCCCGTTTTGAACAAATTCGCGGGAGAGATACCCGAAGCAGTCTTCAAAGCAAATCGGGGTGGAAAATGCGACTTTATCGGTCTGAAATACGGTATATTCATCCCCCTTCTCCCAGAAATGGGTGTCTGCTTCCAGGAGAAGTTTATGAATACCCGGGAGCTGCTTCTGGAAGGGAAAATGCTCGGTAAAGGGCACCAGATGGGTTTTTCTATATTTTTGCCTGAATGTGCCCTTATCAAACAGCAAAGAGGCGTTATAATCTATCCGTTCCGTCCCCCCCAGCCGTTTCAGTACACCGTCGTCGTTCCCTATGACAAAGGGAACATTCTGGGCCTCAAGGTACTCGGTAAGTTCCTTAACCAGCCGGTAGGCCTCTTTATTGGTACGGTGCTTCGTGTGATATTCGATTGCCGGGATAAAGGCGGTTTCCGGCCAGACCACCAGTTCGGGAGACCTCTTCATCGCTTCCTCGCTCAAGCGGGTAAGAAGACGTAAAGATTCCTCGTAATCGTTCTTCCAGGGGTCGACGTTATGCTGAACAAGGGCAACCTTGAGGGACGGAGGATCTTTCAAATCAACTTTCCCTATAAATCCAAACAATAAAGACCCGGCAAAGAGTGCTGTATAGATGATTATGGCGGTCTTGTTTTCCCTGAAGAACGCTCTGACTTCCTCCGTCCCCCTTTTTAATGCGTTTCCTAGAAAAACCGACGGAGCAATCACCAGAAAAGACACCCCCCAAACTCCGGTTATCGAGGATATTCCAATGAGGGGGCGAAACAGATACTGTGTGTAGCCCATAATTCCGTAAGGATAGCCCAGGAATCCGGTTGTTTTCAGGTATTCATACCCGATCCAGATTGTAAGCTGAACCAAATATCCCTTCTTCGGGAATAAGACATCTGCGAGCTTCAGCAAAGGAAGAAGCAGTAAAAAAAAGAGTGCATATATGGTGGGAACGATAAAAATTGCAAGAGGATGAAATCGTACCAGCCAGAAATTAAAAATTGAATAGCTGGCAAAACCGAAAAGAAGGCCGTAAATAAAAATGGAAATCCAGTTGCTTCTGTGTACCAGAATAAAAAGGGGAACTAATGCAATAAATCCCAGGGGAAACAATCCCCAGGTGGATATCCCGCTAGGAAAAGAAAAGGCAAAAAGAAAGGCAGAAAGAAATAATAAAGCAAGATCAATGAGAATAGCAGGAAGTGAGTTTTCTTTTACTTTCGCCTCGGGATGAGAGAGGGCTGAGACAGGTTTTGAGGCTGCCACGCTAACCCCGTAAAGGCCATACGATTTTTTTCAGCTCCCGTCCGGGTCTGAAAGCAGCAACGCCGTGATCCTGTACGGGAACAATTTCGCCGGTTTTCGGGTTGCGGGCTTTTTCTCGTCCTTTACGGGTCCGCACCTCAAAGGTTCCAAACCCCCGCAGTTCAATCACCCGGTCCTCTTCAAGGGCAACCTTGATCTCCTCGAAGAACTCATCCACGATCTGATGAATATCTTTCCGGTTCAGGTCGATCTTTTCAGCAATGTTGTCGATGATCTCGGCTTTCGTTAGCTTATTCTTCCCCACTGACTTAACCTTCCGTATTCCTCTCTTTAAGAACGGGGGACCACCAAGATTACGCTTCCAGGCTGTTCAGCGCTTTTGTCAATCTCGATTTTTTTCTGGCCGCGTTATTTTTATGGTATATACCCTTTCCCGCTGCGGTATCTATAAGTTTAATAATTACCTGCAGCTGGTCCTGAGCTGATTCCTTATTCTTTTCTTCTAACGACGTTTGAAACTTCTGAATTTCTGTTTTCACTCTGCTTTTTACCATTCTGTTGCGCGTTCTTCTCTTTACGCTTTGACGATGGCGCTTGGCTGCTGATCCCTTATTTGCCAATTGATTAATACCTCCGAATCTCATTCCGTACCCATTGTTCCGGAATTGGCCATAACTTCTTATGAACACTGAAATTATCAGATAATCATTTTCATGTCAATAGAAGAGACAAAGTATCGGGCGCTTCCCGGCGCTGCCTCTACTTTCCATCAACTAAAATATCGTGTAGATTAGCAGCATGTTCCGGATTATTTTTTTTGTCTGCTTTGTTTCATATATTCTCTTCTGGGACCTGCGTCTGAAAACCTTGCGGGCACTGAATATGAAGCGTGCTCGGGTCGTGATAGATAAAAAAGATACGAATATTGCCCGGATGTTATTCGCGTTCGGTAAAGCCTACGGCAGCATGAACCTGATAAGGGAGCTCAAGGGAAAGAAAGACCTGCCTGAAACTTTCATGATCATCACCAACCATCAAAGTATTATTGACATCGCTATCATTTTTTACAGCTTTCCGAACCATCATCCCCGCTTTGTAGCAAAACGTGAACTCGCCCGGGGTGTCCCTATGATCTCCCACATATTGCAGACTGAAAAACACGCTATCATCAACCGGGAAAGTGATTTTTCCGCCACAATGAAGGAACTCCACCGCCTGGCTGTTATGTCCCGAAAGGGATTCTCTCCTGTTATTTT
>Ga0180435_10003987_pt1 | contig 14638 bp, 11 predicted proteins | sample SS_ome_3_FD_132467 | JGI IMG/M metagenome (GOLD analysis project Ga0180435, IMG submission 132467) | Hypersaline lake sediment archaeal communities from the Salton Sea, California, USA - SS_3_S_1 metaG | ecosystem: Environmental > Aquatic > Non-marine Saline and Alkaline > Hypersaline >... | reverse complement strand
CTTACGAATCTCGTCCAAAACGCCGTAACAGCTTTGGGTATCCATCTCTCCTTCGTAAGGCCCTTCGGTCGCCGCCGCACGACAGTGGACACAATTGAGATTGCAATTGCGCGTTACTTCCCAGGCCACCAGTCGCAACTGAGATTCGTCCTTCTGGTGTTCTCCCCCCGGATGTGACGTGTCAAGGCTCTTTTCACTCAACGTTGAATCTCCTTTTCTCTGAACACCGATACGATCACCCCTCAGGGCTATCCACGGATTACTTCGGCCGCCGCTTTGGCAAAATAGGTGAGTATAATGTCGGCACCGGCCCGCTTTATCGCGGTCAGGGTTTCCATCATCACCCGCTCCTCATCCAACCATCCCAGTTTCTGGGCCGCCTTAATCATGGCAAATTCGCCGCTGACCTGGTAGGCGGCCACCGGCAGATCAACCTCTTCCTTCACCCTGAAGATGACGTCCAAATAGGCCAGGGCCGGCTTGACCATGATGATGTCGGCCCCTTCCTCCACGTCCATGTTCACCTCGCGGAGGGCCTCTTGACTGTTGGCGGGGTCCATTTGATAGGTTCGCCGGTCTCCGAATTGGGGCGCCGACTCAGCGGCGTCACGAAAGGGCCCGTAAAAGGCGGAACAATACTTGGCTGCGTACGACATAATGGGCACATTCTCAAGATTGTTATCGTCCAACGCACTCCGGATTTCCGCTACCCGCCCATCCATCATATCCGACGGGGCCACCATGTCCGCACCGGCTTGGGCATGGCTAAGGGCGGTACGGGCCAGAAGGTCCAGCGTGGCGTCGTTGACCACCGAGTCTCCCTCCACGACGCCGCAGTGACCATGGTCGGTATATTCACACAGACACACATCGGTGATCACCGTTAGGTCCGGCACCTGGCTCTTGATGTCCCGGACCGCTTTCTGAACGATGCCGTCCTTGGCATAAGCGCCGGTACCCAGGGCATCCTTCTTGTCGGGAATACCAAAGAGGATTACCGCAGGTATGCCCAGGTCCCGTACCTTTTTGGCCTCTTTGACGATGTTGTCCCGAGACAATTGGCTTTGCCCCGGCATGGAGTCGATCGGCCGCTCAATCCCTTTTCCTTCCACCACAAAAAGGGGCAGGACCAAGTCATCCACGCCCACGCAGGTCTCTCGAACCATGCGCCTGAAATTCTCGTTTTGTCGCACCCGCCTCGGTCTGTAGTCGGGGAAAAGCATCTTTGTCTCCTCCTATGGCCCGGGTTCCCGCCCATGCACCGACGATTTCCCAGCAGTTCGCCCTAGCGTCTGGGCATCCTTACACGTCTTCCTCCGTCCACTCCTCGGAGGCCTCTGTGTCATCGGTATAACTTTCCTTCACCAGGTCGTTGAGAAATGCTTCATGATCATCAAGGGCCTGTTTGGTTATCACAAAGTCCGTTCGGCCGGTCGACTCCCGTACCAGTTTAAAGGCGTATTGAAAGTCTCCGGTCAGCTTCTTGTAAAAGTCTCCCGGGGTCAACCCGGCGGTTTCCATCTCCAGGATCAACCCATCCATGGCCTCTTCGTCAATGGTGACCTGCAATCCCTGGGCCCGGCAGAAATAAGATTGTATCTCTTTGAGCTGTTCATATCGGTTTTTGACCTTTCTCATCACCCCGTCGATGTCACAGACATTATTGGCATAGACTTCGGCGATGAGATTGCGCTTCGATTCCGACATAAGCATGTCCGAGTCGTTCATCAACATCTCTTGGTTTTCCTTGATGTAATTTCGGATCGCCGCCTTCTCCTCTTCGCATACCCGCTCATAGGCATCCGCCCACTTGGAGCGGTCGGCCTCCTGTCGGGAAAGCATCTCCTCCAGGGCCTTGGCGGAATCGTCGACCACCCCTTTGGTTACCGCGACTTGTCTTACGGGTCCTGAGGGAAGCTGTTTTTCCAGCTTCAATAAAATCTTTTCCACCACACTGACCAATGAGCGGGCCCCCGTACCTTCCTTATAGGCCCGCCCGGCGATGGCCCGCAACGCGTCATCTTCGAATTTTACGTCGATCCCGTAGGCTTTGAAGTCGAGTTTCTTGCTCAAGACTACGGGGTTGTTCGGATTCTTGAGAATCGCATAGAGGTCGTCCTCCGACAGTTCCTCAAAGAGCGTGATCACAGGGAGGCGACCGACGAATTCCGTTTCAAAACCGAACTCCACCAAGTCTTGGGGCTTCACATATTTGAGATAATCCATGGATCGGCCACTGCTCCTCACCGAGGCCCCGAAACCGATGCCCTGGTCGGCGATCCGCTTCTTCGTCACATCGCCCAACTCACTGAAGGCGCCACTCATGATAAACAAGATGTTCTTGGTGTTGATGACCCGCTTCTTGCGCTGCCCGGTCTTTCGATATCGCTCGATTTCCTCGAGCATAGAAATGGGATCATGGGGCACTTTGAGGTCCACGTCCGTTTCTTCCATAGGCTTGAGCAGGGCCCGTTGAACTCCGGTTCTGGACACGTCCGGTCCGATCAGATGGCTACTGGCGGCGATCTTGTCAATCTCGTCGATATAAACGATACCGTACTGGGCCAGTTCGATGTCCTCGTCGGCTTCCCGGACCAGGTCCCGCATTAAATCTTCCACGTCACCGCCGACATATCCGGTTTCACTGAACTTGGTAGCATCCGCTTTGACAAAGGGGACACCCAGTTTGTCGGCAATCAACTTGATAATATAGGTCTTTCCCACTCCAGTCGGACCAGCCATAAGAATGTTGTTCTTGATATTGCCCAAGATGGGGCGACTATCGGCACCGGCGGATTCCGCATACTTAATGCGATTGAAATGCGTACAGATCTTCGTACTCAGAACAGCCTTGGCCTCGTCTTGTTTGACCACGTACTGATTGAGATAAACCTCTAGCTCTTGGGGCTTTAAGGAAAAATCGATCTTCTTCTTTTTGGAAGACTCGTCCTTTTCATCTTCGGAAGCGTCACTCGGACTCACCATGGGGGTAATCAGCTTCACCCGCCCCCCGAATTTTTCGGACAAAAACTCACTGATTTCCTTTTCCACATCCTTGGGATCAGGAATCTTTTCGCCTTTTCTTGTCATAAGCTACCACACTTTTACCCTAAATGAGCGTAAACAAAGCGAGAAAACATTTTCAGTCTTTAAGTTGTATAATCTACTACCATCTTTTCACTATAATCACCATCAAGCGGATTTCAAGAAAAATGCCACATTTAATGACCTAGCAACGGGACCGTTTCAGATTTCAACCCGGGTGACTATCTGAAGGCCCTTAGCGCCCCTTACGAGAACATCTGCTTGACAAACGGGGGCAAGTCATATTTACATGACACCCATATGCCAGATGCGGGGCATCAGGGCGATTAGCTCAGCGGATAGAGCACAAGCCTCCGGAGCTTGGTGTCGCCGGTTCGATTCCGGCATCGCCCTCCATGTTCAGTAATCGCCCCGCCAGACGGATCGCTTCCTCTCGGGTATGGATATCCCCCTCCAGCCGCGCCTCCTCGATTCGATCCAGCACTTTTCCAATCAATTTAGAGGGTTTCATATGGAACTGCCGGATCAAATCGTGGCCGGTAAGCAAGCGGGGGGTTTCCATCTTGGGCCTCACATCGCTGACATACCGGGCCAGCACCATATGCCCAAAGGCGATGAAACGCTCGAGAGACGCTTGCACCGATGGGGACTTGGCGGCCTGGTCGGCAATCCCGAGTATGACCAGACCGATAACATCTTCTCCATATCTGCGAATAAACCGCAAGATCGCTTTGGATGACAGGGCCCCCTTTTCGTGCGCCCTGAAAAGATGGGGAACATAGAGGTGGCCCTTCACCATCCGGACGATGTAGGCGCTTTGCTGGTTGGACATCCGCAACCGGCCCGTAATCGCTTCCGCTATCCGGGCCCCGGCGATCTCATGGCCGATAAACCGGAGGCGACCCGCCCGGTCGCGCCCTCGGGTGGCGGGCTTGCCCAGGTCATGCAACAACGCCGTCCATTTCAATAACGTACGGCGTTGCTTGGCCGCCAGATAGGCGGCAGCCAGCTCGACACAATCGGGTTGGGCACAACAATCCGGCCGAAGGCGGTCAAGGTCCGACAACACCCATTCCAAGGCCTCATAGGTATCCAAGCTGTGTTCCAAGACGTCTCCCCGGTGATACGCGTTTTGCCCACAGCCCGAACCGGCGCCCAGCTCAGGAATCACCTGGGTCAGTAACCCCGTGTTCACCGCTTGTCGCACATAAGGCGTCGACGGACTGACCGCCAGGAGATGAAACAATTCGGCGGTTACCCGTTCGGGCGCCGATTCGCTAATCCGCCAAGCGGCCTCACGAATCCACTCGGCGGTCTGCGGCGCAATATGGAAGCCCAAACCAGCGGCCAACCGAAAGGCCCTGAGCATCCGCAACGGGTCTGATTTCAAGGCGGCTTGGGATACAAACGCAATGCGCCTTGACTGCAGATCCCGCCGCCCGCCCAACGGGTCGATCACCGACCGAGCGGTAAGATCGTAGGCCATGGCATTGATGGTAAAATCGCGCCGTTTTAGATCATCTTCCAGACACGCGCCTTGAAGGGAAGCAAAGTCGTAAATCGTCTTTCCATCCACCACGCGGTAGACCGCCATGTGGCCCTTGCCTAACCGAAATGGGCGCAAGCCGCGAGCACGGGCCAGCTTTTGAGCCAATCGGGCGGGATCCCCAAAAACCACCACGTCATAATCCGCCACCGGCCGACCCAACATCCAGTCTCGTACCGCCCCTCCCACCAAATAGAGGCGTGGCACTTGGGAACCGTGCAGACAATCGGCCAACGGCCGGGTCAACTTCATCGACGCTTTCGCCTCTCCTTTCGGGCCTCCTTTTTCCAAGCAATGTCCTTCTTGATCCCTTTCCGTTTGATGGCCTGCCGATGGAGGTCCTGGGACCGTTCCATATCCAGCGTGAAGGTGCCGGGTTCCATCTGACGATCATCCCCGGTCTTTTCGTGGGTTTTCGGGGTCTCTTTTGCCTCTTCCCGCGGAAGCGGCGGACCGGCAAAACATCCCACCGGGACATGGTCCACCACATAGAGCAACTCCCCCTGCCGACGGAATCCGACCCCGGCATCCACCGCCTGCCCAGTGTGAACCGTCAGCAACACCGGCTTGGGATCCCGCCGTTTACCCATCCGTAGGGCCATCGCCTCGGTGGTAGCCAAGAAGACATGGTGTTGACCCATGGGCACGATCCCCCGTCGGGAGACGACCGGATAGGCTTTTCGGCGAATGCAATGGTAAAGCAATTTCGGCATATCATCGGCGGGCACGGCACGGACCGATTCGGCCGGATCGGAGACCTTTATGCCGACGGCGTCTACGACAAACGGGTGATCCCGATAGAAGAGAAAGACTTCATTCAGGTGCGACTTTCGGACGTATCCCCACCCGGGTTCTTCGCCAATCGACCGAATAAGGTCTTTCATGCGGACAAATCCGTTTTCATCAGGTACCAGGCCGAATTCGTCGGGCCGGTGGCCGAGGATATAGATCAAGAGTTTATAGAGTTGCTTTGGATCTTTGCGCTTACCCATAATCCGATATTCTATCAGACCTGCCTGGAAAACCAAAGTCTGGCCGCCCAAACCCGGGGATGGCAACCTTTTTCCATCTTTTTGGTAACTGAAATGCCCATTTTGTCCACACCGGGGAAAACAAATTCATCGCCATCCTCGGGGGCAATTTCCATAAGTCACGACAAATACAGGATATATTTTTTTATTTGCTTGTGGCACAATATTTGATAAAAAACCGGGCGCGTGTTTATCTGAAAGATCTCGGTTTGCGCCCCGAAATAACGTCTACCCGATAGGGGAGTTTTTTTATGCCATTACCACTCGGCCATTCAGCGATCGGACTGGCCACTCATGACATATCAACGACAGACACGGCCCTGACCAAGTGGAAACTGCTCATTTTTGTTTCCGTCCTGGCCAACCTGCCGGATGTCGACGTGCTTGTCGGGTTGTTGCTTCGGGATAATGGGGCCGCTTTTCACCGCGGACCCACCCATAGTCTTTTGTTTGCCCTAGCCATGGGATGGATCGCCTCGTGGCTCGGGAAGAACCGGCCCAACATGATCCCCCGGCTTTCTTTCGGTGTCTGCTTCCTGGTGGTATTCTCTCACGTCTTGTCCGATCTGTTTCTCACCACTGCACCGGTCTCCCTGCTCTGGCCCTTGGAAAGCAACTGGAGCCTGGGCTACGCGGGCTGGACGGATGTCGTGAACAGCGTATTTTTGCGGGCCTTTCAGGATGGGGGGATCATCCTCACCTGCACCCTGGTGATCTTGGCCAAACAGACCCTCCGGAAGCTACCCCGGTATCGTCGACTGGCCGTGGCGTTTCTGCGCCGCCGCCAGCATCCGAAGGCCCCCTACTAGGCGGGAGAAAGAGTTGACATGCCCCCGAATTGATGAGATCTTCTCTACCATGGTCTAACGATTTTACGCGGGATCCATGGCGAGAGGAATCATGCCCGAACTGACGCTTTTGGTCAATCACAACCTCGGTACCGAAGAGGCAACCCGTCGGATTCAAGAGGCCGTCTTCGAGTTGAAGCGGCGCAATACGCGCGCCCTGAGTGACGTCCAAGAATCCTGGATGGGCAGCAGTGGGGCTTTTTCCTGTCGAATGATGGGCATGTCCATCGAGGGCACCGTAGACGTGGATCCGGCGCAGGTAAAACTGACAGGGCGGTTCCCCTGGGCGGCGCTTTGTTTCAAGAAAAAGGCCAAACATGATATCGCGCGCAAGGCGCGCCGACTCCTGTCTTGACGGATCCGGCCGTTGGATCCGATCTGATCACCCAATCTGAGCGCGGACAGGGACCCCAAGATCCTACTTTCCAAACGAACAGGGAGTGAACGATGGCAAAAGGCATTACTGTAACCGAATACATCCTGTCCAAACAGCGGGAACGTCCCGAGGCCCGGGGCGCATTTACCGCCATTCTCTCCGAGCTGACCGTGGCGGCCAAAATCATCGGTCAAAAGGTCAAGCGGGCCACGCTGGCGGAAGATTTTGATTTTGCAAGCAGTGAGGGCCCGGACGAAGAACATTTTCAAAAACTGGTCGATTTTGCCGACAGCACCATCAAAAATCGGGTCAGCCATGTGGGGCATATTTGGCGCATGGCGTCCAAGAACAAAACGGACTTGATCCGCACCCCGGCGAAATACGCCACCGGAGACTACATCCTCCTCTTCGATCCCCTAGCGGGAAGATCGAACATCGACGTTCATTTGATGGTGGCAACGGTCTTTTCCATCTATAAGAAACAAGACATCGCCGACTTGAGTGAAATGGCCAACGTGCTGCAGCCGGGATTCAAGCAAGTTGGCGCCGGTTACTTTGTCTACGGGCCCAGTACCATGATGGTATATACGACGGGGCTGGGCGTCCACGGATTTACTCTAGAGCCCACCATCGGTGAATTTTTGCTTTCTCATGAAGATATCCGTATACCGGAAAGGGGAAGCACCTATAGTGTGAATGAAGGAAATTATTCGTTTTGGGACTTCAACGTTCAAGATGTGGTGGAGTATTTCAAAACCCCGGACACCAAGTCTTATCGACCCTATAGCCTACGCTACACGGGATCTTTTGTGGCTGATGTCCACCACAACTTACTGATGGGGGGCGTCTATCTCTACCCCGCAGACTCCAAGGATCCCAAAAAATTGAAAGGAAAGCTCATGTTGATGTGCGAAGTCAACCCCCTGGCATTTGTGGTGGAACAAGCCGGTGGCGCGGCCAGCACGGGAACCGAAAGAATCCTGGACATCGACCCGGAACACCTCCATCAACGGGTTCCCGTATTCATGGGAAGCCGAGAAGATGTCCGAAGAGCAGAAGATGTTTTGCAAGGAAAACGATAGGCAACTTCTATGAAGGAAGGTCGACTGGAAGAGATCCTCTCCGTGTTTGAACACAAGAAGGGGGCGTTAATCTCCGTTCTTCAACGGGTTCAGGAAGAGTTTGGATATTTGCCCGAGGAGGCCTTAAGTGACATCGCCCACTCCTTGAGAGTCCCTTTGAGTCAAGTCTTCAGTGTGGCCACCTTTTACGCCCACTTTTATCTGAACCGACGGGGAGAACATCTGGTCAGGGTCTGTCAAGGGACGGCGTGCCACGTACGGGGGGCCAGAGAGGTTTTGGAAACCACCGAGCGGTGTCTGGGTATCAAGGCGGGCGAGACCACAAAAGATTATCAATACAGCCTGGAGCGGGTGGCGTGCGTGGGCTCTTGTGCACTGGCGCCGGTCGTGGTCATCGATGATGATATTCATATCCAGGTGACCCCCAAGAAAATGAGTGCCCTGTTGAATGAGGGCAGTGATGAGAACGACTAGATAACGTTGTAAACGCCGGGCGGCCGACGTGCAGATGTGCGGCCGGGTTTTCCCGATACTCGGCGTTGGGACGGGTAAGCCTTGACCCCTGAGAAGCGACCATGCCGCAAATCGACAAAGCCAAAATAGACACCCCGGAAGGGCTTGCCAAGCTGCGGGAACTCGTCCGAAGTGAGGAACACACCTATAGCAACGCCGTGGTGGTCTGTTGTGGCACCGGATGTTTGGCCTCGGGAAGCGAAGAGGTCAAGACGGCCTTTGAAGATGAGCTCAGAGAGCAGGAATCAGAAGAAGAAGTCATCGTCAAGAAATCCGGCTGCCGGGGTTTTTGTGAGCGAGGGCCGATCGTTGTGGTCGGGCTGGACAACCTCTTTTATAACCGGGTGACGGCGGAGGATGTTCCGGAAATTGTTTCCGAAACCCTAATCAAGGGAAACCGCATCGATAAGTTTCTTTGGAAGGATCCGACCACCGGCGAACGCTGTGCGGTGGAAAGAGACATTCCCTTTTACCAAAAACAGGGCAGACTGGTACTTAGAAACTGCGGCCATGTGGATCCGACGGAAATCGAAGACTACATTCGGTACGACGGATACGCGGCACTGGCCAAGGTGCTTTCAGAGCTGCGCCCGGAAGACGTGATCTCGTGGATGAAGGACTCCGGTCTTAGAGGCCGCGGAGGCGCGGGATTTCCCACGGGCGTTAAATGGGAATCCTCGGCAAAGGCCCCGGGCGCTGAAAAGTATATCATTTGTAACGGCGACGAAGGCGATCCGGGCGCGTTTATGGATCGAAGTATCATGGAAGGCAATCCCCACAGCGTCATCGAGGGGATGATCATTGCCGGGTACGCGGTCGGATCGCAAAAAGGGATCATTTACGTCCGCGCCGAATACCCGTTGGCCATACAACACTTGAAGACCGCCATCGCCCAAGCCAGCGATTTGGGCCTCCTCGGCCCACACGTGATGGGAACGGACTTTGCCTTCGAAATCGAACTGGCCAAAGGCGCCGGTGCCTTCGTGTGTGGGGAGTCGACAGCGTTGGTTCGATCCGTAGAAGGCAAACGGGGCTTTCCCAAACCCCTTCCTCGGCCCAACACGAGTATCGTCGGCCTCTGGGGTATGCCCACGGTCTTAAACAACGTGGAGACCTTGGCCTGCGTTCCCGCCGTTATCTTAAAGGGACCCCGGTGGTTCCGGGACTTCGGCGTGGAAAACAATTCCGGTACCAAGGTGTTCGCCCTCTCCGGTAACGTCAGAAACACGGGCCTGGTTGAGGTACCCATGGGGACCTCCTTGCGGGAAATCATCTATGACATCGGCGGCGGAATCAAGGGAGACAAAAAGCTTAAGGCCATCCAGACCGGTGGACCTTCAGGCGGTTGTATCCCTGAAAGTCTTTTGGACCTACCCGTGACCTACGAGTCTTTGGCCGAAGCGGGATCGATTATGGGCTCGGGTGGAATGCTGGTCATGGACGAAGAGACCTGCATGGTGAATATGGCCCGATATTTTCTGGATTTCGCCCAAGAGGAATCGTGCGGCCAATGTACCCTTTGTAAACTGGGCACACGACAAATGTTCGAGATACTCAACAACATCACCAAGGGAAACGGCAGACCGGGCGACGTGGACACCTTGATGGAACTTGCCGAGGCCGTTCAACAAGGATCCATCTGCGGGCTCGGCCAAAGTGTACCCAATCCGGTCCTCACCACGATCAAGTATTTTCGGGAGGAATACGAAGAGCACATCCATGAGAAGAAGTGCCGGGCGCTGGTGTGTCGGGAGCTCATCACCTACCGGATTAAAGATTATCGGTGCAAGGCGTGTATGCTCTGTTTGAAGGCCTGCCCCGTGGGCGCCATCATCGGGGCGAAATGGCAGGTACACGAAATCGATCAAAGCAAATGCATCAAGTGCGGCAGCTGCATGGAGGCCTGCCCGCCCCGGTTTAACGCAATCGAATGCGTTTCCGGCGAGGTGGTATAGGCTCGGTGATTCATGACGGATAATATCTCTCTTACCATAAACGGTCTTTCCGTGGCCGCCCCCCCGGGGAGCACCATCCTTGAGGCGGCCCAACGGGCGGGAATCTATATTCCCACCTTGTGCCACTGCCCGGAATTAACTCCGGCGGCCGTATGCCGCATATGTCTGGTGAGGATCGAGGGAAAGCGGAAGCTTCATCCCGCCTGCAAGACCCCCGCCGAGGCGGGCATGCGCGTCACCACCGACGACAGCGAAATCGAACGGGTGCGCCGGGTCACCCTGGAACTCTTGTTGAGCGATCACGACTTTAACTGCCTTTTGTGCCCCAAAAGTGGGAGCTGTCGGCTCCAAGAGCTGGTCAACCGCATCGGGTACGATCCTGCCCGTCTGGAACGATTGGACCTGGTGGCCAAGGATCTGCCCATCGACGAGAGTAACCCCTTTTTTCGGTTCAATCCCAACAAGTGTATCCAATGCGGTATATGTGTTCGAACCTGCCGGGAGATTACGGGTGCCAATGCCATCGACATGGCCTATCGAGGCTACGACCTGAAAGTAAGTACCTTCGGCGACAAACCCTTCAAGGAGTCCGTATGTGTGTCTTGCGGCGAATGCGTGGAACGCTGCCCCACGGCGGCATTGACTCCCAGAAGGGCCGAATTTCCCACGCGAAGGGTCAAAACGACGTGTCCGTTTTGCGGGGTCGGCTGCGGACTCCATTTGGGTGTCCGAGGGGACCGGATCGTTCAGGCCAAGGGGGACCGGAGCAGTCCGGTCAACCGGGGGGAGTTGTGCGTGCGGGGCCGTTACGGGTATGGCTTCGTGGGAAGCCCCAGTCGGGTTACCACGCCTTTGGTGCGAGCCTATGATCCCTTCACGCGGCTGGATCAGGGATACGACGGCGGTCGGGAAAAATTGGTGCGATCCCCGCTCATCAAGCAGGAAGCCGACTTCGTGGAGGTAACGTGGGATCAAGTGATCAAATACGTGGCCAGTAGTCTGGCCCATTACACGGGGGATCAGTTTGCCGCATTTTCCTCCGCCAAGTGCACCAACGAAGATAATTATATATTCCAAAAATTTGTTCGGGCGGTGATGGGTACCAACAATATCGATCACTGTGCGCGACTCTGACATTCGCCCACTGTGGCCGGTCTGGCTGCCAGCCTGGGAAGCGGTGCAATGACCAACCGCATTTCCGAAGTCGCCGACGCTCGCTGCATATTGGTCATCGGAAGCAACACCCCGGCCACCCACCCCATCACCGGACGGCGCATTGATCAGGCATTGCGAAACGGCGCCAAGCTCATCGTCGTGGACCCGCGCGAAACGGCCCTTTGTTCCAAGGCAGATATTTGGCTTCGCATCCGCCCGGGTACGGACGTGGCCCTCATAAACGGCATGGCCCGCGCCATCCTTGAGGAAAACCTGTGGGACAAAGGGTTTGTCCGGAATCGATGCGACGGATTCGACGAACTAAAGTCCGCCCTCATGGAACTCGATCCCGATTTGGCTTCAGACGTTTGCGGGGTATCGACCCAACAGATCGTTGACGCCGCTCGAATGTACGCCACCCATGGGCCCGCCACCATCCTCTACGCCATGGGGATTACCCAACATTCACATGGCACGGACAACGTGAAGGTGCTGGCCAACCTGGCGCTCCTGACCGGTCACATCGGCAAGCCGTCTTCCGGGGTCAACCCCTTGCGGGGTCAAAACAACGTACAAGGGGCCTGTGATATGGGGGCGTTGCCCAACGTGTTTCCGGGATATCAATCCGTCGAAGATGAAAAAGCACGCCGGAAATTTGAAAGGGCTTGGAATTGCCGGTTACCGACGTCCCCGGGGCTTCGGTTAACAGAAGTCTTTGAAGCCGTGCGTGCCAAAAAGGTCAGCGTTCTTTATGTTATGGGCGAAAACCCCCTGCTTACCGAGGCCAACACCCGTACCGTCAAGAAAGCCATCCCCCATCTGGACTTGTTTATCGTTCAAGACCTCTTCATGACGGAAACGGCCAAATTGGCGGACGTGGTCTTACCGGCAGCCAGTTTTGCCGAAAAAGACGGCACGTTTACCAACAGCGAACGTCGGGTACAGCGGGTTCGTCGAGTGTTGGATCCCAAAGCCGAATCTCGGCCTGACTGGCGGATCATCTGTCAAATCGCCAATGAAATGGAAGCCGAAGGCTTCGATTTTTCCGATCCCCAGGAGATCATGGAAGAAATCGCCGCGGTAACGCCGTCCTATCACGGCATCTCCTACAAGCGGATCGAGCAGGTGGGTATCCAGTGGCCGTGCCCTGATGAATCCCATCCCGGGACTCCCTATCTCTATAAAGACACCTTCGCCACGCCGAATGGGAAAGGCCAACTGATACCGGTGGCCTATTTGCCGTCCGCTGAAACGACGAGTCGAGAATACCCGTTGATACTGACCACCGGCCGAAGCACTTTTCACTACCACGCCACCTTATCCCGAAAGGTCCCGGGGCTGAATGTCTTGGGGGGAGGCGAGTGTGTGGAAATCAATCCGATGGACGCCGACGAACTGGAAATCGAAGACGGTGAGACGGTCCGGGTGATTTCAAAACGTGGGGCTGTTCGGACCAAGGCCAAGATCTCGAGGCTTACTCCGTCCGGCGTTGTATTTATGACATTCCATTACCACGAAACCCCGACCAACCTATTAACCAATTCCGCCCTGGATCCGGTGGCCAAAATCCCGGAATTTAAAGTCTGTGCCGTCAAGATCGAACGAGAAATCGACTATCGCCGGGGACGTCCGGAATGGGGCCGTGGCAAGTCCCGACGAAGCAAGAATGTTACCCCCTGGCCGCCACACTTCAATTAAGGGTTCGCGCCCCCGCCCCGCTCAGAAAAAACGCTTGAATCCGGCGAGAGTTGTCATTAGAGTCCTTCCAGCTTATATGCTTTTTCCTTTGCATGCTTCTTGCATCAAATGAGATTTCTCACGTGTACCCGGGCAATATCGAACTTTTGTTTTATTCTTACCGGCAATCTGTTTGCGGTTTTCAAGGTGAGACGAGATTATGGAAAACTCTCAATATCAACGCCAAAACGGGCCCGACGGGCTGGATGTGTCGACCGGACAGCCGGGCACATACGTGTCGGCGGATACGGCGTCGCCCCGCCTGTCCGAGGAACATACCAACGGTGACGGAACCGAAGAGATTCCGCTGACCATCAACGGACAAGAGGTCCATGCGGCCCGGGGCACCACCATCCTGGAGGCGGCTCGGGCGGCGGGAATCGAGATCCCTACACTGTGCAACCGTGCCAAGCATCCGTGCAATCTGTGTATGGTGGAGGTAGCCGGAAAAGAGAGCCTCGTCAGGGCCTGCGACACACCGGTGGACGCCTGTATGTGGGTGATGACCGAAAGTCCCCGAGTGCGAACCCACCGAAAACAGGTGCTGGAACTCAAGTTGTCTCACCACTACGGGGATTGTCTTTCTCCCTGTGCCCTCAACTGTCCCGCCGGCATTAACATCCAAGGCTACATCAGCCTCATCCGCCGGGGCATGGACACGGAAGCGCTTGAGCTCATCAAGAAAAAGAATCCGCTCCCGCTGACCATCAGCCGGGTATGTCCGCATCCGTGCGAGGCCATGTGTCGGCGGATCCTGGTTGAAGATCGCATTCCCATCAACCATCTCAAGCGGTTTGTGTCCGATCAAGGGGTAACCGCTTCCGGGACGGTAGACCGGCCGATTCAGACCACCACCGGACACCGTATCGCCGTCGTCGGCGGGGGACCCGCGGGGCTCTCCGCCGCCTACTACCTGGCCAAGCAAGGCCATGGGGTCACTATTTTCGAAGCTATGCCGGAACTCGGCGGTATGCTCCGGTACGCGATCCCGCAATACCGTCTCCCCCGAAAGGTATTGGAACGAGAAATCGCAGACATCCTCCAGTTGGGAATCGAGGTGCGAACCGGCCGCCGGTTGGGAATCGATTTTACCTTGAACGGATTGAAGGAAGCGGGCTTCGGTGCCTTTTTTCTGGCGACCGGGGCATGGGATACGAAATGCTTGGACGTGGACGGCGAAGACCTGGACGGCGTGGATCACGCCTTGGATTTTTTGCGGCGGGTGCGAACCGGCAGCCAGGTCCGTATCGGCAAAAAGGTCGCCGTTATCGGCGGCGGTAACTCGGCCCTTGATGTGGCCAGAACGTGCGTCCGGTTGGGGGCTCAAGAGGTGTCCATCATCTATCGTCG
>Ga0180435_10003986_pt1 | contig 14638 bp, 10 predicted proteins | sample SS_ome_3_FD_132467 | JGI IMG/M metagenome (GOLD analysis project Ga0180435, IMG submission 132467) | Hypersaline lake sediment archaeal communities from the Salton Sea, California, USA - SS_3_S_1 metaG | ecosystem: Environmental > Aquatic > Non-marine Saline and Alkaline > Hypersaline >... | reverse complement strand
TGAATAAATTCATTAGCTAACCGTAATTACCCACTACCCCAAAAGGCCCCCGTGACCTTGTGTCACGGGTGAATAAGTTCACGGGCTAATTGCTCTTTTCTTTATCAGCAAGCTTGGGATTGGCATAATTTATTTAGCCATGAACTTTCTCACCTGCCGGATAAACCGGCAGGGGCCGTTTTTTTGGTTGGTGCCATTTGATTAGCTTATTGAACTTTCATTCCCCGGGGATAAACCCCGAGGGGATGTACTTTACATATGACAACCTATATCAGGACGGGACCCGGGACCTGGATATTGGGAATTGGAAATTGACCATTGGTAATTTTATTCTACTCCCCATTCCCTAATCCCTATTCCCCACTAAAATCTTTTCAAAAACTCCGCGGCCAGTTCCCGGGAACGGTCATTGATCGCTACTTCGTCGATTCCTATCAGTTGCTTATCCTTCATCAGGACCTTGCCGTTGACGACGGTGGCGTTGACGGCGGTCTCACAGATCCCGAAGAGGAAATGACCGAGGAAATTATCTCCATTCATCGGAGTGGGCGGAATATAATCTACCACGATAACATCTCCGGCCGCGCCAGGTTTCAATACTCCCAATTCCTGCTCGAAGAGACGCGAAGCAATCCGGGGGTTATTATTAAGGAGCATCTCACATGATTCGCAGAAAGCGACCCGGGGGTCCATCTTTGCCAGATGCTGAAGCAGATTGGCTATCTGTACCTCTTTACACATGTTAGAGGTCATCGCGTCCGTGCCCAGGCCGACTTCAATCCCCATCTCCATCATCTCCAGGACCGGGGCCACTCCAACGGCATTGTTCATGTTTGATTCCGGGTTATGAACCGCGGCGGTACCGGTGGCCTTGAGAATATCCATCTCCTTCTCATCAATATGAACACAGTGAATAGCCAGGCTCTTCGGGCCCAGAGCACCCTTCTCATTTAACCGCTCCAGGACTCGCATACCGTATTTTTCCACACTGTCCTCTTCATCGGATTTCGCCTCAGCCACATGGATATGAAAACCCACGCCCAGACGATCAGCTGCCGCGACCGCCTTCTCCAGGGTATCATCATTGACGGTGAAAGCCGCATGGAGTCCGAACATCCCGGTCACCATCTTCTGATCGGCCGGTGAAGAGGCCTGAACCTCTTCAACAAACCGGACATTCTCCTCAATCCCTTCCTCTCCCTTCCCGTAGCGGTCGGAGATTCCCAGAGTGAATGAAGACCGAAGCCCAATCTCTCTCGCGGCACGGGCCAGTTGATCCAGACTGCCCAGCTGATATCCCTGACTCTCATGGTGATCGATGATCGTGGTGACACCTTTCTTGACGCAGTCGATCATAGGAATCAGCGCGCTGTAGTAGAGGTCTTCCTTCTCCAGCACATTGTCCAGAGGCCACCACATCCGCTCCAGGATCTCCACGAAAGTATAGGGCGGCGGATCGTGAGGAGCCAGACCTCTGGCAAAGGTGCTGTAGAGATGATGGTGAGTATTGATGAAACCGGGCATAATCAGCTTGCCGTCGGCATTCAGATATTCCGCGTCCGGAGATAATTCCCTGATCTCCCGGTCCGCGCCGACCGCGTCGATTATTCCATCCCGGATCAGAACCGCCGAAGCCGGCATAAGCTTATTATCATCTCCCAGCGTGACAATCACGCCGTTTCCTACAATTAAATCTTTACTCATTTAAATTATCTCCCTTTGGTCGCTAATTTAGTTTTGAACAATTTCCATTATGATCATATTAAACCACACCAGACGAAATAATCAATATAAGCTTTTTAGTGAACCAGGAAACCCCATCCTCCTAATAGCGGCTTCCTTCTGGCCTATCCGATAAAGCCGATTTATATGACTTCAAAGGTAGCCGCACCTTTTAAGGTGCGCAATTGCATAATTCACAATTGATTATAGTTCAATCAACGCAGACTAAAGTCTGCGGCTACCAAAATCGGCTTTATCGGACAGCCTATTCAGGCTGCCAGACGATGCCCCCTACCGGCGGGGGTTCGCCGAGAACGGGGCAACTCCCTTCAGTCCCCACTCCCCATTCCCTATTCCCCAATCTCCATCTAAATTACTCCGGCAAGTTCTTGAGAACCTCTTTGATCGTGGGGACCATGGCTGAATCCGGGGATAACGAGAGTACGGCCTGAAAATGTTTCCGGGCTGAATCATATTCCTTACGTGCCGCGTATAGTTGTCCCAGGCTCAAATGCGCGGCCGCGAAATCAGAATCGTTTAGGACCGCACGGAGATAATATTTTTCCGCGAGGGCGAGATCGCCTTGCTCCTGATAGGCCATCCCAAGAAGGTGAGGATACTCGGGCTTACGGGGGTTTCGCCGAACCTTCGCCTCCAGGATCGGGATTAACTCGGTAAATATTTCCTGATCCCGGGATATATTCCTCATCACAGCGCTAAGACTCAGATAGTCGATCCCCCCGTCCAGGTAATCTTCCACGCCTGATACCATCCGAACCAGAAAATCTCTCTGCTCGCCCTGGTTCCCCCAGTTTACATCTCCGGGCTTGATAATAAGAGCTTGCCGGTAGAGTCTCTCCGCGCCCCCCGAATCTTTATTCCGGGCTCTCAATAGACCCAGCTTCAATATCGCGCGCAGATAATCCGGGTCACATTCCAGGGCTTCGGCAAGGAGAGACTCCGCGAGATCCGGCTGATTGGTTCTCTCATATGTCATAGCCAGATCAGTAAGGATTTGAGCATTCTTGCTTGCCAGCTTACGGGACGCGAGGAAGTACTCCAGGGCTTGCTCGTTATCACCCCGATCAAAAAGACACTTCCCGATATAATAATACGGTTCCCAGGAAGACCGGTCCAGAGCCAGGGCGTTGCGCAAGTACGGCAGAGCCTTGGCCGGCTCCGCGGCATAATAATACAATCTCCCCAGGGCCAGATGCGCCAACGCGAAGTCGGGGTGAAGCCGGACAACTTTCTGAAACTGCTGGAGCGCCTCCTTCCTGCGCCCCTGAACTTCCAGCGTCAACCCGAGATTCAACCCGGCATCACGGAACTCCGGAACCGAATTGAGAGTTCCTCTGAAGTGACTCTCGGCCTCCTGATAGTCTCCCTTACGGAATAGAATCACTCCGGCCCAGTACAAGCCAAGCACACCGTCGGGATTGACCTGCAAAGCCTTCTGGAAGTAATTCTCCGCCTGTTTTTCATCCCCTTCCTGAAGATAAATCTGGCCCCGAATAATCAAAGCCTGATAGTTTTCCGGATCATATCTCAACGCCTGATCAACGGCCTGCCGGGCCGATTCGACCCGGCCCCGACCAAGGTGTATCTCCCCCAGCGTGGCATACGCCCGTCCATCCTCGGGAGCCAGGGCCACAACTTTTTTCAATTCCTCCTCCGCCCGATCGGACTGATTCATCTGGTATTGAAATATTAATCCCAGCGCGAGATGCGCCTCCCACTGATCCGGTTCCTGCGATAAAAATTTTTGGTAATACTTAACCGCGCCGGGATAATCCCCCCGTTTTTCCGCGGCAGCGGCTATAATCCAGTAAGCCCTGGCCATGGATGGAGTTTCTACCAGGACCTGCTTCGCCTCTTGCTCGGCTTCATTTAGTTTTCCCCTGAGAAGGTATAAATTGGCCAAACCCAGATGAAGAGATGGTGAATCCGGATCCATTTTTAAAGCTTTCTGATAATGGATATACGAGTCATAATACCGGCGTTTCTTCATATACGCCGCTGCCAGGATCTCATAAAGATCCTCCAATATCCTCGTATCATTCTGGTCTTCAATAACCAGTGGTTTGGCTTTCTGGAGGTAGACAATAGATTTATCCCAATCCTCCAGGCGGGCATAGTATCGGCCCAGATAATAAAACGCGAGACCGTCGCTGAAACCCTGGGAGATGGCCTTCTCCCATTCCCGGATAGCCCCCGCTTCATCCCCCTCTTCCCATAGTTTATTCCCGGCCAGCGCGGACTTGCCCCACGGGGGTTCCTGAAAGTTGAGGGGATCATAGATAAGAGATCTGCTATTGCCAGCCTCCGCTGAAATCACGGATCCAACAGCAAAAAAATAGATCAGGAAGATAAGAACTGGAGAGAGATATTTATTCGCGGGCATAGGAAGATTGTCCTCCGCTCTGCGTCGGACAAAGTTATAAAGTGCCTAAAGTGGAAAGAAGTTTGAAGTGCCTAAAGTGCGCTAAAGTGCCTAAAGTTATTCCCCTTAGCTTGGTGGCTTTGCTATTCACTAATGGATTTGAATACGCTACAAGTTTATACTAATTAGTGCCTGAATGGCCCCCCGTTTTTGGTAGCCGCAGGCTTTAGCCTGCGTTTACTGGAATAACGATTGCGCAACTTAAAAGTTGCGGCTACCAGAAATAACCCCCAAAAATCGAAGTGTCCGTTCAGACACTAATTATATGAATTTGAAAAATTTTAAAAAAGCAAGCCTCACTTCAGGGGGGTATTTCTCACCGTCAACAGACAACAAACCTCCACCAAGGCTACGGCGAGCATAGCTGTCAACTGTCAACTGTCAGCCGTCAACCATCTTTTCCCGTCAACTATCCTTTCCCTCATGACCATGGGTATTCCTGAGCTCTTCCAGTTGACCCACAATATGCTCAAGCTCATCCTCAAGTTCCTTGATCGTATCCTGGTCGGCAACATTTTCCAGGTAACGATGGTCGGTGGAGAGCATCCTATCCTGCTTTTCCTTCCGGCGACGGCGTCTGAAATCCAGGATAAAATAGATAATAGCCCCGGTATTCAGAAGGACTCCCAGGACTATAATAGGGATAGCCCGATCGGACTGAACTAAATGGGAAGGATAATCCACGATATCCAGGTGATCCTGAATATAAAGATCATAGATATAGACCCAGAGCAGGAAGATCAGGGTAATATCCATAATAATTATCAGCCAGTAGAATATCTTCATTAATTTATCGCCTGCGGCGCTAAAACTTAGCGCCTACGGCGCTAACGTTGAAAAATAAAGACGTTAAAAAGAAAACACGTTAAAGATCGTTAAAGTCAGTTGGAACACCATTCAACATCCGGTGTGCTACTTTAATATTAGAATTTATGAGCTTACGAAGAGGAAGCTTTTAAGTGGGCCCGGTAGGACTCGAACCTACGACCATCGGATTATGAGTCCGGTGCTCTAACCAACTGAGCTACGGGCCCTTTTTACCTTCGGAAAAAAATTTTAAATTTATGATCACATATATCACCCATCTATATATATTATCAGCATCACTATACTAATTTTCAAATAAAGAGCAAGATATTTCAACCAAATCATGGTGCTGAAGTGTCTCTGCCCCGGATACAGTCTTTCCTCGCCAGCGGTGTGACCACGCAATACTTCAATCGGGAGAATCGTCCTTAAATAATTGAACCCGGAATCACCGGCTGCTTTGCCCTGGAAGAGAATACTGCCGGATCTCTAGAAAAAGGGGCTGTTAAAAATTCAGGAAAATAAAAAACTCAAATGAATACTTGTGGGATAGCATATTTTGTTCAATTTAAGATCACCAGCAGCGTTGCTTTTTAACTAAAACAGTGAGTAAGACGGTTTTTAGGGCTAATAACGGTTGCGCTTATGGACATTATTTTTTAGCTAACCCGTTGATTGTCATCATATTAGTCTGGTCCAATCCACCTTTCACTTTGGTTTCAGGGCGTTGATTTTACGGTAAAGCTCATCGATTCTTAACCATTTTTTGATCTGTTCCAGGATCAGAGAGAATATCAGGCTGGAACCGAGCAGTGCTATAAACATAAAAATAGGGGATTTCAGGCCGTAGATCAGTTGAGGGGTATAATAGTAGAAGATGAACGTGTGAATAAGAAATATATTCAGTGAATGAATTCCTATATAACGGAAAAAAAGTTGTGCCAATTTCAGCTTCTCTACGAATTCAAACCCTATCTGAATCAACAGCAGCGCCATAAAAGGATCGATGGCCGCAGCGACCGCAGGCCGGTAATTATTGGGAAAATAGTCGAGCTTCAACTTAGCCAAGCAGACGAGCAACAAAAGATAAACCATCAGCTTCAGCCAGCCAGGCTTACTTAAATAGCTGCTGACCCTGGCAATCCCATTGACATCAGATAGATAGATTCCCAGGGCGAAAGGAAAGATCCAGAATCGAATCGCCCGGACCGGATTGATACCTGTACCCAGAAACCTGAAGAGGGCGCCTTCCACGACAAGAGGGAAGAATAGACAGATGACAAGAAAGAAATACCTGTATTTTATAACGAGTGTTTTAAGGAAGGGAAAAATGAAATAGAGGACTATTATCGTGCTGATGAACCACCAGGTTATATTATAGCCCGGGAAACAGAAGATGCTTTGCAACCCAAGGATATTGATAAATAAACGGAAAAATATATGCTTGAGATAAACATCTTGGAAACTTCTCCCGAAAAAAAACACCCCGATGGGGACAAAGACCAGCCAGACGCTCCAATAGTTGATGTACAGTTTGGAAAATCTCTTTCTATAAAAGGAGCGGATGTTCTGTGGTTTTCTTTTCAGGCTCTCGTAAAGCCCGTAGCCGCTTAAAATAACGAAAACGGTGAGAGCCAGTTTGCCGCTGAAAGCTTTAAAAAAGATTTGCGAAAAATTCGAGTGAAAGAGTGTGCTGGTATAATCTCCCCCGTAAAGGAGGTGGGTGAAAAGGATAAGGCAGATCGCGATGCCCTTGGCGAAAAAAGTATTATCTCTTGTAAATGAACTCACGGGCGCCTCAACGTACATATCAGAAGCTGTTCTAAAGCCTGATCCTTCATAAGAGAATCCTACCCGTCAATGCCGATTATTACAATTTCGAAGCACAAGCTATTTCACCTGACTTTTTGAAAGGAAAGAATAAATACCGGTCAAGGTTCAAAAATATTTAATTTCTCCACTGGAGAAATTAAATATCCCAGATCGTGTCGGTGCGGCCATCATCATCGGCCAGGTCAAGGAAGCCCTGGAGTTTTCTGGAACGAGTAGGATGGCGCATCTTCCGCAAGGCCTTGGCCTCGATCTGACGGACGCGCTCACGGGTCACATTGAATATCTTACCCACTTCCTCCAGGGTGCGGGGAGATCCATCAAGAATCCCGAAGCGGAGATTTAAAACTTTGGATTCACGCTTGGTCAACGTGGTCAGAACCGTACCCATCTGTTCTCTGAGCAGAGAATAGCTGGTGGCGGTAGCTGGTGATTCGGCTCCCCGGTCTTCAATAAAATCACCAAACTGAGTCTCATCCTTATCTCCAATTGGAGCCTGGAGCGAGATCGGATGCTGGGCTATCTTGATGATATCCCGTATCTTGTCGATCGGGACATCCATCTCCTCCGCCAGTTCTTCCGCCGACGGCTCTTTTCCCCGTTCCTGAAGAAGTTTCTTGGTCACCCGCATTAATTTATTGATTGTCTCAATCATATGGACCGGTATTCGAATGGTTCGGGCCTGATCAGCGATAGCCCGCGTAATCGCCTGCCGGATCCACCAGGTGGCATAAGTTGAGAACTTGAATCCCCGACGATACTCGAACTTGTCCACCGCTTTCATCAAACCCATATTTCCTTCCTGGATCAGATCGAGAAAAGATAAACCCCGGTTGGTATATTTCTTGGCTATGCTGATAACCAGACGCAGATTGGCCTCAACCATTTCCCCTTTCGCCCGGCGGGCGTCAGCCAGGGCTTGAGTCAGCTCCGCGAATAAATTCTGAAATACATCCACCGGCATCTCCATATTCAACTCCAGCCGGCGAAGTTTACGGCGCTCATTCTTAATCTGATTCTTGATCTTATTTGACTTCTTCTTACGCGCAATTAATGGCTCCAGCCCATCCTGAACTTCTACTAACTTATCGTTATATTTGCTCAGAACGGGATACATTCCCTCGATCACCGCCTGCTTGAAGCGAAATTGTTTCAGAAGTTTTAGCATCTCGCGCTTCAAATCATTGAGCTTGGTCCCCTGGGTCTTCCGACGCTTCTCTTTATAGCGAAGACTGCGGATAACCTGAATTTTGGCCTTGATCTTAGTCTCTACTTTTTCAATATCTTTGATAAGTTTTGGCAATTCATTCAGATAACGCTCCCGGCGCTTACCCTTCCTCTCTACCACCACTCGATCAAACCGTTCCTTTCCGTTCAATACCCGCCGAGCAATATTAATCATCTCCCGGGGAAGAATCCCAAAACGGATAGTAATAGAATATACCCGGTTTTCCGCCTTCTCAATCCGCTTGGATATCTCAACCTCCTGCTCCCGGGTCAGAAGAGGAACCTGTCCCATCTGGCGCAGATACATCCGAACCGGATCATCGAGGATCTCGTAAGACCGAGTTGTCGGGGTCTTGACCTTGGATTCCTTCTCCTTCGATTCCGGGCTGACTTCCTCCGGTATTTCCAAAAATTCCACCCCCATGCCCTGTAATAATATCTTGATCGAATCGAACTCTTCCGGGTTGATCAATTCAGCGGGTAGTGTTTTACTCAGGTCGATCGGGGTGAGGAAGCCTTTTTCAGCACCGAGCTTTAATAATTTCTTAATTCTTCTGTCTTTATCAGCTTTTTTCATAATCCCAGCTTCTTACGAATCCGGTCCGGGAGAATTTTCAATTCTCCGGATAGCTCCATACTCTCCTTCATGATAGCGGCAGTCTTAGCTTCCGCTGCATCCTGACCTGCAATTAATTTTCTACAACTATCTTTCTTAGCACGAATCCGCTTTTTCTGTATATCGATAATTATCTCAGCCACCTCCGAGAGTTGAATCTCTTCGGTATATTGCTCTATAAGTAAACGCGAGACTATTTCCTGAGATTCCTTATCTCTGAGGGCGGTAACCAATGAACGCGCTATGGAAGACTCCCCTCTTCCTATCAGTTTCAACATCATACCGACAATAGGCTGAAGAGGTGGAGAAAAAGCTTCCGGATCCAATTCATCTTTTATCCAGCGAAGCACTCTATCATTCTCCAGTAAATACTTCAAGAGGCGAGACTCATATTTATTCACCCTGACTTCGATCTTCGGATGATTAGTTGGCGGGGATGAAAACGTAGTTTTCCGCTTGCTATATTCCTCCCTGACAGCGGCCGGGGATACACCCAGTCGGAGAGCTAATTTGTTAGTGTATGTCTCCTTAAGCACCGCGCTTCCGATCTGAGTAATGGTATCCAGCATCTCCCGGACAACGGTCAGTCTACCCCGATCAGTCCTGATATCGTGAACCCGGCATAGCTGATCAAGCTTAAAGTCAATCAGCGGCATACTCTCCGCGACCAGTCCCCGAAAAGCCTCAACTCCGGAAGAGCGGATATAACTGTCCGGATCCTGTCCGGCGGGCATAAGGACAATTCGAACCTCGAAATCTTTCTGAAGAAAAACTGTCAACCCCCGTAAGGCCGCGGCGGTCCCCGCCTGATCAGCGTCAAAAGCTACTACTACTTTATCAGTATACCGTTTTAAGACCTGGGCCTGGATCTCTGTGAACGCCGTACCCTGGGAGCAGATTACATTCTTTAAGCCCTGTTGATGAGCCGTAATAACATCAAAATACCCCTCTCCCAGAATTGCTTCGCCGTATTTCCCGATAGTTTCCCGGGCGTGATGAATGCCGAAGAGTACATTGCCCTTCCGGAATAATGGAGTATCGGGCGAGTTAACATATTTCGGTTTTGAATCGTCCAGTACCCTGGCTCCGAAAGCAATGACCCTCCCCCCGCTATCGCAGACCGGAATAACCAGACGATCACGAAATCGATCATAATATCCATCTGATTTAGATCGCTCAAGGATCAAACCGGCTTCCATGAGGATTCCCGGTTTATATCCCTTCTTCCCGGTATATTTAAGCAGACTATCCCACCCCGGCTGCGCGTAACCGAGTTTAAAAGTCTTGATGGCCTGGTCATTAATCCCGCGTTTAGCGAGATAGGCACGGGCCCGGGCTCCCGTTCGGGATTCGGTGAGGCCCCAATGAAAGAATCCCGAGGCCAGTTGATGAAGCTTGAGAAGGTGTTCTTTTTTCGAGGCGGAACGCGTATCAGCTTCCGGCAGCTCTACATTGGCCCGACGGGCCAGATAACGGACGGCTTCCGGAAAAGTCATATTCTCCCGGCGCATAATGAAGGAGAATACATTCCCACCGGCGCCGCAACCGAAACAATGAAATATCTGTTTATCCGGACTGACCGTAAAAGACGGCGTCTTCTCCGAATGGAACGGGCAGAGAGCCTTGTAATTACGGCCCGACTTCTTCAGGGGAAGGTATTGAGATATGACCTCAACAATATCATTATACGAGTTGATGAGATCGATCTGTTCTGGAGGATAAAAGGGCATATAAAGAAGTGCCTAAAGTGCCTAAAGTTTAAAGTGCCTAAAGTTGTTCGCTTTCGACGGGCTTTTCAGGCCTTCGTGAAAGTCCGATCAACCGAGATAGGTAAGAGTTTGAAGTTACTAAAGTAAAACAAATCGTCTGATTGGCTCTGTAGCCAAGACCTTGACCTCGGCGAGTACTCCGGATAACGACTGAAACTACTGTTTATTTTTGAAAAATATTGTTTATTTATTAACACACAATATATCTGGTGTCAAGTGGGGGGAGTGGGGAAGGGAGGGATAAGCAAGGAGTAGAAGGGATGAGCAGGGATGAGCAGGGATGAACAGAGATGAACAGGGAAGAGCTTGCGCCTGGGCCTATCGGCCACCCGATATCCTGACATCCTGGTCTCCTGATCTCCCCATATCCTGACCCGGAGCTTTAATCACTTGAAAGCTCTCCCTTGAGTGCTGATTCATCAATACCGGTTATCATTACCCGGCAGATGCTTCCATCGGCTACTCCCTCTCCTGAAAAATTTACTCGATTATAATGACGGTCCAGGCCGGAATAAAGACCGTTACACAGCTTTCTTTCAATGATTACTTCCACTTCTCTTCCAACGAAACACTCCCGAAACTTACAGGCCTTTTCCGCGGCAATCATTGCCAGTATACCGGTTCGGCGGCGGATGATTTTCTGATCGGGCTCGGGATAACGGGAGGCGGCCGTACCGTCACGCCGGCTATAGGGGAAGATATGGACTTTACTGAATCCAATCTCCCGGACCATGCGACAAGAAGCTTGAAAGTCCTCCTCTTCCTCTCCAGGAAAACCGATCAGGCAATCGGTCGAAATCGAGATATCGGGACATGCTTCTCTGATATTCCCTACTATATCGATATACTCCCCCGAGGTGTAATTCCGGTTCATCTTTCTCAAAATATTATCAGAACCACTCTGAAGCGGAATATGGAGATGGGGACAGACCTTTACCTCCTTCGAGATCAACCGGATGAGCGGAGGAGTGATCTCTTTCGGCTCGATCGAACTAAGCCTGACACGAAAAATCCCTCTCAGTTTCAGGATACGCTCTAACAGAGTAGCCAAGCTTATATGGTATCCTGATAGATCTTTACCATATCTCCCCATATTTATACCGGTGAGGACAATCTCGCGGTAACCGTTACGGACCAGACCGGAGATCTCCCGGATGATCTCATCCGGAGACCGGCTTACGGATCTTCCACGCAGATAGGGAATGATACAGTAAGAACAGAAAGACTCACAGCCATCCTGTACTTTTACAAAAGCCCGGCTATGATCCGCGGAAAAAGTGGTCAACCAGGAGCTATCGCGCAGGATATTTTCAGGGAGTTGACCACGACGCGGCTCAGGGACAATCCCCCAAAAACTTTGATTCCGCAACTCGGAATAAGTCAAACCGCAGCCCACCAGGAGAAGACGGGATTCGTGAGATTGCCGCAGCCAGCGGCGGATCTCTTTTCTGGTCTTAGCTTCAGCCCGGGCGGTAACCGCGCAGGAGTTGATTATAACGAGATGGGGAGAGTCGTTATCCTCCCGGTAGCCGGATCCCAGCAGCCGCTCCCGGAGTACCTGGCTCTCATACTGGTTTACCTTACAGCCGAAGGTGGAGATGGTGAAGGATGGATTTGACATAATATACTTACCCCACTGCCTCGGCCCCATAACTAATTTCCAATGGCCAATTCCCAACTTCCAATTTCCAAATTCAATCTTAACGTTGGTCATTTACATTTGGATATTGGTTATTGGCCATTGGATATTGGACATTCCGCTTCCGCTTCCCCCTGCCTCGGCCCTTTTTCATTGGATATTGAAAGTTGGATATTGGTTATTGGACATTCCACTTCCCTCTACCTCTGCCCCTTTTTTAGCCGCAAATCTTCGCGAATTTTGCAAAGATGAAACTGTTGGAATTATTTTCTATAATGCCCTGACGGAAGATAACGGTTATCTTTCAGAACATAATCATAGCGGCAAAGCTGCTATGATTATTACCCCAGGCCATGTTTATGAAGAAAAGCGTGGAATTTTTCGGAGAAACTCCGGTGGAGAGGACGATTACGATCGGAAAAAGATTCTTCCAGTCTGTTCAACAGTTCCCGCTGATCTTTATTCAACCGGGTCGGTACTTCAACTACTACCCGCACATGCTCATCACCCCGACCGGAACCCCGGAGGTGAGAAACCCCCTCTCCCCGAAGACGGAATGACTCGCCATTCTGGGTGCCCGGAGGAATCTTTAATTCAGTGTGACCCTTCAGGATAGGAACACGGATCTCGCCGCCCAGGGCGGCCAGGGGAAAACTTATCGGAACCTCGCAGTAAATATCATCCCCGGAACGCTTGAAGACAGAATGGGCCTGGACGCGCAAATATATATTCAGATCTCCGGGAGGGCCGTTCCGGGGTCCAACCTCTCCACCTCCCGGCATCCGAAGAATAGAACCATCATCTACGCCGGGGGGGATTTTAACTGTAACTTCTCTCTCCTTTTCAACTGACCGGCTTCCATTACACTCACGGCACGGTTCATTGATAATACTCCCCTCCCCCTGACAGGTCGGACAGACCGCCTCGGTAGCAAAGGTCCCCAGGAGCGTCCTCCGGGCCTGGCGAATTCTACCCGCGCCATGGCAGGTTCCGCATTCCGTCCGATCGGTTCCGGGTTCCGCTCCTTCTCCATCGCAATGAGGACAGGATTCACGACGAAATATATTAATCTTCTTCTCAACTCCAAACGCCGCCTCCTCCAGAGTAAGCTCCATTTCATAATTGATCCCGGCCCCCGGAACCGGTCCGGACCCATTTCGACCGTTAAAGCCGAATATATCGCCGAATATCCCGCCGCCAAAAGCCGCTCCCATAAACTGCTGGAAGATATCCCCGGGATCGTGGAATCCAAATCCCCGTCCTTTCAATCCGTCATGGCCGAATTGGTCATATACCTGTCGTTTCCGGGTGTCACTTAAGACCTCAAAGGCCTCGGCCAATTCCTTGAATTTCGCTTCCGATTCCAGGTCCCCGGGGTTCTTATCCGGATGATATTCGATAGCCAGTCGGCGATAGGCCTTCTTAATCTCTCCCGCGTCGGCCTGTCGGCTGACACCTAAAATTTCATAATAATCGCGCGGCATGGTATATAAGTAAGTTAAAAGTGCCTAAAGTGCACTAAAGTGCCTAAAGTTATTCGCCTTCACCTGGCTTTTCTCGGGATACTTTTACGGCGGCGGGGCGGAGGAGATTTCCCCGGAAGAGGTATCCCTTCAGAATCACATCAAGCACCGTGTCCTCCGGGCAACTATCGGTCTCCTCGGTCTGTACCGCTTCCTGAAGATGGGGATTAAACGGTTCGCCGAGAGCCTTAATTTCTTCCAACCCCTGCTTCTTTAATAGCTCCTCCAGCTGTTTGTAGATCATCTCAACCCCCTCGAGGTAGGGAGCGGATTCCTCCGTTTTCTCCACTGATTTCAGAGCGCGATCAAAATTGTCCAGAACCGGGAGGAGATCAAGGATCATCTCCCGGTTGGCATAATTAATATAGTCTTTCCTATCCCGATCCAGCCGCTTTTTTAGGTTCTCCATATCAGCCATGGTTCTGAGCATCTTATCGTGGTACTCGGAATCGGCATTGGCCTGCCGACGAAGTTCGGCCAGTTCTTCTTTCGGGATCTCTACCATCCCGTCAACCGGAGCCGCTGGTTCCTTTTTTTCTTTCTGCCCGGACTTCATCTCCGGACTTAACTTCTTTCCGCCATGATGTTTCTTTCCTGTATTCATATCTCCACCATCTTTATGTTAAATAATATGGTTCTCTTCTATATTGTGGGTTGTATTGGTAATTATAATTATAAAAATTATAAGGCAAAACAATATTTTTGGGAATTCGCTGGAAAACTTGAAGAGATATAGAACAGAGAGGGGCGGTTGTCAATAGAAAGACGGAAAAGACGTTGAAAGGGCGAGTAGGCAGTAGGGAGTAGGGAGTAGGCAGTGGGCAGTGGGGAGGATGAATATCCAATTTCCAACAAGGAATATCCAATAACCAAACTCAAAATTCGCGGAGATTAGCGCGCCCCGCAAAATGACCTTCGGTCATCTCGGGGTAAAATTCGCGGTTTCAATAAGGCAGGGTTAAGGGGAAACATTAATGTGCATTCATGGACTGATACGGAGGGGATCAGGAAGAATCTTTCTCTTTCAGGGCCAGGTAGATTATGACACCGGAATTAAAGCCG
>Ga0180435_10003984_pt1 | contig 14641 bp, 9 predicted proteins | sample SS_ome_3_FD_132467 | JGI IMG/M metagenome (GOLD analysis project Ga0180435, IMG submission 132467) | Hypersaline lake sediment archaeal communities from the Salton Sea, California, USA - SS_3_S_1 metaG | ecosystem: Environmental > Aquatic > Non-marine Saline and Alkaline > Hypersaline > Sediment... | reverse complement strand
TTGACCCCGCGCCGATCAGAGAACTGACTCGGGCTGAGATCACAGCACTGGCCTCAGACAGGCGGGGCGGTATCTGGATTGGGACAACGGCCGGGTTGTATCACTGGGACGGCGAAACGGCAAGTCGTTATACGACGTCCGATGGATTGGCACACGATTGGATCATGTCGCTCTTCGTGGACGCCGGGGGGACCCTGGTTGTTGGAACAATGGAGGGACTGACGAGGATCCACCAGGAGGAGTTCAGTTCGCTGGCCCTTCACGGCGGGACGTCCGGCAACATCATCTCTGCATTGCTGGTCGACCGCGACGGGATCTTGTGGTTGGGCACGGCGACGTCGGGCCTACATCAACTCCGCGAAGCCACCATTACCACGTACACGTCCCGTCACGGCCTCACAACCGACATTGTCTACGCCATCCACGGGTCCCGAACCGGAGGGCTCTGGGTTGGGTCTTACTACGGAGATGTTGACTACTACGACGGTGAGAGATTCCGAAGCGTGCTTCCGCGGACCCGCCTGAATTCGGGGCGCCTCAGATCTCTACACGAAGACCGGCGAGGACGGCTTTGGATCGGCAGCGAAGGAGCGTTGCACCTCTACGACGCCGGTCGTCTAACCACGTTTACTGAAAGAGACGGCTTCCCAGGTGTTGCCGTTCGCGCGATAGAAGAAGACAACGATGGTACCGTGTGGGTCGGCACCGACGGCAGCGGGCTCTTCCTGGTACGCGGCAGCATGCTTGTCCCATTCGAAGGCGAACCCGCGCTGCCTGCCCCTGCAGTGCGCGCGATTCACACCGACGGAGACGGCCGTCTATGGATCGCGACATATGGCGGCTTGAGCGTGCTGGAAGATGGAGGGTTCAGAACCTACACTGTTGCCGACGGACTCGTAAACAACCAGGTGCGCACTATTCATGAGAGTGCCGATGGGACAATGTGGATCGGCACCTATGGTGGAGGGGTGTCGCGGTTCAAAGATGGCGAGTTCGTGAATATCACTACCGCCGATGGACTTCACAACGACGCCGTGTATCAGATTCTCGAAGACGGCAACGGCGATCTCTGGATGAGCAGCAATACCGGCATCTTTACTGTGAGGGCATCGGTTCTGGACGGGTTTGCCGCTGGTATCCGTGACCGGATTGTTTCGGTCGCCTTCAACGAAACCGACGGGATGCTCAACAGGGAGTGCAACGGCGGATATCCGGGCGGCTACCGATCCACCACCGATACCCGATTGTGGTTCCCGACAGTCGGAGGTCTCGCAGTCGTGGACCTGGGTTCGGTGCCCAACAACCTCTCGGCTCCCGTGGTGATCGAAAGATTCGCAATTGATAACGTAGACGTGCCGCTGGCAGGATCGATATCGCTCGAGCCAGGCAGCAGGAGGCTCACTTTCGAGTACGCGGCACTCAACTACTCGGCACCGGAAAAAACCCAGTACCGTTACCGACTTCACGGCTACGACATCGACTGGGTTTACGCCGGCGGAGACAGGGTCGCTCAGTTCACGCGACTGCGGCCTGGGACCTATCAGTTCGAGGTACAAGCGTCCATCGCCGAGGGCGTGTGGACGAGTCAGAGGGCAGCGCTCGAGTTCAACCTCCTGGCCGCCTTCTACCAGCAGTTTTGGTTCTTTGCTTTGTGCATGCTTGCTCTGGCATTCCTGGCATACGGCGTCTACCGGCGCCGGGTGTATGCGTTGAGGCGCAACGAACAGATTCTGCAGGCGAAGGTCGATGAGGCAATCGAAAAAGTCCAAGTACTCCACGGACTCCTTCCTGTGTGCTCACACTGCAAAAAGGTCCGCGACGACCATGGGTATTGGAACCAGATCGAGGTTTATATCGGTCAACATTCAGACGCTGAAGTCAGCCATTCGCTATGCCCAGACTGTTTGCAGGCACACTACCCGGATTTCGCCGAAGAAACGATGCGAACTCTGAACAGGCATTCGGGCCGCATACCCACGTCCGAGCCCGAAATCAGCCCTAAGCGCATCGACGGCAAACACTGATGCGAATGTCCCCTGACAACAGGCCCACGTTTCTCGGCCTCCACCGTGTCAACAGCGCCAAGAACTGAGATAGTATCCGGCACCGTACGAGCGGTTGCCGTTGTTGCGCTGGTATTCTGTCTCGGAGCGTTATTACTCGTCCCATTCGTAGCGGTCGACACAGAATTCAGGGCCCTCGGATTGGGCATCATGATTCTTGGTGCACTGTTGACTCTCTGGCTGGAATCGCGCGGTTTGGTGAAACCTGCCAGCTTCGTACTGATTACGCTGATTTGGATCGGCATAACTCTCTTGGTTTTGGGACGACCCGGACTCGACTCAGCTGCCTGGTGGCTCTACATCGCGCCTGTATACCTGGCGGGCATGCTGTTTGGGCCGCGTTTCGGGATTCTGGTTTTGGCTCTCAGCGTGGTCGTTGGAGGAGCTCTAGCCTACTCGTTCGAGGCCGGGCTCATAGAACCATTGGTCGGCGAGACGAGGACGCTCGGACGTTGGCTATCCGGCACGTTGTTCATCATGGCAATGCTCGGCCTGGTCTCGATTTCCCGCAAACAACTGCTCAAGGCACTGTATGCCGCCGAGGAAAGCGAGAGCCGCTTCCGCGACCTGGTGGAAAACAGCCAAGGCATCGTCTGTGTCCATGACCTGAATGGAAGGTTCGTTTCGGTCAACCCGGCCGCCGCCCAATCGCTCGGCTACGAAAAATCGGAGGCTGAAAAGTTGAGTCTGACCGATTTTGTTTCTCGGGCAGCGCAACCACTGATTCAACGCTACCTCGATCGCATCAAGCTCCGTGGTGCAAGCGACGGCATCTTGCACGTACGCACCAAGTCGGGTGAGGAACGCGTCTGGGCCTACCAAAACGTGCTGAGAGAAGCGGACGGCGAGGAACCGCTCGTACTTGCTCACGCGTTGGATGTCACCGACAGGAACCGAGTCGAGCAACTCAATCGCTTGCAACGTGATTTGGCTCTCGAACTGAGCGCGGTTGTGGGCACCGAAACAACTTCCCGACTGTGTCTGGAAGCGGCGATAGAGGTATCGGGTATGGAGTGTGGCGGCGTTTACGTCGTTGACGAAAGCAGCGGAGCTCTCGACCTGGTATCACACAAAGGCCTTTCGGACACATTCGTCAACGCTGTCTCTCGCTATGAAGCAGATACAGAGCGAGCACAGATGGTAAATGCAGGAAAGCCGATGTACGCCCAGTACCAAACGATCGCACCTGAAGGAACTGAGCCGGGCGTTGGTGAAGGGTTGAGCACCATTGCGATAGTGCCGGTTCTTTCCGGTACTAGAGTGGTCGGCTCTCTCAATCTCGCCTCCCGAGAAATGGAGGAGATCCCACCTTTCGCGCGCCGCGGCCTTGAATCGATCGCCGCGCAGATGGGGACCGCTATTCTGCGCGCCAAGACCGAGGAGGCGCTGCGGGAGAGCGAACAGAGGTTCCGGTCGCTATTCGACAACGCTCCGGATGCCATGATCCTCGCCGACCCACAAACCGGTACCGTTGTGGATGCCAACGCCGCTGCGACGACTCTCCTGTCCAGACCGCGCAAAGAGATAGTAGGCCTACATCAGACTGAGTTGCATCCCGAGTGGATGCCGGACCAGATGCAGGAGGCGTTCGCCGAACATGCCCGTGAGGCGCTGGCTCTGGGTCGATCCGAAGCAATGGAAACACTCGTCGTTCGGTCGGACGGCGTCGAGGTCCCCGTCGAGGTTGTCTCGACCTTGGTGCGGTTGAGCGGTAAATCGACTCAACAGGGCACATACCGGGACCTAACCGAGCGGAAACAGGCAGAAAGCGAACGAACCAGACTCGAGATGCAGCTTCGCAAGGCGCAAAAAATGGAGGCGCTTGGCACACTGGCGGGCGGGGTTGCTCACGACTTCAACAACATCCTGCTCGCCATTTTTGGATACGGCGAATTAGCCAAGCACGACCTGCCCGAAGATTCGGAGGCCCGAGAAAGTGTCGACAACGTTCTCTTGGCCGCCGAACGAGCAGCGAGGCTGGTCAATCAGATACTCACATACAGCAGGCAGCACGAGCCCGAACGAGAGCTGACACGCGTCCAGAGTGTGGCAGAGGAGTCACTCTCGCTGTTGAGAGCAACGATCCCGTCGACGATAGAGATTCGAGAGCGCCTGAATCCCGACGCATCACCCGTAATGGCCGACCCGGCGCAGATTCAACAGATATTGATGAATCTCTGCACCAACGCAGCGCATGCGATGGGAGAGAGCGGAGGTGTGCTGGAAGTCAGTGTAAAGGAAATCCTGCTCGACAAAGAGACCGCGGCAAACCTCGGCAACCTCCAGAACGAACGGCATATCTTGGTGACAGTGAAAGACACCGGGCACGGCATGGATGCCGCGACTGCAGAGCGGGTGTTTGACCCATTCTTCACGACGAAAGGACCTGGCCGCGGCACAGGACTCGGCCTCTCCGTAGTTCATGGGATAGTGCTCGGCCACGGCGGTGCAATACGGGTCGAAAGCGAGATGGGAGCCGGAAGCACGTTTTTCGTATACCTACCGTGCGCCATCGAGAAGCCGGACACGCGGACACGACGGGATTCACCTGCCCCGGCGCTCGGCGGGTCGGAGCGGATTCTATTCGTTGACGACGAACCGGCAATCGTGGAAATGGGCGCCGAGCACCTCAAGAGATTGGGGTACCAGGTGACCTCGACAACGAGCAGCGAAGACGCAATAGCGATCTTCAAGACACGACCCACCGATTTCGATGCGATCGTAACCGACCAGACCATGCCGGGCCGAACCGGGCTTCAGTTGGCCGGTGACATCCGAAGAATACGGCCGGAGATGCCCATCGTGCTCATAACGGGCTTCAGCGAATCGGTCACTCCCGAAAGCTTGAAGGAAGGCGGCGTTCGTTCGATGGTAATGAAACCCTTCGCGAGCCGTGCGCTGGCGAATGCGGTTCGGGAAGCCTTGGACGGGCCAAAGCCCTAGACTGTCTCCACCTTCAACAAGTTAGTCGTCCCAGCCACATCGAACGGCACGCCCGCCGTCACCGCGAGGTTGTCGCCCGGTTTCACTAGTTCCTTCTCCAACAACACCTTTCGTGCGTGGCCGAGGACGGCCTCGTACGTGGGTGGGTCGCTGACGAGAATCGGAGTCACTCCCCAGACCAGCGACAGTTTCCTGCAGGTGGTGGCCTCGGGCGACAGGCCGAGAATCGGTGTCAGCGGACGGAACGCGGCAATTTGGCGAGAGGTGAACCCGCTCTTTGTCAAACAGACTATGAACGGCGTTTCGAGCATATCGGCGGCAACCGTCGTAGCGTATGCAATCGCGTTGGGCGTGGAATAGGCCTGCCCCCTTTTCGTGAGGTCACTGCGCCTCGTAACCCTCCGCTCCGGCGCGGTTCTTTCAACTTCCTCGATGATTCGAGCAAGCGCTCGTACCGCAGCAACAGGGTAAGAACCAACCGCGGTTTCGCCCGAGAGCATGACGGCATCCGTGCCATCGAGGATAGCGTTTGCCACATCTGAGGCTTCCGCACGCGTGGGCCTGGGATTGCGGATCATGGAGTCGAGCATTTGAGTGGCCGTGATCACCGGCCGGACCTTGCAGTTCGCTTCCGCAATGATCCGTTTTTGCGTGATCGGCACCTTCTCGAACGGCAACTCCACGCCGAGATCACCGCGAGCGACCATGATGCCGTCCGCCGCCATCAATATCCGTTCCAGGTCGTCGACTGCCGGGGTCGTTTCGATCTTGGCAACCAGCGCCGTGTCTGGAGGAACGAGACTACGAACCGACTCCACATCTTCAGCTTTCCGAACGAACGAGATGCCCACAAACTCGACGCCGTGCCGTACAGCGATCTCGAGATGCTTTCGATCCACGTCTGTGAGAGTGGGCGCACTCACATCACACCCGGGGAGATTCATGCCCTTGCTACTGGTAAGTTTGCCACCGCTCCTGACGATGCCGGCCACGCGATCGCCTTCCACTCCCTTCACTTCCACACACAACAATCCGTCGTCGAGCAGTACGTAGTTGCCGGGACACACATCTTTCGCGAGGTCTTCGTAGGTGGTTGGTATCTCATTGATCGACGCGTTCGACTCCGGTGCAAATACGACTTCGGATTCTTCTTCGAGCATCACCGGTTCCGGCAAGACACCAACGCGAATCCTGGGCCCCTGGAGATCCAGCAGAATTCCCACGTGCCTTTCCGCCTCGAGGGATACCCTCCGGACTGTTTCGATAGTTGCAGTCCATTCCTCTGGAGATCCGTGAGAACTATTGATGCGGACCACATCTACGCCCGCTTCGAGCAGCTTGGAGAGGATTAGCTCATCCCTCGATGCGGGACCTATTGTGGCAACTATCTTGGTGCGTCTTTTTGTGGATCGCATTTCTATTCCTCATACCGCAGCCGCAAATATTTCCCGTTTCCCCCTCCCCCCTTCCCTCTTCCCTCTTCCCTCTTCCCCATTCTCCCAATTGTTGACCTAAAAGCTCCGACTGCTAACATACGCCGAGGAGTCACAAGGAGCTAATATCGCCGCCACACGCCTGTACCTCGACGACCCGACACTGGTCGAGTTCCCCACCAGAATAACAAACCAATGGACGGTTGCCGGTAACAACCTGGTCACCCTGAGTGCGACTGCCTTCTATCCTACTTCGGGTGGCCAGCCTTTCGACACCGGTGAGATAAACGGTGCGCGGGTGATAGACGTGTACGAGGAAGGCAATGAGGTCATCCACGTAACGGAGAAAGCGGTCGGTCAAAGCGTTACCGAGGTCATTGCCCGAGTCGACTGGGCACGCCGTCACGACCACATACAGCAGCACACAGGTCAGCATATTTTTTCGCAAGCCCTGATCCAGGTGTGCGAGATACCGACAGTCGGCTTCACAATCGGGCCCGACTGGTCGACCATCGTGCTGGATCGACGGCCCAGCCAAGAGGATCTCGATTCCGCAATCGAGCTTGCCAATCGGGTGATCGACGAGGACCGGCGCGTAGAGGTGTTGTACCCAACCCAAGAAGAGCTGGGAACCCTTCCCATCCGCGGTGCCCTACCGGAGAAGGATCGAATTCGCATTGTGCGCGTGGGGGATTTCGACTGGTCCCCATGCGGAGGTACCCACTCAACCTCTACCGGCGACGTACGCTTGATTTTGGTGCTGGGTATAGCCAAAGAGAAGAACAGTTTCAGGCTGGAGTTCGTTTGCGGACGGAGAGCGGAGAAGATCGCGCTCGACAGGATGCGTTCGGTGGACGGTGTCGCCAGGATACTCGACGCGAGTCCCTCGGAGGTGATAGACCGAACGCAGCAGATGTTGGACAAACTTCGAGCACAGGAATCGACAATCGAAGCAATTCGCGAAGAGCGAACACGACTGGACGCTGATCGCCTCCTGGCGAACCTGGACGAGTCACCTGACAAAACCGTTGCCGTAAAGCTGGCAGGACGCACCATCAACGAGGTCCGAAGCCTCGCGCACCTCCTGGTCAAAACCTCAGGCACCGTAGCCCTGATCGTAGGGACAGATGGAGACAAGGTCGGCATTGCTTTCGGGAGATCTTCCGACCGACCCGAAGACATGAATGCTGTCATGAGGAGCGTTTGCGAGTCGCTAGATGTCCGAGGCGGAGGGAACCCGGCGTTCGCTAACGGCGGGGGCGGGGGTGGTCAAGAAACGGCCGACAGGATCCTGGATGCGGCCAGGCGTGCCCTGGCTCAACTGCGCGACTGATCTTCCGTAGAACACGGGAGGGCAAATCGAAAAGTCAGAGGCGACAAGTGGTACACGCGGGTATCATTCACCACAGTTATTTCGACTCATTTGCCACAAGGTGGGTTAATTGACTAATCCAATCCGTGTCGTCAATATCGAACCGCTCCCCGATTGGATCCAAGGCATCTATGAATCGGTGTTTGACGCTCCGGACTATGATCTCGTTTGGGCAGCAGAACTTTCGGACGCCGAGCTCGAAAAGGCCTTGCCAGACGCCGAAATCCTGGTAACCGGCAAACGCCCCATAACCGAACAAATGATCAACCGAGCTTCGGAAAAACTCAGGTTGATTCAAACCATTGGACGTGCCCCTTGGGCAGTCGATTTGGCCGTCGCTCAGAAGGCGGGAGTACCCGTCTCGCAAATACCGCACGGGGGAGCAATCGCCGTCGCCGAGCACACACTCGCTCTGATGCTTGGCGTGTACCGCAAGCTGGTTACAGGGCACTTGGGTACGGTTGGTTCCGACTATATCGATCTCGATCTCGAACCGATTCGTACGAGTGAGAGGGTGATCGCTTTCAACTGGCTCAAGATGTCCGGCGTAGAGCAGCTATTCGGGAAAACGCTTGGCCTGATCGGGTTCGGTGACATCGGTCTCGAAGTAGCGAGGCGTGCGCGCGCATTCGACATGGAGGTCCTTTACACGAAGCGTCACCGCATGCCGCCCGAACACGAGGAAATGGCGGGGGTGACCTATGGGCCGTTGGACGAGCTTCTGAATCGATCCGACGTAGTATCGCTAAACGCTCCGCATACAGATGAAACCGAAGGGATGATCGGCGCAGCGGAGTTTTCGTTGATGAAGGAAACGGCGATCCTGGTCAATACAGCGCGAGGCGGACTGGTCGACGAGGATGCTTTGGTCGACGCACTGGCCGATAACCGCCTCGCTGGTGCCGGGTTGGACGTGTTCATCGACGAGCCTGCCCCCGTGGGTCACCCGTTGCTGGAACTCGAGAATGTACTGCTCTCCCCTCACACTGGCGGTGGAACCGGAGGCGGTCAGAAAGGTGTCGTCAACGAACTCAAAGCCAACATCGAACGTTTGGTGAAAGGCGAACCCCCACTCTACCTGGCAAGTTCGTGATTAGCGATCCGCTGATACTACTCGCCTTCATGTTCGCGGTAGTTGCGTTCACTCGCTACCTCGAAACCCGCTTCACGTTCATCGAGAAGATCAGCTCCGCCGTGTTGTGCACGTTGTTGGGCATCTTCCTGGCCAACGTCGGGGTCATACCGACCACCGCGGAGTCGGCGACCAACGCAATAGTGTTCGAGTTTGCTATTCCCTACACCATAGTGTTGGTGATCCTCGGTACAAACGTCAGAGAGATCCTGACAGCCGGCCGGCCTCTGGTGATCGGATATCTGCTGGCGGTGTTCGGCAGTTTCGTTGGCGGGCTCTCGTGCGGCGTACTGATGCACGCCTGGGTCGGGCCGGAGACATGGAAATTGAGTGGCGCGTTCGCCGCGGCATTCGCAGGCGGAGGTATGAATTTCGCCGCGGTTGGACAGGGCCTGGAGATAGATGGAAGCACATTTGCGGCGGCGGCGGTCGCTGACAATCTCTCGACGGTTCCATGGCTGCTGGCGCAAGTCGGGCTCGTTGGTGTGTTGAGTGTCTACTATGCGGGGAGAGCTAGGAGTGGAGGGAGGAGTGGGAGTGGTGGGAGTAGTGGGAGTAGTGGGAGTGGTGGGAGTGGTGGGAGCACTGATGCTGAGGCGGCGGATTTGCGGAAGGAATGGACGGTCACCGAGATGAGCATCACGGAGATGTCGCTCCTTGCAGGGATCCCGCTTGCAGTGCTGTGGCTGGCTCGGCAGCTCGGTGAGGTGATTCCCGGGATCCCTGAGGTGTTGTGGCTCACGACCATCGCGCTCGTGCTCTCTCAGTTCCCATTCATCAGAAAGCTCCGGGGCGCACAGGTCGGTTCCTATTTTGCGCTTCACATGTTTTTCATAGTTCTGGGCGCATCGTCGGTGGTGAGTGAGGTATTCGAGGCCGGATTCCCGATTTTCGGTTTCATGATCGCCATCATCGCGATTCATGCCCTCATCGTATACGGCTTTGGTTGGCTCATGCGCCTAGACCTCCCAACGGTGTCCGTCGCGAGTCAGGCTGCCGTCGGCGGCCCAGGCTCTGCACTGGCGCTCTCGATGGCGATGAAATGGGACCGACTGGTCACACCAGGAGTGATCGTTGGCATATTCGGCTACGCGCTGGGCAACTACATGGGATTCGCATGTTCATACCTTGTTAGGATGCTGATATGACCAGACAGCTTACCAGGGCTAGCAAATGAGGACACGAAAGACCGACGCCGTCGTGACTGGAGCCGGACGCGGATTGGGACGAGCGATCGCACGAGCGCTGGCCACCGAAGGCCACAGGGTATGGCTCTGTTCCGAAAACCTGCCTGAGCTCGAAACCACTGCCGAGTTGATCGAACAAGAAGGCGGTTCTGCCGAAGTTGTGCAGACCGACCTTTCCGATCCCAATGAGTGCTCCACCTTCACTCGCACCGTCAAAGAGGGAGCGGAAAAGCTCCAGGTCGTGGTGAACAATGCCGCCATTTGGAGACCGACGCCAGTACTCGAAATGCCATTGTCGCTTTGGTCGGAGACTTTGGCCGTGATGCTGACGGCGCCGTTCCTGGTTACCAGAGATCTACTCCCGAATATGCTCGAGCACGGCGGTTCCGTAATCAGCGTTTCTTCGCGCTCCGCCGTTATGCCGTTCGAGGGTGAAGCGGCGTATTGCGCCGCAAAATTCGGTGTTGAGGCATTCTCTCAATGCCTGGTGCTGGAGCTGGGCAACTGCAACGTCAGCGTAAACACGATCACTCCCGGTCTCAAGATCAAGCCAACCTCCATCACAGATGAGCAGGCGGCGGAACTGCCGATCGAAGAGCAGCAGAAGTGGCACGACTCGATGGAGCTGATGCCCGCATTCGTGTTTCTTGCACGACTGAGAGGAGAGGTGACTGGGAGGAGGTTCGATGCGTTTGAGTTGACGAATGCGATCGAGCGGTACGGAAACGAAAGGCTCCTGGATAGCATTGACGAGTACTACAGGTGAGATGGACGACCACTATCCAACTGTACCAACCGAATACAAGAGATGAACAATCAGAGCAACAGCCTACTATCGAAAGAGCTCGCAAAGCGTGTGTCGAACCGTGAACCGGTGCCGCCAGATGTCGACTACGCTGACGTACCGATTCCTGACAGTATGCTCGAATACCTAGAAAAGTACCTGGCCGCCGGAGAGACACACTACACACCGCGTCCGGGCATTCCAGAGTTGCGTTCTACCATCGCCAATAAACTACACGAAAGCGGCGCCCCCAAGCGGGGTGCAGATAGCGTGATCGTCACTCACGGCGAAGGTGAGGCTCTCTTTGTGACGCTTTTGGGGCTCGGCTTCAAGGATGGAACCACTGTGGTCGTGGACGGAGAATGCAGGCATCGGCGTCTTTTGGATCTTCTGAATGCCTCGGTTGTGCCATTGGGTGCTGCGATGACCGGAAACGCAATCGCGGTCTACCGTGAACTCGACAGTCCCGCAAAATTCGGCACCAGAGGCGACACGAACAAACGTCCGACCATTGTTGCCCTCGGGACCTCGCTATTCGCTGATCGCTGGCGACAGCACGATTCCTGCAGCCTGGGTGCGGCTGTGGTCACAATAGGAGACTTCAACGCGCTCGACGGTCTCGACCACTTTCGCATGGGCTTCGTAGCAGGTCCACCTGACACGGTGAAACGCATCCAAACCTGGAAGCAGGCTTTCTCGATATGTTCCGCCGGCCCATCACAACGAGCCGCCCTTTTTGCGCTCGAGGGGGAGGCTGCCTCATGACTCACGACACCGTGAAGAAAGGCGAGCAGGCGACTTCGCTCCGTTACAAATTGATGGAGTTGGCGGCATCGAGAGAAAACGTCATCTCTCTCGGACGTGGAGACCCGGACCTCGACACTCCGGCGGAGATCTGGCAGGGAGCGCTGAGCAGAATGAAGGATCGTGCTCCGTCGAGCCCCGTGCGCGGGCTCGCAGAATTACGTGAAGCGATCGCTCGTCGATACTCGGAACAGAACGAACTCTCCTTTGACCCTGAACACGAGATTCTGGTTACCAACGGTGGGCAGGAAGCACTGTTCCTCACCATGCTTGCTTTGGTCGATCCGGGAGACAAGGTCGCCACTCCCGACCCGCGCTACTCCTCTTACGATCAAGCCATCGGAGCGGCGGGAGGGCAGATCGCAGAGATACCGACAGACCTCGAGCACAATTTCGCGCTCCGACCTGAAGACCTTCGAGTACACGCACCAGACGCGAAGGTGCTGGTTCTGGTGAATCCCAGCAACCCGACCGGTTCGCTAATCAATGCCGACGGCGTGAAAGCTCTCGCGAAGGAGCTGAAACAAACAGGAATTCTCGTTGTCTCCGATGAGATCTACGAAGGCATCGTGTATGACGGCACTCCGATTCAGTCGCTAGCCGCATGTGATGGGATGCGCGAACGAACCATCACGCTCGCCGGTTTCTCGAAAACTTACGCTATGACCGGTTTTCGAGTCGGGTACCTCGCGGGCGACGCGGGATTTCTGAGGGCGGTCGAAGCACTCAAGGCGAGTATCTCCGGTCCATGTCCGTTGTTCTCGCAGTACGCGGCCATCTCGGCCCTGGAACAAGACAAAGCAGCACGCGAGTATTTCCTCAACATCTACTCCGCACGCAGGCAAGCAATGATGCGCGGACTCGATTCGATGGGTATCCCATATGGATTCCCCGGCGGCGGGGTTTTCGTTTGGGCAAATGTGTCGAAGTTTGGATTGGACGCGGAAAACTTCTGCTACCAACTGTTGGAAAAATCAGGCGTTTTGATGTTTCCGGGTCGTTCCTTCGGCGACAAGTGGAAGAACTGGGTGCGCATCTCACTGCTGGCACCGGAAGACCGCATTGTCGAAGCGCTGGAGCGAACGGCAACTTTCGTTCAGTCGAAAACGCCCTGAACGACCTGAAGGAAATGAGTGATTTGATCCATGTCTAATGAGATACTATTGCGTGGCGGCACAGTTGCCACTGCTTCCGACTCTTTTGAAGGCGATGTGCTCGTTCGCGACGGGAAGGTCGCAGAGGTGGGAAACGGCCTGGAGACATCGGGCCGCGTCATCGATGTGAGCAATCAGATCGTTATGCCGGGCGGGATAGACACGCACGTACACCACTCGCATCCCATCGTGCAACTCGGAATCGAGACTGCCGACGACTTCCATAGCGGAACCACAGCGGCTGCATGCGGTGGAGTAACCACGATCATCGACTTCGCTCAGCAGCAGATGGGGGATTCCCTGCAGCAGACGCTCGACAGGCGGCTGCCGTCGGTCGAAGAAAACGCCGTCATCGACTACGGATTGCACATAATCGTGACCGACGTTCGCGACGACTGCCTGGGGGAAATCGCTCATCTCGTGAAAGAGGGATTCCCATCATTCAAGTTGATGATGACCTATGCGGGAAAGCGAGTCGATGACGCCGGCCTGCTTCGGGTCTTCGAAGCTGTGGCTGAACACGGCGGAATAGCATACCTGCACTGTGAGAATGACGCCGCGGTTTCTCACCTTGTCAAAAAGCATTTGAGTCGGGGAGAAACCGGGCCCCACTTCCACGCGCAGAGCCGTCCACCACTTGTGGAGGCAGAAGCAACTCACAGGGCTATTTGCCTCGCGGAGATCGCTGGAGCGCCGGTTTGCATTGCTCATGTCACCAATGGCAGAGCGGTGTCTCACATTCGGGCAGCCCGCGAACGAGGCTTGCGCGTAGTAGGAGAGACCTGCCCACAATATCTGATGCTAACCGACGAGGTTTTTGACCCGTCCCACGGTTTCGAAGCCGCCAAGTTCGTTTGCAGCCCGCCCATGCGCGAAGCGAAGCATCGTAATGCCCTTTGGGCCGCGTTGCAGGCGGGATCTCTACAACAGGTAGCCTCCGACCATGCGCCATTCAGGTTTGCCGATCAAAAGGCACTCGGCCGCGATGATTTCACTAGGATTCCGAACGGTCTACCCGGCATAGAGACTCGGCTGCCGCTAGTGTTCACAGGTGGGGTGAAGTCGGGGCGCATACCCCTCAGCAAATTCGTGGAGTTGGTGTCGACCAATCCGGCGAAAATATTCGGTATGTATCCCACCAAGGGATCGCTCGAAGCGGGTGCCGACGCAGACCTGATCGTGATCGATCCGGATCGTGAGATCGAGGTAGATCCGTCCGCGCTGCATTCGAACATGGACTACAGCCCCTACCAGGGAATGTTGCTGTCCGGTTTCCCGACCTGGACGCTGTCGCGGGGAGAGGTAGTTGTGGAAGCGGGCAATCCAGTAGCAGAGCGAGGCCGCGGCAACCTCGTCAAGAGGTTGCCGATAGACCCCACAACGCTACCCTGAGCTTTGCCTCAACTGGGTATCAAATCGTCGCGTGTCTCGTCGATGATGCCGTAGAAACAGCACCAGTCGCCCTCGAGAACCGAGGGCCTCGATCGCAGACCGAATACTATGCCGTCTTCCGGGGCGCAAACGTCGGCGATGAGGTCCCCGTATAACGAGAAGATCTGCCCGAGAATGGTTCCCTCAGATACGTGCTTCTCGAACTCGAGATCGGGATTGCCTACCCACAATCCGGAAGCCGGTGCAAGCAGTGGCTGCTGATGACCCGTGCGCCAGATGTTGGCGTATTGCGCCTTGCCCTCGATCATCCCGTAGTGACGCATCACGTTCAGATAACTCTCCGACAGGTCTTCGGCGACTTCATGAAAGTCTTTCGT
>Ga0180435_10003982_pt1 | contig 14645 bp, 11 predicted proteins | sample SS_ome_3_FD_132467 | JGI IMG/M metagenome (GOLD analysis project Ga0180435, IMG submission 132467) | Hypersaline lake sediment archaeal communities from the Salton Sea, California, USA - SS_3_S_1 metaG | ecosystem: Environmental > Aquatic > Non-marine Saline and Alkaline > Hypersaline >... | reverse complement strand
TTAGGAGTAAAAAGCAAAAGGACCAAGGCTGGCTATGATCGTGATTATATGCTTACAGTGCTAGGATTGGGCCAAAAGAAACAATGACGATTTCTAGTAAAAAATTTCATGCGATTGCCCTGGATTTTTTCCTCAGTTTTATGAGCTTTTTCGTGTTTTTTTTTCATTTTATTTGGAAATTATTGATTTTTTGACGATAATAAATTCCGGTATGGACACCGAACAAAAACTGAACATCTTGGCCGATTCCAGTAAATTCGATTTGGCCTGCGCGTGCAAAACTTCTCGGGAACCGGGCCGCGTGCGAGGGGGGCAGGGGCGCTGGATCTACCCGGCGGCCTTGCCCTCCGGCCGGAAGGTGTTTTTGTTAAAAACTTTGCAGTCAAACATTTGTGTAAATGACTGCCGTTATTGCCCCTTCAATAATAAACGCGATTTGCCCCGGATGAGCTTGGGTCCCGATGAGTTAGCTCAAATTTTTATTCAAATGGTCCAGGCCAAACGGGTAACGGGATTGTTTTTATCGTCAGGTGTGGAAAGGGGGCCGGACCAAACTATGGCCCGGATGATTGACACTGTGGAAATATTGCGTAACCGCTATAAGTTCCACGGCTTTATCCATTTAAAAATCATTCCCGGTGCTTCCCGGGCCGCGGTGGAGCGTGCTGTTGGCCTGGCTCAACGGGTTTCCGTCAACATCGAGGCCCCTAACGCGCATAGGTTGTGCTCTCTTTCCAGCCGTAAACGCTTCCATGAAGATATCATTTCCACGATGCGGGCCATAAACTATTGCCGGAAAAATATTAACAGAAAATGTCACCAGACCACCCAGTTTGTGGTCGGTGCCGCCGGTGAGACCGACCGTGAGATTGTCCAGTCCACTTCTGCCCTTTATCGGAAAATGGAGATGGAACGGGTGTATTTTAGCGCTTACCAGGATTTGGATTTAGAGCCCAAAACTACTCAACCTATGTTGTTCGACGATATTCCGGCCCGGAGCGGTCGGGTGAAAACAGATGTGTTTATGCGGGAACATCGGCTGTATCAGGTTGATTTTTTATTGCGAAAATACCAATTTCCGGTCCATGAGATTGATTACGATAGTAAGGGTAATCTCTCCCTCGAACGGGATCCCAAGCAGGTATGGGCGGATAAACATCCGGATTTTTTTCCTCTGGATGTTCATCGCGCGGATAGTTGGCAGCTTTTGCGCGTTCCCGGAATCGGGCCGGTAGGGGCATCCAGGATTATCAAAGCCCGCCGACAGGGTCGAATTCGGGATGTTGACGATCTCAGAGCCGTCGGTGTTCGCCGGGCAAAGTTGGCAGAGCCTTATCTGACCTTGAAAAGTTAAATTCATTTCTCAGTTTGCTTTTCAAAAAAAACTATGAATTATCCCCATATCCGTATAGCATAAGCAGATAATCAGGGCACATTACAATCTTAGTTACAGGTGTCCCGAAGAATATTTTTGAAAAAAGCTATTTGTGGATTATTGATTTCTGGAGAAGAATATGACAGCAAAGTGCATTCGGATATCTGAGATGGCCGATCATGTCGGGCAACAGGTAGAACTCAAAGGTTGGCTGTATAACTCCCGAGCGGGGGGGAAGGTGCAGTTTCTGATGATTCGGGACGGCAGCGGGCTGTGCCAGGCGATACTGGAAAAGAATCCGGAAAACGAGGAACTTTTTCGTGAGGTCAAGCATCTTGGGCAGGAATCATCTCTACAGGTGACCGGGGAGGTACGTCAGGACAAGCGCAGCGAAGGCGGCCATGAGTTGGCTGTTAGCGATGTCCGCATAGTGCATCCAACCCAGGATTATCCAATAACGCCCAAGGCACATGGAATTGAATTTCTGCTGAAGCACCGCCATCTTCATTTGCGTTCACGAAAACAATGGGCCCTGGCCCGGATCCGTCATACGGTGATCGAAGCTGTTCGCGTTTTCTTCAATCATAATGGCTTTACTTTGGTGGACACTCCCATATTCGCACCCGCTGCCGGGGAGGAAGAGCAAACCCTTTTTAACGTGGATTATTTCGGGGAAGAAGTGGCCCTGGCCCAGACCGGTCAATTGTACCTTGAAGCGGCCGCGATGAGCCTGGGTAAAGTTTATTGTTTCGGCCCCACCTTTCGGGCAGAAAAAAGCAAGACCAGGAGGCATTTAACAGAATTCTGGATGGTCGAACCTGAAGTCGCTTATATCGAACTGGACGAGTTGCTGGAGTTGGCTGAGCAGTTTGTTTACGCTATCGTGCAGGCCGTCCTCAAAGATCGCCGGGCGGAACTGGAGATTCTCGAACGGGATACAGCTCCTCTGGAACAGATAAAGATTCCTTTTGTACGACTGAGCTATAATGACGCTGTGGATTTACTGCACAGTGACAAAGTAAAGGATTACCTCGAGACCCAGTTGCAATTAAAGGAGGAACAATCGCGAGAATTGGAAAACAATATCTCCGAATGGACGGAGCAGCAGGAGGCCGCCAAAAAGCAATGGCAAAAAGACAAGCTTGCCCGTCAGATTATCGAAGGGCGGGAAAAACTCTCAGAATTACGGGAACAGATTGAAAATATACCCAAGCATGCGGAACTGGCAGCCGAATTTCGTTGGGGTAAGGATTTGGGCGGATCCGATGAAACCATTATCTCCGCCCTTCACGATCGGCCGGTATTTGTGCATCGCTATCCCAAAGACGTCAAGGCTTTCTATATGAAGCCGGACCAGACAGACGGCAAGGTGGTATTGAATTTCGATTGTCTGGCACCGCAAGGTTATGGTGAGATTATCGGGGGGTCGATAAGGGAAGATAACTATGAGGCTCTTTTGGACCGAATCCGGGAAAAGGGCTATAATGTAGAGGAATATCAATGGTATCTCGATCTGAGAAAATACGGCTCGGTTCCGCATGGCGGCTTTGGTTTGGGTATCGAGCGTACGGTAGCCTGGATGGCTGGTATTCGTCATATTCGTGAAACCATTGCCTATCCCCGCATGATGGGTAAAATATATCCTTAATCATGTGATTGGTCCGCTGGGTGTGAGAATTCCCGGCAGGGCCGGATGTGTACCCATCGGGTATGAGAATTCCTGGCAGGGCCAAGTGTAAATTTTTTCTGGTTAAGTATATACATAATGCGAAAACGGGAAAATTTAATCGGAAGCAGTATAACTGGTTTTTGTATATGCAAATACACGGAAATGGGATAGAATAATTGTGATCATAATAGCCAAAGTATATGAAGGGATTTATGATGAACAGCCCGTTGGATAAAGATTTATCCCGGCTTACCGAAGATATCCTCGCCAGCTATCATAAGGAAAAGAAGACCCAGCGTATCGGTGAGATGTTTCTTCCCTCCCGGGCGCAAATTGTCGATATTCTCGAACGTATTCGGCAAATGCTCTTTCCGGGATATTTCGGCCATAAAGAACTGACTAAACAGAATATACAGTTTCATATCGGGAACCTGCTTTCTCAACTGGGACGGGACCTTACCGATCAGATATATAAATGTCTCTGCGCCAGCAGCCCCTGTCGGGAACTGGAACAGTGCCGGAAAAAAGCGGGGAAGATTTCACATGGTTTTTTGTTGAAAGTTCCTCGAATTCGTGAAAACCTTGCCCTTGACGCCCAGGCGTTCTATGACGGCGACCCGGCGGCTAAAAGCATTGACGAGATAATTTACAGTTATCCAGGATTTTACGCGGTGACGGTTTATCGGATTGCTCATGAACTGATAAAACTTTCTGTTCCTTTAATGTCGCGGATCATGAGTGAGCATGCTCATAGCATTACCGGTACGGATATTCATCCGGGTGCGAAAATCGGCAAGCGTTTTTTCATTGACCATGCCACCGGCGTGGTCATTGGCGAAACCACCGAAATTGGCGACAATGTGAAAATATATCAGGGAGTCACCTTAGGAGCGCGCAGTTTTCCCAAAGATGAACGCGGCAGGGTTATTAAGGGAATTAAGCGTCATCCCACCATCGAGGACCAGGTTACTATTTATCCCAACGCGACGATCCTGGGAGGTAAAACGGTAATCGGCAAAGGCGTCACGATTGGCGGTAATGCTTATATAACCGAATCCGTGGCCCCGGACACCCTGGTAAAAAGAGAAGGCGCCCAGGTGCAGGTGCTCCAGAAACGAAAGAGAAAATCGTCTAAGTCACCAACATCCGGAGCGGGATAAGATTTTCTGGATTTCGGCGATATGTACCTATTGGTTATGGTAATTCCCGGCAATGAAACAAAACTAAAGAAAGGCAGGTAATCCATGGCAGGCATATATAATGATATTACTGAAACTATCGGCAGTACACCTCTGGTCAAGGTGAACAAAATAATTCGGAGTGAAGCGGTGGTGTTAGCCAAGATGGAAAGCTTCAATCCCATGGCATCGGTAAAAGATCGCATCGGCCTGGCCATGATCGAAGCCGCGGAAAAGCAGGGTGCAATCCAGTCCGATACCACTATTGTCGAGCCGACCAGTGGTAATACAGGGATCGCGTTGGCTTTTGTCTGTGCGGCTCGAGGATATAAATGCATATTAACCATGCCGGAATCGATGAGTGTGGAAAGACGTAAAGTTCTGCGTGCCCTGGGTGCGGAACTGGTTTTGACCCCGGCATCGGAAGGTATGCCGGGCGCCATTACAAAAGCCGAAGAACTCCTCCAAAATACCCCCGGCGCCTTCATGCCCCAACAGTTTAACAATCGCGCCAATCCCCAGGTGCATCATGATACCACCGCCGAGGAAATCTGGCAGGATACCGACGGAAAGGTGGACATTGTTATTGCCGGGGTCGGCACTGGTGGAACCATTACGGGAATAGCCGAAGCTATTAAAGATCGTAAAAGCGATTTTAAAGCCATTGCCGTTGAACCAGTGCAAAGCTCGGTCCTTAGCCAAACACGAGATGGCCAGGAACTCAAACCAGGTCCCCATAAAATCCAGGGTATCGGTGCCGGTTTTATCCCTGATGTTTTGAATATGGAACTTGTCGATGAAGTGATCCGGATCGACGAACAGCAGGCCATGCAGTGGGCTCGCCGTGCCGCGTGCGAAGAAGGCTTGTTTGTGGGTATTTCCTCAGGGGCCGCTCTCAATGCCGCCGACATCGTCGCCCGGCGACCCGAAAATACCGGCAAAATTATTGTGGTTATTATCCCCAGCTTCGGCGAACGATACCTTTCTTCACCCCTGTTTGAAGATTTAGATATATAAATGGATATGCCTACTTGGAAGCCAATTACCGATTTTCAAAGGGGAGATATTGTTAAACTGTTGCAGGCGTGTTATGCCAATATCTGGAATCCCCAATTATGCCAAACCATGAAACAATTTGATGCTGAGTCTTTCGATCATATCAATACGATAGGGGCTTGTGTTTTTTTCAGTTGTTTAAACGATGTGACGATTGGCTTGGCTAGTTACGATCCCCGGCAGGGACCAGATTTAGGAATCGTAGGACATAATTGTGTTTTGCCGGAATATCAAGGAAGAGGATATGGCCGTGAACAGATTTTTGAAATTTTGAGAAGACTTCGATCAAAAAATTTTCAAAAAGTACAAGTTTCTACGGGTCAAGATCCCTTTTTTCTGCCTGCCCAAAAGATGTACCTAAGTTGCGGCTTTCGGGAAATAAAACGAACATCCGAAATTAACGATCATACCCATGGGAAAATATATTACGAAAAAATGTTATGAATGAATGTGTTTTAAATATGCCGGATTGTTATGAAATAATTTTGTAATTCTTCGACTTTATTGGTAATCGCTGAAGGTGATTAATTCACCGAAGCTGAATTTTAATGACTTTATTATGGAATATTTAGTGTGGCTTATAGAAATTTAGGTGAATTTGTAGAGGAGTTGGATCAGTTGGGGGAACTGGTGCGGGTGGCGGTCGAGGTAGATCCCGAACTGGAGATTACGGAAATCGCCGATCGTGTCATGAAAACACCCGGTGGAGGAAAAGCACTTTTTTTCGAGAAGGTCAAAGGTTCTTCAATACCCTTACTCATCAACGCCCTGGGCAGTAAAAAACGGATGTGCCGGGCGTTGGGAGTGGAGGATTTTTCCGAAATCGCGGCTCGTCTGGAGCAGATTATCCAACCGCAAATCCCTACCGGCCTGATGAATAAAATAAAAAAGCTGCCGGAACTGGCTCAGTTGGCTGGTTTTGCTCCGCGGACGGCTAAAAAAGCACCCTGTCAGGAAAAGGTGTACGAAGGAGATAATGCGTCTCTGGATATGCTTCCCATCCTAAAATGCTGGCCGCTCGACGGCGGAAGGTATTTTACCATGGCTGGTATTTACAGTAAGGACCACCGAAGCGGTCATCGAAATGTAGGTATGTACCGGGTTCAGCAGTTGGATGCCCGTACCTGTGCGATGCATTGGCAAATACATCATGACGGAGCGAGCCACTGTCGCGGTTATGCCCAGGCGGGCGAGAAAATGCCCGTAGCGTTGGTTCTGGGCGGTGATCCGGCTATAAGTTATGCCGCGTCCGCTCCCCTGCCGCCGGGGATGGATGAAATTCTCTTTGCCGGATTCCTGAGGAAAAAAGCGGTTGAATTAACCCCATGTGTCAGCCTCGACATGGAAGTGCCGGCCGAAGCCGAAATCGTAGTCGAAGGTTATGCCGATCCCAACGATCTGGTTTCCGAAGGCCCTTTCGGCGACCATACGGGTTATTACAGCATGCCGGAAATGTATCCCCGCTTCACCGTAACCGCCATCACCATGAGAAAAAATCCCATCTACCCCGCCACCATTGTCGGTATCCCGCCCATGGAGGATTACTATATGGGATTGGCTACCGAACGTATTTTTCTGCCGGCGGTGAAAATGTTTCTGCCGGAACTGGTCGATTATCATTTGCCGGCTTTCGGAGTCTTTCACAATTTCTGCCTGGTCAGTATTCATAAGGAATACCCCTACCACGCCCGCAAGGTTATGCATGCCTTGTGGGGGCTAGGTCAACTCATGTTTAGTAAGTTTATTATTGTTGTCGATGAAGATGTCGATGTTCAAAATATAGACGAGGTTCTTTTTCATGTGGGTGCCCACGTTGATCCCGGCCGTGATTGTTTTGTGGTCGATGGCCCCGTTGACGCCCTGGATCATGCCGCACCGTTTCTTTGCGCAGGCAGTAAGATGGGCATCGATGCCACCCGGAAAATAACAGGTGAGGGAATCGCCCGGGAATGGCCGCCGAAGATTAATATGCCGGAAGAAATCATCAAAAGGGTTGATGATCGCTGGCCGGAATATGGTATTTTTTGAGATGTGTAACCATCAGGTATGAAATTTCCCGGCAGGGCCTGATGTAATTGTTTTTCCGGCAAGTAAATACATAATACGAAAACGGAAACAATCAATCGCAATGAGTATAACTAAACGGCTGTGTTTAGTAAATGAATGGATAAGCGGGAAAATCAGCAGAGTTTTTTATTTTCAGGAACGGATAAAACTGAAGATAGCTCGTTAGATAGTTCGCTAACATTTACATCTTTAAGTGATGGAAATATCTCGGCAGGCTCGTCATGATAACCAGCCCAATCCGCTAACAACCATTCAAACAGGATGCTACTAAGGTTTAACTCCATCGCGTCCGATGCCTCCTGAAGGATTAAAAATATCTGCCGTTGCCAATCAGAAATCCAACGCCAAGCCTAAAACTGCTCTATTGAACTGAAAAACTTATATTATTGTAATAGGGAGCTGTTAGTAATTCAATAAAAAAAAATGAGAAATAATGTAAGGGCTTCTGAAATATATAATTATGAGTAGTTTTCACGGTAATATTATTGTCTAGCTTGCCGGAGTTGCCTATGAATGGTATAATTGTTTATGCCTGACCCGGAAGGCCGGAAACCAAATAGGATTTCATGAAGTCTTAGTTGACCAAAAGGCCCTGAGGGGTGAAATATTGGCTGGCAAAACCGAGAAAGTATACTAAGGGGATGAAATGAGAAAATACAGCATTTTAATAATAATTGTTTTTATATTGCTCTTTGGCTTGAGCGAGGATGTTTTCGCTCAAATTTACGGCAGCGGCAGTTCGGTTCGAGGCTTTAATTCTTTTCAAAATAGTTCATCTCGCGGAACCGGAATGATGGGGCAATTTAATTCTTATTCGACGAACATTCCAGACCGAGTTCTACCACAAACCAGAACGAGTCCTATGCGAAGTGATATGAAGCAGAGTATATACCAAAGAGGAATCATTCAAGCCAGTCCTCGAAGTTTCGGTGGCAGAACAAGTCAGATGAGATTTAGTCCACAATCCCGCGTCGGTCTAAGCAACGCGAATCTAATATCATCTAATCTCCTGGGCCGGATACCACCAACCTTCAGCGGCACTACCCTAAGCCGAATAGTCGGCCCAGGTTTCAGGCCGGCGACGTTAAAGCGTGTCTATTCTCCATCCAATAGTTTTAAAGTAAAACCAGATTCACTTGGTAAAGCGAACGATTCCTATACCCAGTCTCTTCGTTACCTAGGTAAAAATGTGCTTTCTGGTAAAGCTTTGACAAACAATGAACTCTGTCTGGCGAAAAAGGATAGCTTGGGTGACAAAACCAGCCTGGCAACAGCTTCTCCAATAAAGGCAGCTACCCGAGTTTCCGTTTTAGACAGGTTTCGGACGAAAAAGACGCAGAATGAACGAAGATCGAAGAGAAATCCTCTGGCGAAAGTCAAGGCTACCGAAGAGCAATCACGAATTCAAAGAAATACCCCCATATCCGAGCGACCTTTACGCTAACCTATCACACACTCAGCCCTTGTTGACCAATCCTAATTTTTACCCTATGGGAATGATGATTCCCAGCGGAGCTTGATGTAATTGTTTTTCCGGCAAATATACCCCCTGGACATGAGGATTCCGGGCAGAGCCCGATGTGAGTGTTGTTCAAAATGTCAAGATAGGTAACTTGCGATCTTGTGCACTATATGCTACAACAGGCATGGGTAAAAACAAAAAGCAGGAAAAAGGGAGAAAGTGTCCGACCACTTTAATGTCTCACGATGGGTCTAACACCCTCGCCTTCAGGAAGATGTAGAACCGGGCGACGGCGGCCAGAGCTTTACGGTTAACAAAGGGCAGTGACGACTTTAGTCGGAAACTGCCCGGTCTTTAATTTTCAAAGCTATTGGCTTTAGCCGATAGTAGTTTAATCTCAGAACCTTTTTTAACTGGTCCTACAAAAAGGAGCTTGACCCTGCCGCAACATATTCATGTAAAGGTCAATTTCATCGACAGTCATATCCCGCAGAAACAGGTAGCAGTAGGGGGCTTGACAATAATCAGTGATGATCTCCAATCACTCCAAAGTCTTGACAGCCAGGTCCAGAAAATGCGGTCGGTGTTTTTGTTTTTGGGCTTTTTTATGCTGCGTTGCTGCGCAGCCAATTGCTGGCGAAGGGCAAGGTTTTCCATGACAATGTCTTGTTTACTCCTGTATATGAGCCTGAGTAACTCAATGAGGAGCTTGGTAAGGATTTTTAATGTTGCTTCCTCCTGAATATTCTTATAAAATCAGTTCTCGGACATCATTCAGGAAGTTTATATAAATTCTTGTAAATAAATAAGTACGAATTTTTGAGGAGGACAATATGAAATGAAGAATGTGAGTCATTCCCGGAAATTATTCGTTACCATCAGTGCCATTCTGGCGACGTTCTGTGCATACATTTCACTCGCAGTCGCGGCTGAACAAGTTGAGGATTTGAAGCCTGATGATGTGATTCGAATCGTGTCCGAATACAATAACGTCTGGAAGGCGCCTCCTAAAAATATTCCCGGCAAATTGTCGATAAACGGGCCCTTGCTGGGTAATGGCGATATGAAGGTTGCCATCGGCGGCGTGTCGGAAGCGCTTCGTTTTTACATAGGAAAGAATGATCTATGGTATCTGAGAAACCGGGACGCCCTCCGGACGCCGGTTTTCGGGACTTTGACCCTGGAGGCTCCCGCCCTGAAAGGCGCCGGATACAGTATTTCCCAGACTGTCCGGGATGGCGTGACCACCGCCCGCTTTGCCACGAAGCCCGGGGTTTTGCAGTCCAAAAGCTACGTCGCGGCCACGCGCAACCTGCTGCTGATTGAGCTAAGCGCTGAGAAACAGGTGTTTGATCTGAGCGCAGTGTTAATCCCGAGCCGTCTTAACGTGGCGAAAATCCATACAGAGAAAAGGGGGAACATCTTTTTTGCTTCAAAAGAGTTTACAAAGGAAGTAGCGGATATTCCCAGCGGCTATGCTGTAGCGTGGAAAGTGTTGGGCAGCGATTCGTTTGAGGGAAACAGCGCTGGTGACCGGGTGGCTCTCAAGATTAAGCCGGAAACGCCGGTTACCCTGGTCATAGCGATGGATAGCCTGTTCAAGAGTGAAGATTACAAGATGCGGGTAGTGAAGTCCCTTTCTGAAATTTCGGAGGTATCGGATTTGTTGAAAATCAGGCGTGAACATACGGCCTGGTGGGATAACTACTGGCGTAAAGGATACATAGAGATTGATGAACCCCTGGTTCAAAGGGATTACTATCGCAGCCTCTACATACTGGCGGCATCCAGTCGTGATCCCGGCTTTCCGCCTGGCTTGTTTGCCTGGAACACCACTGACAATCCCGCATGGGGCGGGGCATACTGGATGAATTACAATTTTGTGGCGTCGTTTTACGGATTGGTGTCCTCTAACAGGCTGGAACAACATGACCCGCAGGACGCGCCCTTTCTGGAATTCATTGAGAGAGGTCGGGAGTTGGCGAAGGCTATCACCAAAACCCGGGGTGTTCTTTATCCGATCAGCATTGGCCCGAAGGGGATAGACAAGTACCAGGGAGGCAAGCATGCAGCCAAGTATTCAGGCAACAATCGGGAAGGTGGAACCATCACTCATGGACAACGTTCGAATGCCGCCTATGGCGCAGTCAATATGGTGTGGCGCTGGTACGGGACATACGACCTTGAGTATGCAGGGAAGGTGTATCCTTATGTTCGAGAGGTCGCGACTTTCTGGGAGGATTACCTCAAATTCGAGAATAGCCGCTATGTGATTTACGGGGATTCCATCCATGAAGGGTCGGGCCGGAACGCCAATCCGATTCTCACGCTGGGCCTTGTGCATAATACGATGGCCGCCGCGTTGGACATGAGCCGGGAGCTGGGAATTGACACTGATCGCCGTGAAAAGTGGCAGCATATTATCGACCACCTCAGCGGTTATGTGACCCAGACGGTGGGCGGGCGTACAGTATTCCGCTATACTGAAAAGGGGATGGCCTGGAACCGATCAAATACCCTTGGTATTCAGCAGGTTTTTCCGGGAAACACAATTGCTTTGGACAGCCATCCCGAGCTGCTTCAGGTGGCGCAAAACACTGCCCGAGTCATGCAGCGTTGGTATGACGGCAATGGCTCCAACAGCTTTTTCCCTACGGCGGTGCGGATCGGGCTGGATCCTCAATTGATCCTCAACAAGCTGGCGGGCTACAGCAAGAAAATGCGCCCCAACGGCTTTTGGAACAACCCGCACGGGATCGAGAATTGCAGCACGGTGCCGAACACGCTCAGCGAGATGCTCTGCATGAGCTATCTATCTGTTGGCAAAGCTTATCTTCATGGTAAACCCGAGACCCGGCGGAAACAGCTTGAAGGCCTGCCTCATCTGATCCGCCTTTTCTACGTTTGGCCCAAAAATCGTGACGCGCGCTTTGTCAATATCCGCACCCGGGGCGCATTCCTGGTGAGCAGCGAGTTGAAAGATGGGAAAGTGAGGTATGTGAGTGTCCTTAGCGAGAAGGGACGCACGTGCCATATCCAAAATCCCTGGCCCGGTGCAGAAGTGTCATTGTACAGGGATGGGGCACGGGCTGAAACGGTGATCGGGGAGCGGATCGCCATAGAGACCAAACCGAATGAAACGATCAGGCTCGTTTGCAGGAGTTAGCCAATACTGCCGGCACCGTCGCCAAAGTAGATTTTATTAACAGAATGACACTAGTACTGAGTAAGGCTAGATTTGCGGGATGCATGTATTTCCTAAGTAACGTTAGTGGCGCGCTTTGCTCGCAGATAGTACCCGTTGCCGAAGGGATCGAACATCGAACAATTCCGAGGAGGCGATGCCTGATGGCGTGCTTCATGGATATTGTTATCCTTTACGGAAGAAGCTTATCAGGAGAAGCTATATGAGCCATCCATACCTAAAACTTGCGGTAATGTTTATCACTCTCAGCGGTGCTGCCCTGGTGGCTGGTGACGATTTTTCCGTCCGGGTAGAATCGGCCTTGGTTCAGGCGGGAGATAACGCCGGCCAACTCCGCAAGGCGCTCAAAGAGGTGCCGGAGAGCCAAGTCGAAGGAATGCAGTTTCTCATTGCCTATATGCCAGAGCGTGACTTGCGGAGTCTATCGGCGGATTTTCTATTGAAAAATGTACAATTCGCATACCGCGGATGGAAAGAGGCGCCTTGGAAAGCAATAATCCCCAAAGAGATTTTTCTCAATGACATACTGCCTTACTCCAGTATTAACGAGCGTCGCGACAATTGGCGTGAGGATTTTTACCGACGATTTAAGCCGCTTGTTGCTGATGCGAAATCGCCCACGGAAGCAGCCGTGCTGCTCAATCAAGTAATGTGTAAGACACTTAATGTCCGCTTTTCGCGTAAGCGGCCCAAGGCCGACCAGAGCCCCTACGAAACAATTAAAGCGGGTATGGCATCATGTACCGGGCTTTCAGTGCTGCTGGTCGATGTCTGCCGAGCTGTCGGGGTGCCGGCTCGGTTCGCGGGTACGCCGCTCTGGGCCAACAAGAGCGGGAACCATTCCTGGGTAGAGATATGGGATGGCCGGTGGCACTACACCGGTGCCGGCGAGCCGGCCGGAGGCACCCTTGACCGGGCATGGTTCACTGGGCGAGCGGCCACGGCCCAACGCGACCACCGTCTGCACGCGATCTATGCCACCAGCTACAAACATACAGACTTGAAGTTTCCTCTGGTGTGGGACCGCCATAATGATTACGTCTATGCGGTGAACGTGACAGATCGTTACACCAGGTTCCAGGCGAGCCGCAAAAGGAAGGTGGGCGGACACCGGGAAGCGTCTCATTTCGACGTTGAGGCGTCCCTGCACGCCGTTGATCAGTTGAAAAGGTATTTGCAGAAGCCGCGGGCGGACCGAGCTGCGCCGGCAGAGCAGCTTTTTGCTAATGTTGCTCTCACAGGCAAGGACGCTGAAAAGGCGAGACAGCTTCTCTGGGATGACCATGTTCGATACATTAAAGAGACTCGCGCCGCGGAAATGAATTCGAAGAAGTTGACCGTGGGCAGTCTGCAGATGCCTTTCTCTTACACCGTGTTTGGTGATAAGCCGGAAGATGGCCGCAGTTTGTACATTTCGCTGCACGGCGGCGGCGGCGCGCCCAAACGAGTCAACGATGCCCAATGGAATAACCAGAAGAAGCTCTATCGGGTATCGGAAGGGGTTTATCTGGCGCCTCGCGCACCGAATGACGCCTGGAACATGTGGCATCAAGGTCATGTCGATGTGATGTTTGACAGGCTGATCGAAAATTTGATTGTTTTTGAGGACGTCAATCCCAATCGTGTTTACCTGCTGGGATACTCGGCCGGCGGTGACGGTGTGTACCGGCTGGGGCCACGGATGGCGGATCGCTGGGCGGCGGCGGCCATGATGGCCGGTCATCCCGGCAATTCGTCACCAGTGAGTCTTTACAATACCCCCTTTACTATCCATGTGGGAGAAAGGGATGGAGCGTATAACCGTAACAAAGTCGCCCGCAACTGGGGCCGAAAATTGGAAGAACTGCAACAGGAAGAAGCCGGTGGTTACATTCACTGGACCGAGATTTACAAAGGCAAAGGGCACTGGATCGACAATGGGGCTTCGGCGGCTTTGCCCTGGATGGCTAAACACACACGTAATCCACTGCCAAATCACGTCGTCTGGCAACCGAACCAACACCAGCGATTTTATTGGTTGGCAACCAATAAGCTGCACGGCGGGATTGTTCGCGCGACGCTGAAAGGGCAGACGATCGAGCTGCAGCCGGGGGGGCTGAGTGAGATTGTCATTCGGGTTAATGATCACTTGCTGAATCTCGACGAGGATATCGTCGTGAGGTCAAAAGGCAAAGAACTTTTCAGGAAACGCGTCGAGCGTTCAATCGCAATGTTGTCTAAAACACTTGACGAGCGGGGTGATCCGGCTTCGATTTTCAGTGCAGAGATAGTTATTACGTTTGAGACAGCTCCGTGACGTCTCCGGTCTCGAAAGCCAAAAAAACTCCTGATGTTCTAGCCTGCATTTTTCATGAGCCTTCTACTGCAATTGCGTAGAGCAGGTCATCTCCAGGCTTTATCTTGTTTGCCGACTTCAAGATATTGCGGGCGCCTCCAAAAATTCATTTTTACCGCAAACGGTTGCTGTTTCAAATTGTACACCCCCTGGATATGAGAATTCCTGGCAGGTCCCGATGTAATCATCTTTCTGATAACTGAACTTTTGCAAAATTGAAATATTGTACTCCTAATGGCACATTTGACGATAAATACTGATAGCAGGAAGCGTTACAGAATCATGGAGGATTCGATCA
>Ga0180435_10003981_pt1 | contig 14649 bp, 14 predicted proteins | sample SS_ome_3_FD_132467 | JGI IMG/M metagenome (GOLD analysis project Ga0180435, IMG submission 132467) | Hypersaline lake sediment archaeal communities from the Salton Sea, California, USA - SS_3_S_1 metaG | ecosystem: Environmental > Aquatic > Non-marine Saline and Alkaline > Hypersaline >... | reverse complement strand
TGAGGTATATATCCTCGACCAGCGGAACCACGGCCGTTCACCACATCACTATGCATTTACATATTATGCACTTGTGGATGACCTGGTCGAATTTATCGAGCAGCAAGGACTGGAGGACCCGGTCATCCTGGGCCACTCGATGGGAGGGAAGGTGGCCATGCGCTATACGCTGGAAAACCCTGATGATGTGCGTGCGCTGGTCGTGGTGGATACCAGCATGCGGACATATATTTCACACACCCACCACCGTGGCCTCATCGATGCCATGAAGTCAGTGGATTTCTCGAAGGTGAAATCCCGCCAGGAGGTGCAAAAACACATGGAGAACTTCATCAGCAGCAAGCGCATCGTACAGTTCCTGATGAAAAACCTTTTCTGGAAAGAAAAAGACGTACTCGGCTGGCGCATCAACCTGGAAGCCATCGACCTCAACCTGGATGCCATGTACGACGGGGTGTTTTATACAACGGTTTTTAACAGCCCGGCACTATTTGTGAGGGGAGGAAAGTCTAACTATATCATCGAGGAAGATATCCCGGCCATAAAGAAAAATTTCAACAATATGGACCTGGCTACCATTGACGAAGGCACCCACTGGGTTCATGCCGACGCCCCTGAAGAGTTTTATGAGATTGTATCTAATTTCCTGAAAGAACAGCTTTGATGCATACAGGCCAGCCCATATCTATGGAAGATTATGTGTACGATCTGCCAAAAGAACGTATCGCCGAATATCCTCTGGAGCAACGCGATGGCTCAAAGCTGCTTGTCATGCGCGATGATGCTCCATCAGAGGATATATTCCGAAATATTGATTCTTATCTGCCGGCAAATGGCCTGATGGTGTTCAATAACACCCGCGTGATCCGCGCCCGCCTGGTGTTTCATAAAGAGACCGGCGCAAGGATAGAGGTGTTCTGCCTGGAACCGGTTTTGCCTGCGGCAGAGATTGCCAGAGCTTTTGAATCCGGAACCCCCGTGGTATGGAAATGCCTGATCGGGAATGCAAAAAAATGGCGAAACGGAAAGCTTGGACTGCTGCTGCATACATCCGATGGGGAAGTGCAATTTGAGGCTGAGCGTATCAGCGAAGCCGATGGCGCCTTCCTGGTCCGTTTTTACTGGGATAAGCCGGAATTATCCTTCGCGGAAGTACTGGAAGCAGCCGGGAAGGTCCCGCTGCCACCCTACATTGAACGCGAAGCGGAAGAGGAGGATGTAAGTCGTTACCAGACTGTATATGCCCGGCATAACGGATCAGTGGCAGCACCAACCGCCGGACTCCATTTCACCGATGAGGTGTTGGAAAAGTTAAAGGCAAAGTACATCCAATTGGATAATGTGACCCTCCATGTGAGTGCAGGAACCTTCAAGCCTGTGAGCCACGATGATATCCGCGACCATGAGATGCATACAGAGCAGGTGATCATCCGGAAAGAACTCCTGGAAAAGATCCTTGAGAACCTGGGAAATATTACAGCCGTCGGGACCACCTCCATGCGCACACTGGAAAGTCTGTACTGGTTCGGGAATGAACTGGAATCCAATCCGGATACAGCCTTCGATGTGAAGCAATGGCAGCCGTATGAGTCTGAAAATCAAGTGCCTGTCAGGCAGTCAATTGAAAATATACTTGAGCTCATGAAGCGTAAGGAGGTGATGGAGCTTGGGGGCAATACCAGTCTGATCATTGTACCATCATATCGGTTCAGGATAGTGGATATACTGGTTACGAATTTTCATATGCCGAAGAGCACGCTGCTGCTGCTGGTAGCTGCTTTTGCCGGAAAAGAATGGAAGAGTGCATATGAATATGCAATGAATAATGATTTCCGCTTTCTGAGCTATGGCGACAGTTGTCTGTTCTATCGGAAGAATCAGAAGGGATAGTTTACGAAATACCGCATCGACCTCATCAAGTTTCCCGGTTTTTCCATATCACAGATCAGCTCTTTCCTGCTGTATGTTGATGGGGTGAAGCGACCAGCGGATGTTCTCTGCAACTTTTTAAACTGATCCAGCGCAACGAAGCACCTGGATATGCCCAGCATGAGTTTGTTGATATAGCGCTTGATGTCATCCCTACTATAATCCACCTTCCTGGTAATAGCAATACAATGATCTAATTGTGAGATGAATACCTGCCTTACATCATCGATCTTTTCGCAGTGCGCAGGAAGTGTGCGGATGCCGGCGCGGGAATCTTTGTACACATCAAAAATATCATTGCCCAGCTGCATCAGTCCCCCGATATTGAAAAATGCTTCTTCTTCCCCTTCCCTTAGCTTATGCTGAAATACACTGCGGTAAAACAATAAGGAATAGCCTCCTTTGTTGAAGGTGATGTCACTGATCTCATCCCAATGCAGTTCGTTTAGCTGTTCCTTGCTTTGTACCTGCGCTGCAAATACCTTGTCGAAATATTGATTGAATAAAGTGCTATCGTCCAGGTTCTCATGCACTTTTTTGAGGAAATGGATGAATAACTTTTCCAGCGAAGAACCCGGGGAGTATGCATATGGGTCAGCCATCATGCTTTTGATCTCATCGTGTGCCAATCCCGATTTATCAAAAAAGTCGTCATATAACCCTGTAAGCGCGCCCTGAAAAGTGCTTGCCAGGCGCTCCGCTTGTGTCATTTTATAGTTCCTGAGCGTACAAAACCCTTCTCCCACAATGGCAGGCACGCCGAAGCCGTAATATCCTCTTATCTTGGCAAAATCCTCTTCATCCAGGCTGCCATCATTCTTCTCATCTGCTTCAGTAATTTCGGGCTCAAGAACACTCTTGACAAATCTCCCTTGCCGTTTCACGTCCCTAAGCAAGGAAAAGTATGTTGATGGCAATATGCGGAGGTTATTTAAAAGCACTGTTTCTGGTTTCTCGTGGCTCGTTTCTCGTTGCCGGTCATCACAAGTAACAAGTAACCAGTGACCAGAAACGATTTACGCAACAAACTTAGCCAATTTGTAGGATTTGCTATTTTTGAATTTCCTAAGCAATACGCCAGATGGCTGAATTTACAAGCACAAAGAAGAAACCGCCTCCGCCTCCAAAGAAAGAGAAGGAAATGTCGTTCTGGGAGCATCTGGATGAATTGCGCTGGCATCTCGTCAGATCGATCGTGGCGGTGGTGATCCTGGGTATTGTTGCTTTTATCTTTAAGGACTTCATTTTTGACCGTATTATCCTTGCCCCGATAAGGGAGGATTTCCTCACCACCAGGTTGCTGTGCGGCTTTGCGGATTATGTGGGGGTACAGGCCCTGTGCCTGGATAATTCCAAGCTGGAGATCATTAACATCCGGATGTCGGGTCAGTTCCTTACCCATATGTATATCTCGATCATGGCAGGTGTGATCCTGGCCTTCCCCTATATCTTGCATGAAATATGGAGCTTCATCAAACCGGCCCTCAAACCCAATGAAAAGCAATATTCGGGAGGTGCTGTACTGGTTTGTTCGATATTATTCCTTGTTGGTGTGTTATTCAGCTATTTCCTGATTGTCCCGCTAACGATCAATTTCCTCGGGACTTACCAGGTGAGCGATGCTGTTGCCAACAATGTTTCACTGAGTTCATATATCAGCACTGTTGTTTCTGTTTCACTTTCGGTGGGCATCGTATTTGAATTGCCGGTATTTGTGTTTTTCTTTTCCAGGACAGGGCTGATCTCACCTGCCTGGCTGAAAAAAAACAGGAAATATACCATTGTTGTCCTGCTGGTGATCTCAGCCATCATCACGCCACCGGATATATTCAGCCAGATACTGGTGGTAATCCCACTAATGGGGCTTTACGAACTTAGTATTGTAATTGCAAAAAGGGTGTATAAAAACCGCTCTGCAGAACTTGCAGGCTAGGATACGAAAGCACTCTTTCGCTTAAACATACAGCATTACATTTTACTCTTCTTTCTTTTCCGGTTCTTTCGGGATCTTGCAGCAGTTGTTGTACATGCAAATGGCGAACAAGGCAAATGCGATGACAAGGATAATGATCACCAGGTTGTGGTATAATGCTGTGGTGATGTTAGCGCAGCATCCGAAGTATCCTGCTACAACGATAAAGATGTAACCCAGGAAACCGAAAGCACCAAATAGAAGTGCAAAATTTGCTAGAACATGTCTTCTCCTCATTGGTAAGGTATTAGTATGATATTCCAAATTTACGATTAATCTGCCAAAGGGTCAAGAAGCCGGCGTGATTTATAATAACAAATACAATGATATAGATCATTAAATGCATTAACAACCGCCTTCCACGACGCTTTCTTTTTTTCTCCGGGTTGGGATCACCACTTCTGTTTGTGCTTCATCAGTCCCTCCCGCAAAATCGGCGCTGCCCATTTCTTCCATAATGCCATAAAAGTCATATGCCGGTTCTTCCACCAGGTATGCCGGTACTTCGGGCATGTCATAAATGTCGAGAGGCCCGGTTGTGAAATAGTGATAGCCTCCCATTAATACCTGGATATTGTCATAGCCCATTTGTTTCAGGATCATCCAGGGGCCGTTTGCTTCAAGCTGGTCTTTGCCGTACATAATCACATTGATTGAATCTTTGGCATATTGTTTAAAGAGCTCAATATTTCCTTTATCGAGGATGCTGTTTACAGGCATATTAACAGCTCCTTTAATGTGCCCTTTAATGTAATCATAAGGGCTTCTCAGGTCGAGGAGGACATATCCTGGCTCTTCATATTCTACGATCATCACCAGGTCTTCGGGATATACCAGGTCTTCATCCAGGAGGACAATCTCCACGGTTTCTTCCAGACTGCGTGCATACCTCAGGTCGGGCCAGTTCAGGGTGAGTAACCCAATCACGATCACCACAATGAAGGTGAGCACAAAAGCGATAAAGTTCAGGTTTGGATGTTTCATTTTATTCTGTTTAATGTTGCTTAACAGCCGCCTTCTACGACCTGTGTTTTCTTTCTTCTGGTAACGGTTACCGCTTCACCTTCTATTTCCTGTTCGATTGCTGCGGTGCCACCTGTAAAATACACCGACGCACCTTTACGGAACTGGTAGAGGTCAATCTCATCATCGGAGGCGGTTTCCGGAGGTGCCGTGGGCCTGATAATGGTTTCAAACCACTGGTTCAGCCCGCCTTTCATGACGTGTATATTTTTATGGTTTTGCCGTTGCAGCAGCATCCAGGCCTGTTCGGCCCTGATATCGCTATTTGAAAAAAGAACGACTTTGCTTTTTTCAAAAGAGAGGGAATCAACCCAGTAGTAAAGCAGGATCTCTTCCAGTGGGATGCTGTGCGCTCCCGGCAGGGAGAAGTCTAGGTAGTCGTACATGTCTCGCACATCGACCAGCACAAGGGTGGGGTCTTTGTCGATAAGCATCTCGGCTACTCTATCGGTTGAGATAAATCGTGAGGGATTCCGGAGGTCGCTCAACAGTTCCCTGGGCGTGGCCTCTTCAGGATGATCCCGTTCAGGTAATACCAGCAGGCCGATTCCGGCAAGGATCAACAGGAAGATCAGTACAATATATGCTTTATTCATGATGCAAATTATTTTTCAACTTTGACAATACGTTTTTGCAACCAGGCGGTGATAATAAATGCTGCAATGGCAACGATGATCAGCAGCATGGCAAACAAACCTGATGAGATACCCAGCACTTCATACACTTTTACCGGTCCCAGGTAATGCCCGTAATACAGTGATTCGAATAGCGAGAAAGCTTCCGAGAAGAACAGTATTCCGATGAACATGCCTCCGGTAAACACCATGGCATCAATTTTTCCGATGGCCACACCGGTAAGGCTTGTGCCCGGACAGTAACCGCCTGTGATAAATCCCAGGCCCATGATAACTCCACCTGCCAGGACTGCCCAGAGATAGGTTTGATTGATGTATATCGCGGACAGGTCGATCCAACCCATGTAGCCAAAATATAGCAGGCCTACCATGGCGGTGATGGCAGCGGTAAAGAAAACCCGCAGTACTGTGAAGTCATAGCCGTAAAACACTCCGGCCAGCTTGCGCGAAGATGAGAAGCCTGCCGATTCAAGTACAAATCCGAAGGCTATTCCGATCAGGAGAGCGATCACCAGGTCCCAGCCCTGTCCGATTACTCCCATTGGTATTAATGGTCCTGTCATGTCTTTATCCTTTCAATTTTATGATAACCAGAGTTTTCTGAAAAAGTATGCAAAGAGGTAGCCTCCGCCGAAGATGGTAAGCATCGCCAGGAAACCTGCCAGCGAGAGGTTTGCCATGCCGCTGAGGGCAGCTCCACTGGTACATCCCCGGCCAAGTTGTGATCCAAAACCAAAGAGAACCCCTCCAACGCCGGCCCAAACAAGCCTGCTTTTATAGGTGATCCTGGGTCCGTGCTCCACTTTAAGTTTTAGCCTGCCGGCAATGGCTCCGGAGAGAAAAGCTCCCGCCAGGACTCCAAGCACTTCGAACACCAGCCAGTTGCTCATAGGGTGATGGTCATCGCTGATAAACTTGCTGTAATATGCAGAATTATCGGCATGTGTGTGTGATACTGCATTCACTGCTGCTACCACCGTTGATTTTACCGCACCGCTGGCTCCGAGTCCCCTTCCGGTGATATAAAATGTGGCCAGCAGGATGATCCCCAGCAAAAATCCGCTGAGGTAAGGATTGGCATATTTTTTACTTCTGTCGATCATATGATTTGAATTCATGATATGATGGTTTTCTTGTCAAAATTTAATAAAGGTACCTTGTGACCTGTCCTGCCTCCACCATGATGAACCTGAATACTAGTCCGCCAAAGAGGATCAATAAGGCCGGCACTGCGACAGGGATCTTATACCCACGCAGTTTCAGGATCTCCAGTATGGCCGGGAATATCAATCCCAGTATGACCACAAATACCCAGAAGGATACGGTGAAAGGTCCGCCCAGGAAAAGCTCTGCAGCTTCGATCTGAACCGCAGTGCTGGCCAGGAATCCCATGAAAAGGTGAATGATAAAAAACAACTCTACGATGATAAGCACCAGGTCGATCATGCTCATCACCTTTCGCTCCATGTAGTTTTTCGACATCCACATAATTACGGCTGCCCCGGTCGATAAACCTGAAACCAGGAAAAGGGGCCCGAGGATGGAAGTATTCCAAAGCGGACGTGCATTGAATGCCGAAAGCAATATCCCGGTGTATATCCCAAGGATGATCGACAGTGCCAGCATGGCCCAGGCCAGTGCCTTTCGGTGTTTTACCACCAGGGCTTCCAGCTGATCAAGGAACTTAAACCTCCATTCCCAGGTCGGGATGGCCTCCTTGATATAGCTTGCTGCCCATACCATCGATAGGGGTGTGATGAACATCAGCACCCAGGCACCCCACGACATGGGGGATTCAAATCTTACCGTGGTGTATAATTGCCAGAAATACAGCTGGTGTTTCAGGTCAAAGAAAAGGGCCATCAGGCCGAAAACCAATGCGCCGGGTACTAAAAAAGTTGCCCATTTCACGGCAGTTGGCATTTCTTTTTCCCGTCCCATGATGGTGTATAGTGCAGCAAAAAATAAGATTCCTGCAGCCAGTCCACCGAGGAACAGGTAAACCGGGATATGCCAGTGCCAGATGTTCAGGTAAGGGTCGATACCCGGGTTCATCCTTCCGCTTATGATAAGTTCTTCTTTCATATGAATGAGGTTATATTATGCTTAAATCATGTAGAAAATCTGTGGTTTGGTGCCCGCTTCCGGTGCAAGTGTTTTGTATTTCCTGTTCTTCAGGGCTTTGGAAACATCGCTGTCGGGATCATCAAGGTCACCGAAATACATACACTTGGTCGGACAGACCGATACACATGCAGGCTGTTGGCCTTTAATAACCAGGTGGTTGCAGAATGTGCACTTATCAACGTAGCCTTCAGGGTGTGAGTAGCGTGCATCATACGGACAGGATTGTATGCAGGCACCGCAACCAATGCATTCGTCTGGTGTGACAAGCACGTTACCTCCTTCAACAATATGGCTTGCACCTGTGGGGCAGCAGCGCACACAGGGCGCATTGTCGCAATGGTTGCAACGCTCAGTCCTGAGCTCGATCTCTACGTTCGGGTATGAACCGTCAACTGTTTCAGTGATCCAGTCGCGGCAGTATCCTATAGGAACATTATTTTCGGTTTGACAGGCAACCACACAGTCACTGCAACCTACGCATTTCCTGGTGTCTATTGCCATTGCATATCTCATAAAAATTCCTCCTTAACTACTTGTATATTGTATATTAAATACTGACTATTGAATATCATCGTTAAACATGGGGGTCATCTGTGAGGAACGTCACAAAGTTGCCTCTCATCCCGGTACCGCCCATTACAGGATCGACCATCACATTGGTGATCATGTATGAATCGGCAGCACCTTTTCCGTATGCCCTCGACAGTTTTTTATCCTTGTGTCCAAATCCGTGTACCATGTAAATGGAGTCCCAGCGGATCCTTTCAGTGATCCTTACCCTGATCGGGAAATCTGAAACGATACCATCCTGGTTCTTCAGCCAGATGTACTGGCCATTGTCGATGCCCCACTGGCTGGCCACCTTGGGGTTGATCCAGCAGTCGTTTTCTGCCATGAGGTCGGTCAGGTTAGGGTTGTTGGCTGTTCGGCTGAAGGTATGCATGGGTGCACGTCCGTAGATCAGCCTGTAAAAGCCTGAAGGGGGCTCCGGATGTGGTGTATATTTGGGCAACGGATCAAAACCTTCGGCCTGGAAATCTGTTGAGTACAGCTCTATTTTACCGCTATTGGTATTGAATTCATAGTCTTCACCCGGGAGCAGATAAAGTCCGCCCGATTTACGGTCAAACTTCTTAATACCTATTTTTTTCATCTCATCAAGTGATGAGCCTACTTTTTGCAGTTGCCAGTCAAGGACCTCCGTATAGTCTTCATAGTCGAAATACTCGCTCAGCCCCAATTTTTCGCCAAGCTGTTTGGCCATCCACCAAGCCGGTTTTGAATCCCCTAGAGGCTCAGCGGCAGGCATGCGAAGTGCAAGGTAAGGCTCCCTGTTGGGGGATGTCCGGATAGCATCGTATCGTTCAAGATAAGTGCATTCAGGAAGAATGACATCCGCCCAGCCGGTAATCTCCATGGGCATGGTATCCACTACCACCATGAAATCGAGTGCCTGCATGGCTTTTGCCAGGGTAGGCTTATCAGGCATGGTTAAGGGCAGGTTTGTTCCGGTTACCAGCCATCCATGGATCTGGTGCTTGTTATCCTCCGATGGGATACTTGCTTCGATCAGGGTGTTGGCGACTGCAAGTCCAGCCAGGGGATATTTGCCATCGTGAGTATCTTTCCAGGACCACTTTGGTTTTGGGTAGGCAGGGTGCGGATAGCTTGGAAGCTTCATACTTTCTTTAAAATAGAAACCACCGCGGCGTCCCCAGGAGCCAACAAGTGCATTCAGTATTGCTATGGCTCTTGAACGCTGTGAATCATCGCCATACCATGTTACGTGACGTCCGGGATGGATGATGGTTGCCGGTGCGGCGTTGGCCATCTCACGGGCTGTTTTACGGATCACATCCGGTTTGATGGTGGTGATGCCATAAGCCCATTCGGGGGTCATGTTTTTAACATGATTTTTCAGTTGTTCGAAGCCAAAGGTGTATTTTTCAACATATTCCTTATCATAGATCTCCTCATAGATCAGCACATGCATCCATGCAAGGAGGAGGGCCATATCTGTGGAGGGCTTGATCGGCAGCCAGTGCTTGGATTTGCTCGCTACTGTTGAAAGGCGGGGGTCAACGGTAATAATGGTAGTACCCTTGTCAATGGCATCCGACATTTCCTGCACCTGGCTGTTGTGCATATTTTCTCCCAGGTGGGAACCTATCAGTACCAGGCATTTGGTGTCGCGAATATCAGTTGGTTCAGGTGATCCGACACCCGAGCCGAAGGTTGCGGCGAAACCAACTTCGCGTGGTCCACGACATTGGGCATACGATGGCGCAACGATATTGGAAGACCCGTATGCCTTAAGCAAATGGCCGAAGAACTTTCCGGAAGACCCGTGATTGAAAACGGCCATTGCTTCCGGACCATATTTCTGTTTGATCTCATCCATCTTGCTGGCCACGAGCCCAAGTGCTTCATCCCAGCTGGCTTTTCTGAAGGTCTGGCTTCCTGGTTCCCCTTCGCGGATCAGGGGAGTAGTCAGCCTGTCACTATCATAGTACATCCCTACACCACCAGTCCCCCTCGGGCAAAGCCTTCCGTTGCAATGCGGGTCTTCTTCATTCCCGATGATCTTGATGATCTTGCCATTTTCATCGGTGTACGTCCAGCCTGCACATTTCCAGAAACAGACCTCGCAATAGGTTGGATAACGTTTCAGGCCCTTTTGTGGATCCGTATCCTTGCTGATCAGGTCCTGTGGCACAGCAGCCTTCAGTATGTTGAAAGCAGATGCGCTAACAGCCAATCCCCCGATCCCGAGAGCTGAAACTTTGATAAAATCTCTTCTGTTTGCCATTATCTATGCGTATTTTAAATCTTGAAATGCTAATAAATATGTAAATATTACCATATATTCCCTACACAAATTTATTAATTATAGAAATGTATGGGATAGAGGTCTTTTTAATGTACGTACAGCTGTAATATTCAAAATATCAGCACAATAGAAATATATAGATTGTTGTATGTTTATGTAAGTAACACATAGACAGCATGTTATATATTAATTTAGAAATATATTTAAATAAAATGCACGTGTGTTAAGTAATTGATTATCAGTATTGTTATTTATTAACAATTAGTAATTTAGACGGGTTCTGTATAGCGTAAGATATGCTTGTGCCGGGTTTGAATTATAATCCCTATTTTTGAGTGTATATGGGAGATGTGAAGGGCAATTCAAAACGCATGGCGAAGGTGTCCGTCAGCCGCAGGGAGTTTTTTGCTGCACTGGCACCTGTTCTCACTTTGCCAGCTATCATATGGCTCTTATTTACGGCCGGAAGAACTTCGAATTCTGCTCCCGGAAGACGAAAGATCATACTACAGGGTGAGGTTCCGGCGGGTATGAGCATCCGGCAGGGAATTATCCTGGTTCGGAACGGCGATTCGCTCAGGGCATTTGAAGCAAAATGTACCCACCTGGGTTGCAAGCTAAGCAAGATCGAAGGGGAAGAGGTGGTATGCCCCTGCCATGGTTCACGGTTTAACAAGGCTGGCATGCCGGTTAAGGGACCTGCCTCAGCTTCCCTCAAAGAACGTTCGGTTCGAATTGACGCCGCAAACAATACAACGGTAATTCAATAGCCATGATCAACGGAACAGCGAATAATATCAAGTACCCCCGGGTCTATATTCTGGATACCCTTGGCGGTTATGCTGTTTCCGCATTGATCATTTGTATCATTTCCGGTGTTGTGCTTGCAATACCATTTGATATTGTTGATCCTTATGCATCTATTTCTGCATTTCTCCTGAACAATCCCGGTGCTGTTATAGCCCGAAACCTGCACTACTGGAGTGCTCAGATATTTCTCATATTCAGCGTATTGCACATATGGGAACACCTGGCTCTCGGTACTGAGCGGGGAATCAGGGCCGGAGTATGGTTACGGCTTGGGCTTGGGATCGTAGTGATATTATATGCTATGCTGTCCGGCTTCATTCTTAAGGGCGATCTCGATAGCGAGCAGGCCTTACGCATCTTTAAATCACTGATTGAAACGATTCCCTTCATCGGGGACAAAATGGCATTCATTCTACTCGGGGGTGAAGATTCTTACCTTTTATTGTATGTAAACCATGTTGCCATCGCCACGATATTCATTATTGCCATTCTCTTCGAGCATGCAAGGATATTGTGGGGTAGGGCCATTACCTTCATCCTGCTTAGCCTGATCCTGGTATTGGCTTCGCTCTTCTTCCATGCCCCCTTACACGACGGGCAGTCGGCAGTAATTAAAGGCCCATGGTATTTTTTAGGCCTGCAGGAGATACTCCACTGGATGCACCGGCCGGGATGGGTATGGCTCATCCTTTTCCTTCTGATACTCCCCATACTGATCCTGCCATTTGTAAAAGAAAACGGTTCCCGCATACTTAAAATATTCCTGCTGACAGCTTTCATTATGTATGCTGCCCTTACCGTGGTAGGATATTTTTTCAGGGGGGCAGAATGGGAATGGACCTGGAGGGTTCAGAATAGCCATATGCCATTTGATCCTGTTCCCATAAGGCAGGGAAGCTTTTACAATGATCGGCCATTGGTATTGGGAACCTATGGAAGGGCTGAGTCATGCATGTTATGCCATGATGGGATGACGGGATTTTCACCTGCACATGATCCTGAGGCAATAGGATGTGTTTCATGCCACCTTGGAAATCCCTTTGTGCCGGATAAAGAACAGGCTCATGCAGGGATGTTGCGGGTTCCTGGAAACCTGGAGAATGCATCACGAAGCTGCGGTACGGCAAATTGCCATCCTGAGATCACCGACAGGATACATACTTCGCTGATGACTACAAACAGCGGGATCGTTGCTGTGGACCGTTTTGTGTTTAATGAGCTGGATGTTCCCGACGGGCACTTCCACATTCAAGACATTGGTTTCAGTGCTGCTGACCGTCACCTGCGGAATTTATGCGCACGCTGCCACCTGGGAAATCTCAAACTTGAACCGGGTCCTGTTACGCAGGAATCGAGAGGAGGTGGGTGTAATGCATGCCATTTGAATTATTCGGCACATGCCCTGAATGATCTGAATGAATATTACGGAACACTGATGCAGGATTCATCACTATGGACCGGCCATCCTTCGGTTGATCTCAACATAACTGATAATCACTGCTTCGGCTGCCACAGTCGTTCGGGCCGGATTGCCCCTTCTTATGAGGGATGGCATGAAACGCTGCTAGATAAAGATGAGATCATCCGCAGCGATACACTTCGTGTACTTGAAGATGGCAGGGTGTTTCGGTTTATAGAGGCTGACGTTCATCACCGTGCCGGTTTGCAGTGCATCGACTGTCATGATTCCTATGAGCTAATGGGTGATGGCAAACTCTACATGCATGAAGAGGATGCCGTTAAGATCAGCTGCGAGGATTGCCATTTCAGCGGGGAACCCCTGACGCTGGGGGCAGCTGCACTTGACCAGGAAACAAGGAAGATCATGCAGGTACGGGAAATCCCTTATGAAGACCGTCGCTACCTGGTATGTACGGAAAGTGGTAAGCCGATTTGGAATACAAATTACACTACTGATGACGGGCTTGTAATGCTGTCGAAAGTTTCCGGACATCAGCATCCGCTGAATCCGCCTGCGGAGATCTGTACCAGGGGAAATGCCCACGACCGCCTCACGTGCCAGTCGTGCCACAGTTCCTGGGTGCCGCAATGCATAGGTTGCCATAACGAATACGATCCGAAAGTAGCAGGCTACGACATGCTGAAAATGCAGGAAGAGCAGGGCAGTTGGGTAGAGTATGTTGGCCGGTATCTTGCCGGTCCCCCCACCATGGGGGTCGTTGAAAATGGCGAAGAGAAAATCCACACTTTTGTCCCGGGCATGGTCTTAAGTATCGATAAAGCCTCTTTTGATCCGGATGCCTCAGAACAGGCGATCTTCCACAGGTTATTCGCCCCGATCTCTGCTCATACAACCAACAGTACGGGCAGGAGCTGCCGTTCCTGCCACAATGATGCCCTGGCCCTGGGATATGGGTATGGCAACCTGAGGTATGTCATTGAAGAGGGAGCCGGTACCTGGCAGTACCAGCCCAGGTTTGCAGCCAACAAATATGATGGCCTGCCGGAGGATGCATGGATAGATTTTTTAACAGAACCTGATGGAAGGTATTCTACTCGAACAAATACCCGACCCTTCTCACTCGAAGAACAACAGTCGATACTCCTCGTAGGCTCGTGCCTCGAATGCCATAATGAAAATTCTGAATTAATGTTGAGTACACTTGATGATTTTGAAGTAGTTCTGGAAAGGAGGACGGAGAGGTGTATTTTACCGGATTATCATAATGAGGCTATGGGCAGTGGGCGATAGGCGATAGGTAGAATCCAGTATTCAGAATTCAGTATTCAGAATCCACTTTGAACCATCGAACTCAAATACTTTTGTCGACGGATTAAAAGCATTTTCGTTGAATATCACAGTTGCATCGGCTATAGGGAGCAATTCCGAATATGATGGTTTTAGCTCTGCTCGTCCTGCTTCATTCAGGAGCAACAGGAGAGAAGGCTTTATGTATTTGCGCATTCCTCCCGACTCACAAATAACTGCATGCCCCGGGTCGATCATTGGGAGGAGATGGTCAAGGACATTGGCCAGTGCTTCATCTTTCGATTCAATATAAAATACACGTTGGGCTCCTGACAGCAGCATCCTGGAGCTGTCTTTGATACCGTCCTTGTCCTTTTCTTCCCGAATACTAAAACCCTTTCCTTCCAACATCGGATCCCGGGATTGTGTCATGTGCTGATGTGGCGAGACCTTGATGGCCGTAACAGGATGTTCTTTGCTGATATTTCGGATCACCTCACAAACAAATGAAGTTTTGCCGGTGTTTCTGCCGTTTCCGGACACGATCAGGAAGTCAGGCCTGCTTTTCATGGTATTCCTTTAAGTATTGTTCCGCTTTGAGCAGGTCATCCTC
>Ga0180435_10003980_pt1 | contig 14652 bp, 15 predicted proteins | sample SS_ome_3_FD_132467 | JGI IMG/M metagenome (GOLD analysis project Ga0180435, IMG submission 132467) | Hypersaline lake sediment archaeal communities from the Salton Sea, California, USA - SS_3_S_1 metaG | ecosystem: Environmental > Aquatic > Non-marine Saline and Alkaline > Hypersaline >... | reverse complement strand
GGCGCAACGCCCGAAAACTACCTGGATTCACTGATGGTGCGCCATCCCATGGCCCAGGGATTGCTAACCTATAAGGAGGGCCTCGCGTGGGTCCTGGGCTGGTCCATAGCCGCCCTTGTGGGCGCTTATTGGCTGAATCCCGTATGCGTCGTCATCTTCGTTGCCGGTGCCCTGCTGGAAGCCGTATACTGCCTCATGTGGCGCGTTAGCCCCTGGCGCTCAGTGGTCAGCGGATTAGTGAAAAATTCGGGACCGGTTGCGGCGCTGTTCGCTGTCGATCCTAGCCCTTCATCCGTTTTTACACTACTCATTTTTCTGGCTCTTTTCTTCTGGGAGATCGGCGGCCAGAACATCCCGGCCGATTGGACCGACATAGACCTGGACAAGCGTTTCAAGGCAAAAACCATCCCGATTCACCTGGGAAAGGAAAGATCTGCCTGTTTGAGCCTGGTTGCCCTGATCGCCGCATTTCTCCTGACCGGTGCTCTCCTGGTCTTCAGATTTCCATCCCCGTTGTGGATTACCCTTCTGCTGGCATCGGTCAGCGGGGCGGTTCTGCTGCTGATACCGGGATACAACCTGTATGCTAATAAAACGCGGCAGGACGCCATCTCCCTTTTTAACCGGGCAAGTTACTTTCCCCTGTCCCTGCTGGTGGTCACCCTTGTGCTGCTTCTCCTGAAGCCCTAGCCCCACCAAACGGGTTTCAATGAGATTTCAACCTCAGCAATCATTAATCCCGGCCTGATCCAGGCAGCTGTCCAAAGCGAGCTTCACCGTCTTTACGGCCTCTTCGGGACGCATTTCCCGCAGCGGTGCGTTCCATGGTTCCACCACGACCGGCCCCTGAAAACCCATGGCGTCAAGCTTTTGCAGCATCCCCACGAGGTTGATGGTGCCCGTTGCGGAGGGAAGTTCCCGTTGAAACTCAGGCAGGGTAAAGCGGTTGTAATCCCCCTTCAGACCGTCGTTGATCTCCACATAAACCACCTCTTCCGGGGAAAGCTTTTCGATGTCTAATAACCCAGCACCGCTGGTATACCAATGGAGGGCATCCAATTTAAACCCCACGCAGTTTTGTGCGCATGCTGCTGCAATCAGACTCATGACAGCAAACATCGTATGGATGAAGAAAAATTTTCGTTGAACCCGCATGGTTGTCGGCCCGATAAACTCCAACCCCAGCCGCACATCATATGCTTCCAAAAAAGGTTTGATGCGCTTCAGGCGCTGAGATAGAAGTGCGAAGTGTTCATAATAGTCCAGCCTGTCGGATGACGGCTGGACATAGCCTACGCAGCACTTGAAACCTGCCTCTCGGCACGCACTTAAATCCTTTTCGAAATGGATAAGACTTTGCTCGAATTCCCCATCGGTATAGCACCCATTAAAGGCCGCCGAAAAAGCAAATGCCCCTGGCTGAATGTTGTGCTGCTGCATCAAGTCGGCGGCGTTGAGAGCCCCCTGTTCTCTCACAAACGTACGATCGGCATTGACCGCATCAAAGCCATATTTTTTCGCCATTCGGCAACTCTCGGGGAATGACAGAACATGGCCGATGGATCCGCAATGGGGGTCATCCGTATGGCTGGGCGCATCGGTTACATTCAATGTGCGATGCCACTGACTCCGCTGAGAAGGGACGGATTCTGGCAATACCGACCCGGACGATGGTTTCAAATCTTTGTTTTCCATTTTAGCAATCATCTTCGGAAAAAACGTCTGCTAATACGCATCAATAAATCTTTCAATCACCGACTGAACAATGTCTCTGTCCACGCTGATAAGGTAGTCGCCATTCCCTTTGATGCATTGTCCTATTTCCCTCAAAAGAACATAGCGCACATCCGTACCGGTTTTTTTGTTGTCGACATACATGGTGTTGAGAATGGACGCCGGCTCTATGTTTCCGGGAAATCCGGGCTTCAGGGCCAATAACTCATCGATTAAGCGGTAGTGAAGAGCCACGGCATGGCGGTCAATATACCCCAAGGCCGCAGAAAGCTCTGCAGCAATTTTCATTCCGATGGAAACCGCCTCCCCATGTGCCAGGGCACCCTCCGCAAGCCACTCGATGGCGTGGGCAAAGGTGTGTCCGTATTCAAGAATAATTCCGTAGTGCTTTTCTGTGGGATCCCTTTTGAGAATTTCAAGCTTTGAAGCAATCAGCTTGAAGCACAGATCGGTGAGCTGCGGCGGTGAATAATCACCATCCTTTTTAATGGCTCTTTCCAGATATGGGATAAAATTTTTCTGATCGATCAGGCCATTTTTTATGCCTTCCACGATGCCGGATTTCTTAAACCGCAGGGATTCTGTCTTGGAATAGGATGGGTCAATCCATGAAAAAATGGGTGCATGAAAAAGTCCAAAATGATTCTTTCCCAATTCACCATTCACGGCCTGCTTGTTGCTGAGCACGCCATCGGTCTGGTGTGAAAGTGTTGTGGGGACTTCGACAAATCGAATGCCCCTGAATATCAAACCAGCTGCAAGACCAGTGGCATTACCGATCGAACCACCACCAAAGGCAATGAGCACGGATTGCTTGCTACCCCCCTTCTCGACGATGTGATTACACAACTGCTGCAGAATTTCGAATGTTTTGCATGCTTCGCCTTTAGGGAGGAAGTACAATGCCGTGTTGGAAAATTTTTGACTGAGATGAGCGAAGAACGTTTCGCCGTAAAGATCGAAGAGAGAGTGGTCTGTCAAAAAAAACAATTTGTCGGCGGGTAGACCATGGGTAGACTGTTCAAAGATCTCGGGAAATTGCTCCTGTATATCGTAGCCAAAGTATATGGAAGATGTTGCTTCCAGGGCATTGTCCAACTGGACGATCTTATTAGGACCAAATTCAATTTTTTCGTTGTAGTCAAACATTTATTTTCTCACACGGTTTCTTTGGATAAGGGGTTTTCGACCCATGTGGATGACGGCAATGCCATTGGTGAGACGTTTGTAATCAACCGCTTCAAAACCAATATTTTCGAGAATGGTCTTTAATTCATCCGGAGATGCAAACATGCGAATGGTTTGCGACAGGCAGGCGTAAGACTGGCTCGAACCAGCCAAAATCGAACCGGCAGCGGGCATAATATTAAAAGAATAGAAGTCGTACAACCAGCGGAACAGGGGATTGGTGGGTTTAGAGAACTCCAGACACATGACCTTGCCACCTGGTTTCAAGACCCGATACATTTCCTGAAAACCTTTTTCAAGATGCGTCAGGTTACGAATGCCAAACCCGACAGTGGCTGCGTCGAATAGATTTTCATGGCAGGCTATCTGCTCGGCATCGCCTTCAATATAGTGTATATATCCGCGATTTTCCCGGTTTTCAGGTCTATCTCTTCCGGTGGTCATCATGGCGCGGTTGATGTCATAAATAACAACGCGCCCGCTGTCCTTTACGCGTCCTGCGGATAGCACTGCCAGATCACCGGTCCCCCCGCAAACGTCCAGAATTTGATCCCCTGGTCTTAAATTCAGCATACGGATGGCCGTCCTTTTCCAGGCGCGATGGATCCCGAAACTAAGGATGGAGTTCATCAAATCATATTTAGGGGCCACACGGTTGAAATGGGACCATACCGATTTTGCCTTTTCAGTCACCCGGTGCTGTTGAAATCCAAAGTAGGCCGTGCCTGTTGCATCCACATGGGCATCGAACATTTTTTGGCGCTGCTGCCTATTCAGCCAGGCAGGTGGTTTTAAGCCCTTTGGTTTATTTTTAATGGAGCGATTCATATTTTCCTCAAATGCATGAGATAATTCATTTTTGTAAACGCGGTCAGACGTGTGTTTCCGGTAAATGGGTTGTATAAAAAGCCGGAAAGATCCATCATCCGCAAGCCGGCATCGGTTGCCCAATCAACAATTTCAACCGGCCGAATAAAATTTTCATATGTATGGGTGCCCTTGCGAACGATGCCCAATAAGTGCTCCGCTGCCAGGATGACCAACAGATATGCTGTCCATGTCCGGTTGACCGTGGCGACAAACATATTTCCACCCGGCTTGAGAAGTTGGGCGCAGGCATTCAGCACGGATGACGGCCGGGGTACATGCTCCAGCAACTCCATGCAGGTAATGCTGTCAAAGTGGTTTTGGTTTTCCTCCAAAAGCGCCTCCACCGTTATGCGACGATAAATGACCTTTTCACTTGCTTTTTTACTATGCGCCCGGGCCGCATTCAAGGCCGAATCCGTCATATCGATGCCGGTTACATGTCCACCGGACAGGGCCAGAGATTCAGACAGAATCCCACCGCCGCACCCAACATCTAAAAAGGATTTGCCCGCGATCCCCATCCGGTTTTCAATATATTGCAGACGGATGGGATTGATATCGTGCAGCGCCTTCAGTGGGCCCTTGAGATCCCACCAATCCACGGCATGATCATCAAAATGGGCAATTTCTCCGGGGTCGATATTTTTGTTGGATATGTTCATTGATAAATGGCTGCCATTTATTCCAGTTTTAATAAACCTGGTACTCTGGGCCAAGCCCTCCCGCTTTGCGGAAGTCAGCGCCATTAGGCGCTGACAATAAATTGACCCTAAATTATAGGTGATCTACAGTTGCTGAATCGCTCGCGCAGCGCAGGCGCTTGCGACGCTTGTCGCTCTGTCTTAATTTGAAACTCAGATACTAGGATATTTCGCCAATTTGTCAATCAAAATTAAATCAGTCCCCGCTGTTGTATTCGCTTCTGGACACCCGCCGGGTAAGGTAAAGGGTATTCCCGGTAACGCTCAAACTGCTCATCAGCATGGCGCTTACGGCCACCAGGGGATTTAACAGACCGCTCATGGCAATTGGAATACTGATGGCGTTGTAAAAAAAGGTAAATACCAGATTCTGCCGGATCGTTCGGGACACCTGGTCCGCGAGCTGCTCAAAAATCAGGATCTGCTTGGGATCGTTGCCCATCAGTGTGATTCCGGAAGCCTTGGTGCCGATGCGATGCCCGGCATGCACCGCAATGCCAATATTTGCTGCGGCCAGAGCAGGAACATCGTTCACCCCATCCCCCACCATCGCCACGTTAAGGCCCTGGCGGCGGGCAGATCGCACGAATTCAGCCTTGTCCGGCGGCAGCATACTGCCATGACATTCATCTATGCCCAGCAATCCGCCGACTTGGCGGGTTGTGTTGTTTCCATCGCCGGAAATGAGGGCAACCTTTATTTTTCTCTTCTTCAGCGCGTCAATGACCTTCATACTTGACCCGCGGACTGAATCCCCAAACTGAAATATCGCGCTCAGCCGACCGTCCACAGCCATATACACATGGGACATGGCCGGAGCAGATGGCAAGGCCCCATCTCCAAACGCATCCCTGGCAGCCGAAATCTCGCGTGCCAGGAAGGCTGCCGACCCGATTTTAACCGGGGATTCTCCGGCATATCCGCTGACACCATTTGACCTTTCAGTGATGTTGCTTACAGCTGACGGTGCAATACGCATTTCACGGGCTGCCTGCACAATCGCCGCCCCTGCGTAGTGCATTGAATCTTTTTCCAGGCCTGCTGCCAGTGAAAGCAATACCTCGGTCCGCCAGGGCTTGAGCGGTATCGTTTTCGACAGGGCCCATTCACCCCGGGTGAGGGTACCGGTTTTATCAAAAATAAACGTGTCGATAGACCTGATTTTCTCAAAAGCCTCGAAACGATGAACCAGCACGCCTTTTTTTCCAGCAAGGGATATTGCCGCTACCCTGGCAAGCGGTATGGCCACACCCAGGGCGCAGGGACAGGATATCACCATGACGGTGACCGCCCTTATAACGGCATGCTGCCCACCCAGACCCAATATAAGGCAGACAACACCGGTTAACAATGCCAGCAGCACAATGAGGGGCACAAAAAATCGCAACGCCCTGTCGGTAATATCTTCGATCTCTGATTTTTCATTCAAGGCAGCATCCAGCACGGCTACCAATTGGCCGATGATGGAATCCGGCCCGACAGACAACACCTTAGCCTTCAGGGAACCCGCGATGACCTTTGTGCCGCTGCTGATCGGATCTCCAACGCGCATATGCACAGGCCTGGCCTCACCGGTCAGAGAGCTTTCATCCACACGGCCCTCCCCCTCCACGACCCTGCCGTCGGCCGGAACAGCTTCCCCGGCCGTAACCCTGAAAACATCACCGCGGTTCAATGCATCGGCATGCACATACTTCCCCTCCGGAAATTGATCGGTACAGATGCGCACCTTCTTGGGCTGCAAATCGAAAAAACTGCCGATCTGTGCATTGATTTTATCTTTCGCACGTTGTTCGATGGCCTTGCCCAACAGCACCAATGTAATCAGCATGGAAGCGGTGTCGAAATAGATATGGATGCTGCCCGTCATCCAATTGTAGAGACTGTACGCATAGGCACTGCTGGCGCCCAGGCTGATCAGCGCCTCCATGCCCGGAGACTTGAGCCAGAAACCGGACAGCGCCCGCCGGTGAATCGGGGCACCGCCGTACACATACACGATCGACCCCATCACCGCTATGGGCCAGGTGAGGCTATGAATCGCCGTGGCACTTAGCTGGGTGAAAAACCCGGTGTAAAGCGCAAAGGAAAGCATCATTACATTCATGGTTAAAAAGACTGAAACGGCCAGGCGTATGAATCCGCTGCGGGTCTGGCGACGATGTTGTTCATCCTCCCACAGGTGACTGTCGTAGCCCAGTTTTCGAATGTTATCTTCGATCTGTTGTGGCGAGGTATAGACCGGATTGTATTCAAGTTCCAGGCGATCCATGGTAAAATGGCAGGCCACCTGATGAACACCATCCATTTTTCGCAAGGACTCTTCAATGAGCCAGGCGCATGCCGGGCACCACATGCCCTCGACCCCCAGATCAAGCTTGAGTCCCACAGCATTTTCATGGCCGGGATCTGCCTGAATGCTGCGGCTGTCTGCTCCGCCCTGTGCAGTCGGCTGTGAAATCCGCTTTTCCAGGTCATCCTGTGAACGGGGAATGATGCCTGCCTCCAGGCATCGCTTGAAGATTTCTGATTCTCTGAAATTCGAGGGCTCAGATGGCTCGAAGGCCTCCGCGAGCAGGGTGTAGACCTGCTTGCAGCCAAAACAGCAGAACCGTAATGTCCGGCCGGACTGTTTTTCCGTAATGGCGCCATGCCTGGTGGACAAGCCGCACAGGTCGCACGTTTGTTCACCCATGGCAGCGTATCGGAATATCGACGTAAAAAGGCGGGTTATTGGACATGGTATTTACCAGCACTGATTGTCATTGCTTGTTACGTGTGCCCAGCGACTGAACAAAAGCGATAATATGCCACCGGTCATCAGGCAGTATGGTTGTGTCGAGGGCGGGCTGGCGGCCGCCCTGGACACCGTAGCTGATGGATTTGAACAGCTCACCCTCCAGCTTGGACTGGACAGCACTGCTGCGCAGATCAGCCGGCAAGGGATGGAAACTCTGGCCTACGGTGCCGTTGCCGTCATAATCGTAGCCATGGCACTGGGCACAATACACCAGGTACAATGCTTTTCCCCTGGCGACTACGGCCGGCGCCGCCATGTTCAGGGGCGAAATCAAGGCATGCGCCGCTGTCGCCCGGAACAATGCGTCTCCTCCGTGGATCGGGACGATGCCTGTTTCGGAAACCAGCAGTGGATCTTCATGCGGTTTTACCGCCGGGGTTTCCCGCATGCGGCCGTAGCGGAAATTATTATCGTAGTACATCAGCGCCTGATATGCCGCCAGAGCGATGATGGCTACAACGGTGAAGAGTCCAACCAGTTTTTTCATTTATTGAACCCCTTGAACCTTCACAACAGATAAATGAGATGGATGCTCCTCTTGCCCCAGTTGACCCCGTACATGTTGAGCATACGGCAGCGGGTGATAGGGTCTGTGGACAGAATAAGCGGATTCGGCCGGGACGTCTTTTATCGGCCGGTAATCCCAATCCGGCTGACCGTTGTCACCGATCACCTGATAGGCCAGCCACCCTTTGAAGGCCACCCATCCCACCATTAAGATGACAAGCGACCATGTCCTCAAGAACGAGGGTTGATGGTGTACAGTTTCCATTAGAAGCGTACTCCCCATAATCCGATAACCAAAATATATCCGAGCACCCATATGATGGTACCGGCGATGGTTAAATAGGCGATGACCGGAAACGGGGCGTTACGCCCCTGGATACCTCCGGGAAAATTTTCGATGATGCGGGTTTCACGATCAAGCGCGTCTTTTGAACGAAAATGATAAAATCCAAGGCCTATAGCAAACAACAGCACAAACACAATGGCAGGGAACAGGTACAGGGTAAAATGCTGGACGCCCAATAACTCAAAATATCGCATCGTTAAAACCTAACCCGGATGAACCGGCAAGAAAATGATCGCTTGTGTCACCCCACCGCCTTTAACAGGGCAAAGGCAATGACTGCCGCCGATGCCGCCAGACCGATCCCCACCAGTGCAAACAACGCTATGGTTTGAATGCGGGCAAAGCGTGACGGCTTCACTGGTTTGCCGCCGCCGTCGGCTTCAAGCGGTATAAAACGCGCCCGATTCTGGTCCCTGAATTGACCGTGGTTCAGGGCCCAGAAGAACACTGCCAGGCTGATGATGAAACCGGCTGTCATGTAGGCTACATAATAGGGGAAGTACATAATCGTATTTCCTGTCCCATGCCAATAATTTAATCAGTTTGACCTGATATGCAAATGAAACATCAGGGTTCCCACGCTGAATCGATTCCCCGAGGTTCCAGATTGGCATCGCTCTCATTGATAAAATACACAGCCACATAGTCTCCCACCTCCCATATTTTTTGGGACTCCAGGTCGCGCTTGAAGTAAGGCATAGCTGTGCCGGTGATGCCGTTCATGATCTGGTAGTATAGAATACCACCGGAAATTTCTCTGCCCTTCAGAATAGTAAAATTCAACGGCGGTGGATAAATCCAAGGCTGCGCCGGCCCCATACCGTCGCCGATAGGGCCGTGACAGCCGATACAAAAGTACTGATATATTTTCTGCCCGCGCTGCAGACTGGCCTTTGTGGTGGGATACGGGTTCGGAATGTCTCGCCAGCCCTGGGGGGTGATGTCCGCCAGCCACTTGACATTGGCTTCGGGCCCGGCCTCATAGGCCTTGATGGCTTCCTTTTTCCAAAAGCGCTGCCGCTGCATGCGCCGGTCTGCATTTTTGAATCCCAGGCTTTGTGTATAGCGGGTCAGCGTCTCTATGCGCGCCATTCCCAGCCACTCGAAGGGCGGCATGATGGATGCCGGACGGGTGTAGCGCGGATTAATAAAATGAGCGATATGCCAGTCATCCGGATGTTCGCCCCCTTCCTGAGAAAGGTCCACGCCGGTACGCTGAGATCCCAGTGCGACCGGCTCGTCGGCTATATAGTCCCCGGACTGGGCGATCCGATCTGCACCATGACCCCAGTCGAATGCACGAATGGACTGGCTGTGACAATACACACAGCCATTTTCCAGGTAGATTTTACGGCCGGCCTCTTCGACCGCTGTCCGCTCACGGAATATTTCTGATGGCTCTGTGTTGCGTGTCGTATAAGGCCAGTAGACAACGGTGAGTGTAATCGCAGCCAGCAGCGATAAAATACCGACAATGATGACGGTGGGCGTCATCTTCATGTTGAAGCTCCACGGTTGAAATAAAGAGATCGCACCACGTTGTACAATCCAAGATAGGCACCCAGCATGATCAAGGTGCCCAGGGATGCTCTTAAAATATAGTAGGGTTGAATTTCAGGCAGTGTCCGGTATAGGGTCTCGCCGTTATACCAGGCATTGCCCTGGATCAGGCCAACTGTGGTGAGCACCAAGGCAAAACCGGTGATCCCGATTAAAACCAGCCAGTATTGCAGATCTGCCAGAAACCGGCTGTACAGCGGCCTACCCGTCATTCTGGGCAGAATGAAATAAAGCCCTCCCAGGGCGGTTATACCGGCAAACCCCAGCACGCCGATATGCGCATGGCCAACGACCCAGTTGTTGAAATGGGTGATGCGCTGCACATGCGGCAGGGCCATCATGGATCCCTGTATGTTGACGAAGAAATAATAAATCGTGCCGGTGAAAACGAACTTGGCGCCGATGTCGGCGTGAATCTCCCCCAACTTGCCCTTAACCGTATACCAGAGATTGATGAGGACGATCATCACCGGGATCACCATGGCCACACTGTCCACGATGGAAATGGTTTTCAACCAGGTGGGCACCGGAACCTGCAGCAGATGGTGTGTACCAATGTGGGTATATACGATAATGAGTGACCAGAATCCCACCAGAGACATGGTATGGCTGTAGAGCGGGCTGCGGGTGGCAATGGGTAGCACATAATAGGCAACCGCCAACGCCAGGGGGGACAACAGCAGGCCGAAGATGTTGTGGCCGTAAAACCACAATAGAATGGCATCCGAAATGCCCATCAGCGCCCCTGTATCCGGTTTCCAGATGACATTGCCGAGGCAATAGGTACAGGCCGTGAGAACGACAGCCGACATGGCGTACCATACGGAGACATACAGGATGGGTTCTTCTCGCTTGGCGATGGTCATGAGCAGGTTTACGACCACCAAAGCAAAGGCGACGACCACCATGATATCCACCGACCAGGGCAGCTCTGCATATTCCCGTCCCTGTGTATACCCCAGGGAGATACCGATCATACCGGCCATCACGGTGATGTTCCAGAATACCGCCGTCAGCATGCCTAGCTTTTGACTGTAAAGCTCGGTTCGCAGAAGACGGGGAATGTAGTAGAAAGCAACCGCAAGAAGGCCCGGTGTCACGAATCCGAACAACACGGCATTGATGTGCATGGGTCGCACACGTCCGAAGTGGATATACTCGATATTGGCCATAAAATCCGGTGCCATCAGATAACCGGCAGCGATCATTCCCAATGTAGTTGCCCCGGCGAACCAGAACGCAGACGTTAGGACAAATGCTTTGGCCGTTTGGTTCTGATAGGAATTTTTTTCATTTTCTTCGCCAGTCACACTAACTCCTTATTTCAGCTGTGGCACGCCAGCCAGCAGTCCAGATTGGCATTTTTTTTCTGATGGCATTCGACACACTCGCCCATGCGCCAGTTCTTGGCTGGCAGGCGCTGCTGATTTTGCACCAGGCCATGACACTCCTGGCAGGCTACGTCTTTATTGATGTGGCGTTGGTGGTTGAAAAGAACGTGCTCGGCCACATAGTTGACTTTTTTCCATGGTGTCGGCGTGCCGGTATCGAAATAACGGTGCTCCTCGCGTATCCACGGATGGGCGGCAATGATATAGTTATGGCAGTGCAGGCATTTTTCCACCGGCGGTATGCCGGGAAAATTTGAATAGGCCACATAGGGATGGCAGTATTGGCACTGTATCTGTTTGATACCGCTGTGAACGTTGTGGCTGAACGGTATGGGTTGTTCAGGCCCTTTGGCATCAGTTGATATTCCATAGAATATCAGCAGAAAGCCGGCCGTAAAAATCAACGTCAGCAGGGTCAACTGAATGGCGGTCTTGAATTTTTTCATGACGCTGCCCTCGCAACCCCATACAGTTCCGGGAACACGTTGAAAAACCCGCGGATGGCCAGAAGCATAAGCCCCAAAAAGCCGAATGAAATCAGCCCGTCTGATATGCTCAGGGAAATGGATGTCGCACTGTGGCTCAATGCCGGGCCTAAAAGCAGGAGGTGTTCGAACCATATCCCCACGATGACGATGGCACATATGGCGGCCATCAGGATGGGTCGCGTTTTCACATTTTTATTCAATAGGATGAAAAATGGACCAATGAAGCAGACAATAAAAACGAACCAGGCCAGCTTGTTCCAGGGCGCCAGCATGGTGCGGATAATCACGTAGTAGGTTTCTTCAGGGATGTTGCCGTAGTAGATGACCAGCAGCTGTACATAAAAGAAATCAGCCCACAAAAGGCAAAAGCCAAAAAAAAGTTTGCCGATGTCGTGAAAATGGGCGGATGTCAATTGAGATCGGTCGCCATTCCGGGTGTGGGCAATCGCGGCCAGAATGATCAGCCCTCCCAGGCCCACAAAAAAGGTTTTGATGAAGTGATATGCGCCAAAGAGGGTGGAAATCCAGTGCGGGTCCATGCTCATAACCAGATCGAATCCCACAAGACTTAACACCAGGGCAAAGGCCAGGATGTAGAACCCGCCCCACACCGTCATTTTTTGACGAACCGCATCCGCCGGCCGTTGCTTTTGTTGCCAGACCCTGAAGATTGCCTGACGGATTTTACCTTGGGGCTCATGGCTGCCCAGTTTGAGCTGCAAGGCATAAAACAGGTATCCGAAACCCGTAAGATAGAGAACAAGCAGGCCGATGCCGTCCCTGGCAAAGAGGAAGGGAATGTTGAGCCACACCTCTTTGCCGTGCAGGTCCTCATGCATCCAGGGGAATAGATGGCCCTTCCCGATGAAGAGAATCAAAAAGAGCACAAAGGAAAGCGGAAAAAATGAGGCAAACGATTCTGAAAGGCCGGAAAGCGGCCCGCTCCAGCGTGCATTGGTCATGTGCATGACCGTCGAGAACAGCAGCCCTCCCTGGGCAATTGCGGACCAGAGTAGAAAATTGATCAGATACGCCTGCCAGGCTTTTTCCGGGTGATGGCTGAAAAGCCCCACCAGAAAAGCTGCCGCCCCCAACACGACGAGCGTCGCGAACACCCAGACCGCAGGGAATTTTTTATCGGCAACATGTGGGGTTGTGTTGGTAGCCGTCATAAGGGTTTATCCTGTTTGAAAATCTTTACTTCCGCTCCCATTTTCTTGAAAAACGATGCCAAACCTTCCTCCTGCTGTGCGTCGCAGGTGGCGAGAACACCAAAATACTCCCCGGAACACCGTGGTTCGTAATACTGCAGCCAGCCGTCATTTGGTATTCGCATCTGGGTGAGAAGTCCGATAACGTTTCCAAACACGGCAAACAGAATCGTTGCCTCAAAACCCACCACCACGAAGGGAATAAAGGCCAGAATGGGTTTGCCGCTGACGATCAGATCCCAGCGGGTCGCAGTGAAAGCGGCCAGGCTGAAGCCGCTTATAAATCCGAGAATACCGCCACAGAGCGTAAACCAACCCACTTTGCTTTTCTTCAATTTCAGGGCCTGCATGATCTTGTGGCTCGGTATAGGGGTGTTGACACGGATAAATTCAAAGGGAGAGGATTGCAGGGCCTCTAACGCCGAAACCACGTGATCTTCGCTTTTAAAAAGTCCCATGACATGTGGTTTATGCGGCATGGTCATGGCCTCCTTCGAGTGTCTCTTTCATTTCGGTCATCGAAACAGAGGGCAGGTGCTTGGCAAACAGCAGAAACAAAAAGAAAAAGAGACAGAATGCACCGATCATGATGCCGAATTCGATAATGGTGGGTGTGTAAAGGCCCCAGGCATGAGGTGCAAACCCATGGGCAACCCCGCCGATGATAATCACGAACCGTTCCCACCACATGCCGAAATTGACAACGAGGGAGATGATGAAAAGCCAGGCAATAGTGGTGCGGACCTTTTTAAATAAGAAGAACAGCGGAATTAGGGTATTACAAACGACCATGAAGTAAAATCCCCAGCGGTAGTCGCCCAGCGCCCGCCAGCGAAACTGCTCCATTTCAATCGCGTTGTGGCTGTACCAGGCGATAAAATACTCGGTACCGTAAGCCAGCCCCACAATCAGGCCGGTTAAAACAATGGTCTTGGCCACATTTTGGAGTACCTCGATGGTTATAATATCTTCGTATTTGAACAGCCGGCGCAAAGGGATCATCAATGTGAGGACCATGGCCAGACCCGAATGGATGGCACCGGCCACGAAGTAAGGTGCAAAAATGGTCGTGTGCCAGCCGGGAACAATACCCAGGGCGAAGTCCCAGGATACGACGCTGTGGACGGAGATGACCAGCGGCGTTGCCAGGGCGGCAAAAAACAGGTATCCGCGCGTGTAGTGGCGCCACTGTTCATGCGCACCGGACCAGCCCAGTGAGAGAATTTTAAATATCTTCTGGCGGGTTCCGGTTGATCGATCCCGAACAGCCGCCAGATCCGGCAGCATGCCTGTGTACCAGAACAGGGAGCTCACGGTGAGATACGTGCTGATGGCAATCACGTCGAACATCAGCGGCGATAAAAAATTGGGCCATAGAAGCCGCTGGTTTGGTATCGGAAGCATGTAGTACACCTGCCACATACGTCCCAGATGGATGAAGGGAAACAACCCTGCAACGCAGACCGCAAACACGGTCATGGTCTCGGCTGCCCGGGCTATGGGATTGCGCCAACCGGCCCTGAAAAGGTGCAGAATGGCGGAAATCAAGGTGCCTGAGTGGGCGATTCCCACCCAGAAAACAAAATTGATAAGATAGGTCCCCCAGGCCACCGGGTTGTTCTGGCCGGCTACACCCATACCGACGAAAATCTGATACGTCCAGCAGGCCAGCCCCATCAGTACGCCCATGAACAGCAGCCCCACGATGACCCAATAGGTCGCCCGCGGAGGTGCCAGGGTATCCAATATCGTTTGATCGATCTTTGAGTAGGTCAGCTGACTCATAGCGTGTGTACCACTTTTTTCAGATAGATCACTGCCGGTTTGGTATTCAAATAACCCAGCGCCTGGTAAGC
>Ga0180435_10003979_pt1 | contig 14656 bp, 18 predicted proteins | sample SS_ome_3_FD_132467 | JGI IMG/M metagenome (GOLD analysis project Ga0180435, IMG submission 132467) | Hypersaline lake sediment archaeal communities from the Salton Sea, California, USA - SS_3_S_1 metaG | ecosystem: Environmental > Aquatic > Non-marine Saline and Alkaline > Hypersaline >... | reverse complement strand
GCCGCGAGGAACAGCAGGAGCGCATCGACCGTTCCGCCGAGGAGGCGCTGCAGGAGGTGGACCTCGACGCCATCGCCAATGAGGTCGAGGAAGCCGAGAGCGAGGACGTGGCGGCGGCCGTCTCGGAGGTCGAGGAGAAGGCGATCGAGGATGACGAGAAGGAACAGCCGAAGTTCGGAGAGGTAGTCCGGGAGGGCTTCGAGTCACCCGCCAAGAACGCCCCCGAAGTCCTCGGCGCCGAACCGGAGGAAGACCCCTTCGACGACGGGTGTGGGTGCCAGTGTGGATGCGAAGACGGGGATACGGTGGGAGCACCCCCGAAGGACACGCACCCAAGGCTGGCCTACTACGTCCAGGTGGACGAGGAAACGAAGGGTGCCATCGAGGCCCTCGCGACGCTCTACGGAGTGACCCCCACCGAGGTCGTCGAGATGCTCGTGAAGAAGCAGCAGGATCGCATCAGGTTGGTGTAGACGAAATCCCTTCCGTTTTTCGGCCACTCCGTTAGACTCATCCCCCCTCGCGTAGATTCACACGCGGAGGTAACGATGGAATTCAAGCTCCGAGATCACACCATCCTGGTCGCCGTGGCAGGGTCACGGGCCTACGGAACGCACATGGCCACGTCCGACGTGGACCTCAAAGGCGTCTGTGTGCCCCCGGCCATCTACTACCATGGCTACCAGCACCGTTTCGAGCAGGCCGACAAGGCGTCCCACATGGAGGTCTTCCGCGACCTGCTGACCGGCGAAACGGCCGAAGCGGCGATGAACGAGAAGCTCGAAGGCTCGGTCTACGAGATCCGGAAGTTCATCAAGCTGGCGGCCGACGGCAACCCGAACATCTGGGACTTGCTGTTCTGCCGGGACAGCGAGGTGCTGCTGGTGACGGATCTCGGCCGGTTGCTCCGGGACCACCGTGACCTCTTCATCTCGAAGAAGTGCCGGTTTACCTTCGGCGGGTACGCCCGTCAGCAGTTGAAGCGGATCAACACGCACCGCAAGTGGCTGTTGGATCCTCCCTCGGGAGCACCGACCCGGAAGGAGTACGACCTCCCCGAGCGGACGGTCATCCCGGCGGACCAGCTTGCGGCTGCCCAGGCGGAGATCCAGAAGCGGGTGGACGGGTGGGAACTCGACCTCGACCGGCTGGACGAGGCGAGCCGCATCTACATCCGTGACCAGATCATCACGGCGCTGACCGAGATGGGCACCGACTACGACGAGCGCTGGCGGAAGGCAGGCGAGAGCCTCGGGATGTCCACCAACTTCCTGGAGCTACTGGATCGCGAGCGGCGGTACAAAGCGGCCAAGACGAACTGGAAGCAGTACCAGGATTGGAAGAACACGCGGAACCCGGCTCGGGCGAAACTCGAAGCCGAGCATGGCTACGACTGCAAACACGCCATGCACCTCGTCCGCCTGATGCGTACCTGCGTCGAGGTCTTCGAGACCGGCGAGGTCAACATCTGGCGCCCGGACGCGGAGGAACTGCTGGCCATCCGCAACGGCTTCTGGCCCTACGAGTCCCTGGTGGCGTGGTTCGAGGAGATCGATCTCCGCCTGACAGAACTCTACAAGACCTCGACGCTCCCTCGGGAGCCCCGGGGACGTGAAATCGCGGCGCTCTGCATGGAGATCGTGGAGACGGCGTTGCGGAGCTAGACGGGCTACACGAGCCCTTCGTCACGGAGGGCCGTGTAGACCCCTTTCTGGATCAGCCGGCGGTTCTTCTCCGTCAGCCACCGATCAACGCGAGACCACGTCGGAGAGAGGGCAATAGCATCCCGTGCCCCCAGGCCCTCCCGCATCGCCTCGATGGCATCCTCCGCAATCTGCTGCATGTAGGCCCGTACCTCAACCGGGGAGTTCACCTTCTCTCCCGGGTCCAGTTGCCGCGTGCCCTCGTGCCTCTCGTCCCGAGCCAGTTCCACAACGTGTGTCGCCTCGTGCAGGAGAACGTCGTAGAACTCGCGGGCGAGGAGACGTTCGTCCTTCTCCAACTGCTCCCCGGTGACATCAGGATAGACGCGAATCTCTACCCAGGGCTGATCGTACTGCACGAAGCTCCCACCCTGTACGAAACGCGAACGACCCCGGGGAGCCCCCCGCTCACCCGACATGACCCACAGGGGAAGGTCCACAGGGTCCGTCTCGAAGCCGTGTCCGCGTCGAAGGAGACTCTCGAAGTGCAACCGCTTGGGGAACTCGAAGGCTACACCATGGCCCCGACGGTAGGCTTGCAACCTCTTGTGCTGCCAGGCCGTCTGCCGGTCTCCCGCAGCCTTCCGAAGCTGGGCGATGAAGAACTTGGCGAGGTCCCGAGACACCCCCTGCAGGTAAGCCTTGTCAAGAGGGACCGGACGAGCGGCCCGGAGATACTGCGAAGCAACGCGGGCGGCAAAGGACTTCATGAGGGCTCCTACAGACCGACGTCTATAGGACGATTACAGCCGGCGTTGGAGACGACGCCACGCCTCAGCGGCCATCGTCGGAGGATTCTTTGGGAGGATGCCCATAGCTCGCACTTCCTCGTCCAGCATCATCATGAGACGCAGATCGATCTCGTTGGGCATCTCGATGGGGATCTCCCCCGAACGCGAGACAGGGGACTCGGGCCCTACAAGCTGAGGCTCGCTGACGATCATGTGACCGAGATCGACATGCAGGTAGAAGCCCTGTCGATCCTTGGGAATCGCGATGATCGGGGCGTCTGCCACCGTCACCACGACGCCTTCACGCCCCACCCGCGAGTCGCGGAAGTCGTCCTGCATCTTCTGGTCGATCTCATCCCGTAGCTGCATCGCGGCCTGGTAGAAGGCGACGTGCGGATCGTTGACCCCCACCTCAACGTTCATCTCGTACTCGTCGTAGATCAGGGCGGGGCGTGAAGCCGATGGCTCGTCCCACTTCGCCCTCACACCCCCCTTGAAGGATCGCCTGTGAACCCCCACCGAACCCTCAGCATAGGTCGGCAGACCGTCGAGGGCGTACCGCTGGGTCGCCCCGGAGCCAGGACGGAACATGACTCCCATCGACCCCGGAATCTCGTACTTGCCCGCGACGAGAGGAGCCCCCTCGAACACGAGGTGGGGTGCCTGGCCGATCAGCGGTGTTGCCCCGACACCGAACAACGGGACCTGGGAAGCAACCGCCGCTCCGGCGGTGCCCAGGCCCAGCATCTTCAAGAAGCCTCGTCGGCTGGTATCAGTCATCTTCCTTGGGATCCTCTGTTTTCAATACCCTACCCAACGCATCATGTGCATGTCGAATGTCCATGAGAGCCCGATGGGACATGCCTCGGTTTTGAGCGAACCACTCGCGGAACATCTCGGCGTCCGTGCCCCACCCCACAAGCTCCTGGACGGCTCGCTGGAGGGCCCGGAGGCGTTGGTACTCATCGCCGTCCTTGAATTCGCTCACGATCGCGTGTTTCTGAGACCCGATGTTCTGCTTGAAGACCCTCACCGCGATGTCTCGGAGGTCCTTCTCATCCAGGTCTCGACCTGCGTAGTGCCACGCCCCCTTCGGCCAGTCTGGCTTGGGGTCCGAGAGGCGACGGCACAAGGCACTGATGAAGTCCCACGACCAAGGCTCTGGGCTCCGTTGCTTGGCCATCTTGGTCCGCACGAGCCCCTTCCGGGTCGCCGAAACCAGGCCCCACCCCTCGGGGACCTCTTCCTTCTTGATGATGCCGGCCGGGGCCGCGAACCAGCACTCCGTCGCGGTCTTCTCCGCGATGGCCCGTTTGCCAGGGTTCGCCAGTTCCTTGCGGAAGTCCGCCCGCGAGAGCTTCACCTCGTAGGCGATGGACATGGGGATGCCGTCCCCATTTCGCTTCGACGGCCAGAGGTTCACAGCAAAGAGGTCGATGCGTTGCTCACGGCCGTCCCCATAGCCTGTGCCCGTGCGTAGCTCCTCGAAAGCAGACCACTCAGGGGGCATGTACCACTCGCGGAGCATTCGGAGGATGCGGGCTGTTGTTACCTTGTCGGACATGCCCCACTCTACCTAGAAGGGGAACAAGTCGGACGTGTCCTCTTGTCCGAAGGGAGCGGCCCGCGGCGTGTCGATCTTGACCATCATGGGCCGCAAGTCGCCCTCCCCCAGCACGAAAGCGGTCCCCTCGGGGATGTGGATAGAGGTCTCCAAAGGCACCCCCATCAACAGGGTCTGCCGCAAACCTTCTAACGAGCCGGGGACCCTGGCATAGCCCAAGCGGGCTCCTTCTCTTGCATCCGAGCCAGGTCTCGCGGGTGGATCAGGATCTTCGTGATGGGGCGTTGCACCCGTTGGAAGAGGTCGAACCCACGGGCAATCGCCGGCACGTCAATGTCCGGAGCGTGGAGGCGGTAGGGAGAGGACACTACACGACCGTTCTCCGAAACTTAGGCAATCCTCAGTCGAGGGCTGCTGTTCGGTTCCTGCTTCACAGAGGCTAGTTTCACCCCACCCCGAGGGATAGAGCCAGAGCTTGCCTCTCCACAGGCTTTTGCCCCAGAGGGGCTAACGGAGGAACTCTCCGCCATAGCTTTCAAGTTATGGGCTGCGTTCAGATCCCGGTCGATCTCTAGTCCGCAACCCCCTTCGGTTGGGGGACACCGGAACACCCTGTCCGACAGGCTTAGATCGTCCACCACATGCCCGCAACAGGAACAGGTCTTGCTCGACGGGTAGAACCGATCCGCTCGCACGACCTCGACTCCCGACCACGCCGCCTTGTACTCAATCTGTCGGTGAAACTCCGACAACGCCGCGTCCGACAACGACCGGGCAAGCCGGTGATTCCTGAGCATCCCCTTCACGTTCAAGGTCTCCAGACCGATCACCGACGCCTTCCGCACGATCTCCGTCGTCGCCTTGTGGATGGCATCACGTCTGATGTTCGACACCCTGTAGTGCTGTCGAGCTAGACGCTGAACCGCTTTGCGTCGGTTCCTCGACCCCTTCACCTTCCGGCTCACCGACTTCTGGAGTCGCCGTAGACGGGTCTCTGCTCCTTTCAATGCTCGTGGGTTCTCGATGACCGTCCCGTCGGAACAGACCGCCAGGTGCTTCACCCCCACGTCGATCCCGAGGACGCTGCCATTCGCCTTGGTTCTCGGCGTCGGCAAGGTCTCCTCGACCTGGAGGGAAACAAACCAGCGACCCGCTCGTTCGGAGACGGTCGCGGACAGGATCTTCACTCGAATGTCGTTAGAACCGGGAAGGTAGCCCCGCTCCCCGTGTTGGACGCGGATCTTCCCGAGCCTCGGTAGCTGGACGTGGCGACCTGACGGCGTGCTTCGGATGGCTCCCGTCAATCGGAACGACCCGACGCCGTTCTTGCGGGACTTGAATCTCGGGAAGCCTTTGCGGGAATCGTTGGCTTTGCACCGTCGCCAGAAGTTCTGGTACGCCCGATCAAGGTCACGCAGGGCCTCTTGTGGGGCGCACTTGCTGACCTCGTACATCCACGGCAACTCAGTCTGTTTGAGGGTGTTCAACTCCCGGTGGAGGGCCATCGCACCGGGAGATTTGCCGTGGGTCTTGTACTCCTCGATCTTGCGTCGTAGACCCCAATTCCAGGCCCACCGGGCACAACCCGCGTGACGGAGTAGAACCGTCCTCTGTCGGTTGTTCGGGTCAAGCTCGACCCTGTAAGCCCGGTTGATCTTCATGTGGCACCCGGCGGCTCACTAGAAAGGCTATAAGGTCGATCAGGTAGCATCTGTAGCTGGAGGCCGACCCCATGTCCGACGACCGCGAACTCCGTTCCAAGGTTATCCGTCTCGCCGCCACGATGCCGAAGGGCAGCACCGAACGGAAGGTGTTGCTCGACGCCTTGGCAAAGTCGGCTTCCATGAAGTCTTTGGAAACAGAACTTGTCAAGGCTGTGGAGGAGGCGGGCCTGGGGCCGAAGGACCGGATGGGCTTCAAAGGCCGAACCCTGTGGCTTGCGGACGGAAAAGGCGAGGTTCTGATCTACGAAACCAACGACCGGGGAACCGTGCTCAACTACAAGGGCAAGGAATACAAGTCGGTGCGAGACATGATGAAGGCCCTCTGACTTCATTTCGCGGCCTCCCCCACCTTCGCACTCTCAACTTCTCTTGCCCGCTTCCTGTTCTCCGCTGATCGCTTGCCGTAGATGCGGGCTGAGAATGACGCCATCAACGACAAGATGTCCTCGACAAGCTCCTCCTCGTAGGATTTCCCCAACACCTCGTCCGTCCACTCGATCTCGACACCGTGGCTCCCGAAGTACACCTCCAACAGCCCGACCCCGAACCCTCTCTACCCTACCGAGGTTGTCGTTAGCGGGTAGACCAGAGGTCTTCGAGGTTGAAGTTCTCCGGGACCTCGACGTTCTCCAGGTCCTCCTCGGGAATCGCCTCCGGAACCTCGGGCGTCCAGTCAGACTCCCACCCTGCCGGTTTGAAGGCAGGCTCGAAGTGCCGCTTGGGCCGTGGGTCGTGTTCACCAGGGCGTGGTTGTTCGATCTCTCCACCATGGGAGACCTGCTGATACCGCAACGCCTGGCTCACAAGCACACGCTCGTCTCCGGCCACCTCCGGGTCTTCCAGCATGGCCTTCAACTTCGAGTAGGGTCGATACAGGTACGGGTTCGGCTCCGTGTAGAGGATGTGCTCCTCCACAGGGTCGCCTGGCATCAGGGCTCCGATGACGTCCTCGGCCTCATTTCGAGGGGACACCACACGGTCGTCCTGACCCACAACCTCCTGCAACGTCGGGTTATCCACAGGGGTTCCCGCGAACAAATCTCGGAGAGTCTTGCCCATAGATGCCTGATTCTACCACCAGATGGGTAAGTAGAAGCATGGACGCTTACACGATCGACAGCCGAAATACTCGCGACCGGGACGACGCCATCTGGATCGAGGAGCACCCCGAGGGCGGCTGGCTCATTCGCGTGGTCATCGCCGACGTGGCAACCACCGTCCCACGAGGAAGCCAGTTCGACATCACCCGAACGGAGACTGTGGAGGTGGACGAGGGTGAGCCGGAGGAACGCACCTACCGGGGAGCATACGAGCGCGTCTCGACGAGATACTACGCAGGAGGCAGCAGCCCCATGCTCCCTCGCTTCCTCTCCGAAGGGTCCCTCTCCCTCCACCCCGGCCAGGTCCGACAGGCCGGGGTGATCGAGCTTCACCTGGACGAAGACCTCCACCTCTACGACTTCCCCACAGTACGGATGGTCGAGGACTTCAAGTCCAAGGGGGCCGTCGCGTTCAGCGAGGTCCCACGCCTGATGACCGAGGGGCCGGAGTGGCTGCAAGGACAACTCACCACAGCGGCCAGGATCGCTGACGCCCTGTTGACGAAGCGACGTGAAGCGGGGGCCCTCGCCTTGTGCGACCTCAACAACGGGTGGGTCACCGACGAGAGCGGCTTCCTCCGCAAACTGGAGACCGACGACAGCACCATCGGCTACGTCATCGTCCAGGAACTCATGGTCCTGGCGAACTCGGCCGTCGCCGCCCTCTGTGCCGAGAACGGTGTTCCCATCCTCTACCGCAACCATCGCGCACGCGCCCACGCGCCTGAACGTAAAGAACTGATGCGGCAACTGGCGGACATCGAGCTACAGGGGATGCCGGCCGATGCCCTGGCGACCCTCAGCCAACGCATCCACATGATCCTTGAACGGGCGGACTACGGCGTGACCCTCGAAGGGCACTACGGCCTCAATCTCCCAGCCTACGGACACTTCACCAGCCCTATCCGACGCTACGCGGACCTCGTGAATTGGCGCCAGTTGAAGGCGTGGGTGACAAAGGGGGAGTTGCCCTACACGATGGAGAACCTCATCGAGGTGGCCACCCACATCAATGAGGTGGTGGACGAGCGTCGAGAGTCCCGAGCGGCCTACCTCAAAGCCAAGGCCATCCGAGGCATCGAGAACAAGGCCGACCGGACAGGTCTATTGGCCCTCTCCATCAAGGAGTTCGATCGCATCGTGAAGCTGGCTGTCCGAGGAGGCAGCGATCCCACTCCTGAACTGGTCGAGGGGTTCGCCGCCCGCATGGCCGAAGGCACAGTGTCCCACCTGGCCATGGAGGTGGTGCTCATCGAGTCGAAGGGAGAGGGTTGGGGCCCCCTACGCCAGGTGGTCGGCGAGCACCTCGTCACCAACCCCCCTCTCGCCATCACCCTATTGGGCCTGGCGGAACAGGTCAGCGGGTGGCCCGCCCCTCGCTACCAGGCGGGCTCCTCCGGCCCCTCCCACCGTCCGTCCTTCACAGCCAGCGCCAGCATCAAACCGAAGGGGGGCTCGAAAACCACCACACGGTCGGCAGAAGGGGCCACGAAGAAGCTGGCTCGACAGCGTGCCTGCGTGCGTCTGCTGGCGGCGGTCACAGGATTCGAGCTACCTGACGACGCCGAAGGCTGGAAGGCAACGAAGAAACCCCCCGCCCCCAAGGCCAAGGTGAAGGCGCTGTGGCCCGCGGAGGTCACCAACCCGGTCGGCGCCCTCCAGGAATACTGCCAGAAACAAGGTCTGCCGCTTCCTGACTACGACTACGGCCGCGATGGGGATGACCACCTCCCCATCTTCACCTGCACCGTGACCCACGAAGGCCAAACGGCGACTGCGACGGGCTCGGACAAGCCTGCAGCCAAGAGACGGGCCGCCGGCAAGATGGTCGATCTTCTACGCGCCCCGTTAGAAGACCCTCCTCGCGCGTAGAACCGTCGGAAAGGGGAACCTCCATGGATCCCAAGATCACCGTCGAGAACGGTCAGTTCGTTGTGGAAAACGTGTGGGCCGTCACGCGACACGACGACGTGATCATCCTGTTGATCAACTGCCGGTCGAAGTACCCCGAGGTCGTCGAGTGCGACGAGGGGCTCGACATCCTGCCACGCCCCGAGTCCCTCCACCTGAACAAGGACACCGACGACTACACGAGGGTCCGGATCACGGGTCTCGGAGACGGCCGTTGGAAGACGATCGTCGAGACGGGGCGGTACGAGGTCCGTTGGGTCCTCTACCAGGCGGGGGATGACGAGTACACCCTCGCGTGGGACAAGGGCGATTAGAAGGACTTTTTCGCGCGTAGAGAGGGTAGGAGACACCTCAGCGATGAGCTACGAAGACAACCTGGAAGCCGTGGAACAGAAGGCAGGCGACCTCTTCTCCGCCCTCCACAAACTCCACGAGGAGCTTGGAGTCGACGACGCACAGTACGAAGGGGGTTGCCGCCCCCTGGAGCGTGTCCGAGAAGCCCTGCACACCATGCACCGCCTCGTCGAGGACACCATCGACCGCGTCAACTACCACAACGGTGTGGCCTACCACTTCCGGGCCCGCTACTACGTGGTCAAGCGGCTCTCCTCAGTGGCCGATGAGCCGCTGACGTGGGAGGAGCTTCTCCAAGGGACCACGAACGGCCCCTGGGCCCTCGACACGATGTCCCTGAAGACCTGCCGCCAGATCCAGGAGAAGAACAACGCCCACGAGAACCGGGCGAAGACCGAACGCGATCGGGGGTACACCCCGGGTCGCTACATCTGGCAGATCTGGGCCTACGACCCCAAGATCAACACCTGGTCCCTCGCAGGGGAAGACAGCCACCCATGAACGGTCACCCCACCGAAACGATCAAGACCCTGGCCGCGTCTGCCGTCCCGCAGTACGGAGGTCCTGACGGGAAAACCCGCGTCCTCGCCTTCCCAACGGAGATGGCCAAACGGCCAAAAGGAAGGGTACGCCGCAGTCGCCAACGCATCTGGTACTGGCCTCCCGAGGCACCAGGTCCGCATGAGAGCGTCCACCACAGCCAGATCATCTACGAAGAGGGCGACACCCTGTACGAGTACCTCGACAGCGAGGACCCTTCCCCAATCAGCGGCACCCTCTTCAACCGCGTCTGGGACGAAGCGAGAAAGGCCCTGTAACCATGGAAGAGTGGCACTACAACCGCCTCAAAACAGGGACCACCTCCCACCGTGACGCCACGACCGAACACCTCCTCCAACAGGGGTGGGTGGAGGAGGTCGAGGAAGAGGTTCCGAGGCCGTCCATGTTCTCGAAGCCGGAGCACCGGACCCTCTACAAGGTCACCGACGCAGGCCGACAGGCGATGGCCAAGGCTGAAGCTGCGTGGGAGGCACTTCGGAAGGACCCGGAGACCCGTTTCTACTCCATCAGCACGAACATGGGACAGATCGTCGTCCGAGCCGTTGCCCCCGAGGTCGCCGAACGGGCGCTCTCGGAAAAGTTCGGGCAGGACATCGAACTCCGGACGACGCACCCGGATCGTAGCCCCGTCGTAGAAATCCCCGACTGCTACGACCCCTACGGCGCCCTCAACAGCTTCCTCGACACCCTGAACCCCGACGCACGCCCCTACTTCCGGACATTCACCGGGCGTCCCCTCGGTGACGCGGAGATCGAGTTCCGGGTGTGTGCCGGCCTCCCCCCGATGTAGGAGTAGACGATGCCAGAGTACCGTGTCGAGTTCCCCGACGGGCAAGCCTGGAAGATCACGATCAAAGGCAAGAAGGGGGATGACGCCCTCCGAGCCGCCCACACCCGGGCTGCCTCAGCCCGTGCCGCCGAAGGGGACGACTCCCCAGCCGCCTTCGAGGAGTGCATCGTCGAGCAACTCACACCCCAGGTGCGAGCACGACTGAAGGGGCTGACCTACCTCACAGCCGAACAACTCCTCCAGAAGTGCATCGAGATCGGCACGGAGTACGAGCAGCAGGGCATGGCCCTCACCGTTCGTGGGATGTACTACCAGCTTGTCTCCCGGGGCTTCCTCCCAAGCGGACAGAACGAGTACGGCCGCGTCAAGAACCTACTCGCCAAGGCCCGGCTGAAGGGGGACTTCCCGCTGGGACTGCTGTCGGACTCGTCCCGCACCCTCCACGTCGGAGACGCCACCCGCTACGACCTGGACGTGGACCGGGCCATCAACCAGTCGGACGTCTGGATTCGCCGGCTCGACCGCTTCTTCATCCAGGTGAACCGCTGGTACAGGCAGCCGAGCCTCCCCATCGTCCTGTTCGAGAAGGAAGCGCTGTCCAACGTCTTCGGCCCCCTCTGCCGACAGCTTGGCGTCTCGTGGATGGCGACCAAGGGCTACCCCTCGGTGTCCACCCTCTACGAGCTTCACAAGCTGATGAAGCGTGCCGCCGACCGCGACCTCCAGGAGTTCGGTGATCTCGACCACCTCGACTACGGGTGGCTGCAAGATCTCGACCCCACCCAACCCCGCAAGCGGGACGAAGATGAGAGCGAACGTGAGCAACTACTGCGAGGCCACGCCGAGGCCATGACCGAACTCCAGTCCAACATGGAGTGGGACGGCTACTGGACCGGAGACGTCGAAGAGGATGGCGAGGCCCACGAACACGACGAAGGAACCCTCTACCGCTACCGATACGGCGATCTCTCGGCGACGGAGTGGCACCAGGGAGGTGCCCAGGTCCTCCGCCTGCTGTACTTCGGCGACCATGACCCCGACGGGATGGAGATCCCCCACGACCTCGAACGACGCCTCCGCATCATCCAGGTGCGCGACGGAATCATCATCCCCTTCACCGTCGAGAGGCTCGGGCTCAACCGCGACCAGATCGAGGAGTACGACCCGCCCCCCTTCTGGGCGAAGCCCTCTTCAAGCCGGCACGGCAAGTACCTGGCGGAGCATCCCTGGGCGCAGAACCGGGCGTGGGAACTCGACGCCCTCGACCCCCCCGTGCTGAGGGCACTGACAGAGAGCGCCGTGGAGGGCTACTTCGACGAGGCCATCCACGAGGCGAACCAGGACGCTGTGGAGGTGGCTCGGGAAGCCTTCAACGAGCGGCTGCGGACGGAGATCCTCCCCGCTCTCATCGAGTAGGAACAATGGCAAAGCTGACGCCCGAAGCCCTCCGCACCTTCCTGGACGCCTCCCTCGATGGAGGGGCCCACGTCGATGACCCTGACCTCGACATGGCCACCCGAAAGGTCGCACAGGACACAGGGGAACTCATCACCGCGGCCATCAGCTACCTCGCTACCGTGTTCGCCAACGAACGCATCAACCAGCACATGACGAGAGTCTGGCACCTCGTCGGAAGCAACACGACACCCGCCGCCCTCCACCAAACCGTCCGCACGGTGTCCTTCCTCGTCGTGGGCCGGACAGCAGACACCGCAAGGGGGGTCCTCTTGGTCCCCCCCGCCTGGAGCGAGATGTGCGTCCAAGACCCCATCCTCCAGATCGGCGCCCTCGTCTTCTGCGGAAGCCAGGCCATCGACTTCTACAACAACAAGACCCGAGATGAAGCGACAGGACGTCTCGCAGAGCGACGAGCCCTTGCCTATGAAGCGGAGTTCCTCCTGACCGTGAAGACCACACAACCAGGCTGGAAGCCCACCGAGTACCAAAAGAAGGTCATGGCCGAATTCCCCCAGGGCCTCGACAGTCCCGGAGTACGCGACATGCTCTACAAGTCCATTCCAGTGCCCGTCACAGGACCGGGCCCAGGGCCCGCACAAGCATGAGCTACGGCCTCCTCACCGCGGAGATGGAAACGGCGATCGAGCCCTTCGTTCGAGACACCGAGGTGTGGGATCTCGGGGCCGGAGATCTCCAGTACGCCCACAAGCTCCTCGACCTCGGAGCCCGGGTCGTCCACGCTGTCGACAAGGAGTACCGCTTCGGGGAACCCACACCTGCGTTGCCTCGGATCAAGATCAAGGCACCCCCCGGCGTGGCCATCAAAACCCGGCCCCACATGAAGATCGTCCCGGCGTACTTCCACGAGATCAAGGTGCCCAAGAACGACATCCCCACCGCCTTCCTCTCGTGGCCCCCCAACTGGCACACGCCAGGGCTACGCGGCCTGCTAGCGGCGGCGAAGACTGTCATCTACCTGGGATGCAACACGGGAGGCTCTGCGTGCGGAACCAGAGACCTCTTCGACCCCCTCTCCCAACGTAAGGTACTAGCCCACGTACCCCACTCACGGAACTCCCTCATCGTCTACGGAGAGCACGTCGGAAGGCGACCCCTTGTCGGCGACGAGGTGGCCGTCTTCGGCGGATCCGAGATCAGCTTCGAGGCTGCCGAGAAGATCGCAGCCAAGGTCACGACCGTCGTTCGCGAGGTACAAGAAAACGACCCGTGACGGTATCCTGATCCTAGGAGACCCCCCATGCCCGACGAGAACAACCCCATCGACCCCAACCTCCTGAAAACCCTCGGCCACGAGATCACGGAGGTCGATGAACACTCCCCCGCCGCCGATCAGAAGCTGAAGGAACTGGCCGAACGCCTCGGGTCTTTCCACCTGTGCAAAGGTGCGACGGAAGAGGGGATGGAGGAAGTGATCGCGATCTGCAACGAGGCCGATCGCATCGGCGCCCTCCCCGACAGCGAGATGCTGGATGCGTTGGAGGGTGACCTGTCCCCCGAGCTACTGGATCAACTCCGAAGCGAGTTGACCTAGAGGCCGACAGCCTGCCGGATCGTCGGGACCGGCCGGATACCCGGGATCATCTGCCGGATGCTCGCCAGGACAGGACCCTGGCCATCCTCCGGTATCCGGGCCTGCCCATCGTCCGGCAACGGCACCGAAGCAAAGACACGATCATGGAACTCACCGACTGAACCCACCCGGTGAACGTACACATCCTCGGCCGGAATCATCTTCTGCATGATGATGAACCTCCCAAGTGGGGAGAATAACACGGAAACTAGAGGGGTGGAAACAGAGATAGGATGTCCCGGTCAGCCAACGCACGTTCCTCACGGTAGGCCCCCTCAACCCACCTTCGCAGGAAAACCTGGATTCGAGTGGCCACACGTTTCGGGTTCTTCTTGATCTCAGACTCCCACAGCACCAGGCACACGATCCCAGCCCTCCCGTAGAACGTCTCGACCGCGTGCTTGTGAGCCCCCCTCGACGCCCCCGTCTTCTCCGGCCCGTGCCAGTAGTCGCCAAATACCTCGATGACTGCACTCGTCCGCAGCGAGTTGAGATCCATCCCCCCTCGATACGCCTCCAACTGCTCCGGCTTCAACACCACGAAGTCCGGGTTCCGGGCCTTCGAGCCCCCCTTGTGACGAATCCAGTAGGACCCGTCGCCAGCATAGATCACCTGGGCGGGACTCAACTCATCGACCTGTTGCTCGATCTTGTTCGGGAAGGACTGTTCCTGGTTGACCCACAAGCTCTGAGGCGGGAACGGCACACCGTACTTCCCCTCCCACACCTCCTTGATGCGGGCCTTCACCACCTCCGCCTTCGAGGGGTTGTCCACACCGTACTTCTCCAACCAGGTCGCACGGGCCTTCGCCAGAACCTCGGGACACTGTTGGGAGTGGCGACCGCCGTGGTTGCGGAGGTTGGACTCGTACATGCGTCGCTGAACGTCGGGGTCGTGCATAGGACTCGGGTATCCGTGGCGCGACTCGTACCCCTCGCGGAACCTCCGCGTCCCGTCCTCAGACTGCATGGGGTGAGGAGCCCCGAACCGGGCCAGGTTCGTACCCCGGAACTTGGCCTTGAACTCGTCCGTCTGGAGGAAATGGTCGGCCCCATACCGCTCGCGGTTCGTCTCCACGCGCTTCGCCATCACCGCCGGGTCTTGGTTCGGATTCTCGACCCCACGCTCCCGTAGGTGCGTCTGGCGGATGCGTTCCTGGACCTCGGGC
>Ga0180435_10003977_pt1 | contig 14663 bp, 10 predicted proteins | sample SS_ome_3_FD_132467 | JGI IMG/M metagenome (GOLD analysis project Ga0180435, IMG submission 132467) | Hypersaline lake sediment archaeal communities from the Salton Sea, California, USA - SS_3_S_1 metaG | ecosystem: Environmental > Aquatic > Non-marine Saline and Alkaline > Hypersaline >... | reverse complement strand
TGCAAATGATAAGCATAAATATACCCAGAAGCCTTCAGACACTGATTATCCTGGTAATGTTGACATTATCCAATGTAGTTAGTGCACAGGATGCACAATGGAGGGGGCCTGGCAGGGATGGTAAATACCCTGCAACAGGACTGCTGAAGGAATGGCCGGAAAACGGTCCCGACCTGGTCCTGAAAAAAGAGGGACTGGGCGGAGGTTATTCCACTCCTGTCATGTACGATGGGACCATTTATATAACGGGCAGAAGGGATACGCTGGAGGTAATCACTGCAGTGGGTGTTGACGGTTCGGTGCTCTGGGAAACCGTGTATGGACGTCCATGGATGGAATCCTTCCAGGAAACAAGGAACACCCCTGCCATCGAGAATGGGAGGATCTATATCACCGGTGGCATGGGTACCGTGAACTGTATCGATGCCAAAACAGGGCAAATCCTTTGGTCGAGGAACACCCACGATGAATTCGATGCCGGCTTCCACAGGTGGGGAATGGCCGAATCTGTTTTGCTCACTGAAGACGCAGTGATTTCATCCCCGGTCGGCGACGAGACAGTTATGGTTGCACTGAACAAGGAGGACGGATCCGTGATCTGGAAATCTGAACCCACCGGGGATGTCCGCTCCTATGTTTCTCCCCTGATGGTCGAACACAATGGCAGCAAACTCCTGGTGGCAACAACGTCCAGACACCTGGTAGGAATCGATCCGGCTACAGGAAAGGTCTTCTGGAAACTGGACCTCATAACGGATTTAACCGAAAAGGGAAGGAGGAACAGTACCAATACCCCACTGTATCACAACGGGGAGATATTCGTTTCAAGCGGTTACGATGACAAAGCAGTCATGGTATCACTTTCCGATGATGTCCGTTCTGCTAAAGTAAAGTGGACCAACGACGTTCTTGACAATCACCATGGAGGACTGGTCCTGCTCGACGGGTATATATACGGTTCCAACTGGATCAGCAACGGTAAGGGCAATTGGGTGTGTCTTGACTGGGATACCGGAGAAGTGATGTACGATGAGGAATGGCACAACAAGGGTGCTATGATCTATGCCGATGGCATGTTGTATGTTTTTGAGGAGAAACAGGGCCATGTGGGACTCGTGGAGGCAACGCCCGAAGGATTCAACGTTGTGAGTTCCTTCCAGGTGAGTGATGGCAGGGGCCCGCGATGGGCGCATCCCTCCATTTACGATGACAAATTGTTCCTGCGTCACCATGATGTATTGCTTGTCTATGACATTAAAGAACGATAAAAGTTGAAATTAAAACCGCACATATTGATTCCGTACCTGCTGACACTGGCAGGAGTAGTGTCCATCGCCTGGTGGATCACCAGGGATCCTGTGAAGGACCTGGTCGAGAGTGTGCCCGGCATGGACAACCGCGGGGAAGGGGTTGCTGTCAGCCTGGATATTGAGATCGGGGAGTTCTTTGAGCGGTTTGAACGCAAGGGTTCTGACCTCACCGGCACGTGGCCCCGTTTCAGGGGAGAATACTTCGACAATATCTCACGTTCAGAGATAGCCCTCATCGACGCATTTCCTGAAACCGGACCGAAGATCCTGTGGGAGGTCGGCCTGGGTGAAGGGCACGGCGGGGCTGCCATTTATGAAGGCAAGGTGTACGTACTGGATTACGACGAGGAACTTCGTGCTGACATGCTGCGTTGCTTCGACCTGGTGGAGGGAACAGAGCTCTGGAGGCGCTGGTACAAAATTCCGATCAAAAGGAACCATGGGATGTCACGAACCGTTCCAGCCGTAACTGAAGACTATATTGTCACGATCGGTCCCCGCGGCCACGTTATGTGTGTCGACCGTGAGGATGGCGACTTCAGGTGGGGACTGAACGTGGAACAGGATTATGAAACGGAGGTGCCTTTCTGGTACACGGGTCAGTGTCCGCTCGTGGACAACGACCTTGCGATCATTGCAACGGGCGGTAAAAACCTGTTCGTGGCCGTGGATTGCAAAACCGGGGAGATTGCCTGGCAAACGCCCAATGAGCACCACTGGGGTATGTCGCACTCCTCCATTATGCCTTACGAGCTTGATGGGGTGAAAATGTATGTATACAGCGCTATTGGCGGAGCATGTGGAATCGCGGCGGAGGGGCGTGATGCAGGTAAGATCCTCTGGACAGCTCCCGGTTGGAAACACAATGTAGTGGCCCCGTCACCTGTATGTCTCCCCGACGGCACAGTTTTTCTCACCGCAGGATATGGTGCCGGCTCCATGGTATTGCAGTTGTCGCGCAGCGGGGATGGATTTGCGACCGAAGTGATCAGTGAGTACAGTCCGAAAGAGGGACTGGCTTCTGAACAGCAAACCCCCGTTTTGTTCCAGGGACACCTGCTGGGTATCCTGCCCAAGGACGCCGGCCCGCTCAGGAACGAACTGGTCTGTGTTCATCCGGACGATTTTACTGAAATCGTTTGGGAAAGCGGACAAACGGTCAGGTTTGGTCTTGGACCCTATATGATCGCTGACGATAAACTCTTTATCCTGGATGATGACGGTACACTGATCATTACACGTCCGTCCGTCACCAGGTACATCGAACTCGACCGGTACCGCGTAATCGAAAATGGCGCTGATGCCTGGGCTCCCATTGCCGTGGCAGACGGATACATGGTGCTGCGGGATTCTGAAACAATGATCTGCATGGACATGGCTGCCAGCCGAAACTGATAGAATATGAAGAATAAATCAATATCATTCATCGTCGTACTGATTATCGCCGCCATTATCGTGGTGATCGTGCTTGACTATTCAGCAAAGCGTCCGGACCGGCTGGGAGACAATCCGTATGAATACCAGTTTGATGAATACAAGGAGGTGGACACCTCGCTGATCGGTTACCGGGAAACCAAAAATTTTCCGGTACGAGGGTACAGGCCGGTAGCGCTGGATCTTTATGATAACCTGCTCTGGATTGCCGGAGAACAGGTCCTGCAGGTGATTTCTCCGGCCGGGATGCAGCAAATGAAAACCGAAATCCAGGGTGTTCCCACCTGTATTGAGGTCAATGACCAGGCCGTCTTTATCGGTTTCGAGGATCATGTTAAAAAATACAGCCATGCGGGTGCCCTCATAGCGGAATGGGATTCCCCTGGCAGTAAATGCGTATTTACGTCGCTGGCGTCTACCGGCGAATTCCTGTTTGTGGCAGATGCAGGAAACAGGCGTGTACTGCGCTATGACCCAGAGGGTGAACTGTTGGGCCAGTTCGAAGGAAAGGCGGAGAGCAATGCCGGACATGGGTTTATCGTACCCAGTGCCAGTTTCGACCTGGTGGTGAACAGTTATGGCGAGCTGTGGGTGGTGAATCCCGGGAGGCACGCCCTCGAGAATTACACGTACGAAGGACAGCTGAGGGGATACTGGACAGCGGGTTCCATGAACATTGAAGGATTCAGCGGTTGTTGTAATCCGGCACATATTGCAGTGAAGGAGGACGGCTCATTCGTGACCAGTGAAAAACATATGGTGCGGATCAAGATATATGACAGCTCCGGTGAATTGAACACAGTGGTGGCACCACCCCGCAAATTCCTGGAGGAAGGACAGGCTCCGGAAGTGGTTGTGGATGAAAACGATGTTGTTTACGCATTGGATTTCGACAGGAGCGTTATCAGAATTTTTGAAAAAACAAGTATGTAATGATGAACAGGAGAGCGTTTTTTACAGCATTGGCAAGGATATCCATTCTTTCTGTGATGGCAGCAATGGTAGGCGTTTTTGTCTACCGTGACAAAGTCTCAGTTCAGTCAGCCTGCACCCTTAATAAATACTGTAATGATTGCGGTAAACTGAATAACTGCACCCTCCCGGGAGCACTTAAAGCGAAGGTTAATGGCAAGGGATAAAGAATACAACAGGCGTGAATTTATCAACAAGGGCGCCCGGCTCACCCTCGGACTGTCACTGGCAGGTGTGGGCGTGGCGGCGGCGGTAAATGCCGGCAGCGAGAAATACCTGTGGCAGATCGACCCGTTCAAGTGTACCCAGTGCGGAAGATGTGCCACCGATTGTGTGCTGTCCCCATCGGCAGTGAAATGCGTGCATGCATACGATATCTGCGGATACTGCGACCTTTGTGGCGGCTATTTCAAACCTGGTGTCACTGACCTGGATACAGGAGCAGAGAAACAGCTTTGTCCTGCTGCAGCTATTGAACGAAAATTCATCGAGGAACCCTATTTCGAGTATATCATCGACGAAGAACTGTGTATCGGGTGTGCCAAGTGTGTGAAAGGATGCAGTGCATTTGGCAACGGATCGCTGCACCTGCAGATCAGGCATGATATCTGTGTCAACTGCAACGAATGCAGTATTGCAAGGGTTTGTCCTTCAGATGCCATCAGCAGGGTGCCGGCCAGCGAACCCTATATGATCAAGGGAGATTTCACAGCTAACGAATCGGGAGAAGCAGGCACATGACAAGGAAAAATTACAGATTGGTCTTCCTGGTGCTGATGGTGTTTGCCATTCTCGCACTGAATGCCCAGCAACGGTTTCCGAAACCGGAATTTGAAAGTGGATATGAACAGCCGGATACCACCACACCGGAACCACGTGCCGGAGGCATGGAAGTGTTCGATGTCATCGTCCTGTTCGGGGTAATGGCCCTGGCCACCTGGCTTATCATCAAAAAACGTTCGCGCCGGGGAGTCCTCTGGTTATCCGTTTTCACCCTGCTTTATTTCGGTTTCTACCGCAATGGCTGCATCTGTCCCATAGGGTCCATCCAGAATGTGACGCTGGCCCTGTTCGATCCGGGCTATAAGATATCCATAACAGTGCTGCTGTTCTTTTTGCTGCCACTGGTCTTTGCCCTTTTTTACGGTCGGACCTTCTGCGCCGCTGCATGTCCGCTGGGGGCCATACAGGACCTGGTGGTGATCAAACCCATTTCAGTCTCCAGCTGGGTCAGGAAAACCTTGTCTTTTATTCCCCATATCTATATCGGGCTCGCGATACTTTTTGCAGCAACCGGGACCGACTTTATCATTTGCCGCTACGATCCCTTTGTCGGGATTTTCAGAACAGACGGTCCCTACCTGATGATCGGACTGGGCATTGCCTTTCTTGTCCTGGGAATGTTTTTTGCACGACCTTATTGCCGGGTTTTCTGTCCCTACAGTGTGTTGCTGGGCTTCATGTCACATTTCTCAAAAAAGCACATCACCATCACCCCGGCGGAGTGTATCAACTGCAAGCTGTGTGCAAATTCCTGTCCGTTTGATGCCATCGAAGCCCCCATCGATGAAAAAGTGCGCACCGAATCGACGATCCGGAAGAACCTCAGGAATTATGTGATCTTTGGCTTGCTGGTGCCGGTGTGGATCTTTGCCGGTGGTTTTGCAGTCTCGGGCGCACATGTATTCCTTTCCAAGGCACATCCTGATGTGTACCTTTCAGAATTACTGATTGCCAAGCCCGAACTCCGGGAGGATACGGAAAACCTGGATATCCAGGCATTTCTCGAATCAGGCAAATCCATGGACCAGCTGGTGGAAGAGGCCTCGGTGATCAGGGCAAAATTCAAGACTGGTGGCTGGTACCTGGGTGGTTATTTGGGCCTTGTACTGGGAATCATGATCATGAACCAGTTCGTACTCAGGAAACGAAAAGATTATATACCGCACAAGCGTGATTGCTTCAGCTGTGGCAGGTGCATGGATTATTGCCCGGTAGCCAGGCAGGAGGAAGGCATTCAACCTGAAAAAATAAGGAGCAACGCGGTGAAGTAGCGGGAAGCACATATATTTTACATGCGCTAATTAAGGATAAAACAGGATGACCCAGGAAGAAAAAATAAAATTGGCCAGGCAGGTGATGCAGATTTCAGGGATATTTACCCTGGTGGTGGCAGCACTGTTGCTTATCAACTTTGTCCAGTTGACTAAATATGAACCCCTCGAGAGCCAGGCACTCAATACACTCGTTGCACAGTTGGAAGAGGACCCGCGCAATGAGCAGCTGAAGGAGGAGATCAGGGATTTTGACATGATGGTGCGCAAGGCCTATTTTACCTCCACCTGGCAGGTGAGAACCGGGGCCCTGCTGATGCTGCTCGGGGGAATCCTGTTTGCAGCATCCCTGAAAGTCTATACCGACCTGCGCCAGCGGATCGGGGTTCCGGATGCAGCAAAGGAAGATTTTCTGCAGGCCCGAAGGGCTGCGTGGAAATGGTTGCTGGCCGCCGGCATTTTGGTGCTCGGGATGGCCTTCTTTGCTGCCTACTCAAGTACCAATTACCTGGAGAACTATTACCCGGAAGCCATGGCCGGAACCGGACAGTCAGCCATGGATGAAACCATTGAAGTGATCGAGATTGTCGATCCTGCCGACACTTCTGCTTCCGGAGCACTGGCCGGTGCCATTCAGGATACAGCAACAGGTGAACCCGGACAGGTTGCAGGCGCGGATGATGCAGCACAAACAGGGGGCGGACAAACCACTGCTGCACCAAAGGCTGCTCCTGCAGAGAAAATTTACGGATTGGCAGAATTCAAAAAACACCACAACAGTTTCAGGGGCCCCATGGCACTGGGCGTTTCCTACCACAAGAACATTCCCACCACCTGGGACGGCGGGGCAGGGACCAACGTGGCGTGGAAAGTGGCGATCTCAAAGCCCGGTTACAATTCACCGGTGATCTGGGGCGATAAACTGTTCCTTGCAGGGGCAGATGAAGAAGCCAGGATCGTCAGCTGCTACGACCGTCATTCCGGACAGCTGCTGTGGGAGAAAAAGGCCGATAATATTCCCGGATCCCCTTCCACGTTGCCCAAGGTAACCGATGATACCGGGCTTTCGGCACCTACTGCTGTGGTGGATGGCTACCGTGTATATGCCATTTTTGCCACGGGCGATGTGATCGCATTCGACTTCGACGGGAACAGGATCTGGGCCCGCAACCTGGGGGTACCGCAGAACCACTACGGACATTCGTCTTCGCTGCTGGTATGGAACGGAAAGGTGATCGTGCAGTACGATACCGGGAAGAGCGGCAGGATGCTGGCACTGGATTCGAAAACAGGAGCGTCTGTGTGGGATATTTCCCGCGACAACCATATCTCCTGGGCATCTCCCATCCTGGTCGATTTTGCGGGGAAGATCCAGGTAGTGACAAATACAGATCCCACGGTGGGCGGCTACGACGTTGAAACCGGGGAAGAAATATGGAAGGTCGATGTGATGATGGGTGAAGTGGGACCCTCATGCGCTTATGCTGACGGGCTTGTATTTGCCAACAATGAATATGCCAGCCTGGTGGCGATCAATCCGGAGCCGGGCGCAGCAGTGCAGTGGGAAAGCTACGACTATCTTTCAGAAGCGGCCAGCCCGGTGGCCCACAACGGTTTGCTCTACCTCGCAACGAGCTACGGGGTGCTGGTGTGCTATGATGCCAAATCAGGAGAGCAGGTTTGGGAAATGGATTTTGGCACCACCCTGTACAGCTCGCCGATGGTGGTGGAAGGGAAGTTGTATATCATGGACAATGACGGGGTGATGCATATCGTGAAGGCCGACAGGTCGGGAACACTGATCAGTCAGCCTGAACTCGGTGAGGACTCCTATGCCATTCCCGCTTTTGCAGATGGGAAGATCTATATCAGGGGCAGCGAGAGTTTATATTGTATCGGAGAATAGCATGGGGGAAGAATCGAAGATGGAAGAACAATACAGGGAAATAGAACAGATTGTTGAGAAGCTTGGGCACGACCAGTCGGCTGTGATTCCCGTGCTGCAGGCAATCCAGGCAAAATACAACTACCTGCCCGAAGAGGCGCTGCGCAGGGTATGCGAGGTCTCGGACATCACCCCTGCGATGATCACCGGCGTAGCCAGTTTCTATTCGCAGTTCAGGTTCTCCCCTGCGGGAGACCATATGGTGAAGGTGTGTGTTGGCACGGCATGTCATGTGAAAGGTGCGGAGCAGGTGTATGACGCCCTCCGCCGGAAACTGGGCATGGAGGGCGGGGCCGACACTTCTGCAGATGGGAAATATACAGTGGAAAAGGTGAACTGCCTGGGTTGTTGTACCCTTGCCCCGGTGGTCCAGATCGATAACATTACCTATGGACATGTCGCATCCGCAGCCGTTGGCGGAGTGCTCAGCGATTTTGAGAAAGTGAAGGACGGGGGCGCGAAACAACGTTTCAGGAAGGCCAGCGGGGAAGAGATCCAGGGGGAGATCCGCATCGGGCTGGGATCCTGCTGCGTGGCCAGCGGAAGCGATGAGATCCGGGATGCAGTTAAAAATACAATCGACAGGAACAGCCTGAATGTGAAGTTGAAACACGTGGGATGCGTGGGCATGTGTCACCAGGTACCACTGGTGGAAGTGGTCCCGGCAGAGGGAGAGACGATCCTCTATTCAAAAGTGAAGTCGGTGGATGTGGACCAGATTGTTCGTCAGCATTTCCGGCCTGCCAGTTTCTGGAAACGCATGCGGGGACAGGTTGTCAATGCACTTGAGAATGTGGTGGATGACGGGAAATGGTCGGGTGTGGATCGTTATGCATTGAATATCAGGGAGAAACATGTTGCTGCATTTCTCGACAGGCAGGTTCCGGTTGCTACGGAATACCGCGGGGTGATCAATCCCGTGGATATTGAAGAATACAAGGAACGGCAGGGATTCCTGGCCCTTAAAAAGAGCCTGGGAAAAGCACCGCAGAAGATCATCGACGCAATCAGGGAAAGCGGAATCCGTGGGAAAGGAGGTGCCGGCTTCCCGACTGCAACCAAATGGCAGATGGTGGCAGACCAGGAAGGACCAAAGAAATATGTGATTTGCAATGGCGATGAAGGGGACCCCGGTGCGTTTATGGACCGGATGTTGCTGGAATCCTACCCCTACAGGATCATTGAAGGCATCATCGTGGCGGGGTATTGTACAGGGTCGGATGAAGGGATTCTCTATATTCGCGCTGAATATCCGCTTGCCGTCAGCAGGATACAGGAGGCGCTGGACAAGTGCTATCAACATGGATACCTGGGAAAGAACATCCTCGATTCCGGTTTCAGTTTTGATCTGCGGATCTACCAGGGGGCAGGTGCATTTGTATGCGGCGAGGAAACAGCCCTCATTGCCTCCATCGAAGGTAAACGCGGGTTTCCGCGGATGCGGCCGCCCTTTCCCGCGGTAAGCGGACTATGGGAAAAACCAACACTTGTCAATAATACGGAGACTTTTGCGCAGATCGCCTATATCCTGCGACACAGTTCCAATGCATTCAATAGTGTGGGTACCGAACATTCGAAGGGTACCAAGGTATTTGCCCTGGCAGGGAAAGTGGCCAGGGGCGGATTGATTGAAGTCCCCATGGGAATTACCATACGCGAAGTGGTGGAGGAAATTGGCGGCGGGGTTGCCAACGGCAGAACCTTCAAGGCGATCCAGATCGGCGGTCCTTCCGGGGGATGTATTCCGGCACACCTGGCAGATACACCTATCGATTTTGAATCGCTGACCGGGGTCGGGGCCATGATGGGCTCAGGAGGCATGGTGGTGCTGGATGATACCGATTGCATGGTCGACATTGCAAAATATTTTCTCTCTTTCACCCAGAATGAGTCGTGCGGTAAATGCACATTTTGCAGGATCGGCACCAAGCGCATGCTGGAGATCCTTATAAAGATCACCGAAGGAAAAGGGACGATGAAGGACCTGGATGAACTCGAGAACCTGGCTGACTGGACCGCGAAGGGAAGCTTGTGCGGACTGGGTAAGACTGCTCCGAACCCCATCAAAACAACACTTGCATTTTTCAGGGATGAATACGAAGCACACATCAATGGTACCTGTCCCACAGGAAAATGCAAGGAGCTGATCCATTACGAAATCACAGATGATTGCATCGGGTGTACCTTGTGTGCGCAGGATTGCCCGGTGGATGCCATACCCTTTGTACCCCATGAAAAACATGAGATCAACCTGGAATTATGTATCAAATGCGACGGTTGCCGGCAGGTTTGTCCTGAAGATGCGGTGATCGTGATATGATCCACTGGTCTGTTGTTTTTACGGCTGCAATTATGACGAACAGCAGCCGGGAGTTGATAACCGGATTGTTGACGAAAGGAACCAAATGCTGAAGCTGAAGATAAATAACGAAGATGTTCGTGTGCCTGAAGGGATCACCGTGATGGTTGCCGCGCGGATGAAAGGATTCGATGTACCCTCCATGTGTTACAGGGATGGGAAACCGCATTTTAGTTCGTGCATGATCTGTATGGTCAGGGACAATAAGAGCGGGAAGCTCTTTCCTTCCTGCTCGGTGAAAGCTGTCGAAGGAATGGACATTATCACGCGGGATGAAGAGATAGAAGAATCCAGGAAAACAGCGCTTGAGCTGCTGTTGAGCGAACACACGGGCGATTGCGAGGCGCCTTGCCAGGTGACTTGTCCGGCGCACATGGACATCCCCCTGATGAACCGGTTGCTGGCAGAAGGGAACTTCGAAGCCGCCCTGGAGGTGATAAAACGCGACATTGCGCTGCCTGCCGTATTCGGAAGGATTTGTCCTGCACCCTGTGAGGGAGCATGCAGGCGCAAAACCATCGATTCTGCTGTATCCATTTGCCTGCTGAAGCGCTATGCCGGGGATCACGACATGGATGCAGCACATAATTACCTGCCGGAGAAGGCACCGTCCAATGGAAAAAAAGTGGCCATTATTGGCGCCGGACCTGCCGGTCTTGCCGCAGCATATTACCTGCAGCTGCGTGGCTACCAGTGTGATGTGTATTTCAGGGGGCGACAGCCGGGAGGCAGCCTCTGGAACGAAGTGTCGAATGGTGTCCTGCCTGAACCTGTGCTGGACTTCGAGATCGGGCGCATCAGGGAACTGGGGGCCTGGATGTATCCCTATACGTACGTGGATCCGGAGCATTTCAGGGAGATATGCGGGAAGTTTGATGCCGTGCTGGTGGCAACAGGAAGCGGGGAAACCGGTGTGGAGACATGGGGACTGGCAATGACCGATAAGGGGATTGCGGCGGATAAAGGCAGTTATGCAACCGCCCAGGATAAGGTCTTTGCCGCGGGAAGTGCAGTGCGGAATTCAAAACTTGCCATACGTACACTTGGACAAGGGAAGGAGGCGGCGTTCAGCATCGATCAGTACCTGAAGGGGGAAGCGGTGAAAGGCGAACCATTCATGTTCAACTCCAGGTTTGGAAAATTGCTCCCGGAGGAGTTCCTGGAATATTTAAAGGAGTCGGTGCAGGACAACCGCCTGGAACCGGCCGACCCGTCGAATGGTTTTACAAAAGAGGAGGTAATGCAGGAGGCCGCGAGGTGCATGCATTGCGATTGCAGGGAAATCACCGGTTGTAAACTGCGCTTACTGTCCGATGAATACAAGGCCAGTCAGAAAAGATATTGGTCGGAAGACCGCCGCCTGGTCCGCAAAAGGCATTTCGGATCCCCGCAGGTAAAGGAAAGCCTGCCGGCGGGGAACGGCAGCAGTCCGGGAAGTATTCTGAAAGCCATTGAACAGAACGGTAATATATTTGTAATATATGAACCCAATAAATGTGTAAAATGCGGAATATGTGTCCGTATCACGGAAGAGCACAAGGAAAAATTCGGCATGAGCTTTATTGGCAGGGGATTTGATGTGGTGGTTGGCGTTCCTTTCGGGGAAGCACTGGAGAATGGATTGGAAAAAGTGGCCTTGCAGGTGGTTGAAGAGTGCCCTACAGGCGCATTGACGAAAAAGTAAGCAGGACAAACGGAGAAACTGGTAACAAGAATAAAAACTATGGGAAAAGGGATGAACATCATTCGGTTGCTGGTCGTACTGGTTGCATTCAGCTCCGGGGCGGTTTGCACTCTTTCGGCACAGTCGGAGTGGCCCAATTTCAGGGGTGACGCGCAGTTGACAGGGGCCTCCGGGGCAAATATTCCGGCGCAACCCGACCTGCTCTGGAGTTTTAAGACCGGCGACGCCATTAAGGCATCACCGGTAGTAAGCGAAGGTATCATCGTGGCGGGATCTGTGGATGGAAATGTATATGGCATCACCCTGGAAGGTAAAATGAAATGGAAGATCAATACCGGGAACGGTATCGAATCTGCAGCACTGATACAGAATGGCGTGGCCTATATCGGGAACCTCGACGGAAAAGTATTTGCCATTGAGTTGCAGACCGGCAGGACCCTTTGGACGTATGCCACCGATGGGCAGATCATGGGTGCACCCAATTACTGGAACGGCAATGTAACCGGGGAAAGCCATGGTGCCGGTGACGGCGGTGTACTGGTGATCGGAAGCTATGATTATTATTTGCATGGGATTGATGCTTCCACCGGTGAAGGGCTCTGGAAATATGAGGCCGATAATTTTATCAACGGCACCCCTGCGGTGTATGAGGGAGTGGCTGTCTTCGGGGGGTGCGATGGATTGTTGCACCAGGTGAATGTGAGCGACGGATCCCTGAAGAAACGGCAGGAAGTCGCCACCTACGTGGCCGGTTCGGTGGCTGTCGATGACTGGATCACATACGTGGGTGATTACGACGGGAAATTCACCAGCCTGGATATCAGGGAAGGCAGGGAACTGTGGAGTTATAAAAACCCTGAAGCGGAATTGCCATTCATTGCATCTCCTTCAGTGTCAGAGAAAAGCGTGTACATCGGGAACCGCGATAAATACGTGTATTGCTTCAACCGGGAAAATGGTGACCTGCGCTGGAGCGTGAATACGCTCGGTCGTGTGGATGCATCACCTGTATTGCTGAACCAGTTGCTCCTGGTCGCCACCATGCGCGGTGACCTCATGCTTCTGAATGCATCCGACGGTAAAACCAGGTGGACCTATGAGCTGGGGAGTGCGGTATTTGGTAATCCTGCTGTGATTGACGGCTACATCATCGCAGGAGCACAGGACGGCAGGATCTATTGCTTTGGCAAAAAGTGATGCTGCTGCTGATTTCCTGTTCGCAGTGGAGAGTAAGCAACGCACAGGGGAAAGCACATCGTATGGACACGCACCCGATGGGCAGATGCCTTTCCGGTATGTGGAAAGAACAGTTACTTAAATAATAACACCAGGAATGAGAATTATACAGATTATACCGGGTTCCGGGGGCAGCTTCTACTGTGGCAATTGCCTGCGCGACAGTAAATTTGTCGAGGCCCTGAGGGCTTCTGACCACCAGGTGACCAAAATCCCCATGTACCTGCCTCTCTTTGCTGATGAGCATGACCTGACCGGCGAGATTCCTGTCTTTTACGGGGCGATCAGTATTTACCTGAAACAACAATTTCCAATCTTCAGAAAAGCGCCAGGATGGCTCGACAGGTTGCTGAATGCGAAGCCAATGCTGAAGCTGGCTTCCAGGTTCGCCGGCTCGACCCGTGCTGCCGGACTGGAGGAGATGACCGTATCCATGTTGCTTGGTGAAGAGGGACAGCAGAAAGAGGAACTTGACAAGATGGTGGACTGGATCGCAGATCACTGTCAGCCCGATGTGATCCATCTTTCCAATGCCTTGCTCGTGGGCCTTGCCCAGCGTCTCCATGAAAAAATCGGGGTACCGGTGATCTGTTCCCTGCAGGATGAGGACCAATGGGTGGATGTGATGCAGCCTTCCTCCCGTAAAATGGTCTGGGACCTGATGTCAAAACGCGGTGAACATATTACAACATTCATTGCGGTCAGCAACTGGTATGCGGAAGAGATGAAAAAGGTGATGCATCTTCCCGAAGAAAGACTGGAACGCGTCCATATCGGTGTCTACCCTGAACATTATTCATTCAAACTGCCTTCGGAGAAAAAGAGGAACATCGGTTACGTTTCCCGGATGTGTCACGACCTTGGGATGGATATCCTGGTCGATGCCTTTATCCTCCTGAAGAATGACAAGGCTTTTCATGATGTTGAACTGCATATTACCGGGGGATCCACAGGTGACGACCGGAAGTTTATTCATTCACAGAAACGCAGGATCCATCAGCATGGTTTAAGCGATATGGTGAAATACTACGGCGACTTTGAAGAGCAGGGACTGAAGGATTTTTTCAGCGAAGTCGCAGTTGTTTCCGTTCCCGTCAGGAAAGGAGAGGCGTTTGGTATCTACCTGCTGGAATCCATGTCGTCCGGAGTCCCCGTGGTGCAGCCTGCCCTGGGAGCTTTTCCCGAGATCGTTGCACTTTCGGGAGGTGGCATCACCTATGAGCCAAATACCCCGGAAGCGCTGACAGCAGCCCTGAAGCAGATGCTGTCAGATCCGCAAAAGCTTGATGACATTGCCCGGAAGGGAAGGGAAGGCGTTGAACAACACTTTCATGTCAGGGGACAAGTGAATAAAATGTTGGAAGTATACAAAAGTGTAAGCCAGCGAGACGGAGAACCTGTCAGGCGCTGAAAAATCTCTCGATCAACCGCTGATCTATTCTATCTTGATTTCCAGGTTGCAGGAGGCTTCTTCACACTCTCCACAAAAACACCCTCTTCACCGGAATCACCAGAGGTATTTTCAGGCTGTTGGGCGACTGGTTACCTGCAGAGCGCGCTGTTCAGCGCTATGACTGCATTTTTGAAATCATTTCGCCCGATCACGAACTGCATGTTCACTTGTTTGAGTGATTGCGAAACCGCATCGATGTTGATGTTGTTCCGGTGC
>Ga0180435_10003974_pt1 | contig 14669 bp, 27 predicted proteins | sample SS_ome_3_FD_132467 | JGI IMG/M metagenome (GOLD analysis project Ga0180435, IMG submission 132467) | Hypersaline lake sediment archaeal communities from the Salton Sea, California, USA - SS_3_S_1 metaG | ecosystem: Environmental > Aquatic > Non-marine Saline and Alkaline > Hypersaline >... | reverse complement strand
GAAGGGCGTGCCGGCCGGCACTTCGGCGAAAGTCCCGGCATAGCGCAGCGGGTGGCCTGCGACATCGATCGCCTGCTCACTCGAGACGCTCTCGCCAGTTCGCCCGAGCATGAGATTGCCGAACCGGTCCGCGTAGATCACCTCGTCGAGCATCGGCGGCCAGTCGTATCCGACACAGGAGACGGCTTCCACCGGATGCGTCACCACCGGCTCCCCGGCGATCAGGTTGGCTGCCACCGGCGCGAACCAATCCCGCCCATGGAAGGTCCTGCAACTGCCCTGTGGGGGTGTATCGATGCCCTGAATACTGGTTGCGCCGGACAGAAAAGGCGCCAGCAGACCATTGTCCGGGGCGATCAGGGTGAATCCGGCGTGGCGAACGATCAGGCCCCGCCGCTGCGTCCCGACGCCGGGGTCGACGACCGCCACGATGGTCGAGGACGGCGGCAACCACGCCAGCTGGCTTTGCAACAACAATCCTGCACCCCGCGGCCGGAACGGCGGCAGGTCATGCTGCAGATCGATGATCGGGCAATCGGGAAGCCGCTTGCGGATCACCGCGTGCAGAAGACCGACGTAGGGGCCGTGCAAGCCGTAGTCGGTAAAAAGTACGATAGCCGATTCGCTCATGACGTCTCCCGGGGACTGGCACGAGAGCATACACGCACAAAAAAAGCCGGTGCGAGACCGGCTTTTTCTGTACGTGCTGGCGAGTCGATTTACTCGGTCTCGGCTGCCTCTTCGTTTTCCTCTTCAGAGACTTCCGGAATCGGGCGATCAACCAGCTCGACAAAGGCCATCGGTGCCTTGTCGCCAGGACGGTAGCCGGCCTTGAGGATGCGCAGGTAACCCCCCGGACGCTCCTTGTAACGCGGGCCCAGTTCGGAGAACAGTTTGGCGACTGCGGCCTGATCACGCAGGCGCGCGAAGGCAACGCGACGCTTTGACACGCTGTCCTCTTTCGCCATGGTGATCAGAGGCTCGGCCACGCGGCGGAGCTCCTTTGCCTTGGGCAGAGTGGTTTTGATCAACTCGTGTTCGAACAGCGAGCTGGCCATGTTGCGGTACATCGCCTTGCGATGTGAACTGTTACGGTTCAGTTGCCGTCCGGCTTTGCGATGACGCATGGGTCGACTTCCTATAAAACGATATTGTTGGAGAGGACTGAATAACGCGAATAATCAACGCGCCATCAGCTCCTCGAGGTTTTCTGGCGGCCAGTTTTCCAGGCGCGCGCCCAAGGACAGGCCGCGGGTGGCGAGCACGTCCTTGATTTCAGTCAGCGACTTCTTGCCCAGGTTCGGCGTCTTGAGCAGCTCCACTTCAGTGCGCTGGATCAGGTCGCCGATCAGGAAGATGTTTTCCGCCTTAAGGCAGTTCGCAGACCGTACGGTCAGCTCCAGGTCATCGACCGGACGCAGCAGAATAGGATCTATCTGCGGAATCTCGGCGCCAGTACCTGCCTTCTCCTGAGTGGTGGTCTCAGACAGATTGGCGAATGCCGACAGCTGGTCACGCATGATGGTCGCGGAATGGCGAATGGCCTCTTCCGGATCGATCGTGCCGTCGGTCTCGATGTCCAGCACCAGGCGATCGAGGTCGGTGCGCTGTTCCACGCGTGCGGCCTCGACCAGGTAAGCGACCCGACGAATCGGGCTGAACGACGCATCCAGCTGCAGGCGCCCGATCGGCCGATCCTCGCCCGCTGCACCTTCACGCGTCGCCGCCGGCTCGTAGCCACGGCCACGCTCGACCTTGATGTTCATGTTCAGCTCACCCTTGTCGGTGAGATGCGCAAGCACCAGGTCCGGGTTGGCGATTTCCACGCCATGCGACAACTGCAGGTCGGCCGCGGTAACGGTCGCCGGCCCTTTGGCGTTGAGCGCCAGGGAGGCCTCTTCGCGATCTTCCATCACCAGGGCAACGTCCTTGAGATTGAGCAGAATCTCCAGGACGTCCTCCTGGACGCCTTCGATGGCGCTGTACTCGTGCAACACACCGTCGATCTCCGCCTCGGTAATGGCGCAGCCGGGCATGGAGGAAAGCAGTATCCGTCGCAACGCATTCCCGAGCGTATGACCGAAACCGCGCTCGAGCGGCTCCAGTGACACCCTGGCGTGACGCTCATTGACCGTCTCCACGTTCACGATGCGTGGCGTGAGGAACTCAGTGACAGACCCCGACATGGATTATCCTCTTCTGATCTCGTTTCCTGAACAGGCTGGATTACTTGGAATAGAGTTCCACGATCAGCTGTTCGTTGATCTCGGCCGGCAACTCGGCGCGATCGGGGTAGCGTTTGAACACGCCCTTCATGGCGTTGCTGTCCACCTCGACCCACTCCGGCATGCCGTACTGTTCGGCGAGGCTGAGTGAGCTCTTGATTCGCTCCTGCTGCTTGCTCTTGTCACGAATCGAGACCACGTCTTCCGGCTTTACGCGATAGGACGGGACATTGACAGGTTTGCCGTTGACCTCGATGGCCTTGTGGCTGACGAGCTGGCGCGCCTCGTTACGGGTGCTGCCGAAGCCCATGCGATAGGCCACATTGTCGAGACGGGATTCGAGCAGGCGCAACAGGTTATCACCGGTCGGCCCCTTCACCCGGTCCGCTTCTGCATAGTAGTTACGGAACTGACGCTCCAGGATGCCGTACAGACGGCGAACCTTCTGCTTCTCGCGCAGCTGCACACCGTAATCCGAGAGGCGGCGGCGACGGTCACCCGATTGCCCGGGCACCTTCTCCATGTTGCATTTTGTGTCAACAGAACGCACCCGGCTCTTGAGGAACAGGTCGGTGCCCTCGCGACGCATCAGCTTGCATTTGGGTCCAAGATAACGTGCCATGATCGAAACTCCAGTTACACGCGGCGCTTTTTCGGCGGGCGACAGCCGTTATGAGGAATCGGGGTGACATCAGAGATGCTGGTGATCTTGAAGCCGGCGTTGTTGAGTGCACGCACCGCGGACTCGCGACCCGGACCGGGACCCTTGACGTTGACGTCGAGGTTCTTGACCCCGTATTCCTTCGCCATTTGACCGCAGCGGTCGGCAGCCACCTGGGCTGCGAATGGCGTGCTCTTGCGGGAGCCACGGAAGCCAGAGCCACCGGAGGTGGTCCAGCACAGGGCATTGCCCTGGCGGTCGGTGATGGTGATGATCGTGTTGTTGAACGAGGCGTGCACGTGCGCAACGCCGTCGGTAACGACCTTCTTGACCTTTTTACGGGTGGTACTCTTGGCCATCTGCCTGATTCCTGAAAACTACGCTACTGATTAACGCTTAATCGGTTTACGCGGACCCTTGCGAGTACGCGCGTTTGTTTTGGTACGCTGACCGCGCAGTGGCAGCCCGCGACGGTGACGGATACCGCGATTGCAACCCAGGTCCATGAGGCGCTTGATGTTCATCGACACCTCACGACGAAGGTCCCCTTCGACCGCGAACTTGCCGACCTCGGTACGCAGGGCTTCAAGCTCGTCCTCTCCCAGCTCGATGACCTTGCGCTCGGGCGCCACACCGGCTGCCTCGCAGATCGCCTTCGCCCGGGTTAGGCCGACGCCATAGATCGCGGTCAGTGCAATCACTGTATGTTTGCGATCCGGAATGTTGACACCTGCTATACGTGCCATGCTTTAGTCTCCTGAATACGTTTTCGGCATTCGTCGCGCGAAAGCGCGCAACTGTAACAAATTTCTAGCCTGCCATCAATGCCTGGCCGGGCCGGGATCAGCCCTGACGTTGCTTGTGGCGCGGGTCGGAACAGATCACTCGCACCACGCCGTGGCGTTTGATGATCTTGCAGTTGCGGCACAACTTCTTCACAGATGCTCTGACTTTCATTTCTTCTCTCCTATGACCGACGCTCAGCGCAGCGAGCCGGCGCCGCCAATATTCTTCAGGTTGGCCTTCTTCATCAGGCCTTCGTACTGATGCGACATGACATGCGCCTGGACCTGGGCCATGAAGTCCATCACGACCACCACCACGATCAGCAACGAAGTACCGCCAAAGTAGAAGGGCACATTGAAGCCCACGTTCAGGAACTCCGGCAGCAGACACACCGCAGTGATGTAAAGCGCCCCCACCAGGGTCAGGCGGGACATCACCTTGTCGATGTAACCGGCAGTCTGGTCACCCGGGCGAATACCCGGGATGAAGGCGCCGGAACGCTTCAGATTGTCCGCGGTCTCTTTGGAATTGAAGACCAGGGCGGTGTAGAAGAAGCAGAAAAAGATGATGCCTGCCGCGTACGCCGCCATGTACAACGGCTCGCCCGGCGACACCATCGCGATGATGTCCTGCAACCAGCGCATGTCCTCGGTGCTGCCCGCCCACTGCGCGAGCGTGGTCGGGAACAGGATGATGCTGGATGCGAAGATCGGCGGAATAACCCCCGACATGTTCAGTTTCAGCGGCAGGTGACTGCTCTGTGCAGCGAACATCTTGCGACCCTGCTGGCGCTTGGCGTAGTTCACCGTAATTCGACGCTGGCCGCGTTCGACGAACACCACGAAGCCGGTGACCAGGATCACCATCACGAACAGGAACAGGCCGAACAGCGCATTCATCTCACCGTTGCTGATCAGCTCCACCACGGCCCCGAAGGCAGACGGCAGCCCCGCCACGATACCGGCGAAAATGATCAACGAGATCCCGTTACCCAGGCCGCGCTCGGTGATCTGCTCGCCGAGCCACATCAGGAACATGGTGCCGGTCACCAGTGAAACCGTCGCGGTGAACACGAACGCCGGGCCGGTCTGAACCACAAGCCCTTGACCAAACTGCCCCTGCAGCGCCACCGAGATACCGATCGCCTGGAAGGTGCCCAGGGCCAGGGTGCCGTAACGCGTATACTGGGTGATCTTGCGACGCCCCGACTCCCCTTCCTTCTTCAGCTGTTCCAGCTTCGGCACCACCGCGGTCATCAGTTGCACGATGATCGAAGCCGAGATGTACGGCATGATGCCCAGAGCAAACAGACTGGCACGGCTGAGCGCCCCACCGGAGAACATGTTGAACATGTCCAGGATGGTGCCTTTCTGCTGCTCGAAAAGCGCCGCCAGGGCCGAGGGATCGATCCCTGGCACCGGAATAAAGGTACCGATGCGATACACGATGATCGCACCGAGGACGAACAACAGCCTCCGGCGCAACTCACCGAGTTGTCCCATGGATACGCCGCTGCCCGGGGTCTTCGCCATTGCTGTGCCTTAGTCCTCGACCTTGCCGCCGGCTGCCTCGATCGCAGCACGCGCACCCTTGGTCACGCCCAGCCCCTTCACGGTCACGGCACGCGAGATCTCGCCGGACAGGATGACCTTGGCGCGGGTCACATTGATCGGCAGGATGTCGGCTGCGTGCAGCGCATCCATATCGACCACGTCACCTTCGACCTTGGCGATCTCGTGCAGGCGGACCTCGGCGGTCACGCGTGCGAGGCGGGAGCGGAAGCCCACTTTCGGCAGACGCCGTTGCATCGGCATCTGGCCACCTTCGAAACCGATCTGGACACGGCCGCCGGAACGGGACTTCTGGCCTTTGTGGCCACGCCCGCAGGTCTTGCCCAGACCACTGCCGATGCCACGACCGACACGCTTGCCCGTGGGCTTGCTGTTGGGAGCCGGCTTGAGTGTATTCAGGCGCATGTTTTCAGAGCCCATCTTCAGGCCTCCCCTAAGATCTGAACCATGTAGTAGACCTTGTTGACCATGCCACGAGTGGACGGTGTGTCTTCTACTTCGACGACCTGGTGCATACGCCGCAAACCGAGCCCGCGGACACATTCTTTGTGCCCCTTGACCCGCCCGTGCATGCTACGCACCAGCTTCACTTTCATCATTTTCTTGTCAGCCATGACGCTTACCCCAGAATCTCTTCGACGGTCTTGCCACGCTTGGCGGCGACATATTCGGCGTCGTCCATGTTGGCCAGGCCGTTGAGGGTGGCGCGCACCACGTTCATCGGGTTGTTGGTGCCGATGCACTTGGCCAGCACGTTGTGCACTCCGACGACTTCGAAGATGGCGCGCATGGCACCGCCGGCGATGATGCCGGTACCCTCGGAGGCAGGCTGCATGTGGACGCGCGCTGCACCGTGACGGCCCATCAGGGGGTACTGCAGGGTGCCGTCCTTGAGCTTGACACTGATCATGTTGCGGCGAGCCGCCTCCATGGCCTTCTGGATTGCCAGCGGCACTTCCTTCGATTTGCCGGTGCCAAAACCGACCCGCCCGTTGCCGTCACCGACAACCACCAGGGCACCGAAGCCGAAGATACGGCCGCCCTTGACGACCTTTGCGACACGGTTGACCCCGATCAGCTTCTCAATGAGGTCGTCACCGGCCGGCCTGGTTTCATAATTTGCCATTTTTCGACTCCTTAGAATTCAAGACCGGCTTCACGCGCGGCATCAGCCAGGGCCTTTACGCGGCCGTGATAACGAAAACCGGAGCGATCGAATGCGACCTGCGCCACACCCTTCTCCTTGGCGCGCTCGGCGATCGCCTTGCCGACGGCTGCAGCCGCCGCGACATTGCCGGTGCTGCCCTCGATTGCGCCCGCGACCTGCTTGTCCAGGGTGGAGGCTGCCACCACCACTTCCGACCCGGCCGGGGTGATGATCTGGGCGTATATATGACGCGGGGTGCGATGCACGGTCAGACGATGCACACCGAGTTCGCGAATCTTTGCACGCGCCCTGGTAGCGCGACGCAGCCGTGAAACTTTCTTATCCATCGTATGAACCCCTTATTTCTTCTTCGCTTCTTTGCGGAGGACACGCTCATCCGCGTAGCGAACACCCTTACCCTTGTAGGGCTCCGGCGGACGGAAACCACGAATCTCGGCTGCCACCTGGCCAACCTGCTGCTTGCTACTTCCGGAAACCACCACCTCAGTCTGGGATGGCGTCTCGATCGTGATGCCCTCAGGCACCGGGTAATCCACCGGGTGCGAGAAGCCGAGGCTCAGGCTCAGGACCTTGCCCTTTGCCTGGGCACGGTAACCAACGCCGATCAGCTGCAGCTTCTTCTGGAAGCCCTCGGTGGTGCCGACCACCAGGTTGTTCAGGAGCGCGCGCATGGTGCCTGCCATCGCCCAGGCGTCCTTGTTGGCATCATCCTGCGGACGCACGCTGACAACGCCGTCTTCGATCGACACCGCGACATCGGGATGCACGGTCAGTTCCATCTGGCCCTTGCCGCCCTTGACGGTGACACGTTGCCCGTCGATCTTGAAATCGACGCCGGAAGGAACCGTGATCGGTGCTTTTGCAATACGTGACATGATCGAGCCTCCGTTACGCGACGTAGGCGATGACCTCGCCCCCGTGGCCCTGCTTGCGGGCCTCGCGGTCGGTCATAACGCCCTTGGAGGTGGAGACGATGGCAATGCCCAACCCACCGCGCACACGCGGCAGTTCGTCCCGACTCTTATAGATACGCAGCCCCGGCCTGCTGACCCGCTTGACGAAGTCAATGACAGGCGCGCCCTGGAAATACTTGAGCTGGATTTCCAATTGGGGTTTGCCGTCGGCTTCGGCGGCATTGAAATCAGTGATATAGCCTTCGTCCTTGAGGACCTTGGCGATGGCCAGCTTCTTCTTGGAAGCAGGCATTTGCACAGACGCCTTTGCGGCAGCCTGGCCGTTGCGGATGCGGGTAAGCATATCCGCAATCGGATCCGACATACTCATGCTGAGTCTCCTTTGGGTCAGCCACCGTCTTGCGGCGCGATACCCGGTGAACAGAATACGGCTCCCTTTTCAGAGAGCCGCGCATTCTAGAACAAAACCGCGGCGACATCCAGCCCCAGAGGCGGAAAAATCCCGCCATGCCGATTGCGCCCCGCTTGGGCATTTTTCGGCAGGGCGGGACATTGCCCGGAGGCCGGTCGCCAGCAATACCGGGCCAGAGCCCGGCTTTAGCTGTTTTACCAGCTGGCCTTTTTCAGGCCGGGGACCTCACCGCGCATGGCCGCTTCACGCAGCTTGTTGCGGCACAGACCAAATTTGCGGTAGACCGCGTGCGGACGTCCGGAAGCACGACAGCGTCGTTGCTGCCGGCTCGGGCTAGCATCGCGCGGAAGTTTCTGCAGCGCGGCGACAGCCGCGTCGATTTCTTCCACGGACTTGCTGCGGTCGTTGATGATGCCCTTCAACTCGGCGCGCTTGGCCGCGAAACGTACTGCGGTCTTCTGGCGCTTGAGTTCACGGGCCCACATGCTCTTTTTTGCCATGTCTTACGCTCGTTTACTTAAACGGGAAATTAAAACCGTCGAGCAGGGCGCGACCCTCTTCGTCGGTGCGTGCGGAAGTGGTGATGGTGATATCCATGCCGCGCAGGGCATCCACCTTGTCGTATTCGACTTCCGGGAAGATGATCTGTTCCTTGACACCCATGCTGTAGTTGCCACGCCCATCGAAGGACTTGCCGCTCACTCCGCGGAAGTCACGGATGCGGGGCATGGCAATGTTGATCAGGCGGTCGAGAAACTCGTACATCCGGTCGCGACGCAGGGTCACCTTGCATCCGATGGGCCAACCCTCGCGAATCTTGAAGCCGGCAACCGACTTACGCGCTTTGGTCACCACCGGCTTCTGCCCGGCGATCGCGGTCATGTCGTTCAGTGCGAACTCCATGTTCTTCTTGTCACCGACCGCTTCACCAACCCCCATGTTGAGGGTGATCTTTTCGATACGCGGCACTTCCATGACGCTCTTGTAGCCGAACTTTTCGACCAGCGCCGGAACCACCTTGTCTTTGTAATGATCCTGTAAACGTGTCATCACTAATGCCTCAGACGTCCACGACTTCGCCGTTGGACTTGAATGTGCGCACCTTGCGGCCATCGTCGAGCATCTTGAACCCCACGCGATCGCCCTTGTTGGTGGCAGGATTGAACAAAGCCACGTTGGAAATGTGCAACGGCATTTCCTTGTCCACGATACCACCAGGCTCTCCCCGGTTAGGGTTGGGCTTGGTGTGCTTCTTGGCGATGTTGATGTTTTCAACGAGCACCCGCTCGCCGGAGACGGACAGCACGGTGCCGCGCTTGCCCTTGTCTTTTCCGGTCAGAACGATGACATCGTCGCCTTTACGAATACGTCGTGCCATGGCGAGTTCCTCAGAGTACTTCCGGTGCAAGCGAAACGATCTTCATGAATCGCTCACTGCGCAGTTCGCGCGTTACCGGGCCAAAAATACGGGTGCCGATGGGCGCCAGCGCGTTGTTCAGCAGCACTGCCGCGTTTCCGTCGAAGCGGATGACCGAACCATCCGAGCGACGCACACCCTTGCGGGTGCGCACGACGACTGCGTTGAACACGTCGCCCTTCTTCACCTTGCCGCGCGGAATAGCGTCTTTTACCGACACCTTGATGATGTCGCCTATTCCGGCATAACGGCGATGTGAGCCGCCCAGCACTTTGATGCACTGGACGCGCTTGGCACCGCTGTTGTCTGCAACGTCCAGTACGGTTTGCATCTGGATCATGACACTACCCCAAAAAAATCAGTTAGATATCGTTGTCTCAGTTCGGCCTTTCGACCAACTTCACGAAACGCCAGCTCTTGGTCTTGGAAAGCGGCCGGCACTGCTCGACCACCACCACATCACCGATACGACATTCGTTGTTCTCGTCGTGCGCGTGCACCTTGGTGGAACGACGCACGAACTTGCCGTACAGCGGGTGCTTGACCCGACGCTCGACCACGACCGTGACCGTCTTGTCCATCTTGTCGCTGACCACACGTCCCTGCAGGGTACGGTTATCTGCTGCCTGTTCGTTCATGCTTCACCTGCCTGACGCTTTGCGTTCATCACCGTCTTCACGCGCGCGATGTTACGGCGCACTTCCTTCATCAGATGAGGACGAGCCAACTGGCCCGTGCCACGCTGCATGCGAAGGTTGAACTGCTCTTTCAACAGGTCGTTCAGGGCCTCACGCAGCTCTGCATGAGACTTGTCACGAAGTTCGCTCGCTTTCATCAGAGAATCATCCGTTTAACAAAAGTGGTGCCGACCGGCAGCTTGGCGGCGGCAAGCTCGAAGGCTTCACGCGCCAGTTCCTCAGTTACACCTTCAATCTCGTAAAGCATCCTGCCTGGCTGGATCTGGGCCACCCAGTACTCGACGTTACCTTTACCCTTACCCATCCGGACTTCGAGCGGCTTCTTCGAGATCGGCTTGTCCGGGAACACCCGGATCCAGAGCTTTCCGCCACGCTTCACCTTGCGGGTGATGGTACGGCGGGCGGCCTCGATCTGGCGCGCCGTGAGACGACCGCGCCCGGTCGCCTTCAGCCCGAACTCGCCGAAGCTGACCTTGTTGCCGCTTTGGGCGAGGCCACGGTTGCGGCCCTTGTGTTGTTTCCGGAATTTTGTACGTTTCGGCTGCAGCATGTCTTACCCCCGGCCGCCTGCTGGCTTGCCTTTGGACTGTTCCGAGGTTTCGGTTTCGGAACGCTGGTCGCCGTAAACCTCGCCTTTGAAGATCCAGGTCTTGATACCGATGATCCCGTAGGTCGTGAGCGCCTCGGCAAAACCGTAGTCGATGTCGGCACGCAGGGTGTGCAGCGGCACACGACCTTCGCGGTACCATTCGCTACGCGCAATTTCGGCGCCGTTCAGTCGACCCGCGATGTTGACCTTGACGCCCTCGGCGCCAAGACGCATCGCGTTCTGAACCGCGCGTTTCATGGCACGCCGGAACATGATGCGACGCTCGAGCTGCTGCGCGATGCTCTCGGATACCAGTTGCGCGTCAAGCTCCGGCTTGCGGATCTCCTCGATGCTGATGTGCACCGGGATCCCCATGCGCTTGGCCACTTCCTTGCGCAGTTCGTCGATGTCCTTGCCCTTCTGGCCGATGACCAGGCCGGGGCGCGCGGTGTGCACCGTGATGTGCGCGTTCTTCGCCGGACGATCGATCTGGATGCGACTGACCGAGGCCTGCTTAAGGCGCTCTTTCAGGAAATCACGGACTTCCAGGTCGGTATTCAGCAGATCAGCATAATCTTTGCTGTCGGCGTACCACTTCGACGTCCAGTCCGACACGATGCCGAGACGGATACCATTCGGATGTACTTTCTGACCCATAGTAATGCCCGCTTATTCGTCCGCCACAGTGACGGTAATGTGACTGGTGCGCTTCAGGATACGAGTACCGCGACCCTTGGCGCGCGCACGCATCCGCTTCATGGTCGGACCGTCGTCCACGCATACAGTCTTGACTTTCAGCTCGTCCACGTCAGCGCCTTCGTTGTTTTCAGCGTTGGCGATGGCGGAGTCGAGCACCTTCTTCATCAGCACCGCACCCTTCTTCTTGCTGAAAGCAAGGGTGTTGAGCGCCTGCTCCACAGGAAGCCCGCGGATCTGGTCAGCAACCAGACGGCCTTTCTGTGCCGAGAGGCGCGCAAAGCGCAGTTTGGCTACAGCTTGCATCGCTTCTCTCCTTATCGTTTCTTGGTTTTCTTGTCCGCATCGTGACCGCGATAGTTGCGGGTCAGTGCGAACTCACCGAGTTTGTGGCCGACCATGTTCTCGGTGACCAGAACCGGAACATGCTGCTTGCCGTTGTAGACCGCGATGGTCAGCCCGACCATGTCAGGGCTGATCATGGAGCGGCGCGACCAGGTCTTGATCGGCTTGCGATCGTTGCTGGCGCGTGCGGTCTCCACCTTTTTCTGCAGATGGAGATCGATAAAAGGACCTTTTCGAATGGAACGTGGCATACCCTTCTACTCCACCTGTTATTTGCGACGACGGTCGCGAACAATGAACTTGTCAGTACGCTTGTTGGAGCGCGTCTTGTGACCCTTGGTCGGCACACCCCAGGGGCTGACCGGATGACGGCCACCGGAGGTGCGTCCCTCACCACCACCGTGCGGGTGATCGACCGGGTTCATGGCGACACCGCGCACCGTGGGGCGAGCGCCGCGCCAGCGCGAGGCACCGGCCTTACCCAGCTTCTGCAGGTTGTGCTCGGAGTTGCTGACCTCTCCCAGGGTGGCGCGGCAGTCTGCGTGGATCTTGCGCATTTCGCCGGAACGCAGACGCAGGGTGGCGTAATCGCCCTCACGTGCCACCAGCTGGGCCGAGGTGCCGGCGCTACGCGCCAGCTGCGCACCCTTGCCGATCTTGAGCTCGATGCAGTGCACCAGGCTACCGATTGGCAGGTTGCGCAGGGACATGCAATTGCCCTTGGCAATTGGCGCATCCTCACCGGATTGCACCTGATCACCCGCTTTGAGGCCAGCCGGCGCGATGATGTAACGGTGCTCGCCGTCCTGGTACTTAACCAGCGCGATGTTGGCGGTCCGGTTGGGATCGTATTCGATCCGCTCGATGGTGCCGGCAACGCCGTCCTTGTCGCGCTTGAAGTCGATGATGCGGTAACGCTGCTTGTGGCCACCGCCCTTGTGGCGAGTGGTGATGCGTCCGCTGCCATTACGACCACCGGACTTGCTCTTCTTGTCCACGAGCGCGCGCATGGGCCCGCCCTTGTGCAGCCCCTCACGCTTGACTCGGACAACATGGCGCTGACCGGGAGAAGTGGGTTTTGATTTAGCTATCGCCATAATCTTTTCCGCTTAGCTGATTGCGAGACGCTTACGCGCCCTCGGCAAAATTGATGTCCTGGCCCGCCTTGAGACGAACGTATGCCTTTTTCCAGCCGGCACGCTTGCCCATGCGCTGACCGAAGCGCTTGGTCTTGCCCTTCACATTCAGGGTGCGCACCTGCTCGACGTTCACTTCGAACAGCATTTCCACAGCTGCCTTGATCTCGGGCTTGGTGGCGTCCGGGGTCACCTTGAACGCGACCTGGTTGCCCTGGTCTGCAGCGCTGACGCTCTTCTCCGATACAACCGGAGAAAGCAGTACCTTCAAAAGACGCTCTTTGTTCATGCCAGCTTCTCCTCGAGCGCCTTGAGCGCACCGGAAGTCATGATGACTTTCTCGAAACCGATCAGGCCGACCGGGTCGACATCCTGCGCGGAGCAGACGTCGACGTTATAAAGGTTACGTGCCGCCAGGAGCAGGTTTTCATCCTGCTGTTCGGTAACGATCAGCGCACCACCGACACCCATCTCTGAGAGCTTGGCCACCAGTTGCTTGGTCTTGGGCGCCTCGACGGCAAAATCACCAACCACCACCAGGCGATCCTGGCGCACCAGCTCGGACAGAATCGAGCGCAGCGCCCCGCGATACATCTTGCGGTTGACCTTCTGGGCATAGCTGCGCGGCTGGGCCGCGAAGGTCACACCACCGGTACGGAAGATCGGGCTCCGGATGGTACCTGCACGGGCACGGCCGGTACCCTTCTGGCGCCATGGCTTGATACCGCCTCCGGCAACCGCGGAACGGTTTTTCTGTGCCTTGGTGCCGGAGCGGGCCCCGTTCATGTAAGCGGTGACCACCTGGTGAATCAGCGATTGCTTGTAATCGGCCCCGAACACGGCGTCGGACACCTGGATGCTATCGCCACCCTTTACGTTCAGATCCATGTCTTACCCCTTGTTCCGTTGCTTGATCGCCGGCGTGACGATGACGTCGCCGCCACGCGCGCCGGGCACGGCGCCCTTTACCAGGAGCAGGTTACGCTCGGCATCCACACGCACGACCTCGAGGTTCTGGGTGCAGACACGCTCGTTGCCCATATGACCCGCCATCTTCTTGCCCTTGAACACACGTCCGGGCGTTTGGCATTGGCCGATGGAGCCGGGCGCACGGTGCGACAGGGAGTTGCCGTGGGTGGCGTCCTGGGTGCGGAAGTTGTGACGCTTTACGCCGCCCTGGAAACCCTTGCCCTTGGAAAGTCCGCGCACGTCGACCTTCTGACCGGCTTCGAACATGCTGACATCCACGTTGCCGCCGACCTCGGGGGCTTCACCCTCGTGATCGTCGAGACGGAACTCCCACAGTCCACGACCCGCCTCGGCACCTGCCTTGGCAAAGTGTCCGGCAGTCGGCTTGTTGACACGCGAGGCCTTTTTCGAGCCGGTGGTGACCTGAATCGCGCTGTAGCCGTCGTTATCGACGGTGCGCACCTGGGTCACGCGATTCGGCTCGACCTCGATGACGGTAACAGGCGTGGAGGCCCCGTCTTCAGTGAAGATCCGGGTCATACCGGCCTTGCGTCCTACGATTCCAATCGACATTTTGATAATCCTCTGCCTGCTCAGTTCAGCTTGATCTGAACGTCCACACCGGCCGCCAGATCAAGCTTCATCAGCGCATCGACGGTCTTGTCGGTCGGGTCGACGATATCCATCAGACGCTTGTGGGTGCGGATCTCGTACTGGTCGCGCGCGTCCTTGTTGACGTGCGGCGAGATCAGCACGGTGTAGTGCTCCTTCTTGGTCGGCAGCGGAATCGGACCGAGCACCTGCGCACCGGTGCGCTTGGCGGTCTCGACGATCTCGCTGGCAGACTGGTCGATCAGTCGATGATCGAACGACTTCAGACGGATTCGAATGCGTTGATTGGTCATTTCACTAAATCACTCAGTAGATTAATCGACCGAAATTACTCGATGATCTTGGCAACCACGCCGGCGCCGACGGTGCGGCCACCCTCGCGGATTGCGAAGCGCAGACCTTCGTCCATCGCGATCGGCGCGATCAGCTTGACCGTCATCTGCACGTTGTCACCCGGCATCACCATCTCG
>Ga0180435_10003973_pt1 | contig 14676 bp, 10 predicted proteins | sample SS_ome_3_FD_132467 | JGI IMG/M metagenome (GOLD analysis project Ga0180435, IMG submission 132467) | Hypersaline lake sediment archaeal communities from the Salton Sea, California, USA - SS_3_S_1 metaG | ecosystem: Environmental > Aquatic > Non-marine Saline and Alkaline > Hypersaline >... | reverse complement strand
TGGTGATCTCGTTCATGGCACGGCTGACCGAAGCCTCGATATCGATCGCCGGGTATTGACCGGATTCGGCAATTCGCCGCGACAGCACGATGTGCCCGTCCAGGATGGCGCGTGCCGCATCGGCTATCGGGTCGTTCTGATCGTCACCCTCCACCAGCACGGTATAAAAAGCGGTGATGGAACCCCCACCCTTGTCACCGTTGCCGGCACGTTCAACCAGGTGAGGTAACTTGGCAAACACCGACGGCGGGTAGCCTTTGGTCGCCGGCGGCTCGTTGATGGCCAGACCGATTTCACGCTGCGCCTGGGCAAAGCGTGTCAGCGAATCCATCAGCAACAGCACCTGTTTGCCCTGATCCCGGAAGTACTCGGCGATCGAGGTGGCCAACATGGCGCCATGCATGCGACGCAGAGGCGGCTGGTCAGCCGGCACTGCCACCACGACAGCACGCCGCAATCCCTCTTCTCCAAGAATATTGTCGACGAATTCCTTAACCTCGCGACCGCGTTCACCGATCAGCCCGACCACAACCACATCTGCATTGGTATAGCGGGTCATCATGCCCAGTAGAACCGACTTACCCACACCCGAGCCGGCAAACAGGCCCAGGCGTTGGCCACGGCCGACGCTCAGCAGCGCATTGATTGCACGAATACCCACGTCCAATGGCTGGCGGATGGGATCGCGTGCCAGCGGATTGATGCTCTCGCCATTCAGTGGCCAGCGTTGTTTCGAACGGGTTGGCCCCTTGCTGTCAAGCGGGTGGCCACTGCCGTCGATCACCCGGCCAAGCAGGTGATCGCCGACCACCGCATCGCTGACACGACCGCTTGGCGCCACCCGCGCATCCGGTTCCAGACCGCGGATATCGCCAGTCGGCATCAGGTAGATACTCTCGCCGGCAAAGCCAACTACTTCCGCCTCGATGCGCTGGCCATCGGCGTTGATGACATCGCAAATCTCGCCAATGGCGGCCCGGCAGCCGATTGCCTCCAGGGTCAGGCCGACCATGCGGGTGAGCTTGCCTTCCACCACGAAACCGCGCGAATCCGGCAGGGTGTGGGCAAGATTGGCGATGCGCCTGGACCAGGCTGCGTTGCGATCAAGTTCCTGCACTTTCACTCCCCTCTTCCGCCTCGTCATCGGAGTTGCGCTCGCTTGCCAGCAAGGGAGCTATCAGGCTGTTGAGACGTGAATCCAGGGTCGCATCCACCTGCGAGTTATCGGTGTGAATACGACAGCCACCACGTTGCACCACCGGGTCCTCGACGATCTGCCAATTCTGATCCGACTCACCCATTGCGTATGCCTCGCGAATCAGTTCGGCATCCTCGGGGTGCAGCAGCACACGGATGTTACGCGCATTGACCGGCAGAACGCCGAGTGCCTCGCGTACCACGCCAACAATCTGTCCGGGGTCGGTCCGCACTTCGCGACGCACCAGTTGGCGCACCATGGCAACCACCAGGGTCACCACCTCGTGTTCAACCTGGTCGTCCAAGTCTTCAAACGGCTGGTCCAGTTTCTTGAGTATTTCGTCGAAGCGACGAACGCGCTCGAGCATCTGCTGACGGCCTTCCTCCAGGCCCTCTTGGTGCCCGTACTCGAAGCCCTGCTTGCGTCCTTCCTCGTAGCCTTCCTCATGCGCCTTGCTGGAAAGTTCCTCGAGTTGCGCCGCAGTCAGCAGCGGTGCCGAGTGGTCTCTATCAGGCGACTTGCCATGCACATCCGGCGGCATCCACTGCGCCGCCTGATCACTGTCACCACGAATCACCCGGTTACGGTTGCGCGAGTCACCGATACCCATCAGATGAACTCATCCCCACCGCCGCCACCTAGCATGATCTCACCGGCATCCGCCAGCTTGCGCGCGGCCGAGAGAATCTCTTTCTGTGCACCTTCCACATCGCTGACCTTGACCGGCGGCGCCGCCTCCAGGTCGTCTTTGAGCATGTCAGCCGCGCGCGACGACATGTTGTTGAAAATCTTTTCCTGCAGTTCATCAGGAGCACCACGCAAGGCCAGCAGCAGCTGATCGGAGGAGACTTCGCGCAACAGTGTCTGCATACCGCGATCATCGATGTCCATGAGGTTCTCGAAGACGAACATGTTGTCCTGAATCTCTTGCGAAAGATCCTCGTCGGCATCGGTGATACCTTCAAGCACCGCCGCCTCGATCGTGCCGTCGACGAAGTTGAGGATGTCGGCAGCCTTCTTCACGCCACCCAGGGTAGAGGATTTGACGCTACTGGCACCGGCAAACTGGCGTTCGAGAATTTCATCCAGCTCCTGCAGTGCCACCGGCTGAATCCCATCCAGCGTCGCAACACGCATGATCACGTCGTTACGCACGCGCTGATCCGGAAACTCGGCAAGTACGCCAGCGGCCTGGTCCGGATCAAGAAAGGACATCACGATGGCGATGATCTGCGGGTGTTCATACCGGATCAACTCGGCGATCTGGCGTGGATCCATCCACTTCAGCTGCTCAAGGCCCTTGCTGTTGCGGCCCAGCAGGATACGGTCGATCATGCCACTGGCTTTATCCGAACCCAGCGCCTGGGTCAGCATGTTGCGAATGTAATCGTCCGAGCCCATGCCAAGCGAGGTCTGCTCGCCGATGGTCTCGACAAAATTCTGCATCACCAACTCCATCTGCGAGTTGGTAACGTTGGCCAAGCCGGCCATGGCCATGCCGATTTCCTGAACTTCCTTGGGCTCCATGTACTTGAGGATCTCGGCTGCATGCTCTTCGCCAAGCCCCAGCATCAACAAGGCGGAACGCTGCAGACCGGAAAGGTTGTCGACGACTTTTTGATCGGCAGCTGTAGCTTCAACGGAAGTATCAGGCGGCATCTTCGGCTATCCAGAGTTTGACCAGCTGCGCAACACGTTTCGGATCGTCGTTCACGAGGTTACGCGCAGCATCCATGATGTTTTCGTACTCACCGCCACCAGGCAGCTTGATGGGCTCACCATTGCTTCCCAGCATCAGGCCATCACCACCCTCGGCACCGGCAATTGGCTGACCATCCGGTCCCAGCGGGCCACTCACGGTTGGATCGCCACTTTCAGCGCCCTCGCCAATTTCCGCATGCGAGGTGTCGGTCAAGCGGTTGATGGTCGGCTTGAGCACACCAAAGATCAGCAGCAATACCAGCAACACGCCGCCGACCTGTTTGACCACATCCCAGAACCAGGCCTCTTCCCAAATTGCCGGAGTGGGGATTTCTCCGATCGGCTCAGGCGCCAGGAAGGCACTGTTGATGACTTTGACACTATCGCCCCGACGCACATCGAAACCGATGGCCTCGCGCACCAGCTGGGTCAGGCGCTCCATCTCCTCCGGGGTACGCTCGCGCCGGGTTACCGCACCTTCCGGTCCCGGGATCAGCTGGTCGTCCACGACCACGGCCACTGACAATCGACGCAAGGCGTTTGGCGCCATCCGGGTATGACTGATGACCCGATCGAGTTCGTAGTTACGGGTCTGCTGACGACTGGAATCAATCGCTGCTGCACCGCCCGCGCCACCCTCGCCACCGGCCACCTCGGGTGCATTACCCGCAACCGGCGGTTGATTGGTCAGCGCACCCGGCACCCCCTGTGCGTTACCGCTACGGCGCTGTTCTTCATTCAGTTGCTCGCTGCGCAGTGCAGGCTGGTCAGGGTTGTAGCGTTCCTGTGTCTGCTCCGTCACGGTGAAATCGATTTCAGCGGTAACCTGGGCCCGCACTTTCTCGACACCAACAATGGGCGCCAGCAATGATTCGATGCGCTCGCGGTAGTGCTCCTCAACCTTGCGCGTGTACGCAAACTGAGTGGAGGAACGCTCTATGTCATCAGATGTCTTGTCTCCACTGAGCAGGCGTCCCTTGTGGTCCACAACGGTGACCCTGCCGGTTTCCAGTTCCGGCACACTGGACGCCACCAGGTGCACAATTGCCTCCACCTGGCCATCTTCCAGGGTCCGGCCAGAATAAAGACGCACCGTGACCGAAGCGCTCGGCTTTTTACGATCCCGCACAAAAACGGATTGTTTCGGTATTGCCAGGTGCACTCTCGCACTCTGCACCGCACCGATGGTACCGATGGTGCGAGCCAGCTCTCCCTGCATGGCTTGCTGGTAGCGGGCATTCTCAACCACGCGACTGGTTCCGAAGCCCATTTCCTGCTGCATCAACTCGAAGCCCAAGCCATCGCTGTTGGGAAGCCCATCGGAGGCCAGTTGCATCCGCAGCTCTTTGACCTTGGTGGCAGGCACCATGATCATGCCGGTGGCCTGGTCGACGGTGAAATCAGCGCCCGTCTTCTGCAAGGCTTCCATTACTTGGCTTGCGTCCTTGTCAGCGAGATTGCCGTACAACGGGACATAACTCGGCGACTGTGACCACAAGACCACGGCAACGCCCAGCGCCACACTGGCGGCGATCCCGATCATCACCGCCAGTTGGCGGAACAATGGATTGTCTTTGAGGTTGGCGGCACCGCCTTCCAGGTCGGTTGTCGCCAGGGCGTTGGACTCTGCTGCTTCAGCCATGCTGTGTTCCCGTTAAGTCCGCATTACAACGGCATGTTCATGACGGTTTTATAGGCATCAACCAGCTTGTTTCGCACTTCCACCATCGCTGTGAAAGCCAGGCTGGATTTCTGCGATGCAATCATGACGCGCGACAGATCGACATCCTGCCCCTGCTCGAAGGCTGTCTTGAGTGCACTGGATTCCTGGCGCAGTTCATTGACCTGGTCGATCGAGTTACTCAGCAATTGCTGAAAATTGCCACTCGCGCCTTGTGTCGAATCTGTGGCGCCAACATTGGCCTGGCCACCCGCCTGGGCGGACATCACCCGCATTTGCGCCAAAACCTGGGAAATTTCCGGACTACTCATACCTGGTTACTCCGTAGCTTGTTCGTTTTTCGTCACTTCTGACGTATTACCTGTACCTATGCAGGTTCCGCACCAGTTTTACCGCGGCACCATCATGCGGGTATCGAAACACCCGCCTCTCGCAGTTTCTGCAACTTGTAACGCAAAGTGCGTGGGCTGATTCCCAGCATGTCGGCAGCCTCCTTGCGACTGCCGCCATTGCGCAACGCATCGATGATCATCTGTTCCTCCACCGAGCGCAGGTCGTCACTGAGACGACCTTTAGCCGGGTCGTCTTCTTCGGTGGGGGCACTCATTGGCACAGGTTCACCGGCAACACCACGCATCGGCTGCACACCATCGAGCAGTTCGAAATGGATATCCTGTGCGGTAACACGCTGGCCATCACAGAGAATCAGGGCACGCTGCATCAGGTTGTCGAGCTCGCGCACATTGCCTGGCCAGCTGTGCGCCGCCAGCTTGGCCTCGGCCTCCCGTTGCAGCACTGGCAAGGCTTCGCCGCTTCGCAGGTGGCGGCTCATCAGGAAGTGCGCCAACGGCACGATGTCACGCGGACGCTCACGCAACGCGGGCAGCGTCAGAGGAAATACGTTGAGACGGTAGAAAAGATCTTCGCGGAAGCGACCTGCAGCCACTTCCTCACGCAGTAGTCGGTTGCTGGTCGCAAGTACCCGCACATCCAGCTGGATCATGTCCCGACCACCAATCCGCTCGACCTCACGCTCCTGGAGTACCCGGAGCAACTTAGCCTGCAGCCCCAGACTCATTTCGGAAATTTCGTCCAGCAACAAGGTACCGCCCTGTGCCTGTTCAAACTTGCCGGCACTGGCTCGGGCAGCACCGGTGAAGGCACCTTTCTCGTACCCGAACAACACGGCTTCCAGCATGTTCTCCGGTATTGCCGCACAGTTGATGGCGACAAACGGACCGTCTGCGCGCGCCGAGTTTTCGTGAATAAAACGGGCCAGGACCTCTTTGCCGGTTCCGGATTCACCGCCAATCAACACCGTGGCGTCGCTGGAGGCAACCCGTCTTGCCAGGTCCGACAACTCGCGGGTGCGCAGGTCTTCAGCAATCATCCGCGAGGGTTCACGCTGGTGATGCGGCAGGAAACGCGCCACCTTTTCCAGCAAAGCATCAACCTCGAAAGGCTTGGCCAGATAATCGACAGCCCCAAGTTTCATCGCCTCGACCGCCTTTTCCACCGTGCCATAGGCCGTCATCACCAGAACCGGCATGTCGTGGAAACGGTGGCGCAGGTGGCGCAACAAGGTGTGGCCATCCATCGGTCGCATCTGCACATCGGTCAGAACCATGTCGACCTGCTCACGATCGAGCAGCGCCAACGCCTGCTCACCGTCAGTCGCATGTACCGCCGCGTAGTCGGAGAGCGTCAGGGTATCGCACAGGGCCTGCGCCAGTGCGCTGTCGTCTTCCACGACCAGGATACGGGCGAGGCTCATGCTTTTTCTCCTTCTGCGGGGGACTGCTGCAACGGCAGACGCAGTTCAAAACAAGCTCCCCCGTGTTCGGAGGTGCAGGTGTGGATACTGCCGCCATGCGCCAGCACCACGGATTGCGCGACAGCAAGCCCGAGACCGGTGCCGCGTTCGCGCGTCGTGAAAAATGGGTCGAAGATGCGTTCGCGTACATCCGCCGGTATGCCGGGACCGTCGTCCTGCACGCTCAGAACGGCGCGCTCGTCGTCGAGTTGGAGCGATACCCAGATGTTGGCGTTGGCGCCAGCGTGGTTGAGACTGTTGTCGATGAGGTTGCCAAGTACGCCAACCAATGCATCCCGGTTCCCCAGCAGTACATCCTCACCCTCATCGACATGCAGATGCACCTCGGCGTCCGCTTCGCGCAAACGCGCGTGCAGCGTATCGATGGCCTGCTCGACCACATCGCGCAGGTGAATCGACGAGGAAACAAAACAACCGCCGCGGCTGAATGCCAACATGTCGCTGACCAGCTTTTCCGTGTGACGCAGGCCATCCACCAGTTGCGCGGCAAAGCGCTCGCGCTGCTCATCGCTCAGACCGGATTTTCCAAGTTGGCCGCCGTATAGCAGTGCGGTGGCGAGCGGCGTACGTACCTGGTGTGCCAGCTGCGCGGCCATCTCCCCCATGTCAGTCAGGCGATCCTGGCGTTGCAGCCGTTGTTCAAGCTGCCGCTGTTCCGTGATGTCCATCAACACCAGGATCTGGCCACCATCACTGAGCGGCTGGACGGATACATTGACGCGGCGTTCCTGTGCCAACAGCCATTCGCCGGTGTTGCTTGCCGACAGCACCGACTCGTCGCGAACCTCGCTCCAGCGCCGCCCCCAGGCCAGGCCTGCAAACAGCTTTTCCGCTTCGGGGTTGAAACGGTCGATACGATCGCGGCCATCGACCAACACAACGGCCGCCGGCAACGCCTCAAGCAAGGCACTCAAACGGTCTGCCAGTTGTTCTTTCTGCGCCTGTTCGCGCTGTCGCTGGGCCCTGGACAGCGCCAATTCCTCGTTCAGCTGCGAGACCTCGCCTTCCAGTTGCCCGTAAGCACTGCTGAGACGTTCGGACAGTTCATTGAAGGCGTTGAATGCCTCGGTCAACGAGGCAGGATCGTCGATGGAGGGAGGAAACTGTGGCTGTGCCTGGCTCATGGTGTTCTGCGACCTGTACGTTTTTGTCATCTGCACAGGATTTAGCAAAAGATGTGCCTAACAGTGAATAATGTTTTTATTCAGCCACTTACGATAAGAATTAAAAGATTGCGTCAATTCTCTGTCGGCAGTTCACCGACGAACTCCGAAAAACAGAACGCCGACACAGGGCCGGCGTTGATTCAGAACACCAAGTGCAATGAACAGATCAGGCGATATCGCCCCCACGCTGCAAGCCATATTTGCGCAGCTTTTCCACCAGCGTGGTGCGGCGCATACTCAACCGCTTGGCCGCATGCGCCACCACGCCATCCGCCTCGTCCAGCGCCTGCCGGATAAGCCCCTGCTCGATGTTGGCGAGGTGCGCCTTCAAGTCGATCCCGTCCGGCGGCAGACGCGGCACCGTTACCACGGTACCCGGCTCATCACCCGCAACGTTCACGGCCGGTGTCGGGTCTTCCATTGCCGGGGCGGCGGGCACCGGAATACCAGCGCGGAATTTCTCCGGCAGGTCAGCAAGGTCAACCACACCGTAGGGAAACAGGATCGACAGGCGTTCTATCAGGTTGGCCAGCTCACGCACATTGCCGGGCCAGCGGTAGTGGGTCAGCGCGGTCACGGCGGCCGGGGTCAATCGGACCGAACCGCGCTTCTCGTGCTCGATGCGGGCGATAAGGTCGGCAACCAGTACCGGGATGTCTTCCACGCGGTCCCGCAGCGGCGGCACATCGATGGGAAACACGTTCAAACGGTAGTACAGGTCTTCACGGAACCTGTCTTCGCGAATGGCCTCCTCGAGATTACGGTGAGTGGCCGCAATGATGCGCACGTTGCAGCGGATCGTCTTATTGCTTCCGACCCGCTCGAAGGTGCGCTCCTGCAGCACGCGCAGCAGCTTGACCTGCATGTGCATGCTCATGTCACCAATTTCATCGAGGAACAGCGTGCCCCCCTCGGCCAGTTCAAATCGCCCCTGGCGTGCCGTGATGGCCCCGGTGAAGGCCCCCTTTTCGTGGCCAAAGAGCTCTGACTCAAGCAGATCCGCCGGGATCGCGCCACAGTTTACGGGAACAAAGGGTTTGCCACGGCGCTTGGAATGGTAGTGCAGCTTGCGCGCAACCACTTCCTTACCGGTACCCGACTCACCAAGGATCAGCACGGTGGCCTCGGAGTCGGCAACCTGCTCGATCATCTTGTTGATGTTGAAAGTGGCTCGACTGTTGCCCGACAGGCTGCGGAACAACTCCACCGGTCGGCGAGATCCCTCCCCGTGTCGCTGTGATTCGTTGAATACCTGCGCTTTGTGCAGGAGGCTCGAGACCGCCTCGAACTGAACCGGCAGGCGCAATGTTCCGAGCACATCGCCACTGATGAGCATTTCGTCATCATCTTCCTGCAACTGCATCAGCGCGGGCCGCGGACTGGACTCCTCGATCACGCGCAGGAAGGCGTTACGGACCTCCTTCTCCCAAAGCGAACTGATGAACACGGAAATCGCCAGATCCCCGTAGCGAGTCAACAATTCGGCCAGTTCTTCCGGCGTGCCCGGCGAGTGCACATCACAATCGATGAAATGCAGGATTTTTTCCAGATAGTCACGCGATTCCTCACCTGGAATCACCAACATGACGCTGGCACCGGTCAATACCTTTGCCGAGTCCTCCACCGACATCCCCTGCATCTCCTTACTGGTTTTTGCTGTTCTTGAGCAAAATTTTCTTTAATTTCGATGTAGTTAAGCACTCATTGTGACGCATGTCAAAATTACGTCATTCTGTAACAATCCGTTATTCACTTCAGCAAGGCAGGATTTTCCGCGGCGCTTGACACCAGCCTGCCAGCAACCTAGAAAAGGCACATCTGAATCAGACGAGCGCCCTCTCCTTGGACGACATACCCCTTGGTGCCTTATTTGGTGCCCTAACTGTTCTTCTCATACTTTCCGCTTTCTTTTCGGGCTCCGAAACAGCGTTGATGACGCTCAACCGCTACCGGTTACGACACCAGGCTGACGACGGCCATGCCGGTGCAAAACGAGCGCAACAGTTGCTTGAAAAACCGGACCGCCTGATCGGCCTGATTCTGCTGGGCAACAACTTCGTCAACATTCTTGCCTCGTCTCTGGTCACCCTGATTGCGATTCGCCTCGGCGGTGAGGGCGCCATCCCGATTGCCGCGGGCGTTTTGACCCTGGTGGTCCTGATCTTTGCCGAGGTGGCACCGAAGACGCTTGCCGCACTGCACCCGGAAAAGCTGGCCTTTCCCGCCGCCTGGGTGTACATCCCTTTGCTGCGCCTGCTATTCCCCCTGGTATGGCTGGTCAACCTGTTTGCCAACGCAGTCTTGAAGGCCTTGCGCATCTACCCGGAGGGGTCGGAAGGTAATTCGCTGAGTCGCGAAGAACTCCGGACCGTGCTCGGCGAAGCCGGCGCCATGATGCCCAAGCGGCACCAGGACATGCTGCTGAGTGTGCTCGACCTTGAAAGCATGACCGTGGACGACATCATGGTGCCGCGCACCGAGATCGACGGTATTAATTTCGAGGATCCGATCTCTGAAATCCTCGAGCAACTGGAACAACTCCCTTATACCCGGGTACTGGTATATCGGGGTAGCATCGATCAAGTCATGGGCTTTCTGCATTCACGAAAAATTCTGCAGGCCACCCTGGATGCAGACGGGCTGACCCATAATGAAATCGAACAACTTCTGCGCGAGCCTCTGTACATTCCGAAAGGCACCCCGCTGAATCGCCAGATCCTTAACTTTCAACGCACCAAGCGCCGCAGTGGCCTGGTGGTCGATGAGTATGGAGACGTACTTGGGCTGGTAACGATGGCAGACCTGCTGGAGGAGATCGTTGGCGAATTTGCAACCGACCCCTCAGACAGTATCGCTGACGTGCAACCGCAGGATGACGGCAGTTTTCTCGTGGTCGGCAGCGCAAATCTGCGCGAACTGGTACGCACACTGGACTGGGAATTACCCGTCGACGGCCCCAAGACGCTGAACGGCCTGATCGTCGAACACCTGCAGAGCCTGCCGGAGGCCGGCACCTCGTTGATGATCGCCGGCTACCCGATCGACATCATTCAATGCCAGGACAACATGGTACGCACCGCTCGCATCCGCCCGCTCGAAAGACGCAAACAAGACAACGACTGACTCAAACTTCACGCGCGCATGCCGCTATCAATAAAGAGGATTGGTCACGCTAAGCTTTGAGGCAACATCACCATGTCGGAAAACCAAACGGATCGACGCCACTTTCACCGCATCATCATGCATCGCCCGGTGTACCTGGATTGCCCCAGCGGCAACCAGGTGGCTGATCTGTTGGACATCTCCCTGAAGGGCGCCCTGATCCACATCCGCGACACATGGGAACCTCAAATCGGCAACGAGGCCGACGTGCGCATCAACCTCGGGGACGAGGGTGAGGATTTTCTGATCCGAATGCATGTGCGCGTCGCGCACGTGCTTGATCAGCAGGTCGGCCTGGAAATGATCAGCATGGACCTGGACAGTGCCACGACCTTGCGCCGCCTGGTGGAACTCAACCTGGCTGACCCGGTACTCCTGGAACGCGAATTGGAACAGCTGACCACGCAATGAGATGCGCCTGGAATTCTCCGGGTCACCGCCCAGTGACCTCCCGCAAACTGGCTGCCCAGCGCTGTTGAACGACACTACGACCTTATCTGACACCTACACACCAGACCTCGACAGGCACTGACCCAAAAACGTCAACAAACCATCATCCGTTTTCAAAAAACTACTTTTACCGTCCGCCCGTATTGCTACCCACAATTAACGGAGAAGGACGATGAAACTCACCCGAATCGCTGGCGCATTGCTATTGACGGCAATGCTGGTCGGCTCCCATCAGCCTCTGGCTGCACAAAATGGCGATTACCGCCTGACTATTCTGCATATCAACGACCACCACTCGCACCTTGATGCAGATGACTTCGACCTGGATGTCAGCAGCTTGGGACTGAGTACGACCAACAAGGCGAACGATCCGGTAACGGAAGTCGCCGTCAACTACGGCGGTTTCCCTTTGCTGGTGGACTTGTTCCAGGAACAAGAGCGCTACCTGAAGGCTCGTAACCGTAACTACCTGAAGATCCATGCTGGAGATGCGATCACTGGAACGCTTTACTACACCCTTTTCAAGGGTGAAGCGGATGCGCGGATGATGAACCGTGTCTGTTTCGATGCGTTTGCGTTGGGCAACCACGAATTCGACGACGGCGACCGTGGCCTGAAAAACTTCCTGGACGAACTCAAGAAGGGGCCGTGCAAAACCAAGGTCCTGGCAGCCAACGTCAAGCCAGGAAAAAAATCCCCCATTCGCGAAGGCTACATTCAGCCATACATGATCAAGCGTATTGGTGGCGAACGTATTGGCCTGATTGGTTTGGACATTGCGCAAAAAACCAAGGAGTCCTCCAACCCGAACAAAGGTACGCGCTTCCTCGACGAAACCAAGACTGCACAGCGATACATCAATCTGCTGCGCAAAAAGGGCGTCGACAAAATCGTCCTGGTTACCCACTACCAATATCAAAACGACATTGCGCTGGCGAAAGCGCTGAAAGGTGTTGACGTCATCGTGGGTGGGGATTCGCACTCCCTGCTCGGCGGCAAAACCTTCGAGAACCTCGGCTTCAACACCGTAGGCAAGTATCCAACCGTCAGGAAAAATGCCGATGGCAACAAAGTTTGTATCGTCCAGGCATGGGAGTATGCACATGTCTTGGGCAAGCTTGATGTCACTTTCGACAGCAAAGGCAACGTGACCTCCTGTGGTGGCATGCCGATGCTGCCATTCGAGAAAGGCAACTACACTTACGAGTACGATGACGATACCGACCGCAAGCTGAGAGGCAGGGATCGCGCGATTGTCACTGGCGCACTACGCGCAATGAAAGAAGTGAAACCCGGCATTCCAGATATCCGTACCACCAAGCTATTGGAACGCTACAACAAGCAGGTATCGGTACTAGAGCAGACCAAAATCGGTTCAGTAGCGGAAGATCTCTGCCTGGAACGCTTCCCTGGCCAAGGCCGCTCGAGCATCTGTAGCGTCGACGACACGATCGCCATGGGTAGTGACATCTCCAACATTGTCGCCAAGGCTTTCCTGGAAGTCACAGCAACGGCAGACATTGCAATCCAGAACGGTGGTGGCGTACGCGTGGACGTCGGCGCCGGCAATTACACGATTGCCGATGCCTATACCTTGCTACCTTTCTCCAATACGTTGGTCACGTTGGAAATGACTGGCCAGGAGATTATCGATGTGCTGGAAGATGCACTGGCCAATGCGCTTGATAACGGTGGTTCTACCGGCTCCTATCCTTATGCATCCGGCCTGCGTTACAACATCGACGCTTCCAAGTCGAAAGGTAACCGAGTGAGCAACGTGGAAGTCAATCCACGCGTTGCCGGCAGCTGGCAGAGCATCGACAAGAACGCCACCTACACGGTCGTAACCAACGATTTCATCGCTTCCGGGCAGGATGGATACGATACCTTTGGCACCATCTTCGCAGCAGGCAAGTTCGTCGACACCTACACCGAGTATGCACAAGGCTTTATCGACTATGTCGAGTTGCTGAACAGTAACGGTGATCAACTGGAGAAACTGCCGATGGCCGAATACAGTACTCAGCAGTACATCGGCACTGATGGATGTAACCACACGACCGATACCTGCACCGGGTACTGACCGGCGCATCAGGCAATAAAAAAGGGGGCGCAAGCCCCCTTTCTTTTTCAGTTCAAGCAGAAGAATCAAGCCAACGCATCTATCGCCTCCGAGAGGCGACTGACGGCCACGACCTCAAGACCATCAATCGGCTTTTTCGGCGCATTCGCCTTCGGTACGATCGCCCGGGTAAAGCCATGCTTGAGCGCTTCACGCAAACGATCCTGGCCATTCGGTACAGGGCGAATCTCTCCGGCCAGCCCGACCTCCCCAAAGGTTGCCAGGTCGTTGGGCAAAGGGCGATCCCGGAAGCTCGACAACGCAGCCAGCAATACGGCCAGGTCAGCTGCCGGTTCGGTCACGCGCACGCCACCTACCACGTTGAGAAAGACGTCCTGGTCGAACATGCCGACACCTCCGTGACGGTGCAGCACTGCCAGGAGCATCGACAGCCGGTTCTGTTCCAGCCCCAACGCCACCCGGCGCGGATTACCCAGCGGGCTTTGATCCACCAACGCCTGCACTTCCACCAGCAGTGGACGTGTGCCTTCCCGGGTCACCAGGATGCAGCTGCCCGGCACCTGCTGATCATGCCTCGAGAGGAAGATTGCCGACGGATTGCTGACCTCGCGCAACCCCTTGTCGGTCATCGCGAACACACCCAGTTCGTTGACCGCGCCGAAACGATTTTTTATTGCGCGGATAAGGCGGAACTGGCTGCCACTTTCACCCTCGAAATACAGCACCGTGTCGACCATGTGCTCCAGCACACGCGGGCCGGCCAATGCGCCTTCCTTGGTGACATGACCCACCAGGAACAGGCTGTTCCCCGTCTGCTTGGCAAAGCGCACCAGGCGCGCTGCTGATTCACGGACCTGCCCCACTGAACCCGGCGCAGACTGCATCTCTTCCGTGTAAAAAGTCTGTATCGAGTCGAGCACCAGAACACGCGGCTTGTGCTGCTGCACCAAAGCCAGAATCCGCTCGACGCAGGTCTCGGTCAGTAGTTGGACCTGTTCAGTCGGCAGGCCGAGACGCTGCGCCCGCAGGCTGATCTGCTCGGCAGATTCCTCGCCGCTGACATATAAAGCCGGCATCTGCTGTGACAACAACGACAAGGCCTGAATCAGCAGTGTGGATTTGCCGATACCCGGGTCGCCACCAATCAGGGTGACCGAACCGAGTACCATACCGCCACCGAGTACTCGATCAAGCTCACTCAGGCCGGTACTGGTGCGACTGGCCTGTTCGGCCGAAACTTCGGAGAGCGGGCGAATCGCCACTTGCGCATCACCCGCGTAGCCGGCAAAACGGCTGCTGCTGGAGGCGGAAGCCTGCTCGACAAACTCGGTGAGCGTGTTCCAGGCCCCGCAGTCAGCGCATTGCCCCTGCCACTTGGGAAAAGTCGCGCCACACTCACTG
>Ga0180435_10003971_pt1 | contig 14678 bp, 16 predicted proteins | sample SS_ome_3_FD_132467 | JGI IMG/M metagenome (GOLD analysis project Ga0180435, IMG submission 132467) | Hypersaline lake sediment archaeal communities from the Salton Sea, California, USA - SS_3_S_1 metaG | ecosystem: Environmental > Aquatic > Non-marine Saline and Alkaline > Hypersaline >... | reverse complement strand
GCACCGTGGTAGTCGGTACAGTACAGGGAGACCTCCATGACATCGGAAAGAACCTCGTGTGCATGATGCTTGAGGGCGGAGGATTCTCAGTAGTGGATGTTGGCGTTGACATCCCCGCAGACAAATTTGTAGAAGAAGTAAAGAAATCAGGCGCTAAGGTGCTTGGTCTTTCCGCACTTCTTACAACCACAATGCCTGCCATGAAAGAAGTCATTAATGCCTTAAAGGCAGATAGTGACACAGCAGATGTAAAAGTAATGGTAGGCGGAGCTCCTCTGACACAGGAATATGCAGATTCAATAGGTGCAGCTGGTTATGCAGCTGATGCATCTTCTGCAGTAGACCTGGCTGCTGAGCTTATGTAATGGCGGTTTTTAATTGCCAGAACTATTAAATGCTTTATTTAATAGGGATATTAAATTGGAAGTGATTATGGGGACATAGCCACTTCCAATTTTTTTATAGCATTTTATCCATTGGGATAATCACGGTAATAGCTTTCAGGCTTTGCGGCATTATCAACTACAGCCCAGACCCAGGCTGCAAAGTATATGAAGTAGGTTATTCCCATAAAGACCAAAAAGCCTCCGGAGAAATAATTATCGTTATAGGCCATTCCTGACATCGCATCCTGTACCATGGAGCAGGAATAAGCGATATTTATCACAAAGATAACCGCAAACAATCCCATCATGGACCAGAATTTCATGCTGTTTTTTCCATAGGTATAAAGCCATGCCCAGTATCCAAAGAAGACAGCCAGGACTATAGCCGCTACCTTGTTTTTTACCGGGTCGCGCCTGGCAGCTGTTGGTGTAGGTTGATAATAGTTTCGGGAAGAAGGGGGATTTCCCGGGATTTCCCGTATGGAAAACATCTTCCTGAAATCAGCATAGCACAAAGGACATCCAGTCGACCCTCTTTGGATAGTCCTGCCGCATTCCGGGCAGTATATCTCATCCGGTCCCTTGGTCAGTTCTTCTGCCATGCATCTCCTCCTGTATTAGTTTATAAGCCTTTCTGCAAAATCCTCTATCTTGTCCCCGTATTCCTCCAGCGGGCCCTTTATCTCCAGGACTTTTATCTTCAGGTCTTCAGTCACTTTTACCATACCCTTTTTCTGAAGGTATGCATCAACTTTTTTAAGGGCTATGGTACGGGGATCCATATAGGTAGTAGACAGGGCATACTTTGCCTTTTCCCCGGGAGGGACAAATCTTTTTACAAATGAACGAACACCCAGGGGGAGCATAAACTGCCTGGTGGGCGTATGGAAAAGATAAAGGTCCGCCCGGGGCAGGTCTCCGGGATCCGTTTCCGTGAACTTGAAAAGCTCCACTTCCTGCTTTTTGTCTTTAAGTAATTGGGAAAGCTCATCCAGCATTTTTTTGCCATTGCCGAATTTTGACTCATATAGGATATTTATTTTCATTTTTTTAACTCCCTATTATGGTAAAATCCTAAATTAAGGATTATATGGATTATACCATATAATAATTTTGTAATTGTTAAATCTCTCACAATCACTGATCGATCAGGGAGGCATATATGAAAACTAAAAAATTCACCATCCTTCATTCAAATGATATTCACGGAGATTTCCTGGCAGAAGTTGCAGATGGTAAAGGCGACCTCATCGGAGGGCTATCCCTCCTTTCCGGGTATATAAACAAGGTAAGGCAGGAAGAGGAAAATGTGCTTTATATAATCTCGGGAGACATGGTGCAGGGATCGCTTATAGACCTGGAGTATAAGGGGGTTTCAACCATAGAGATAATGAATTACTTAGCTCCTGATGTAGTATCCCTGGGAAACCATGAGCTGGACTACGGCCTGCCCCACCTCCTGTTCCTGGAAAAGATAGCCAATTTTCCCCTGGTAAATGCCAACCTTTATGTTAAGAAATACAATAAAAGGCTGATGCTTCCTTATGTCATCAAAGAAAAGGCTGGATTTGATATCCTGTTTACCGGCATTATAACCGACAAAGTGCTGGCATCAATAAAGCAGGACGAGCTCATCGGTAGCTTCATATCCCTTGAGGAAGCAAGTGATGAGGTTGGTAAGATCACCAATGCCTATAAGAATGATGATATAGACCTTACCATCCTTCTGACCCATATCGGTTTCGAGTCAGATATAGAGCTGGCAAAGCTGCTAAAGCCTGAGTGGGGAGTGGACCTTATCATAGGGGGTCATTCCCATACGGTTTTGGAAGAGCCAAAAAAAGTAAATGATATCCTCATAACCCAGGCGGGAGTTGGATCGGACCAGGTGGGAAGGTTCGATATTGTGGTGGATGATGATACCAACAGCATAGTAGAGCATAAATGGGAGCTTATCCCCATAAACAGCAGCCTGGCAGAACCGGACAGGAAGCTGCAGGATTATATAGATTCATTTAAGGATGCCGTCGACAGGAAGTACAGTACCATGATCTGCAAACTGGCTACAAAGCTTACCCATCCCTTAAGGGAAGAAGAGACCACCCTGGGCAATTTAGTGGCCGATGCATTTGCAGAATCAGCCCAGTCAGATATCGCACTTATTGGCAGCGGCTCCATCAGGGTAAAGGAAATGGGACCAGTAGTGACGCTTAAGGATTTCAGAGCCTGTTTTCCATATGATGACTTCCTCAACAGGTATACAGTCAAAGGGAAAAGACTAAAGCAGATATTTGCCCATATAATGAGGCTGGATAATAGGGATGGCGAAGGTGAGTGCTATCAGGTAAATGGCTCATTAAGGGTAATTTATAATGATAAGACTTCCAGCCTGGAGAGCATATATGCAGGCGGCGAACCCGTGGAAGATAATAAGCTGTATACGGTAGCCCTGCAGGGATATCATTTTAATAATTCAAGAGATTATTTGGGCATATCAAATGAAGAGCTCCTGGAGAGCGGAAAGCATAAAGTGATAACCACCTCTGCCCAGGAAGTGCTGGAAGAGTTCCTGAGAAATAACCAGAATATTTCAAAAAAGATCGAAGGCAGGCTGTTATACAAATAAGGCCAGGTTGGCAGCAGCCATCTGACAGGCTCCAGGATTAAAAACATTGTATTGGACTATCATATATAATAGAATTATTTCATAGCGGTTCCAGGACAGGCATCTCCCTGGACCGGTAATTATTTTCTAAGGCAATAGTATTCAAAGAGGAGGAAGAAAATGAAGATATTTTCCAGACTGGCAGATCTCTTGAAAGCCAATATCAATGACTTGATCGACAGGGCGGAAGATCCGGAAAAGATGGTAAAGCAGATAATAATCGACATGGAGGACCAGCTTCAGAGAGCCGTACAGGGACTGGGTACAGTACTGGCCAGTGAAAGGCAGATGGAAAAGCAGCTGAATGCCTCGAAAGAAGAATCGAAGATGTGGGAAAAAAGGGCCAAGGATGCCCTGGAAGCAGGAGATGAGGGTTTAGCCAAGAAAGCCCTGGCTAAAAAACTGGAATCAGATGAAGATGTAAAACAGTATGAAGAGATCCATGAGGGTATTTCCAAACAGCTCAGCGTTCTAAGGGGCCAGGTAGATATCCTTAAGGAAAAGCTGGTAGAAGCCCGCACCAGGCAGTCTATGATAATAGCAAGGGATAAGGTAGCTGATGCCAGGAAAGAAGTAGCCAGTGCCGTAGGCGATCTTGACAGCTCCGGGGTATTTGCCAAGATGGATAAGATGGAGAGAAAGGTTGCCGAGAAGGAAGCCCAGGCAGATGCGGCTTATGATATCTCAGGACTGGAGGAATCAGAAGATGATCCATTTGCAAAGATGGAGGATAAAAAAGCTCTTGATGATGAGCTGTTACGCTTGAAAAAAGAAATGGGTAAAGAATAGGAAAGTAATAGGATATGCTACCATATATAATTGGAGGACTGTTAATACTGGGAGGGGCAGCGCTAAGCTTTTTTGTGCCCAGGAAAATAAAAGCGCGTAATATTGAGATAAAGTTCATGAAGACTACGCCTATCGGGGAACTGAAGGCGCTTCTGGAAGATAGTGAAAAAGAAGGGCTGCACGGATACCGGCATTATGTTGAATTAAAAGGAAGTGCCGGTTCAGATGATCCGGAAAAGACCCCTTACTCTAAAAGGGATGTAGCCTATTACCAGTCATATCTTTATCAGGTATACCAGGAAGTACATACCTTCAGGGATGATAAAGGGCGCACCCACAGGCAGCTGGTAAGAAAAGAAGCCCAGATGGGGAACCAGCAAAGCTCCAACCCTATAACCGTAAATGACAGGCAGACTGGCGATAAGGTCTACCTGGACGTTAACCAATCCGGCCTGAAGCTGGAGACTCTTAAGACACTGGACAGGTTTGAACCGGTAAACAATATGAGAAAATATGATTTTTTCAGCGGTTTCCAGTTCAGCAATATGGGCTCCAAGACACTGGGATTCAGGATGCTGGAAAAGACAATTCCCCTGGGCCAGCAATTGTATTTTTTAGGCGAAGCCTGGCTGGAAGGAAATAGGATACAGCTGGGGAAACCAGGGGAGAAGGATAAGCCGTTTATCGCTTCTGTGAGAAGTGAAGAAGATATTGTCCAGACCAATGTAAAAAATGCTAATATAGCCCTGGTCTTTGGGATACTTATAGCTATTGCAGGTATAGCCGTAATGATATTCATGAGATAAATGTACATTATTATGCATATTTAGAAACCTTGATTCAAGAATTGGGAGTTGTAGAAAAATAAAAACAGTCTAGTGGTTATTTTGAGCTGATGAACCGGCAAAAGAATAATAAAAGAACAATCCTTATCGGGTTGTTTTTTTTGTTGGTTGGTGGAGGTATCCGGAGTTGAACCGACATAACTTAATTTACAGTCTAGTGGTTTACCGATTAACCTACATGCCCACCACATAATATCCTTTAATAAAATAAATATTATATAAATAAATAATTGTATAAATTAATATTAATATTATATTTTTAATTAAAATTAATTACTTTGAAATATCAGTGGATAATTAGGAAATATAAGATAATATGTCCCTATGAAGAAATATATAATATACGTCATCTCCATAATATGCTTTCTTACTTTTCCAATAGTATTTTCCAGCTGCGAAGATGCCGGGGATGATTATAGTGTGGAGGGTACAAGTGGGCTCCAGGGATATGTATTTGTATCCGGCGGCTTTATCTTTGTGGCCAATTATGACGGCCTTATATTATTTGCTGATGAGTGATCCAGGCAATCTTCTAAGAATTTATCTCCATAAAAAGGTTTGCCATCTCTATGGCTCCCAGTGCAGCCTCCCAGCCTTTATTTCCCTTCCCGGCACCGGCTCTGTCTATAGCCTGCTCCAGAGTATCTGGGGTTATCACTCCGAAAGATACGGGGATATTGAGGTCCAGGCTTATCTTGGCAGCGCCTTTTATGGCTTCATTGGATATATACTGATTATGGGATGTGCCTCCCTTTATTACCGCACCCAGGCAGATAATGGCATCATATTTTTTTGTCTCTGCCATTACTTTTAATGCTGAGGGTATCTCAAAGGCTCCCGGGACCCAGGCTGTTTCCACATTATCTTCAGGGCATCCATGCCTATTCAGGCAGTCTATGGCTCCATCCAGCAATTTGGATGTTATAAAGTCATTGAACCTGCTTGCAACTATACCTATTTTAAGTTTTGACGCATCCAGTTTTCCTTCATAGCTTTTCATTGTCTTTTCCTTTCTAGTCTAAAAATAATTAATAATTCATTCCTAATCCAGCATATGGTCTAGCTTTTTCTTTTTTGTGCTGAGATATCTTTTATTGTTTTTATTGGGTGCTATCTTTACCGGCACCCTGTCCTTTATCTTGAGGCCGTATCCTTCAAGCCCAACTATCTTCTTGGGATTATTGGTCATAAGCCTAATGGTAGTAAGACCCAGGTCAGAAAGGATCTGGGCGCCTATGCCGTAATCCCTGAGGTCTGCCTCAAAGCCAAGGTGCAGATTGGCCTCCACCGTATCCATGCCTTTATCCTGGAGCTCATAAGCCTTCATCTTATTGCAAAGGCCTATACCCCTGCCTTCCTGGGCCATATAAAGAAGCACCCCCACTCCTTCGGCATTTATCATATTAAAGGCATTATCCAGCTGGTCTCCGCAGTCACACCGCATGGAGCCGAAAGTATCCCCGGTAAGGCACTGGGAATGGACTCTTACCAGTACATCCTTCTTGTCTTTTACGTCTCCCTTTATAAAGGCAATATGGGTTTCGGGATTTATAGTGGACCTGTAGGTGGCGGCCCTAAAATCGCCCCATTTGGTGGGAAGCGTGATCTCGGCGACCTTTTCTATAAGCTTTTCCTTTTTCTTCCTGTACCTTATAAGTTCCTCAATAGTGACTATCTTCAGGCTTGAGGCTTTGGCGATATCTTTAAGGTCGGGAAGAAGGGCTACCTCACCATCATCCCTTATGACCTCGCTTATGATCCCCGCGGGATAAAGCCCACTTATCCTGGCCAGGTCTACTGCAGCCTCAGTATGGCCTGCACGCTCCAGGACACCTCCTCCCACAGCCCGCAGGGGAAAGATATGTCCTGGTATGGCAATGTCTTCAGGCTTTGTACCTGGGTCTATAAATGTCTCTACCGTAAGTGCCCTGTCCCTGGCAGAAATGCCGGTACCGCTGATGGAGCGCGCATCTATGGAAACCGCCAGGGCGCCCACATTTGACATATTATTGCTGCTCTCACTGCTCATCATGGGTATCTTCAGTTGGGCAAGCCTTTCCTGTGTGCAGGGAAGGAACATCATGCCCCTTGCATGGGTAATAAAGAAGTTTACCGAGGAAGCAGTTACTTTCCCTGCTGCCTGGAAAAATACACCTTCATTATTCCGGGCCTTATCATCTACGATAATTATGATACTGCCCTTCTTTATATCTTCCATTACATCTTCAATGGAAGAAAAGGTAGGATTTGATTTATTTGATGAAACCATTTTTCTCCAATTTCTCCTTAAGCATCCTGTCTTTTTCACCAGGATCCTCTCCCTGTTTCTTGCGGGAAAGGTAATTTACAATATATCTGGCCAGCATGTCCACCTCTATATTTACTGTATCCCCGATACCCTTGCTGCCCAGGGTAGTGTTTTTGTAGGTATGGGGTATTATAACTGTCTTAAAATTGCTGTCTGAAACCTTGGTGACTGTAAGGCTTATGCCGTCTACAGATACCGAACCCCTGACAGCAATATATGGTTCAATGTCTTCATTCAAGTCAAATGTGAGCTCATAGGAACGTCCGGTGCCGGAAATGCCGGTTATGGCTGCAACCGCATCCACATGGCCGCTGACAAAATGGCCTCCCAGCTTGCCATCAGGGGAGAGGGAGTCTTCCAGATTTACCTGGTCCCCGGCTTTTAAGTCTCCCAGATTTGAGTATTCCAGGGTATTGGAAGATACATCGGATGAGAAGCTTTCCCTGTCAAAATCCTTTACGGTAAGGCATACCCCGTTTACTGATATAGAGTCTCCCATATTGATGGATCCGGAGAGCACTTCTGTCTTTACCGTAAATTCCCTGTCCCGGTCCTTATCAGCCAGGGAAGTAATTGTACCCATCTCTTTTATTATTCCGGTAAACATTATATGCCTTTCTCTCTTGAAGGATATGCAGTTATGAGTATATCATCCCCGGATGATCCAAAAGAATCAAAACTTATCCCTATGCTGTCTTTTATCATTTTAACCCCGGTATCATTAAACATAGTATAAGCATCCCGCCCTCCTATTATCCTGGGAGCTATAAAAAACAAAAATTTATCGATAAGGCCTTCATTTAAAAATGAGGTAAGCATGGTAGGGCCAGATTCCACCATGACAGAATTAATGTCATATTTATCATATAGGAGTTTCAGGATCTCCCGCAGTTTCCAGCTGCCTGAACTTTTATACTCTAGATTTATATGATCATCAAAGCTGGTTTTTTTTCTGGTACTGCCAGTAAAGATAATAGTCCTTATCCTGTCAGCTGTCCTGGCTATGGAAGAATCCCGGGGGATCCTTAACTTTTTGTCCAGTATTACCCGGGCAAACCTTCCGCTCCCATCCCGCTCAAGGAATGAATCTATATTTTCCTTAAGATCACCGTCAAGCTTTTGCCTGGGAAATAATGCAGGGTCATCTGCCAGGACGGTATTTATACCGGTTAGTATACAGCCATATTCCCATCTTAAGTCCTGGACCTTTTTCCTTGAAATAGTGCCCGTTATCCACTTTGAATCCGAAGTGGGTGCGGCCAGCTTTCCGTCTATGCTAGAGGCGATCTTGGCACAAACGAAAGGCATACCGGTTATCATATTTTTAAAGAAAACCTCATTCTGCTTTTTAGCTTTATCCTCATATAATCCCTGGTCCACCTCAATGCCTGCTGCTTCCAGCTTCCTTATTCCTGCACCCATGACCTCAGGATTTGGGTCTACTGCTGCGATAACTACCCTGCTAAAGCCCCTTCTTATGAGTTCATCAGCGCAGGGGGGAGTCTTTCCGGAAACGGTACAGGGCTCCAGGGTCACGTATATAGTACTGCCCCTGACGGGTGCCGGGCTGTTTTTTATGGCATCTATCTCGGCATGGTCTTTCCCAGCTTTATGGTGATAGCCCTTAGATAATATGACACCGTCTTTTACTATTACCGCACCCACCATGGGATTGGGCACAGTACGACCCCTTCCCCTCTCTGCCATTTCCAGGGCTTTTTTCATAAATCTTTTATCATCTGCAGTAAATGCCGTCACTTATACCTGCCTTTTTTGCATAAAAAAAACCGCGGAGAAAACCACGGCTCATATAAGTATATACAAGTCAAAATTTTCTCCCATCCAGACTATTACTGTCGGTCTTAGAATCTCACTAAGTCAGCCTGCTTAAAGCAGGGTTGCGGACTTTTACCGCCGGTAGGGAATCTCACCCATCCTCGAAAAAATTCTTGTTATTTAAAATAAATCTTTTAAAGAACATAAAAAAGCCATTTAGGACTTTTGTGGATATAGATTATATCAGGTAGTGATGTTTTTACAAGCAGTGTGCAAAATCCTTTTGAAATAAATCACATATATATTAAAATATTATGGGCATCAGGTCCTTATCATGATTGGAGGAGATCACCTGGTGAAAAAGGAAAAGGTTAAAAGGCGTAAGATACTATGCAGCTGCGGGACATGCTGCAGTTCCTGTACAGCTGTAAAAGAACAAATAGAAGGGTATCTGGTAGAAAATGGTATCTCTGTGCAGTTTATAAAATGCAATACAGTAGATATAGAAAAATACTATAGAGAAGCTGACCTGATAATAAGCTCAGCCCAGCTGCCCCCAAAGATAGACCTTCCAAAAATTAGCAGCGTTCCCTTTTTTACGGGAAACCGGCTTGAAGAGACCAAGAGAGAGATCCTCAAAATATTAAAATAATGCCAATTCCAACTTACATATCCTTTTATGTTATAATCCTTAAAAAGAAAAATAAATGACCGGGGGACTTTACAATGCCTGAAGTAAAAATATCAGCATCTATCCTTAATAGTGATTTTGCCCACCTGGCAGATGAGATAAAAAAGGTGGAAAATGCAGGGGCAGATATGCTCCATGTGGATATAATGGATGGCGTATTCGTACCCAATATAACCATTGGACCCCCTGTGGTAGAATGCATCAGGAAAAACACCAGGATGTTTCTGGATGTTCACCTTATGATAACCCGTCCCGACCGCCTTCTGGATAGCTTTATTGAGAGCGGAGCAGATTCCATCAATGTGCATGCAGAGGAATGTCCCCATCTTGACAGGACTCTTAACTATATAAGGCAGGCAGGCAAGAAGACAGCAGTTGCCCTCAATCCCTCAACACCTATAAGCAGCCTGGAAAATGTACTGGGCATCACCGATATGATACTTATAATGACTGTAAATCCCGGTTTCGGGGGCCAGAAGTTTATAGAGGAAATGGTCTATAAGATAGATCTTCTAAAGCAGATGATAGAAGATTATAAAAGGCGGACTAAGCAGCCGGGAAAGATAATCGATATCCAGGTAGATGGGGGAATTGACCTGAAAACGGCACCGCTTGTAGTACGGGCAGGAGCCAACGTCCTCTCTGTTGGTACGGCTATCTTCAGATCAGCGGATCCGGCAGACTTTATAAAGAAATTAAGGGAAAGCGTCATACCTGCAATCTGACAGGTTCCAAAAGAAATATCTTATCAGGTAATATCCATGGCCTTCTTCCACCTGGTCACAAGTTCTGCAGCTCTGTCCACTGTAATATTTGATGAATAAAAATCCCTGAAAATGATCTCAGCACATCCATTTTTGGTTGCTTCCCTGGTCTGGGCAGCTTCTTTTTCAACCAGGTCCCAGTTAGGTGTCTCACTGCTCACATATGCCGGTACCGGCTTCCGGCTGAATACATAATTACTTCCCAGCATCTCACCAGCTTCTTTAAGATCGGACCATCCGGAAATTGAGACCGTCCTCAGATTGGGGATGGCTTTTGCTATATATTCAAACCTGTCTGTCACTCTCTCACAGCAGCCGTAATAAGAAAGGCCGAACATATTTGCTATCTCTGCGATTGCAGGAAGGAAGAACTCATCAAACATAGAGGGTGAGAAAGGCTCTGCTTCCTGGGATTCAGGCCAGCACCATAAGTCTTTAAGCTCCAACTCCTTGCCGGAACCTACTTCAGGAAGCTCCGATACATATCCATAGCTTGAGGGTCCGGCAAGCTGGTTGTCAGTATTAAAATCCAGCAGCTTCTCCTCCAAAAGGAAGCGGTAGAACCTTTTCCTGTCTTCTGCCAGGAAATCGCACAGATATTTCAGCTCATCAGGATGATCAAAAGCCCACATCATCATCCTTTCAGCTCCCATTAGCTTAAATACATCCCAGGTTATACCAATAAAATTATTTCCTGTAAAAAACTGGTTTCCCATATCAGGAACAAAATTATCATAGTTGCCTATCTTTACCGGCAGTATATCCCCGAATATATCTTCCAGTCTGGCTTTTAGCTGAAGGGTTGGTTCCCTGTCTATAGAAAACTTGCGGTGGGCGAGCTTCTCAAGGTCTCTGGTATCCTTTATGGGAAAATTTGAGAGATAAGCCATGGATTCCTTCTGGGCCTGATGCTCAACGATCTCAAGTCCACCATATTTCTTACCTGTAACCAAAAGACCGGGATCCCACCAGGAAAGCCTGAAATAGGGTTCAAATACTATATCATCGCCGATTTTTTCATACTGCCTTATATTAAACATAAACCTGTTTTCTACAGTCCTGAGAATAGGATCCTCACACTGCGGTTTGTGATCTGCCAGGAAACTTTCCAGCGAATACACTTCAAAAAGTATCATAGGCCTTACTGGCTCAAGATCGTGGAGTTTTCGCCAATATTCTTTTCTCTGTGCCATCACATCCAGCGAAGCGATCTCTATATAGCGCTTTGCCAGCTCCCTGATTATCTTTTTATCTTTTTCTATTGCAGATCCCTTATTCATCTTACCCTCCATTATTTATAAGCGAAACGTTTCGCTAATTATAGACAATAAGATAAGCTAAGTCAATAATTCTATTCTAAACATACCTGATATATGCAGGATCAATATCAGGTATGTTTATTCCGGGCTTGACTCTCCCAGCTTCTCATCTTTAATATATTTTAATTTTAATATATAGAGTATTACTTGTATAATTATGGTAGACAGATTATCAGAAAGCCGGTCAATAATAAATGCATGGAGGAAAAATGAAAGTACTTAAGAATGTAAAAAATTTCCTGGCACCATTACCGGTAGTGCTGGTCACATTAAGGTCCGGGAAAGGCCAGGAAATATCTGACAGTATAATCCCCATATCATGGGCTGGAATAGTAGAGCATGCGCCGCATATGCTCAATATAAATATATCCAGGGGAAAATATTCAGCCAAAGTCATAAGAGAAACCGGCCAGTTTGGCGTATGCATTCCTGGAGCACAGTATATGAAACAGGTCGATATCTGCGGTACCGTACATGGAGACAAGACAGATAAATTCCAGCTGACCGGATTTGAGAAATATGAAGCCCGGGAAATAGATGCCCCCCTTATAAGGCAGTGTCCTATCAATATGGAATGTGTTCTTGAGGATACAATATCATTTAAATCGCATGATATGTTTGTGGGCAAGATCGTGGCCACCCATATTGATGAGAAGTATATGGATGAGAATGGGGAGCCTGATTATGGGAAGATAGATATACTCTGCTATGCCAATGGCTGCTACTGGACCATGGGAGAGATGAAAGAAAGACTTTATTATACAAAAACCGGAAAATGATCATATCATTCATATAAGGAGGAAACACATGAAGAAATTATTTATATTTTTAGCGGTAGTGATTACCGCGCTGTTTATGTCAGCAGCCCCGCTATGGGCAGTTGACTCCGGGGAAAAGGAGGAGACAAGCTTCTCTACAGAATTCAATGATGACCTTTATATATTCGGTTCTGATATCTTCATAACTGAAGATGTAGAGGGCGACCTGGTAATGGCAGGAGGCAATATAGATATTGATGCCGATATTGCCCAGGACCTCATGGTGGCAGGGGGCATGGTCGATATCAATGGAGATATCGGTGATGATATAAGGGCTGCAGGGGGGACTCTCAATATATCAGGAAATATCGGGGATGACCTGATAGCAGCCGGGGGACAGATCTATATCTCAGATTCCTCTATTATTGGGGGCGCCCTCGCCCTTACCGGAGGCACCCTGCAGATATCAGGTACAGTCCAGGATGACGCATCTTTGAACGGCGGTTCCATTACCATATCCGGCAGGATAGACGGGGATGTGATGATAGAAGAAGTAGAGAGGCTCAAGATAACAGGGTCTGCTGAGATCACCGGAGACCTTATCTATAAGTCTGCAGCTATGGCTGATATATCTGATGAGGCTGTTATTGGGGGAGAGGTAAAAGAGACAATTATCGAAAAAGAAGTCAAGGTAAAAACTCCGGGAAGTGCTGCAACTCCCTGGGCAGTTTTTACTGCCACCTTTATAGGTGGGAGGATAATTGCATTCCTGAGTCTTTTTGTGCTGGGCATAATCCTCATACTGGCTATGCCCGGCTTTTTCCAGAAATTTAATGACAGGATGAAAAGCACCCTGGGATATTGTGTGGGAGGAGGAGCTATCGTGCTCTTTGGAGTTCCCATTGCTTCAGTTATCGTATTCATAATTTCCATACTCCTGTTTATCACTATCATAGGCTCAGGCCTGGGACTGGCAGCAATGGCTTCCAATGCAGTTATGCTAGTACTCTATGGACTGCTGATATATCTCAGCACCATATTCCTGTCATATCTTCTTGGAAGAGTTATCCTCTCAAAGACATCCCTTAATATGGAGAAATACGGCTGGAAGGTCCTGGCATATCTTATAGGGCTGGCAATAATAATGATAGCGTACTCTATACCATTTATTGGCTGGCTGATGAGGTTTGCCGGAATACTCTTCGGGCTCGGGGGACTGGTTCTTATTATAAAAGATATGATATTTAAAGGCTGCGGCAAGAAATAGAAGAATATGATTTAGAAGGCAATAAAAAAACAGTCCTGCTTGATCGAGCAGGACTGTTTTTAATGAAAGAAATCAGTCAGTTGTTATAGCTTCTGTAGGACAGCTTTCAATAGCTTCCTCTATACACTCTTCATCATTATCATCATAATCTTTTTTAATGATCTCAGCCACATCATCATCTTCATTTAATTTAAAAATATCTGGACAGGTCTCTTCGCATAGTCCGCATCCTGTACAAAGGTCAACATCGATTTCTACCTTCATAAGCATCCTTTCTGTTAATTTATGAGTACCGTCTATTGGCAATACTGTAGAGTAATATACAAAATTTTTTTAGCTATTTCAATAATAAAAAATAATAAAAAAATATGCTGAAACTGGCCTGTGAGAAATACAAAAATATGCTTTTATTGTAGTATCGGTGCATTCCTAGTAAAATCTTCAAGACAATAATTTTATAAGCCAGGCACTTAATATTTTATGAGCAATATAAAAAGCTATATAGCCTTAAGCAAGCCAAGGCTGGTATATCTTCTATTCTTTACCGGTCTTGCAGCCATGATAGTAGCCGGATCCATTTATGGTTATGACTGGCTAAAGACAGCCATGCTTTCTATAGCCATCATCCTGGGAGTGATGGGATCAAATGCCATGACCAATTATGTAGACCGGCGGATCGACGGTATTATGGAAAGGACTAAAAAAAGGCCCATCCCCCGGGGCAGCATAAAGCCGGTCCATGCCCTAATCTATGCTTCAGTGACGGTGGCCGTAGCTGCCGCCCTGGGCATATGGGTAAATATCTGGAGCGGGCTTTTTATCTTCCTTGGATTTATTGACAGTGCCATAATATATAATGCCCTTACCAAAAGAAAGACCCCTTTAAATATTATACTGGGCGCTCCCGCAGGTGGGATGCCTGTACTGGCCGGATGGATAGGCATTGCAGGAAAGCTTGAACTGCTTCCGGTATTATTATTTATCCTCATCATGCTATGGACGCCCATCCATATCTGGAGCCTGGCATATTTTTACCGGGAAGATTACAGGAAGGCTGGAGTCCCCATGCTTCCGGTAGTTGCAGGCAGGAAGGCTGTTTTTACAGTTCTT
>Ga0180435_10003970_pt1 | contig 14680 bp, 10 predicted proteins | sample SS_ome_3_FD_132467 | JGI IMG/M metagenome (GOLD analysis project Ga0180435, IMG submission 132467) | Hypersaline lake sediment archaeal communities from the Salton Sea, California, USA - SS_3_S_1 metaG | ecosystem: Environmental > Aquatic > Non-marine Saline and Alkaline > Hypersaline >... | reverse complement strand
CGGCCACTACACCGGCGGCACCGGCGTGCGCCAGGCGGTGGACATCCTGCACCAGCTCAACGGCGAAGCGCCCGAGGGCTGCCAGATCGACGTGCCCGGCGGCAAGCAGAACGGCCTGATGGTCTCCATGGGCGGCAACGACAAGACCGTCACCTCGATGATCTTCGGGAAGTAGCGGCGGGCAACTGAATGGAAACCGCAACGGGGCGGGCGAAAGCCTGCCCCGTTTTTTTGCCTGGACGTCAGAGGAAGAAGAACCAGGCCGCGGCAGCGAGAATGATGAAGAAGAAGAAGAGCACGGCCAGGCGACCGCCACGGCGCTTCTTTTTCGGCAGGTCCCCCGGGCCGGTTTCACCGTCGAAGGCCGGGCGGGAAGAGATCACGGTGGCCGCCGCCTCGTCGGCGCTGCCCACCTCCAGGGACTCATCACTCCCGGCGGGTTCGTCCGTTTCGGCTTCGCCGCTCCCGGTTTCCCCCATCACGGCCACGAGCACCACGGTGATGTTGTCGGTACCGTCCTTCTCGTTGGCCAGGTCGACGCAGCGGGAAGCTTTCTCCTCGAGCGTGCCGTCCCCGGAAAGGATCCCGGCCATTTCCTCGGGGGTCACCTCGTTGGAGAATCCGTCGGAACAGAGCAGGTAGATGTCCCCGGCCCCGCAGCGACCGCGGACGGTATCCACGTCCACCTCCTCGCGGCCGCCGATGGAGCGGGTGATCACATTCTTCAACCGGTGGTGCTGGGCCTCCTCCTCCTTGAGCAGCCCCAGGTCCTGCTGCTCCTGGACCAGGGAGTGGTCGGTGGTAAGCTGGGTAATCTCACCCTCGAAAAAGCGGTAGGCGCGACTGTCACCCACATGGCCCAGGGTGTAGCAGTCATCTTCGCCGATGTAGAGCACGGTGGCCGTGGACCCCATGCCCCGCTGGGCCGGGTTCTCCATGCCCTGTCGAAAGACCTTGCTGTTGGCATCGACCAGGGCGGTGGCGAGCACCTCGTCCGGCTCGGCCGTTTCACCCTTTCCGCCGGCTCCGAACGGACCGGCGCAGACATCCTCGAGCACCGCAACCACGATGCCGCTGGCCACCTCGCCGGCGGCGTGGCCGCCCATGCCGTCGGCCACGGCGTAGAGCCGGCATTTTTCCGAAACGAGGTAGCTGTCCTCGTTGTTCTCCCGGCGCATTCCCGGATGGCTTATTCCCGTGGCGACGAAATCGAGCATGACCGTTTCCTTTTCTGGCGATTCTAAACAAGGCCCTGCGGACTGTCAATCCGCCGCCCTGCCCCGGTTTCCCCCCTTCCGGCGATGGACTGCGGTTTGACTTGCTCAGGCGGCTTTCTTAACATGACCGGCGATACGACCGATGGTCACATCGACAACACTCCGAGGAGCTCCCCCGTGGCTGGTTCTCGAAATCTGCTCTGGTGGGCCTACCGCCTGGCCGGCCCCCTGGCCCTGGGCCTGGTGGCGCCCTGGCTGGCCGTGAAAGGGGTGACCACCCCCCGCTGGCGCGGCGTGCTGCCCGGCCGGCTTGGCCTCGGCGGAGGACGTTCCCCGGAGGGAGCGCTGGAGCAGCCGTTCTGGCTCCACGCGGTCTCGGTGGGCGAAGTGCTCGCCCTGCGCGCCCTGGTGGAACGAATGCGCACTGCTGCACCGCGGCTCCCCCTGGTCGTGTCCACCTCGACCCCCACCGGCAACCGGCTGGCCCGTGACACCATGCCGGGCGGCGTCAGTGTCCGCTACTTCCCCCTGGACACCCCCGGCTGTGTGCGCCGGGCGCTGGACCGTGAGCGGCCTTGCGGGGTGGCGATCATGGAAACCGAGATCTGGCCCGCCTTTTTCCGTGCCTGCCGTCGGCGCGGCATCCCCCTGGCCATCATCAACGGCCGCATGTCCCCCACGTCTCATCGCCGCTACCGCCTGGTCCGACCGCTGGTGGCGGACACGCTGGACTGCGTGACCCGGGGCTTTTTCCAGACCGCCGAGGACCGCCGGCGCTACGTCGACCTCGGCCTGGCCGGGGAACGGGCCGCAGTGCCCGGCAACCTGAAATATGACCTGGACAATCTGCGGGCGCTCACCGGCGGGAACCGGGCAGGCGCTGATCTGGTCGCCGCCTGGAGGGGACAGGGGAACGGGTCGGCGGCACGGCCGCTGGTGGCGGCGGGCAGCACCAAGCCGGGCGAGGAGAAGATGCTGCTCGAGGCACTGGTGCCGCTGATGCGTGAACGAAAGGATCTGCTGCTGCTCATCGCCCCGCGCCACCCCGAACGCTTCGACGAAGCGGCCAGGCTGCTGGAGCAAAGCGGACCGCCCTGGTGCCGTCGCTCGGCCATCGCCGACGGCGGGGTGCCGCCGGAGGGCTGCCGGCTGCTGCTGCTCGACACGCTCGGCGAACTGGCCGGCGTCTACGGTGAATGCACGGCGGCATTCGTCGGCGGCAGCCTGGTGCCCGAAGGCGGCCACAACATCCTCGAGCCGGCCTTCTTCGGCAAGCCGGTGCTCTTCGGCCCGCACATGGACAACTTTGCCGAAATGGCCTCGCTGTTCGTGCGCCGCGGCGCCGCCACGCGACTGGCCTCGGCTGCCGACCTGGCGCCTGCCGTGCTCCGGCTGCTCGACGATCCGACGGCCGCAGCACAAACCGGCACCCGGGCCCGGGCGATTCTCGAGGAAAACCAGGGTGCCTCCACGGCCATTTCCGCGGCCCTGCTCGGCCTGGCCGGCGCCGCGGAAAAGGAGTGATCATGGCCCTGAACAGTATCGATCATCGCCGCGGCTGCTGGAACGTGCTGGGCGCCCTGCTCTCCCCGCTGGGCGCGGCCTACGGGGCCGTGACCCGGGTGCGCTGCCGGGCCTACCGCCAGGGATGGCTGGGGTCCACCGCGGCCGGGGTGCCGGTGATCAGCGTGGGCAACATCACCGCCGGCGGTACGGGCAAAACACCGATGGTCCAGTTGCTGGCCGGCTGGCTGCGCGAAGAAGGGCTGAAACCGGCCGTGCTCACGCGGGGCTACGGCGGCCGGCGGAACGGCGGCGTGCTGGTGCTCGACGGAAACTCACGTCCGGACCCCGCAACGGCCGGTGACGAACCGTGCCTGCTGGCCAGGAACCTGCGCACCGTCCCGGTGCTGGTCAGTCCTGACCGTGTCTCTGCGGCCCGGATGGCCGTCGAGGAACTGGGCGTCGACCTGCTGCTGCTCGATGACGGTTTCCAGCACCTGCGCCTGCGTCGTGACCTCGACCTGCTGCTGGTGGATGCCTCGGTTCCACTGGCCGGCAACCGGGTGATCCCGGCGGGCACACTCCGCGAGCCTCTTACCGCCATGGGACGGGCCGACGCCGTCATCTGCACGCGAACACCTGCCGACGGCATCCCCGCCGGGCTGGTGCAGCTGGTGGCCGCCCACTGTCCAGGCCGGCCGCTGTTTGCGGCCCGCCACCTGCCGGCCGGACTCACCCCTCTGGGCACGGCGGCACCGTCGTCCCGGGCCATCGGCGCCGCCCGGGGCCACCTGCTGGTCTCCGGCATCGGCAACCCGGGCTCCTTCCGCCAGACCGCCGAGGCCTTCGGACTCGATGTGGCAGGAGAACTGGCTTTCGCCGACCACCACCGCTTCACTCGCGCGGACATCGAGGCCATCGGCCGGCGCATGGCAACCACCGGCGCCGAAGCGGTGCTGCTCACCGAAAAGGACGCGGTGCGGCTCGGCCCCCTGGCCGAGGAGCTGCAGTGGCCGGCGGGGTTCCTCGCCGTGAGGATGGCGGTGGAGGACGAGGACCGCCTGCGGCGCCTGGTGGCGGGGCTGGCCCGTACGTGAAAACGCCCGCCCCGTGAAGGGCGGGCGACGCACGTTCCGCGATGCGGGCAGCTACTTCAGGTCCACGCGATCGCCGACGTGGATTTCCCGCACGGTGCTGTGGAGCTTCATCGTGGCGGTCGCCCGCTCGGTGCGAACCACCACGCCCTCCCCCAGCAGCAGCTGGTGGCCATCCTGCATGCGGAAGACGGCAAAGAAATCGCCCGGGGCCACACCATCGTCACTGCCCCGATCGATGACCACCATGTTGCCCGCCGCCACGGTGGCCTGGTCGTCGAGGTTGTAAACGACGTAGCCCTCCGCCCCGCCGCCGGGCTCACCGCAGCGCCCCAACGGCGCGGTGGCATCGACCACCGGGATGGGCAGTTCCTCCCAGGGCATGAGCAGGTCGCCCACGTGCACCTCGGCACAACCCGCGGAGATCACCGCCGTGGCGTCACCGGCGTTGGTGCAGAGGACCGTCACCTCGGCCACATGCCGGAAGGCCCAGCCGAGGGGACGACGGGTTTCGGGGTGCCGCACCTTCCGGAATTTCTGGTAGACGAAAAAGCGGTCTTCGGCGGAAATACCGTCATCGTCCCCGCCGTCGATGTAGACCACGTCGCCGTTGCCCTGCGAGACCTTGTCCCCTTCCTCGGCGCCGGTAATCGCGTACTGGAACATTTCCAGGTCGGGCAGGATCAGCGGGGCACAGTAGACGTCAACCTCGTTGACCAGGGTGCCGGGGGTCACCATCGCCTCCTCGAGACCCTCGATCCGTACTCCATCCCCGGCACCGCCGGGGTCGACCATCTCTTCCGGGGGCACCGGCTCTTCGCCCAGCACGTCCACGGCCTCCTCGGGCAGGGGTTCGTCACCGAATTCCTCTTCTCCGCCCACCATGCGTTCCGCGGCCACGTCGGGTGACCCGGGAATGACCAGCGGATCCCCGGGGTAGATCCAGTGGGCATCGGTGATATAGCGGTTGGCGTCCCAGATCTGCGGCCAGAGCAGGGGGTCGCCGTAGAACCTGGCCGCCAGGTTCCAGAGGTTGTCACCGCGTACGATGATATGCACCTGCTGCTCGGGATCGAACGCAGTCGGAGCGGTGTACGGTGAATAGTGGGCTTCCGCGCCCTCATCCTGGGCTGCCGAGGGCACTGCTGCCACGAACAGGGCGGCGAAAACGATCAGCACCGCACGGAAACAGGGAAAGAGAAAGCCTCGTACACGAATACACGTGTCCATGAGATCCGCCTCCAATCTGGTTGTCACCGGAATCATCTTTTCTGAGAGCAAACTAGCAAATCCGCAGTGACAGTGTCAACTCTCCTGTTCTGCGGCCATATCAGGCATATCGGTCAAATTTTTCTCGGCTTTACCGGTGAAACGGCTCTCCGGATATTTCTCCAGCAGCTGCTGAAAGTAGATCCGCGCCTCCTCCTGCTTGCCGCCGCGCAGCAGCGACTGGGCCAGGTAGTAGTAAACGGCGGGCATGTCTTCGAAATCCTCGTACTGCCGTTCGCGCAGAATTCGCTTGAAACGCTGGGCCGCGGCGTTGTACCCGCGGCTGCGGTAGTAGTAGCGCCCCACGGCGTATTCGTGGCCGGCCAGGTTGGCGTTGCAGACCCTGATCTGCTCTTCGGCCCGGGCGGCGTAATCGGTGTCCGGGCAGAGGTTGATCACCCGCATGAACTCGGCCAGGGCCTTGCGGGTCGGTTTCTGGTCCCGGTCCGGTTTGTCCATCAACTCGAAATAGCTGTTGGCGATCTGGTAGCGCGCATAGCAGACCAGCTCGTGCTGCGGGTAGTAGCTGACAAAGGATTCGTAGAGGGCGATGGCCTCGTAGTATTCCGAACGGCGGTTGACCAGAAAGTAGGTGTCGGCAATCTTCAGCTTCGCCCGGTAGTAGTACTCGCTTTCGGGGTAGATGGCGGTGAGTTCGGTGAAGTAGTCCCGCGCCTTGAAATATCGCTTCTTCTCCATCGACTGCTCGCCGAGGTCCCACAGTTGCTGGTCGGTGAGAATACGGCCCTGGGCTTTCTTCCCCCCGCAGGAGAGGCCGCTGAACGCCGCCACCAGGATCAGCGCCACCGCCGCGGCGCGAAGGGCGAGGACCACGTGGCGGCCATCCCGGCCGCCGCCCTGCTGCTCGTATCGCTGCATCATTCGCTCCATTGCCGTCACTCGTTCGTTGCGCCGCTTGCGGCGGCATCACGGGCCAGGGTCAGCAGTTCTTTCACGTTCGCCGCCGGATCGGGACCGCCGTACACCGCGCTGCCGGCCACCAGCCAGTTCGCGCCGGCCCGCACCACCTCGGCGATGTTCTCGCGGCACACGCCGCCGTCCACCTCGATGGCCACGCGGTCCAGTGCGCCGCGGGCGGCCAGCAGGGCGCGCAGCCGGCTGATCTTGTCCAGGGCGGCGGGGATGAAGGACTGGCCGCCGAACCCGGGGTTGACACTCATCAGCACCACGAAGTCGAGATCGTCCAGCACCTCTTCCACCACCGAGAGCGGCGTGGCCGGGTTCAGCGCCACACCGGCGCCGGCACCCAGCGAGCGGATCAGGGCCAGGGTGCGCTGGAGATGCGGCAACGTCTCGGCATGGACCGCCACGAAGTCGGCCCCGGCCTTGATGAAGTCGGGAATGTAGCGGTCGGGGTCCGAGATCATCAGGTGGACATCGAAGGGTTTCTCGGTCCAGCTCTTGATCCACTTGACGATCACCGGCCCCAGGGTGAGATTGGGGACGAAGTGGCCGTCCATCACGTCCACGTGGATCAACTGGGCCCCGGCTTCGTCCACCAGGCGCACCTGCTCACCGAGCCGCGAGAAATCAGCGGATAGAATTGATGGTGCCAGTTTAATCATGCGCTCTCATCTCTGCATGACGGCGCGGGCCGCGGGCGACGCGCCGGTGGCCGGTCCCCCGGCCTGTTGAAAGTCCCGGTCAGCGACTGACCGTCAGTTCGATAATCCGTTTCCGGGTCACCGGGTGTCCCGCCGGTGGAGACTGGTCCACGATCACACCCCGTTCGAGCCCCTCGTGGCCCGTATATTTCACGTGTCCCAGGCGAAACCCCCCGTCCTCCAGGTGCCGCCGTACCCGCTCGATATCGTAACCGATGAGGTCCGGCATGACCCAGGTCGCTTCCCGGCCCCCCCGGCTGACCAGCAGGTTGACCCGCCGGCCGCGGTATTCCTCCTGCCCGGCTCCAGGTTCCTGGGCCACGATGCGGTTCTCCGGCACGCCCTCCCACCAGGCATAGGCCACGTCACCCATCTTGAACCCGCTCTGATTGATCATGATCCGCGTATGCTGGACCGAATTTTCCCGCAGGTCCGGTGTGTCCAGCCGTTGCGGCCCGAGGCTGAGAATCACCTTGACCTTGCGGGTCTTTTTCAATCGACGGCCCGCCTCGGGGATCTGCCGCAGCACACGACCGGCGGGGATCCGCTCGTTGTACTGGGCCTTGGTCTCCAGGACCTGCAGGTTGAGTTCAACCGACTGGACCGCGGACAGCGCTTCCCGCGTCTCCAGCCCCACCAGGTCCGGGGCGACCACTTCACGGCCGCGGATGACGAGGATCACGGTGAGCCAGGCGCTGAGCATGGCGATCACCACCAGCCCCCCGGCCACGATCAGGGCACGGAAAAGCCGGGCGAGACCGTTCCACCACTTGCCGAGAGACCTGGAGGCCATGTACGCAGGCTCCTTCCCCATGCGAACCACTACCGCGGGATGAGAAGATCATCGTCTGAATGATAACACTTTTGGCAACTGAATACCTGCTCCCGGCACCCTGTCATCAGGTGCGAACCAGGCGGGCGGCATAGAACCCGTCGCAGCCGTCACGATGGGGCAGGCTGCGCACCGCGCCGTCGGGAAGAACCAGCGACCCGAGCCCCCCGGGAAGCAGCGAGGCGGCACATTCCTGGCGAAATCCCGAACCTTCGAGGAAGCGCCGGACCACTCCCGGTCCCTCCTCGGGCTCCAGGGAACAGACCGAGTAGACCAGGCTTCCCCCATCGGCCACCAGGCCGGCACAGCCCCGCAGAATGGCCAGCTGGGTGGCCGCCATCGCCTGCGGTGCACCGGGGTCGAGCCGCCAGCGAATATCAGGATGGCGGCGAAGCGTGCCGGTTCCGGTGCAGGGGGCGTCCACCAGCACCGTATCGAAGGACCGTGCCCGGAGCGGGGGCGCAGCCATGTTCCCGGCGAGCGGCAGGACCTGGCGAAGGCCGAATCGGCTGACGTTTTCACCCACCAGGCCCAGGCGGCCCGGGTGGAGATCGGCGGCGACCACCGCTCCCCCGCTGCCGGCCAGCTCGGCCAGCAGAACCGTTTTGGCCCCCGGCGCGGCACAGGCATCCAGGGCCCGGCCTCCGGGGGCCAGTCCGGTGAGCCGGGGCACCAGTTGCGACGCCGGGTCCTGGACCAGCACCTGGCCCCGGGCAAACGCCTTCGACGCCACCAGCAGGCCACCGGTCACCAGCCAGGCGCCCGGGACCAGCGGATGGGGTTCCGCGGTCACGCCCTCGGCATCGAGCGAACCGAGAACCTCCCTCTCGTCGGGCACCGTGCGGCCCGGCGGCCGGGGCATGCGAAAGGCGACCCTCGGCCTGGCTGCCGATGCCGCGGCCAGCAGTTCGGCCTCCTTCGCTCCGTAGCAATCCGCCCAGCGACGGGCCAGCCACGGGGGCAGGGAGAACTGGTCGGCGATGAAACGGGCCGGGTCGGCGGGGTCACGGCATGGTTCGGGCCAGGCCCCGCGCTGACGGGCCGCGGCGCGCAGCACCCCGTTGGCAAAGCCTGCCGCCGACCGGCCGCAGGCCTGCCGTGCGGCATCCACCGTTTCGTTGACCGCGGCCCAGTCGGGGACCCGCTCGAGAAAGGCGATCTGGTAGAGGCCCAGCCGCAGGAAGTGGAGCAGGTCCGGGCTGATCTTCGAAAGGGGCCGGCGGCTGTAGCGGTCGAGCAGAAAGTCGAGGCGCCCGCGCCAGCGCAGGACACCGCCCACCAGTTCCCGCAGCAGCGCACGGTCGGCCGCATCCCGGTATCGTTCGCCGGCGCTGCGCAGCAGCAGGTGGGAAAAACCGCCCTCCTCCACCCGGCGGAGGATCTCCGCGGCATCGGCCCTCACACCACCCGGCTTGCGGTTCACGCGCCGCGCCCCCCCGGCGCTCACGTCGCGCCCGCGCCGGGATCGGTGGAGAATCGCTGCCCCTCGATCACGAAACGGCCATTGAGGCAGCTGGCCCCGTCCATCGCCGACCGATTGGCCGGCTGGGCCCGCAGCACCTCCAGCCGGGTGCCGTCCCCGCAGGCCACCAGAAACCCCTGGCCGTGCCGGCCCAGCACCGTGCCGGGAGCCGCTTCGGCAGCCTGGTCAGCCTCAGCGTCCCGGGGCCGGGTATCGAGCACGCGCATCCGCCCGCCACCGGCGAACGTGTAGGTGCCGGGCCAGGGATTGAGCGCCCGCACCTGGCGATCCACCTCGACGGCGGTGGTTTCCCAGCGGATCAGACCGTCCTCTTTGCTCAGCAACGGGGCCAGTGTGGCCAGGGCGTCGTCCTGGGGCCGCGGTTCCACGGTCCCGCTCTCCATCCCGGAAAGGGTCTCCAGCAACAGGTCCGCCCCCAGGTCGGCCAGGGTCTCGGACAACGCCGGGGCCGTGGTTCGCGGGCCCAGGGGCAACGCTCGCTGCCGCAGGATGGCCCCGGTGTCCAGTCCCTCGTCGATGAGCATGGTGGTCACGCCGCTCTCCGCCTCGCCCCGCCAGAGTGCATGCTGGATCGGGGCGGCGCCGCGGTAGCGCGGCAGCAGCGAGGCATGGACATTGATGCAGCCCAACCGGGGAATGGAGATGACCTTCGCGGGAAGGATCAGGCCATAGGCCACCACCACCGCGGCATCCGGCGACAGGCCGGCCAGCAGTTCGCGCGCGTCGCGGTTCCGGCGCAGCCGCAGGGGCTGGTGCACCGGCAGCCCCGCCTCCAGGGCCAGTTGCTTCACCGGGCCGAGGGCCATTTTCCGGCGGCGCCCCGAGGGGCGGTCGGGCTGGCAGAAAACGGCCAGGACCCGGTGCTCTGATTCGAGCAGTGCCCGCAGCGTGGGCACTGCGAAATCGGGGGTTCCCATGAAAACGAGGTTCAACGGGGGCCTTCCTTTCTGCCGGCCGGGCCCTGCCGGGGTATCGGCCAGTGGGGTGCAAACTGCCACAGGGCTGAAAACGTATCAAGAAAAGCGCCGATCTGTCCACCAAAGTGAACAAATCCCGCGGTATACTGTGCGCAGGGGGAACGGTTTTATCGGGCTGCCGGTGAATACCGTCATCAAATCCTGATTTTTCAGCGATTTCCAATTCCCGCCACCTGGCATCGGAATTGCAAAAAGCATATAATCGAGTGAGATATCATCAATAACAGCGCCCCGATGCAGGGCACTGATCAGAACGAGCAAGGAGGCCGCCATGAAACGCCGCGATGCACGAGGCACTCCGGGGACGAAAAACACCGGTGGACAGTTGCTGGTGACTGTCGCCATCACCGCAGCAGCACTGCTGTTCTGCATGCCGGCCGCGGCCCAGGGCCAGAATGAATGGGGGGCGCACTTTGTCCGCACCGCCCATGTGGAAGGCCAGGTGACGATCCAGCGGGCCAGCGAGATCCGCAGCGAGGATGCGCTGCTCAACATGCCGGTGATCCCCGGCGACCGCATCTGGACCGGAACCGACGGCCGGACCGAACTGCAGCTGGCCGACGGGATGCTCCTGCGCCTGGACTATTCCACCAAACTGGACACCGAGGCCCTGGGGGTTCCCGGCGACCAGGAAAACGACATCACCGTGCTGCGCCTCTGGTCCGGCTCGGCGATCCTCAACGGCGGCCTCTTCGACTCCACGGCCAAGACCCTGCAGGTGGACACCCCGGCCGCCTCGGCCTTCATCCTCGAGGAGGGCCTGACCCGCATCGATATCGACGCCGACGGCGCCACCGTGGTCTCGGTCTATCGCGGCCTGACCGAAGTGGTGGCGCTGAACAGCTCGGTGCTCGTCCGCGCCGGACAGCGCACGGTGGTGGGGGCCGGCTACCCCCCCGAGGAAGCATTCAACTTCAACACCACCGAACTCGACGATTTCGGCTACTGGAGCGACGAACGGGACCAGCGGCACAGCGCCAACTACAGCGAGAGCTACGTTGACGGGGCCATCTCCTCCTACACCTACGACTTCACCGATTACGGAAACTGGTTCTACGTCTCCTATTACGACACCTACTGCTGGCGGCCCTACGTGGGCTACGGCTGGCGGCCCTACTCCTACGGCTACTGGCACTGGTATCCCTGGGGCTATTACTGGTACTCCTGGGAGCCCTGGGGCTGGGCCTGCTATCACTACGGCCGCTGGGACTGGATTCCCGGTTACGGCTGGTCCTGGATTCCCGGCAACCGCTGGTCCGGCGGCTGGGTCCGCTGGGGGATCGGCGCCGACTACGTGGGGTGGGCCCCGCTCGATTATCACGACCGTGCGGCCACGGTGACCTACGACCAGCGCGGCAGCCGGCAGGGGCTCGCCGTGCGCGAGGGGCGACCGCTCACCGTGAACGACTCCGACGGCAGCATACGCCACCTGGACGCCAATTCCTGGACCTTTGCCAAACCGGATGCCCTCTCCGCGGCCGGCCGCTCGGACGGCCTCCTGGCCTACGAGGAGGTGGCGGGACGTGAGCCGATGAAACTGCTCACCACGCCGCTGGCCGTCTCCCGCAAGGACGCCGCCAACCCGGTCCCGGCCCTGGAACAGATCTTCCGCAAGGAAGGGTACAGCGGCGGCGCCCCGGAAAAGGCCGCCGGGCCCAGCGGGTTCACGGCCACCGGACGGCGCTACACCGCCACCGGGGGAAAATCCACCTTCACCAACTCCGACCTCGGGGCCTACCGCTCACGAACCGGCGGTTCCGCCGGCGTGGTGACGAGGCGCTCGACCCCGACATCCACCTATTCGGGCAGCGGGACGACCCCGCGGTCCGGCAACGGCAGCACCACCGTGCCGCCTCGCACGCGCCAGAAATCCTATTCCAAGCAGATCTACGACAACGTGCAGCGGCCATCAACGCGAACCTACGTCCCGGGGTCCAGCAGCCGGTCGTCCATTCCGCCGCGCACCGGCACCGGGTCCACCACCAGGCCTGCGACGCCGCCGTCCAGCCGGCCGCCGACAACCCGCAGCGTCAGCCCGCCGTCGCGGTCCACGGCCCGGCCGCCCCAGCGCAGCACCAGCCGGCCGTCTGCCCCCAGCAAACCTTCGGGCCGCTCGATGAGCCGGCCTTCCAGGCCCAGCCGCCCCAGCGGCAGCGGCCGCAGCGCCCCGTCCCGACCGTCCGGCTCTTCCGGCCGTTCGTCAAAGAGCGGCAAGAAGGGCTAGGCCGGCGTCGTTCCATCCGAAACGAACATTCCACCCCGGTGCCGTCGAGGCACCGGGGTTTTTCATGCCCCACCCCATCGACGCCACCCTCAATGAACGTCCCCCCTCCTTCACCGCCCCCCGTCATCGCGAGGAGCGGTTGAGGCCCTGCCTCCCGTCATCGCGGCCCCCGCGGTCTGGGGCTCTCGATGACGGAAGGAGGAAGGCACTTTTCGGCTGTCGTTCCTTAAAAGCCGCCGGCCAGCGGGGTCCACGGGGAGTGAGCGAAAGGAACGACCATCGTCGAACTCGCTCATGGGGCGGACCGGGATGCCCTTCTTCGCTCACGGATCTCGAGTTCACGCGAGGAGTAGGTGAAGCCCTGGATCACGTAAGAAATGCGGGAGGCCTCTCGACATTTCGCTCGGACAGGGGATCCCGGCCCCCCCCAAGCTCCTTCAAACGAATGGAGCGACCCTCGGCCCCCGCCGCAGCGCCACCGCACGACAGCCGTATCAGCTGTGCTTCTCCGGAGATGGATTCCCCCGCGCGAGCGCGGGGGCCTTACCGCAACAGACCTGCGGCCTGACCTGTCATCCGCTACACCGCGAAGCTCGCGGCGAATGACGGGAGTGGCTCATTCATCCACGGGCAGTCCCGGGGTATTCTGCCTACGGCCGCATAAAAAATGCCTCACGAGCAGGACGCCCGTGAGGCATTTTCATTCAAGGCGCCGTGGGCGGCTGGCGCCGCCCACGGGTAAAGGGTCAGGTTATTCCGGGCAGACCGTGGTGATGCCGCAGGAAGCGGTCTCGGTCCAGCCGGCCACGACGCCGCCGGTGAGCTCGCACGGGGTGCAGTCGGTGGCGGTGGTCTCGAAGACCAGGGTGCAGTCGCAGGTGGCGGGGTAAGCGGGGATGTTCTGGCCCCAGCCGAGGAACTTGGTCTCACCGCTGGCCAGCACCATGCTGCCCGCGCGGACGTTGTTGATGAAGGTGCCGTTGCACAGCGTCACACCGACGCCGCCGCAGATCTGGCGCATCATGTCGCTGGTGTTGGTCACGTAGACGCGGATCTTGGTCTGCGTGGGCAGCGTCAGCGGATCCGGGTCACAGACCATGCTCACGTCGAAGGTGTCGACGGGCACGCCAGGCGTGACGACCACGTCGAGCTGGAAATCGCCTTCCGCGGTGGACCAGCCGTCAGCGATGATGTAGTAGACACCGCCGCACTCGAAGGTGTAGGAGATCATCTCGGGATCGCCGCCCAGGCCGTTGTCAGCACCGACCACGCAGTAGGTCATCGTGTCGCTGCAGTCGCTGACCACGTAGAGGATCGGATCCTGGCCTTCCAGAGGCGTCATCGTGACGTCGAGGGTGTCGCCGTCATTGAGGGTGATCACGTAGGCCGCATCCGGAGCAGCGGCGGCCCAGGAGGTGCCGCAGTAGCCGTCGTAGTCGTTGGCCGCGCAGGTGGTGGTGCCGTAGAAGGTACCGCCGCCGGTCACGTCTTCAGCGTTTTCGCAGGTGTCGTTGGCCACGGGGCCGGTAATGGTCACGTCCAGCTGGTACTCGCCGCCGGAGCCGGTGCCGTAGAAGTCGCAGAAGATGTAGAAGTCACCTTCCTGGCCCTCGGGCACGACGTAGCAGAAGCTCTCGGCGTCGCCGCTGAGGCCGTTGTCGGCGCCGGCAACCGCGGTCACCGAACCGTCGGTGCAGGCCAGAGCCATGGCCACGCCGGGATCCTGGCCTTCCAGCGGGGTCATCGTCACGCAGATCTCGGTGTCGGCGCAAGGCGCGTTGACCACGTAGACGTGGTCGTTGCCGGCGAGGCTCCAGGAGAAGATGTCATAGCTGGTGAAGGCGTCGGTGCAGTTGTTGGTGGTGGCGGTGAAGCTGCCGGAACCGATCATCAGGGCGTCGGCGCAGGTGTCCGGGCCGAGGCAGCCGACCTCGTTGAACACGAAGCAGATGTCGTCCCAGGTGGCGTCGGGCAGATCGTCGCCGCCGTCATCATAGGATTCGTAGAAGTCGAAGGTCCAGGTGCCGGCGGGGTCGCCGAGGCCGGCGAAGACGTCGGTGTCGCCGACGAACTGCGCGCCGCCAACGTAGGTCGTGCCAGCGCCCAGGGTCACCGTGGCGGTGCCCAGCGGGCCGGAGATGTCGCAGGTCAGCTCGGAACCATAGGTGCCGGTGTTGATCGGCACGGCAAAGCCGTCCCAGTCGATGTCGCCCATGGTGAAGCCGCCGTCGATGTCGGCCGTGTAGCTCATGATGCCGGCAGCGCCCTGGCTGTCCACGGCGGTGAAGCAGGCGTCGTTCACCGGCGGGCCGGTGACCTGCAGGTCGTAGGCGCCGCAGCTGGTGCCGTAGCCGGCCACAACGATGTAGTAGGTGTTGCCGCCGGTGATGGCCAGGTCGAAGATGGCCGAGGTGTAGTTGGCGTAGTAGTCATCGTCGCAACCCACCACGGTGGTG
>Ga0180435_10003969_pt1 | contig 14681 bp, 13 predicted proteins | sample SS_ome_3_FD_132467 | JGI IMG/M metagenome (GOLD analysis project Ga0180435, IMG submission 132467) | Hypersaline lake sediment archaeal communities from the Salton Sea, California, USA - SS_3_S_1 metaG | ecosystem: Environmental > Aquatic > Non-marine Saline and Alkaline > Hypersaline >... | reverse complement strand
TCGGGTTATCAGTTTGGGCTTACGGTTGGGAACTATCTATTAATTCAAACCGACACCCAAAACTGTTACTCCTTTTTCTCCAAAAGTTGACTGAGCGAGGGCAACAGTTTATCGCTTAATTGCGAGGCCATTGCTGCCGCCCGTAAATTTTCTTCTTTGACAGAATCGTACAATTCCTGCCGCAAAATTCGAACCTCAGCGGGAGCGTCAATCCCCACCTTGACCCGGTCTCCGTCAACCGCCAGAATAGTGACTACAATATCATCACCAATAATTACGCTTTCGTTCGTTTTTCGGCCTAAAATCAGCATTACGCCCCCTCCTTGTCCGGTGACACTGCCTCAACAGACGGGGCAGAATTGCTATCGGCGATGATGTAACGGGGGCTATAATTTGAATCAGATTGAATGACCTGCCGGCCCAGGCCGCTTTGCCAGTTGATAACCAAAGGGCCAAGCAAGTTGACTGAAGCCAGAAACGGCTCCTCTTGCACCGACACGATGCAAACGGCCGTAATATCGAGATTATCTTCCGGGACCTCTCCGGCGCCGCCGGCGTATTGCAGAGCGGCCGCGTCAGCTTTGGTTAATTTGAGACGGTAGTCGGTTTCGACCCGATACGGGTCTGTCACAATAAATGAAACCCGTGCATCTTCCAATGATTGCAGCAATTGGAGCGGACCGCCTGCCGGATGGGAAACTATTGCAAATTGATGCCACTCATCCAGCCCAATCAAACCGTCCGGAAAGTTTATGGCCTGACTTTGGTCGCCCAGTAACTCCGACAAATCAGGCTGTGTCACTTGTTCTTCTGTCATGCCGTTCCTCCATAACCAGTAATGTCAGAAAGGCACGCCGCCCATCTGATTTCCGGTTTCTAGATTTTATTTATACAAGCCCCTTAGGATATACTGTATCACACCCTGATTTGTTTTTGCATAAAGTTAGAGTGAAGGCCGGGTAAACTATGCGTAAATATTTTTCAAAATAAAAGAGATTGGAAAAAACAGGAATTTAGAGATTCTCTAATCCCCAAGCCCCTGTCTCCCAATCTCCCTAATTGTGCTTTGCTACAGACCAACTACCCCAGAAAATCCAGCAGCGAGCGACGCAGTACCTGTCCATTGACGGATAACGCGGTTTGATAAATAAATTGCTGCTGATTTAGCTCGCTGACAACTTCGGCCATATCTGCATCTTCGGCCTGAGACAGCAACTCCTGAATCCCCACCCCGGCTGAGTTAAGCCGCGCTTCGGTGGAATCCAGACGACGCACTTTGGTACCGATGACAGCCTGAGTGTTCAGGGTATTATCCAGTTCGGTGATGATCGGGTCCATGGTGGCGCTGACGTTGTTCACATCAAACGGCGAGGCGGCCAGGGCGTCGCGTAAATCTTTCAAGGTAGAAAAGATATTGTTGAACTGCGTATCGCCGTTCACGTTGACGGCCATATCAATGCCCGGTTCCACCTCGCGCACAATCTGGCCATTATCACCCTGGTAGGCCAGCGTATCTATCCAGCCGTTGGCCAGCCGCGAGGTGACGGCAAAGGCTTCGGTATCTACTTTAAAGCCGGAGAACAGGTAATTATCGCCATGGTTGGTGTTGGAGATAGCCAGGGTTTGCTCCAGCAAGCCGTTGACTTCGGCAGCCAGAGCTTGCCGCCCTTCGGTACCCAGGGTTTCATTGGCGCCTTGCAGGGCCAATGATTTGGCTCTGTTCAGCACGGTATGCAAGTCACTCAAGGCGACGTCGGTGGCGTTGAGCCAGTCGTGGCTCAAACTCATGTTTCTGAGAGAAGTTTCGTTGGATTTGAGTCGGGTCCGGAACCCCAGTGATTGCTCCACAGCAAAGGGATCATCCTCCGGTTTGCTGACACGTTTGGTGGTGACGGCCTTTTTTTGCAGGTTACTCAACCGTTTGAGGTTGTTCTGCATGCCATCCAGCGCCGATTGATTTAGCATGTTTTGAGTAATACGCATAATTCATTTTCCTTTTTCTAATCGGCTAGTGTTGATTACCGGCCTACCAGGCCCATCCCGTTGATAACCTTATCCAGCATTTCATCAACCGTGGTCATCACCCGGGCCGCGGCCTGGTAGGTGCGTTGATATTGCAACAGGTGAACGGTTTCTTCATCCAGAGACACACCGGAAATCTCTTCTTGCCGGGTAGAGAGGTGGTCTACCAATAATTCCTGATTGGTCATCATCACATCAGCCTGTTGTGCTTCTTGCCCCAGACTGGTAATAGCGGCCCGATAATAATCATTAATGGTGGTGGTGCCGCCGTTTAACACCGTGGCCGATTGCAGCCGGGCAATTTCCAGGGCTACAGAACCGTCGCCCAGACTATCGGTGGCGGCCGCCGTACCGACCAGGGTGTGGTCATTTTTGATGGTGCTGTTGACATCAATATTATGGGCGCCGCTGGTGGCAGCATCAAAAAAGTTACGGCCATTGGCCCCATCCAGGCCAAAGGCGGTGAGATGCAAGGCGTTCACCTCTGATACCAGCGCATTGGCGATGTCATCCAATTCAGATATTTTGTCGGGCAAAATAATGTCGCGAGCCAACATGGCGCCGCCCAGCGTACCGCCCAACCGATCTGCCGCCACCGCAGATAATCCCCCTTCCAGCGAAACACCCCGTACCTGCACCACGGCCCCGGTGTCTTCCCACACCACCCGGTTCATCATATTATTAGCGGGGTCCTGGTCCACGGCCATTTGATGCACCATGTGGTCCATCACCAGCAGTTTGCCGCCCACGCTAATCATGGTGGTGCCGGTTTCGGTTTCGGATACATCAATATTAATCATTTCAGCCAGTTGGGTAATCAACTGGTCTCGTTCATCCATTAAATCGTTGGGCTGCTGGTCCAGGGCAACCACTTCGCGAATTGTACCGTTCAAGTCGGCAATGCGGCCGGCGATGTGGTTTATTTCATCAACCTGCAGGGCGATCCGGTCATCCAGTTCAGTTTGAAAATCGGTGAGCTGGCGGCGGCTATCGCGCAGAGTGGTACTGAGGTCTACGGCGGTTTCTACCACATTGGAGCGGGCCGATACGCTGTCTGGAGTGGCGGCCAGATTGGACCACGACGCCCAGAAGTCGTTGAGCATACTGTTGAGGCCGGTTCCCGACGGTTCGTTCAGGGAAACCTGAATCTGCTGGTAGGCGTCGTAGCGGGTTTCCCAGCCTTTGAAGTTGGTGGTTTCGTTGCGAACCTGGCTATCCAGAAAACTGGAGCGGAAGCGCTGGATACCTTCGGCCACCACGCCGGTGCCCACCTGGCCAAATGAAACATGGCGGTTGGAGTTGGGAGCCGAGTAGGGATCGCCGGTGGTCAGGATACTTTTTTGCCGGGAGTATCCGGGGGTGGAGGCATTGGCAACGTTGTGGCTGGTAATCTGAATGGAACGCTGCATGGTATTCAGGGTGGTTAAGGCGGTGTTTAAAGTTCCAAATGTCGAGAGCATAACTTTACCCTATCGTGGTTGTAATGTGCTTTACGCCTGCCAATTTAACATATTGCCCCCGCCCTGTGAGGCGGTTGCGGAACTGCCGGTGGCCGTATAACTATTATTATGGGGGGCAGTCAATACAGATAAATAATCAAAGGTGGATTCAACCCGAACCAGGCCGGTCTGTAACATGAGTTGATTACCGTGGTTGAGCGTTAATAATTGCTCAACCAGTTGAATGAATTCGGCTCGTATGACGGACAATTTTTGCGCCATCGCATCATCAAGGTGGGTAATTAAATCCAGCAAAGAAATATCAGGTGCAAGATCAAATTCTTGCGCCAAATGAGACACAACTTTGGTTCGAACCTGCTCCCATGCCGAAACCTGCTCCAACAGTTTCTGTTTTTCCTCAGTTACTACGGTCAGGCTGTCCAGATTTTCTGTTTGCAGAGCTATCCGTTCTGTTTCGGTTAAGGTTATCAGTTGGCGGTAGGCGTCGGCTTCGGCAACCAGAATGTTTTGTAGTTCTTCTATTTGCTCTTTCGGTTTGCTCATTAGCCTTTCTCTTTCCCGGTTTCTTCCCCGCAATCTCCCCAGAATGCTACCTCAGAAAAGGAAGAAGTCTATCAGCCAGGCTTTCGGTATCAACATTGTAGGTTCCGGCTTCAATTTGTTCTTGAATAGCCTGAACCACATCAGTCCGCACCTCTGGTGCATCCTGCACGGCTTTCATCACGCGCTGCAAAGATTTGGCATCCTCCGATAAACTAACTTCGGCCGATGATTCATCAATATTTGGTGTGGCTCCGGCTGGTATCGCTGCTTTATCTTCAGCAGGATTGACACTGTTGGTATAGCCGGCCGGTACACCTGGTTGAATTTTATCAATCATGGACTAACCCCTTTTGTTTGGTCACTTTTTTTGGTGCGGTGCGGAACAAGCCCGCATCCGACTTCAGTATAATTATCGGCATTCGGTAAAAAATCTTTAGGGCTTTGGACAAAATATTTTTGTCCAAAATAAAAACGGCTGCCTGATAAGCCAGGCAACCGCTTTTTTTGAACAGGTTGAATGGTTAGCGCAGTTGGGTAGCCATGCTTAACATTTCGCTGGAGGTTTCCATGGCCCGCAACATCAGGGTGTAGGCCCGTTGAGCGCTGATCATATCAACAATTTCGTTGCTGAGGTCCACGTTGGACGATTCCAGGGCGTAGCTGAACAGTTGCCCAAAGCCGTTTTCGCCGGGGATGCCCTGTTCGGCATCGCCGGAGGCTGCGGTGATTTTGAACAGATTTTCCCCAATTTTGTCCAGGCCGGCGTTGTTTTCAAAGCGAGCCAAATTTATGGTGGCAATGGCCTGGGGTTCAGTTTCACCCCGACGTTGCACCAGAATTTCGCCGTCGGCATTAATCACGGTCTGCTCGGCATCGGGCGGCATGGTGATATTGGGCGACAGGTAGTAGCCGTTTGGAGTGACCACCCGGCCTTCGGCATCAAGCTGAAAACGGCCGTCGCGAGTATAGGCCAGGGAGCCATCGGGCATTTGAACCTGAAAAAAACCGTCCCCTTCGATAGCCAGATCCCACAATTTTTCACTGGGTTCAATCATACCCTGGGCAAAGATACGCTGGTTATCGGCCAGTTGTACACCGGCGGCCTGCCCCATATTGCGGGCATCACCTTCTGGGGGGGCCTCCAGTTGCTCGCTCAGCAGCTCAGAAAATTCGGCCCGAGTTTTTTTGTAGCCAATGGTGTTAAGGTTGGCAATGTTGTTGGCTAAAATATCAATGCCTGTTTGCTGGGTTAATACACCAGACCGGGCAACATGGAGCAAGGCGTTGAGTGAAATTGTCGGCATTATACCCTCCCAATTTCTGAGACTGATTTACTGTTGATTTGATCTTGATATTGAACCATTTTCTGGCTAATCTGGTAGGCGCGCAGGGCGCTGGTCATTTCGGTGACTACCTGGGCCACATCTACGTTGCTGTCTTCGATATAACCCTGGTACACCTGCACCTCTTCCGGAGCCATAATCTGCGCTTCCTGACCGGCGCGGGTGTTGAACATGGTATCGCCATCCTTGAGCAGGGTGGTTACATCATCTACCGTAGCCATGCTGAGTTGGTCTACATATTCATCATCCACGTACAGCGCGCCCTGCCCGGAGACGGCCAGTTGCCCATGCGGCAGGGTGATGGGACCATCCTGGCCCAAGACCCGATAGCCCTGGGCGTTCACCAGACTGCCATCCACATCACGATGAAACCGACCATCGCGGGTGTAGCGTACTCCGTCGGGGGTTTGCACCCGAAAGAAGCCCTCGCCGGCCACAGCAAAATCAAAGGGATGGTCGGTCAACTTCATTGGCCCTTCGGAAAAATCGGTGGCCAGGCTGCTCAAAGAAACGCCGGTGCCCATATCTCCCACTTCCGGGCCGGCTTCGCCGTTTCTGATACGGGTTAGCAGCATCGAAGGGAAATCAACGGTAGTGGCCCGGTCGGCTTTGTACCCGACGGTACGCACATTGGCAAGATTGTGAACGGTTGTTTCGTGGCGAAACAGGCCGGCTAACATGCCGGCGGCGGCGGTGTACAGTCCACGAATCATAGGCTTTTCTCCTGTTCCAGATACGATTACTTGCTTGGCGGCTTTACTTTTTAGACTTGATTAAAACCAAACTGACCAGCCCGACTGCTACGGTCAGCAGGCCCACGGACAGCGCTACAATGCTGCCGGGCCAAACACCGGTAACCGGCAACGCGCCGGGTGCGCCCGGCGTGGGGGTTATCCCCGGCGGCAACGTAGGGGTTGGCGTTCCCTGAATCACTTCAACGCGGGTATTGGGAAACAGCCCGCCGATAGACCACCGTTCGTCAGCCTGGCCAGGATTCTCGTCCGGGTCCGGCTCAACCGTAATCAAGAAATAGCGGTATTCCACAATAGGTAAATTATCAAATTGCCGGTTATATTGGGCCTGACCATTGTCATCGGTGTTGAATGTGCCCAGACTAATCATTTCTTCGGTTTCGGCGGTAATCAGCCAGGCCTGATACTGTTGCCCTTCTAATTTAGGTAAGCCCTCAACGGCTAACTCCAGCCAGGCTTCGCCGATGCTCACCACAGCTTCGCCGGTGGCCTCGGTGGGGCCAAAATTGGAAAATTCTGGCAAATAATTAAGAAAAATTCTAACCGGCGCACCGTTGGCGGCTGCCGGACCGGCTGTTAACAAAACTATCCCTAAAATTATGGCCGGGACACTCATTATTGATCCAAATTTTTTAAACATATATCTGCCTCGACTGCTTAGATTTTCCGGCTGAAACATCAACCGGCCTGTGATAGCTCTATTATACCTTAATCGGGGTCACTCCCCCAATTATGCCGGATTAGCATCAGTTGCACTAATCTCCAGCCGAGTCAGAGCCACCTCGACCCGTTCATACTCCTGCTCTATCCGGGCCACCAGAGAGGCCTCTGCGGTAATGGTTGTTCCGTTTTCCTGGGCGGCACGAGCCTGGGCTTCTAATATTTTACACAATCCGGAAAATTCGTCAGCGCCAAATAATTTACCGTTTGATTTGAGGCTGTGGGCTGCCCGACGCAAGCTAGCGGCATCATCCTCTTGCAGGGCTTTTTTCATTTCGCCCAAGCGTTTGGGTGTATCAGCCAGGAAAACTTCAACCAATTCTTGTGTCATATCCACCCCAACATCATCAATCATCCCGCGCAATTCGGCCAGCGCCTCCGGGTTTAACTCTGCCGGTGATACAGACGGCTCAGGCGATGCCGGGTCTGAGGCGGTGGATGATGTTTTCGGCGTGTTGAGTGGGGGAGAAACTGTTTCTTCAATCGGGTCGGCCAGCGGTTGACAGGCTTTCAGGGCCAGAGTCAGTTCATTGCCCCGAATGGGCTTGCTGATGTAATTATTCATGCCGATGTTCAGGTATTTTTCCCGGTCGCCAGACAGGGCATTGGCCGTGAGGGCCACAATGCAGGGCTGTCGCTCCGGGGGCAGCGTATCCCGAATACGTCGGGTGGCTTCGGCGCCGTCCATTTCCGGCATCTGAATATCCATCAAAATCACGTCGTAAGGCTGGCGGTTGACAGCTTCGACGGTTTCCACGCCATTGGCGGCCACATCGGCCCGATACCCCAGCTTTTCTAAAATACGCAGGGTGACTTTCTGGTTGACGACGTTGTCTTCGGCCAGCAAAATCCGCAGAGGATGCCGCTCGGCCAGGCCTGCGTCAAACCTGGAATCGGTTGTTTTGGATTCGATGACGGTAGCGTGGCTGGCAAAAATGTTATTGAGAACATTAAAAAGCTGCGAGGCCTTAATTGGTTTGGCCAAAAACGCCGCAAATTCCACTTTGGCCGATTTTCTGACATCGGTTCCCAATGAGGAAAGCATGACCAACGGAAACTCCTGATTCTCTATTTGCCGTATCTCTTCAGCCAGGGAAACGCCGTCCATTTCCGGCATCTGCATATCCAGAATGGCAATATCAAAAGATTGCTCCTGCTGCAGCAGTTGCAGGGCAGCCGCCCCGGAATCAACCGCGACCGATGACATGCCCCACCGTTTAACCTGTTGCACCAGAATACGGCGGTTGGTTTCGTTGTCGTCAACAATCAAAACACGTTTGCCGTCCAGTTGTGGTTGACTGCTCCGCAAAAATACGCGCGGTTTGCCGGGGGCGCTTTGGGCCAGTATTGTAAAACTGAAAGTAGACCCCTGGCCGGGGATGCCGTCACTTTCGGCCCACATATCGCCATCCATCATTTCGCTGAGCCGTTTACTGATGGCCAGGCCCAGACCTGTGCCGCCATATTTGCGGGTGGTTGAGGAGTCAACCTGGCTAAACGAACGGAATAGGCGGTCCATTCGGTCTGCCGGAATACCGATGCCGGTGTCGCGTACAGCAAATTTAACCTGATACTTTTTGTCCGATTGTAATTTGGCCGAAACAGAAACAACCACTTCACCGGTTTCGGTAAACTTCACGGCGTTCCCCAGCAGATTAACCAGGATTTGACGCAGGCGGGTCACATCGCCCACCAGCATATTGGGGGCTGGCTCTTCGATAATGTAGGCCAGTTCCAACCCTTTTTCGGCAGCTTTGGGGGCCAGTAAATCGAGTGCCTCTTCCACACAGGTACGTAAATCAAAGGGTTGATTTTCTAATTCCAGTTTACCGGCCTCTATTTTGGAAAAGTCAAGAATATCGTTGATGAGGGTTAGCAGGGCATCGCCACTGGTGCGGATGGTTTCGACATAATCATTTTGTTCAAATGAGAGGTCTGTATCCAGCAAAAGACCGGTCATGCCAATGACGCCATTGAGCGGGGTTCGGATTTCGTGGCTCATATTGGCCAGAAAGCGGCTCTTGGCCTGGTTGGCTTGTTCGGCGGCCAGGGCCATTTCGTTGGCTTGCAACACGGCCATTTCCAGCTCTTCGTTGGTTTGGGCCAGGGTTAATTCTGTTTCTTTGCGCTCGGTAATATCTTCAAAACTTTCAATGCCGCCGATAATATTGCCGTGGCTGTCTTTGAGCAGTTCGGCATTTTTTATGATGGTGCGGATATTGCCGGCTTTTGTGCGGACGATACATTCGGCGGAGGTAATGGGTTTGTGGACGTCATCAGAAAAGAGACCGCATTTCTGACCACAAGGAGATACAGCAAATTTAGTACATAACTGCCCCACCAATTCATCCGGCTCATAGCCCAAAACCTGGGCTGCCTTGTCATTAATACTGGTCACAATTTGGTTGGTATCCACGGTAAAGATGGCGCTGGGAACTACCCGGTAAAGCTGTTCGGCCCGTTCTTTGGCCTCTTGCAAGGCGGCCTGCGTCTGTTTACGAACGGTAATATCTTTATGCACGCCCCGGTAGCCCACATAATTACCGGCATCATCCACAATCGGCACGCCGTTGGACTGTACACAGACTTCTGAACCGTCTTTGGTAATAATCCAGGTTTCAAGGTCGGTGATGGGCTGTTTTTGCAGGGCCGCTTTTCTCAAGGCGGCTTTGGCCCGCGCCCGTTCATCAAGGCGCATAAATTGGTAGGGCTGTTTACCCACCACCTCGGCGGGCGCGTATCCGGTCACCGTTTCTACTTGTTTTGAACAGTAGGTGTAACAGCCGGTGGCATCAACCTCCCAAACCCAGTCGCCCATGGTCATGACAATATCTCTTAAGCGAGACTGGCTATTGCGTAAAGCGGTCTCTGCCTTGATGCGGTCGGTAATATCGTGCCCGATAGACAGCACCCCGGTTAGTTGCCCGGCTTCATTGGTAAGGGCCTGGTTGGTCCACGACACCCACACCCGGTCGCCATTACGCCGTATGTTTTCATTTTTGTTGTTAATGTATTCGTCCGGCCTTGTTGTTAGGTCAGCCAGCCATGCCTTCAGGTCGCGCCCTCCGGTTTCAACTTCCGGCACAATAGTCCCGACCAGGGAATGCCCCAGTAAATCTACTTCGGTATAGCCAAAAAATTCCTGCCCGAATTTATTAATAAAGGTTATTTGGCCCTTGGCATCCATTTGTAAAATAATGCTGTTGGCCCCCTGTACCAGTTGGCGATACCTGGTTTCGCTCAGGGTCGCCGACTGGGTGGCATACCTGAGGCGGGACATATCCAAAATAAAGCAGATGACAAAAGGAACACCGTCAAAAACAATGCGGCTCAGGCCGACTTCTACCGGGAACTCTTTGCCATCTTTGCGGCAGGCGGTCAAATCTTCTCCGGTGCCCATATCGCGTCTTTCTGGCGCTTTGAAATACGTATCACGAAGGTGAACATGGCTGTGCCGGAAAGCAGTCGGCACTAAAATTTCAATGGGTTTACCGAGCAATTCGGCCCGGTCGTACCCAAACAGGCGCAAAGACATAGCGTTAGCCATCACTATTTTGCCCTGCTGGTTTATCATCAGGATAGCTTGCGGGGCATGCTCCAGAATGTGTCGGAATTCGTCCTTGTTTTTTTGCAGTTGCGTTTTGAGGTCAAAAAAATTATCTGCGTCGTCGCTATTCAGCAAGCCCGGTTTGTATTCCACTGCGACATGATGACCATTACGGCGGTTAGACAACAAGCCGTACACCAGTTGCCGCACGGCCGGACCATCAGACACATCTTTGAGCATAAACACATCGTCAATCTGGTCGAGGCGGGCCAATACATCATCCCAGGGGTAGGCGGCGTTGCCCTCGAAGCCCAGCACAAGTGGCAAGTTAAGTTCAGCAGCATACGGAGCCAGCCGAGCCACAAACTCCAGATTATCCAGCGCGGCCGCGGCTTCGACGGCAACAATAATCAAAGCAAATGACGGATTTTCTCCAGCGGTACGGCGCAGCAAATTCAAACCTGCTTCAGGTTGGAAAACGGAAATTATTTCTGCGGGCGCGTTTTTGGGAGCGGAGTCTGGTGAGACGTCGGTCAGAATGTGATACAGGTTCTGATGGAACGCAGAATCGTGGGCAATCACCAAAACAGGGTTAGCGTTATTTTCTGTCATTCCTGATCGTTATCCTCATGAAGCTGTTCGTTAACCTTTGCCGCTTTTTCCACCTACCGCTATGAAGAGACATTTTCCAAGGCAGTGGTATGCAATATCAACCAACCATTTTTTTGACCCAATTCAAATATTGTGAATCGTGATTCTGGTTTTTGGCGGCCATTTGTTGGGCACTCATTTGGTAGGCCAGGGTGGCCATGGCCATACTGCTTTGAGCCGCAGGCTCGGAAAGCACCGGAGGCCGGCCGCTGTTAATGCCTTTTACAAACGCAGTATGGTCATAGGGTATTTCAGCTTCGATTTTTTGTTTAAGCGCGGCCTCAATATTTTTTCGGGGCAGGCCGTGATTGGGAAATGTCCAGTTCAGAACAGGTAACACACGATTCACATCGAAACCCAATTTTTTAAAGAGAAACAGGGCATCAACCGCGGTCTTCAACGAGGCCAGTTCCGGAGTCAATAGCAATACGATATGATGAGACCGTTCAAGGATGGTCAGGGCCGGTTCGATTAGATTACTGCCGGCATCAACCACAATAAAGGGATAGCTACTGTGTAAATAGGGCCACACTTTATCAATAACAGGAAGGGTAATCAGTTCGGCGTCGGCGGGAGAACGAGGCGCTGGCAGCAATCGGACCCCGGAGTTATGGGCCAATAACAGTTGCTCAACAGTCTCATCCTCAAGTTCTTCATCCTGCCATTGGGCCAGGTGCGACATGGTATATTTGGGCTTTAGGTTGAACATCATGGCGCAATGTCCGTTTTTAAGGGCCAGGTCTACCAGGGCAACCTTACCCCCCCACAAAGCCGTTAGTGCGGCAGACACGTTAACAGATACTGTTGTAGTACCGGCCCCGCCCCGCAAACTGAATACCGAAATAACCGTGGCTTCCGTGGCGCTAGTTGCGGGCCGGGCAATTCGGGTGCGAGCCAATAAAGCCTTGATTCGTAGTTCCAACTCGGTGGGGTTTACCGGCTTCACCAAATAATCATCGGTCCCGGCTTCAAAGCCGGCCACTTTGTCTTCCATCTCCTCGTTGGCTGTCAGCAACATAATGGGCAAATGTTGCAGCACCGCATCGGATCTGACTTTTTTGACAAAATCATAGCCGCTCATCTCCGGCATCATCACATCAGAAATAATCAGGTCTGGTTGATTGCCGGGCAATTTGAGCCATTTAAGCGCCTCGATCGGATTTGTTTTGAGCGTGGACCGGTAATTGAGACGACGCAACATGATCCCCATCATTTGGATAATCATTTCATCGTCATCAACTACCAAAATGTGTGAATCAGGCATAGACATTCACCGTAAGTCTGTGTAAAAAATACGTCATATTCGTCAATGGGGGCAACCACCCCAAACAGAGACCCTACTTATAAATGTAACATATAAGCACCGATTTTTGCATAAATTTTTCGTGAATTTGGGGTAAAAATCAGGTAAAGATTAGCGACAAGACCCAACCCACACAATTTATGTCGAGTTACCGGGCACAATATCCGGTGCAAACCTATCAGATAAAAAAGTTCACCGACCGTTTGATCTGACCAGCAATAACGTCCGCACTGCCTCCTGCTCAAGCCCGGTTCGGGCGGCAATATCAGATTGGTCCAGGCCCTGTTCAGCCAGGGCAAAAACCGTTTTGAAGCGATTGGAGGCCGACAGCGGAGGCGCGGCAGATTCCACCGGCGAATTGGGCTGAGAATCGGGCCGATCTTGGCCGACTTTGGGAGGAGAAGCCTTCAAGCGGGGGGGCAGAGGGTTTTGAGGCCAGGTTTCAACCCACTGGATAAAGATACGCAGGGCGGTCATTTTTCGCTGCACTGTACTATCTTGATAAGATTGCTCGGTCAGATAATCGGCATAATCATTCAACTCAGAAGGGGTGATCTGGCTCAGGGGAATATCTTCAAAATGTTTGCCGTTTCGCCAGTTTAAGAACTGGCGGATATGAGTATTGGCCCGGGCAATGGTATTGTCGGTGCGGTCATTATCGGCCAGATAGGTATTAAATTCAGTTATGGTCTGGCCCCAGGTGATAGTATTGGCGGCAGAAGGGGAAGATGACGACGTTATGGCAACCGGTCTGGGTGTAGAATCCGGCGGGTCAACTGGAAAGGGGGCGTATTTGGCCGGTATGGTATCGGCCTGGGCCACCAGGTTTCTCAACTCGGCGATTGATGTATTGGCCTGGCTGATAACCTGGTCCAGCTCCTCTTTTTGATGCATAAAATCCTGATACGTGGCGTCGGCCAGCGACTGCAATTCTGTGACCAGGGTGGTTACTTCGTGCATCATTCTGGCTGCCTGAGCCTGTTGTTCGGTCGAGTTACGGCCCTTGACCGGGGGAGGCGGATTATCGGCGATTTCGGCCGCGGTGCGGCGGGTTTGCCAGAAAATATAGGCGGTGGCGATGAGTAACGCAGCTTCAAGAAGCAGCAGCATATACTGGAACATTTTTGCCCCTCCGGTTATAAATCTGATTTTGAGCGTCGTTTCCGCCCGACATCAATGATCGAAGCGCGAGCATTGCTTTGGCGTGTATCTGGCTGACGCGAGACTCAGAAACATTCAATACCTGTCCTATTTCCTTCATTGTCAAACCGTCGTTGTAATATAGAGAAATCATCAACTGTTCGCGGCGCGGAAGCGCATTAATGGCCGAGACCAGTTGTTCTTTCTTTTCAGAATCATCAACATGCTGAACGGGATTCGGCATTGTGGTATCCTCCAATGAATCGTGCATCGTAACCTGGGTACCATTATCAAAGGTTATCACCTGATCCATAGAAATAATCGCAAAATTGACATTAACCAGCCATTTATGATACTGCTCCAGGCTGATATCCAGTTGTTCGGCAATTTCTTCATCGGTGGGAGTACGATGCAACGTTTGAGAAAGAACAGCAATCGCCTGTTCAATTTCACGAGCCTGTCTAAAAACAGAGCGCGGCATTAAATCCAGGGTTCGCAAAGAATCGATGATATACCCCCGAATGCGAGAGACGGCAAATGTTTCAAACTTTACGCCATAATCCGGGTCGAAACGGTCTACGGCCTCTATCAACCCCAATGTACCAAACCCGATTAAGTCCTGGTGTTGTAAGCTGGGCGGCAGACCAATAGCCAACCGTCCGACCACGTATTTAACCAGTCTGACATAGTGTAAAATCAATTCTTCGCGGGCAGACCGGTCATTTTCTTTTGAATGTTTCTGCCAAAGTTCAGCTATTTTGTCCATAAAACTTGTGCCTTTATCTACGCATCACACCAGGAAACAGATAACTAAAAGTTTGATCAGGGCATGGCCTCAGCCGGCTCTTTGATAACCCCGGCTGCCACCGGCTCTGATTGAGGGGAACTGTCTGTTGTTGAAATATTTTCAACAGATTCCGAGCCAAGGGGGGTAAATGATGGTTGAGCCGTTCCATTTTGCGATTTATTTGCCCCATTTTTAGGAACATCGGTTTGCTGCTTGGTCTGGGCGGTGGCGTCTGATTCCGTTGAGGATTCTGCTGTTTCTGCTGCTTCTTCCTGAGGTTCTTCTTTTTTTTGGGGCAACTCCCAGGTAACGGCTGCCCCCCAGGCTAACAGGGCAAATACCCCAAACCCGGCGCCACTTCTCATCAGGGCTGTCAGAGGGGCAACACCAACAGCCAACCCCAAAGCCAATGT
>Ga0180435_10003968_pt1 | contig 14686 bp, 13 predicted proteins | sample SS_ome_3_FD_132467 | JGI IMG/M metagenome (GOLD analysis project Ga0180435, IMG submission 132467) | Hypersaline lake sediment archaeal communities from the Salton Sea, California, USA - SS_3_S_1 metaG | ecosystem: Environmental > Aquatic > Non-marine Saline and Alkaline > Hypersaline >... | reverse complement strand
TATCAGGCTGGATGGTGGACATACTGGACTCCTATAAATAAGATATATTTGTGTACTAAATCAAATAACTGTGACCGCTATTTGCATGCCACACAACTAAATACCGAAATTCGAATATCGAAATCCGAAACAATATCAAAATTCAAATCACTAATGTCCTAAACTGCCAATCGGTAAGTTATTGACTTTTATTTAATATCGCACCAAAAATTTTCATCAATTCTACTGATTCATTTGCTAAAAGATTTCGGGTACCTTCTAGTTCTTCCTTTCCCTCAATATCGACCAGATTAAGCCAATAAGTGCTCTCTTTGGCTTCTTTTCGGCACAAACGGATACGGAAAATAAAATCTTTTTTGCTCACAGCTTCGTTTGCTTCAATGTAATTAGCGCCAACTGATCCAGATGACCGAACTAACTGCTTACCATCTTCAAAATTGCATGTATTTTGAGGCAATTCTTTTACTAAGCATCTAACTTTCTTCGCGAAAGCGAGTGTGCGTTCTTCCAGGTCATACTGTTTTGAGATTTGATCATTTGAATTTGTTTCGAGTTTCGATATTCGGATTTCGAAATTTTATCTTGGGTTTCTTTTTATGAAAATCCGTCGCCTGCTCAAAACTGTATCCCACCTTTAAAACACGGCCTTCATCAAAATGTTTGCCTAATATTTGAAGCCCGATTGGCAAACCGTCCGAGGAAAATCCGCAGGGGACCGAGATCCCCGGAATCCCTGCCAGGTTTGCGGAAAGCGTAAATATATCGGATAGATACATTTTAAGCGGGTCATCGACATTTTCGCCTATCTTGAAGGCCGGCGTCGGAGCGACCGGCGTGACGATAACGTCACAGGATTGGAATGCATTTTTAAAATCCTCAACAATCAAGGTTCGAACCTGGGAGGCCTTACCATAATAAGCATCATAATATCCGGCCGAAAGACAATAGGTGCCGATGATGATCCGGCGCTGTACTTCCGGACCGAATCCAGTGGTTCGCGTGGTTCGATACATATCCATCAAGGTGGCCTGGTCGTTGTTGCGGTATCCGTATTTAACCCCATCATATCTGGCCAGATTTGAACTGGCCTCGCAGGGTGCAATCACATAGTAAACCGCCACCACGTGTTTGGTATTGGGAAGAGAAATATCAACACACTGCGCACCCCGGCTTTCGATCACCCGCACCGCTTCATCCACTGCGGCGGACACATCCGGGTCCACACCCTCCAAAGCCGCTACTTCCCTGGGGATACCCACCTTCATACCGTCGAGGTCTTCATCACAATACAAGGTAAAATCAGATAAGTCCTTAGGTACGGAGGTCGAATCCTTAGGATCATAGCCTGCAATGGTATTCATCATCAAGGCGCAGTCTTGAACCCGTTTGCCCAACGGTCCGATCTGGTCAAGCGATGAGGCAAATGCCACCAAGCCAAATCGTGAAACCCGACCATAGGTGGGCTTCAAGCCCACAATGCCGCAATGGGATGCCGGCTGCCTGATGGATCCACCGGTGTCCGATCCCAATGCCCCTAAACACATATCAGCCGCCACGGCGGCAGCAGAACCGCCACTAGAGCCCCCGGGAATACGTGAAGGGTTCCAGGGATTTCGCGTAATTTTTACAGCGGAATGCTCTGTTGACGACCCCATGGCAAATTCGTCCATATTCATTTTACCGATGATGACGGCGCCATCTGAATTGAGCTTATTGATGACGGTCGCATCGTAGGTCGGCACAAAATTTTCTAGTATGCGCGAACCACAGGTGGTTTGAACACCTTGCGTACAAATTAAATCCTTAATCCCGATCGGTATGCCGGTTAATACGGAAATGTCGCCTTGCTTGATCCGCTCATCAGCCGCATCTGCCGCTGCCAAGGCTTTTTCCTCTGTAATGGTTATAAACGCATCCACTTGATTTTCTACCGATTCAATCCGGTCCAACACCGAGCGGGTAAGCTCCCGGGAGGATATCTTTTTGGTTTTCAGCAGCTCATGGGCTTCCTGAATGGTGAGTTCGTATAATGGCATGGTTGAAAAACCTCTTATTGACAACTGGATCCTTTGGGTCCAGGATTGAAGTTACCCTTTGTGGGATTGTGCTTTTCGGATATTAAATCCTAAATTCGAATATCGAAACTCGAAACAAATCTGAAATTCGAATTTTCAAATTTTCCAAACATTTGCCTATAACAAGATGCTCGGTTGTTCGTTTTTTTTCATGTGAGTTTAAACTATTAGATATCGCCCTTCGGCTTCTCTCGGGGCGGTAATTTTGCCAAACCGCTTAGGATTTCGGTATTCGTGCTTCGTGCTTGAATAATATTTTGTGGCGAAGCCACCTGCAATAAAATTTCGAGCCTATAACCAATATTCATGTGGCGTCACAATTACAAATAACTTTATTTTAGGTTATAGTACCGAAAAATTTTATTGCTTAAATTATTTTGGGCACGACAAAGCAGCCATCTTCGGATTCGGGTGCATTGGCCAAAGACACCTCTCGCTTTGCGGGTTCTGCAACATCGTCCTCACGAAAAGCGTTGGTCAGCGAGAGCGCATGTGATGTTCCCATGACGCCTTGCGTATCCACCTTTTTAAGGGAGTCCACATGATCTAGAATATCACCGATTTGATCCACAAAAGTTGTAATATCCGACTCGCTGAGTTCCAGGCGTGCCAGATTGGCGACATGTTCTACGTCTTTTCTATTTATTTTCATAGGATACCTAAAATTACTCGTGTTAGGTGTTAAGTTTTAGGTTTTAGGCTGTTGAACGCTCTCAGCATTTAGCTATCAGCCGTCTTAAAACTTAAAACCTAAAACTTAAAACCGCTAGTAAACTTAAAACCGCTTATTTTTTTACCACAATACCCTTAAATCCATCCTTTAATAATTCATTGCGCATCTGCTCAGCTTCAGACTTGGTGCGATAGGGACCCACTCTAACGCGATACCATGTGCCTTTGTCAGGAATTACAGCCCGCACACTAAACCCCGCATAGCCCAAGCGCTTTAACTTTTTAACCAGTTCCGCGGCGGAAGCTTCGTCCTTGGTCGATGCGACCTGAACCGCAGTGGCTCCGGCAGCTTGCGGTTTTATTTTTAATGTATCACGCTTCGCTTTATCGTTGTCATTGGATTTGGATATCCGCTTTTGGGATACCAGCGTTGGGGAACGCGGAGACTGGGACGCTTCCTTTTTTTCTGGGACATTGAACGCTTCGGTTTGTTCCTTTTTTTTCAGAGCTTCATAAAACTCAAAGGCGGCCTTGGCCCCTGCTTTTGCAGAATCCGATTCCATGGCACGCCTTTCCTGGTTCATCATGGATGTCTTTAATTGTTTTAATTCATTTTGAAGCGCCTGAATATCAAAATTGACGGGTGCGGTTCCACGGCCTACCAATACACCCAATACAAACATCCAGCCGGAAAGTAGAAACAGCAGACAAAGTCCTAATAAAAAGCCTCTGCTGGTCAGCTGGAGCAAATATTTTTTCTTGGTTTTTGCAGTTGTTTTTTTAGGAGCTGCTTTTTTCATCTACATCTTTTCAGGTGCCGAGACACCCAGAAGTGTCAATCCAATGCGAATGATTCTTCGAACGGCCACTACCAACGAGAGCCTGGCTTGTACTAGAGCGGGATCATCAGCCAACACCCGATGTTTATTGTAATAAGAATGAAATGCAGATGCAAGGCTCATCAGGAAATAGGTAATCCGATGGGGCTCGCGAAAGTTCGCACTTTTCCGCACCACTTCAGGAAATTGATCCAATACTTTTATCAGGTGGATTTCTTCAGGTTCTACCAGAGTCGTTAGGGCTAGATGGTGATCTCCATTTTGATTAATAACACCGCGTTCTTTACCTTTTCTTATGATGCTGGATATACGGGCATGCACATATTGAACATAATAAACCGGATTTTCATTGGTTTTTTTCTTGGCCAATTCCAGGTCAAAGTCCAGAGGGCTCTCATAATGCCGGGTTAGAAAAAGAAAGCGGGCAGCATCTGTTCCGACTTCATTAACGACATTCTTCAAAGTAATAAATTCACCGGCCCGCGTGGACATGGCCACGGGTTCACCGCCGCGCAAGAGGTTGACCAGTTGAACCAATATCACTTCGAACTGATCGCGCCGGTAGCCCAGGGCTTCGATCGAGGCCGTCATTCTGGGTATATAGCCGTGGTGATCGGCACCCCATACATCGATAACCTTATCAAAGCCGCGCCGGTACTTATCCAGATGATAAGCTACATCCGATGCAAAATAGGTCTTCTGTCCGTTATTGCGAACGATGACACGATCCTTCTCGTCCTGGTACTCAGAGGTCCTGAACCAAGTGGCTCCATCCTTTTCATAGGCAATATTGCCTTCTTGCAGCTCTGCTATAATTTTATCGACACTGCCGGAGTCATACAGGCTTTGTTCGCTGAACCAGCGATCAAAACTGACCCCAAACGCCTCCAGATCCTGGCGGATTCCTTTGATGATCAAGCCTGCGGCCGCGCGCGCACAATACGCAATGGCCGTATCCTCTGGCATGTTGTCCAGGTCTTGCGCATGTTTCTCCCGAATGATCGTGGCAATTTCCGTGATGTAGGCCCCCTGATAACAATCCTCGGGGAAGTCAATTGGTTTTCCCAGGAGCTCCTGGTAGCGTAAAAACACAGAGCGACCCAATGTTTCGATCTGTCTGCCGGCATCATTGATATAATATTCCTTCTGAACGGCGTAACCACAAAATCGCAGAATGTTGCCCACACTATCGCCCACAGCAGCGCCACGACCGTGTCCCACATGTAATGGGCCGGTGGGGTTTGAGCTAACAAATTCGATTTGAAATTTCTCCCCCCGGCCCATGTCATTGCGGCCATAATCGTCGCCGGCCGCATGAATGTCACACAGCACGTTCTGCCAGGACGCGATATTGATGAAAAAATTGATAAAACCCGGTCCGGCGATCTCAGTCTTTGTAATGAGGTTGTCGTGATCCTCGAGGGTGTCAATAATCTGCTCGGCAATCTTCCGGGGTGCTTTTTTTTGGGTCGAGGCCATGATCATGGCAATATTGGTAGAAAAATCTCCATGAATCTCGTTCTTGGGCACTTCGATTTCAATTTCTGGTAAGCGCTGTTTTGCCAGGATCTCAGCTTGTATGGCACGCTGCACAGAGTCTGTCACCAGTCGTCTGATTTGTTGCTTCATATGGATTAATTCGCCTAATTTTAATTTGAGTTCTATAGTGCGGCTCTAACTTGGACCGCAATTCAGCACGCTATCGAAGGCCTTGCCCACGACGTTCAACACGGCATGAATTCAAATTAGGGGAATAATTGCTTTTGAAAGACAAGTCAAGGGAGATCGATATGAGCAGTTGTCAGGCATTTTATTTCTTCTGATTCTTACCACATGCCCAAAATAGGTATTACTGAGGCCTTAAATCCATCAACATCAAGACAACTGCTATGATCATTGTGCAACTAAATCGCAATGGTTTTTCAGGGAGTCAGCCGCACATACACAAATTTGATGGGCAATCTTCGTTTAGATTCAGATGTCGGGTTAAAATTTTTCGGAACTATAACCCAACATAAGGCTAAATGGTATGCAGATGGTATATATTGCTTACAGGTCCGAGATTTTTTGCAGCTTCTTGATTTCTTTTGGCGAAAGAGTGTCAATTTTACCCAGGGATCCGGCGATGGAAACGACCTTGGCCAGATGCTCCAAAATCTCCAATCGGCAGAAAGCTTCCTGCAGGTTCTTCCCGATGGTGACGCTGCCATGACGCGCCAAGACCAGAGCCGTGGCCCCGGACTGAATGGGTGACGTTATAAGCGCGACAATATCGCTGGTCGTGGGCGTGGCATATCCACAGTCTGCAATCGTCCCTAAAGCTAACACACTCTCAGGCAAGATAGCCTTTTCAAGTGACACACCGGCAAGGGAGAGAGCCACCGCATGGGGGGGGTGGGCATGAATCACAGCCTTTACTTGGGGTTGCTGGGCATAAATGTACGTGTGCATTTGGAATTCACTGGAGGGCTTGGCCGACCCTTCAGACACCACCTGACCGGAGTCCGTATCCAAAACCAATAAATCCGATGCTTTCAGCATGCCTTTATGACAACCACTGGGTGTTACCAGAATACGGCACCCATCCAGTCGTACGGAAATATTGCCGCTGGTACCGGATACCAGTCCTTGCGCATACAACATTCTACCATAAGCGACGATCTCTTCCCGTATCTCTTTTTCCATGCTAACCAACTCTTGCTTTTAATAGGGGACGGGCATTCATTTATTACTTTATTCTTCTAGCTTTAATTGTTTATCCAGCACAATCGTTTCACCCCTTTTGATCGATTGGCTCACAGTTGGTTGTGACACATTTAATCTTTTTGCCAATTCAGTAGTGCTTATTCCCAATTCTCTTGATGCCCAATAGCATAACACACTACGCGCTGCTACCCGATTTCGATATCCTCCTCGCCGTGATATCTCTTCGGTCTCTAGGTTAAAATGTCTCGCAACCTTGGATATCAACCATTTGTAATCATGATCTTTATCTTGCAAATGCACTTTCCGTTCTTTTTTCTCTTGACTTTGCTTTAAGATTTTTTCAACAAAATCGCTAGATCCCAGGATTCGTTCATCACCTTTTATGCGATTTCCCTTTTCTCGATACAGCCCAATGCGCTTCCAACCGCCCTGACTTCTAATTAGTCCACCCCCAACAAGGTTTGGCTGCCGACCTAGGCTGATTCCCTTTTGTACAAATTCGCGATATTGACGGCGCGCCTTTTTGATTTCATTGCCAAATAATCCCAGCACATATTCAATGTCTTGCCATTCTCTTTGGTATCGGCCCAATAAAGCACTATGCCCTGTATAATGATATTTTCTCAACGCTGGATATTCTTTTACGATCCCTGCTCGCAGTGGATTTAAATGAATATAACGAACCAACTCCAGTAGGTATACTTCTTCTTCACACAGGATTGATTTATATCGATTATAAAATACGTGACCATGACGTTTGTGTCGACGATTGAAAACAACTGCATATCCCGTTAAAAGACGCTGCATAACAACTGATATTGGTGTTAATCCGGTTCTGAACAGCAAATGAACATGATTGGGCATTAAGGCCCAGGCCAGACAGCATGTTTTCGATTCTGAAATGATAGTGCCCAATTTTTTTATAAAAATGTCCCTATCATGGTCATCATAAAAAATATCACGTTTTTCTATTCCGCGAACCATTATATGGTGTAGCGCACCTGGCGCATCTATTCTTGCTTTCCGAGGCATTTTTCCCCTTTGAAACCTATAAAGTAATAAATGAAAGCCCGTCCCCTATTTTCTATCATTAAAGAGGTCGTAGCTATCACTACAACCTCTTTGGTTAACTGGTAGGCACGATTGGATTTGAACCAACGACCTCTACCGTGTCAGGGTAGCGCTCTCCCCCTGAGCTACGTGCCTGAATTTGAATTCATACCGAACTGTTTACAGTGAGGTGTGAATTCAAATTTGGATATCACCGCCTTATGACACTGTCAAGAAAAGAAATGTACCGATTCAGGCCATATCTTTATTGCCGTTTTGTAAAATCATCATGCCAAGATAGACATAATGTAAGCCGGATACAGTTGTGAGCGCAGATGCTACCCAGAATAAAGTCACCATCAGGGTGCCCAATGCCATGGTGCTCACATGTAACAGGGCGATAATGATGGTTGTTATCTGAGCCACTGTTGTGATTTTACTGATAACACTGGGTTTCACCCGATAAGACTTTTCCGTTATCGTAAAAATGGCGATGCCTATCAATATCAGCACATCTCTACTGATAACAATGACCGCCACCCAGCTGGGGACGATTTTTAGTATTGCCATGCAGATAAAGGCTGAAGCCAAAAGCATTTTGTCGGCAATGGGATCGAGATAAGCCCCCAGGGTCGTGCGCTGGTTAAAATACCTGGCAATAAAACCATCGAGCCCATCACTGATACCTGCAAGGCCAAATATCAACAGCGACGCAACGTATAGATCCGCCAACAAGAGGATAACAAACAAAGGCGTTAGCAAAATTCTGGCGATGGTTAACAGGTTGGGTGTATTGATGGGGAGTCTCAAGGGGCGCTCTTACGCTTAATTAAATCAACCAATTCAGGTTGTTATAGTTTAATTCAGAGGTGGTGGACATTCCCGAAGGTTGCGTGTTGCGAGTTGCGGGTATCGGGTTCTGGATTCATCGAGTTTGGCTCCTTTGAGCATTTGATATTTGAATTTGTTTCGAATTTCGATATCCGGATTTAAAATTTCGTACTATTTAGCCGGTGACCAGCTCGACGCTTAAATTGCCGGGCGAAACATCGTAAATATCGATCCCAAAATTATCGAAAGTCTTGAGTAGCAACTCATCAGCCAGCGACTGCGCTGTCCCATCGTAGTCGACGGTGATAATCGATTCGTCGGCCTTCATAACTTTGATATGAATTGCCTTTACCCCGGTTATCTTTCCCAAAGCTTTGCGGAATTTAATGAAATTGGCCAGTTCGCTGGTACCGTGAATTTTAATTTCCACAAGCGATTGAAGACTGGCTTCATTCTCCCAAGCCGACGCAATCTGCAACACCATTTCCTGACCAACCAGCAACCCGGCATTGAACAAGGCTTCACGGCCTCCCACGGTCTCATCTTCATTAGCGGACACCGCTGTTCTGGAAGCAAATGCAATCTCCTTTCCGGTCTCGGTTCGAAATGCTTTGACTTCAATTGCGCCTTTGAATGACTTGACATTACCATCCATTACATTGGTGGTTTTATCGGCCGTGGCCGTACCGATAATCACGATATCGGCAGCCATATGTTTACCCAACTCAATGGCATCTGCGGCCGAAACCTTGAGCGGATAGTTTACGGGTTCTGTAAAACCGGCATGGCTGACGATAGTCATGCCCTCATCCGCCAGTACCTGAGCCATGGCTTCCTCTGATGCAGGCACCACAAAAACAAGATCCTCACCCCACCAGTATATCGGTAATATATCCTCTACCTTTTTTTCCGCCAAATAGAAAAGGACCTTAGGCATAACGCGCTCTTCGACAATCAGATTGGCGGTCATCAGGGTTTCTTTGATCTTATCCTGTCTCACCGTAACCTGCACAATTGCGCGATAGGTGCCTGCAGACATATTTTCGGTCAATACTTTGTAGTCTTGAATAAAACGGTCGGTCTGATCATAAAATAGCTCATTAAACAGTGAAAATTTATCCACCTGTTGATTGAGTGGCCTGAGCTCTGTGGTGACACTGGCAACGGCCGATACCAGAGCATTTGAGATTGCTTGGTTCCGGGCCAAGGCCATATCATCGCCTTGTATAGCCCCGGACCCCACCACATCCACAACGCGGATGGTTTCATCATCCTGGGCCATTGCAATAACGCCCATGATTGCGATCATCATGATCATGACCAATCCAACACGCACATATTTATTAGAAACAGTCAGTCTCATTTGGGTACAGTTCTCCCTTCCCAAAAACCTGGATTATTGAAAGCCTTCTATTCTGGTACATGTTTCTAATGTTGAAAATATCGATTTTGAATGAGACCGAAGAGTCAGCCTGGTATTATCGGTGTTTCATTTTCGTGGTTTAAACCAACAATTTGTTGTTCAACGGGCTGACCGGTCATATTTCTGCCGCGTTCTATAGCTTCACTTATGGTTCGACCTCATATACGGTCTCAAGATCATCAACATGATACCTTTAACAGCTATGTTATAATCAAAGCGATATTTTTTTGAAATTTTCATGGATTTACCTAAAAGCAAAATATCAAGTATATTTTACATTGTGAAGTTTCATGCTTCGTTGTGCGCATCAGGGCATGAAAATTTCTGGGATCTTGAAATAATGCCCATATGTTTCATACATCTCCCGATTATAGTCTTAAAAAAATTACCAAATTAATATATATTTCGACAGGTTAAACCCTAATTTTTTCGTTCCAGTGCATATTGCGCGATATCGCCTAGAATATCTCTGGTCGGTGATGGCGGAAATGCCGCTAAAGCTTGGCAAGCATCTTTGATATGATTTGATGCAATATCCTGTGCATACTGAATTCCGCCATAACTTTCAATCTTTTGCGCCAGCCAATCAAACTCCTTGTCGGTAAACCCTTCATTCTGAACGATTTTTTGCATCAATTTCCGGTCATCGGGTGTGGATTCAGACAACGCTTTTATAACTGGAAGCGTCAACTTACCCTCCTTCAGATCAGCTCCAACATTTTTCCCCAGTTTATCCGAATCAAATGTATAGTCGAGTAGATCGTCCACCATTTGAAAAGCCATGCCCAAGTGGTAACCGTAGCTTGCCAACAAATTTTCTTTTTCCGGGGAGGCATCGGCCAGAATGGCGCTGATACGGCAGGCTCCCTGAAACAGAACCGCCGTTTTTGATCGGATTATATCCATGTATTCGGCTTCAGATAAATCCAGCATGCCTTTTCGAGCCAGTTGGTGGATCTCACCCTGGGACATGTTCTCTGTGATCTCAGATATAATCTTGATAATTCTGGGCTCATCGGTATCAGCAGCAATGGATAGACCGCGTGCCAGTAGAAAGTCACCCACCAATACGGCTGTTTCATTTCCATAGACGGTATGAGCGGCAGGCGCCCCTCTGCGCATACTGGCATCATCCACCAAATCATCATGCAGGAGCGTGGCCGCATGCAGGTATTCAAATATCACCGAGAATGTCTTATCGTAATCACCATTGTAACCGCATAGCCGTGCCGACAGCACCATCAACAAGGGACGCAATCGCTTGCCACCACTAAAGAGGATATGATTGGCCACCTGGGATACCAATTCCAGGTTGGGGTGCAAATTATCCTTAAGCGCTTTTTCAATGGCCCCCAGATCATCTTTGACCAATTCTAGAATTCTTTGTTTCAAATCCACTATCTTACCTCTGCGGTCAAATCATAGGCCAATGTATCAGTGATGGCAACAGTGGCGAACTTGCCGATGGCCAGGTTGTTCGTGTGTACAAACGTCAGGCCGTCGACTTCCGGAGCCTGAAAAGCGGTTCTCCCGATGTACAAGCCGGCTTCCGGGTTTTCTTCAATCAATACCGGCAGGGTCTGATGTAAATATTTTTTATTATTCTGAGCCGATATATCTCTCTGTCGCGACATCACCGCATCGTAACGCTGCCGGGCCAATTTCTCCGGAACATGATGACGTAAACGGTGAGCGGTCAAATCTTCTGAATCAGAATAGAGAAAAACGCCAAGATGGTCAAATTGAATTTGCTCAATGCCGGTATACAAAACATCAAAGTCAGTATCGGTCTCACCCGGAAAACCCACAATCACCGTTGTTCTCAAACAGGCGTTGTCGGCTATAGAACGGATCCGGTCAAATAATCGCAATAGATCATCCTGCCGATATTGGCGACCCATCCGCTTCAAAATACGATCACTGATATGCTGAATAGGGACATCAAAGTACGGACAAATATTGTCGGCAGCATGCATGGTCCGAATCATGGCATCATCAAGACTGTCCGGATGTCCGTAAAGTACGCGAATCCATACATGTGATGAGATGCTCGCAAGCGCTTCCAGCAATCGGGAAAGACCTCGCTGTAGTCCCAAATCTTTGCCATAGGCACTCGATTCTTGAGCAACCAGAACCAACTCCTTAACGCCCGACTGAATCAATTTTGTCGCTTCCTGCACAATGGTTTTGATGGGGCGGCTTTTTTGCCTGCCACGCAGTTTAGGAATGATGCAGTAGGTGCAGTGCCGATCGCATCCCTCTGCGATCTTAAGATACACCATTGGTGACGGTTTTAGTGCTCTGGGTTGGTCATCATTGATACCCGGCAGTGCATCCGGATCAGGGAGTATGCAGCGCGACTGTTTTGGCTGGGGAGTTATGGCCTCGGTAATCCGGTCATAGGCCCCGGTTCCCAGGAATACGTCTACTTCAGGCAAGCTAGTGGCGATTTCCTCTCGAAAGCGTTCTGGAAGGCACCCGGCAACGATAATGCGTTCGCAGCTTCCACGTTGCTTGTAGATGGCAAGTTCGAGAATGGTGTCGATGGATTCGTTGATTGCCGGTTCAATAAAGCTGCAGGTATTGATAATAATCACAGCGGCTTCGGCAGGATCGGAGGTTTGTTCATGCCCGGCCGCTACCAGACGGCCGGCCATGGTTTCGCTGTCGACTGTATTACGGGCACAGCCCAGACTGGCCACATGAAATATCATATGGAAAGTTTTTTAATCTCTGCGTTGATATGGGGTACAAGCTCAAACAAATCCCCAACAATGGCATAATCCGCTTTAGCAAAGATGGGTGCCTCCGGGTCTTTGTTGATGGCCACAATCACTTTCGATGAGGACATACCCGCCAGGTGTTGAATTGCACCGGATATACCAAATGCCAGGTAAAGTCCCGGTGATACAACCTTACCGGTTTGGCCGACCTGATCTGCATGGGGTCGCCAACCCTCGTCCACAGCCGCACGTGATGCGCCCACGGCAGCCCCCAGCGTATCGGCCAACTCCTCGATGGCGGAATAGTCGTCACTGCCCATGCCACGACCGCCGGACACCACGATGTTGGCTTCGGTCAGATCCACTTTGTCGGATTCCACACGTTTTTCAACAAAGGTCATGGATACAGTCCCGATTTCCGCCGGCAGGATTTCAACATTGGCTGCGCCACCGGGTTCCTGGATTTCGAATGTATTGGGACGCAAAGAGAACAATTTGCATTCAGCTTCCATTTCCAGCTCAGCTAGTATTTTGCCACCATATATCGGTCGCGTTGCCGTTAAATTGCCGTCAACATAATTAAGGGCCACACAGTCGCTGGCCAGAGGTGCATCAAATCTTGCCGCAATACGCGCCGAAAGGTCTTTGCCCTGGACCGAAGCACCAAATAAAACAACCGCCGGGTCCTCTTTGCTGATGACGGCGGCCAAAGTATTGGTATAGGCATCTGTCAAATATTCAGATAGCTGGGGGTCTTCCACAGCCAATATCCGATCGGGACCACAGGGTTGGAGCGCTTTGGCTTCTGCAGCCATACCGGATCCCATCACAACCGCCGTAAGCGGACAATTTATTTGATCGGCCAACCGCCGGCCTTCGCTCAGCACTTCAAAAGAAACTTTTCTAAAAACAGTATCACTCTGTTCGGTTACAACCAAAATTCCTTGTGACATATGACACCTCGTTGTTTATATCCGGAGTTCATTAATCCGGTTGTTTCTAAAATAAAAAGGATCTCAATCCAAAATTTGAATTCTTCCCACGCTGCAAAATTTTGACGAGAAGTTCGAATGAACCTCAGGCAAGATCCTTAATCGGGTCGCAAAGGTGAATTCAAATTACCTTTTCCTTCTCATGTAATATCCGAACCAATTCGGCTGCTTTTTCCTGCGGCGTTTCCCCTTCTATGACCATGCCGCCCTGTCTTTCCGGTGGCATATTCAAAGCGGTAATTTTAATTTTTGATTGTGCTAAAGATTCCTCGTCAAAACCCAGGTCGGCCAAACTCGGCATATCCAGCGGTTTCTTTTTGGCCTTCATGATTCCCGGCAGGGACGCATAACGGGGCTCATTCAGCCCTCTTTGGGTCGTAATGAGTACCGGCAAAGGTGCTTCGACAACGCCAATGCCGCCATCGATAGTATGATGGCATCGGATGCGTTGATCTTCAATTTCCACTTTGGTCACCATGGAAATGCTGGGGATTTGAAACGCCTCGGCCACAGCGGCACCCACCGCGTAGGCGTCGTCATCCACCGCCCGTTGGCCTGCAATAATCAGATCACAGGGCAACTGTTTGGCGGCGGCTGCCAGGACCTTGGCCGTTGTCAGGTTGTCACATCCTTCCAGGGCCGGGTCCGTGATTAAAACCCCCTTATCGGCACCCATGGCCAGCGCCGTTCGCACGGCTTCGCTTGCTTTTTCGCGCCCAAGCGTCAATATGGTGACCGTTCCACCGTGGGCTTCGCGGATACGCAGGGCTTCTTCCACAGCAAATTCATCATACGGGTTGATGACCCATTTGACCTCATCAGTTTTGATCGAAGTCCCGTCTGCCGCAATCTCGATTATCGATTCCGTAGAGGGGACCTGCTTTAATAATACGATAACGTCCACGCTGTGATCTCCTTTCAATTTGAAATTATCCAAAGCCTGTTATATCGGCTTTGGATAATTTCAAATTGTAAACAAAAAAATTGTTAGTTCATTGCGCTCTTAAACTTCATTATAAGAATTAGCTTATAATTTGTACCGGTTTAAAAAGATTCTTTAATTGTCATAAAGCGACGTGGTTGCTTCAAAAAATAAAATCACATAGCGATTTTATCTTAATTATTACAGCCAGATAGAATACTAATCAATCGACTGCTGATACCTACAGAACTGAGATATCATTGTCAATAAATTTAATTGGTTCGCAATTTAATTTTGGATCCTCCCTCTTAAGGAATGATACATCGCTCCAAAGATGTGCGGTTAAACTGGATCACATTCCCCTTTTCTGAGGGGACAAGCTTCCAACAGGATGATAAACGCTTTGAGCCTCTTATTGGTAAACATGAAGCCCTTTTCCCTACCGTCATTCCC
>Ga0180435_10003967_pt1 | contig 14686 bp, 6 predicted proteins | sample SS_ome_3_FD_132467 | JGI IMG/M metagenome (GOLD analysis project Ga0180435, IMG submission 132467) | Hypersaline lake sediment archaeal communities from the Salton Sea, California, USA - SS_3_S_1 metaG | ecosystem: Environmental > Aquatic > Non-marine Saline and Alkaline > Hypersaline > Sediment... | reverse complement strand
CCTCTTCGACGGCAAGACACTAAACGGCTGGAAGGTCACCAAGTTCGGCGGCGAAGGCGAGGTCGAAGTGAAAAAGGGCGAAATTCTGCTCGACTTCGGCTCGTCGCTCACCGGCATCACCTGCACGCGGGAACTGCCGAAGGTGAACTACGAGATAGAACTGTTGGCGATGAAGACGGATGGCTACGACTTCTTCTGCGCGTTGACATTTCCTGTTGTCGAATCACACTGTTCGTTTGTATGCGGCGGCTGGGGCGGCACGGTAGTCGGCCTTTCGAGCGTCGACCACTACGACGCCTCGGAAAACGACACCTCGAAATTCATCGATTTCAAAGCGAAGAAGTGGTACAAAATTCGTGCTCGCGTGACGGAGAAGGCGATTCAGACCTGGATCGAGGACAAACCGATCGTCAACCTGGATATGCGGAATCGCAAGATCGACATCCGCATCGAAATGGATCTGTGTCGCCCGATGGGTATCGCTGCCTGGGAGACGAGTTCGGCGCTGAAGGACATTCGCATCCGCAAGTTAACGGCCGAGGAAATCAAGAAGGGCGCACCCAAACCAGAAGAGTAGAACCCAAGTCCAAGATCGCGCCGGTTACTGATAAAGCGAAAGCCGCTGCAAAAAGACCTTATTGGCTGGGTCCGCATCGAGCGCTTTCTTGAAAACCGCAGCGGCTTTCGAGCGTTGTCGCAATTTGGTGTAACCCATCGCCAGCGTGTCGAGTGACGTGATGTCGAGGTAACCGGTTTGCTCGACCGCTTTTTCCGCCAGCTTGACGGCGAATTCCGGTCGCACGAAGGCTGGGTCTCGGGCCGCTAGGTGCAGGTTTGCCAGCCGCTGTCGCGCCACCGGCAGATTATCGCAGACCTCGATCGCCTCCTTGTACAGTTCGTTCGCGCGCGTGAGATGTCCGCCGCGAGCCATCCGATTCGCCGCCAACGTTAGGTGTTCAGCCCTTGATGCTTGCCAATCGAAGCCGCGATATGAAGCTTCGAGCGGCCGCCGATCGACGCCGGCGTCGTTGAGCGTGAGAGTTTCGACAGTCGCCTCGACCAGCGGCATCAATTTCAGATCGTCGATGTACTTGAGCGAGGCCCAGCCGAACTCAACGGTTGCCACGACGACGATCACGCGCCGTTTTTCATCGGCGGCGATCAGTGTCCGGTAGTAGGTCCAACGTGACTTGTCGGGGGTTGTTTTGGTAAGCCAGATTCGAATCGCATCGATATCGTCCGCGATTGGGATTGTCTCTTCCTGGATCTCGCCTTCGAGCCGCTGGCCTCTGACCTTGGCAAGGTTCTTTTTCCAGGCATCGGCAATGAAGGGGATTGGGCCGGCCTTGGAATCGAGTTGCGTGACGGTTAGCGTGATACCTAACTCGCCCAATGTGCCGTCGAGGTTCGGAAACCCCTTGCGTCCCTCGCCGCGCAACTTGAGCGCCATCGGCGGACGGATGGCCGGGTCGCTCTCCCAACTGCTGGGCGCGGCAATCGCCCAGCCGTCGCCGCGGTGGATCTTGGGAAATGTCAACGGCCCGGTTTTGGGCTCATCGGCAAGAGCGGCCGACGCCAAAACACTCGTCAGGACAACGACGGTCCATAGCCGATGTGAACAAAAGACGCAAGACATATGCACCGCCACAACAAATCGATTTCGCGAACATTGGCGAACGAAGACTACTTTCATTTTGGCAACACATTGCGCGACTGGCAAGCAGCAAAAGGGGCGGTCGCACGGCTTCGACGACGATGAACGGCCAGATTTCCGCGTGATCGCTGTTTCTCGCAACGAATATCGTACCGGTTGCATCTCTTATGCCGGATGTTCCGCCATGTCGCGGGGTTAGATCGCCCACAATTTCGCCGAACGTCCTTTCGGTAAAGCGGTTAGACCTATGCTTATGACAGGCGGCCAAATTCGCAATCCAATGCAACGCATGGATTTGCGTGTCAACAATCGAGCAACTTGACAACCGATGTACAACTGGTTCTCCACCAGAAAACACCTTGACGGGGTTTTTGTCGATTCGACCGACGCGGACGTGTTGCGGGCACGACGTGTGTGGCAACTTGTCGTCGTGCTTTTGGCGACATGGCTCTTCTACACGTCATACCTGTGGTACCGAGGTTACGAATCTGCCGCCAGAATCTGTCTGATCGACTCGTTTCTGCACGTCATATTGATGATATCGTGTTGGAAGTGCAGCAACTACCGGCTAATCCTCAACGCCAACTTGATCCTGAGCGCGTTTGGGCTGTTCTTTGTCTCAGTCAGCGCCTCACCGCTGGCTGGCGTCATGATGTTCTTCCCTGTGTCGATCTTGGTGGCCTCCCAGCTTCTGGGAGTGAGAGCCGCGATGCTATGGTTCGTCGTAACCGTGGTCTCATTTGCGATGTTCTATACCACCGTGTACGACTGGGAGACGTTGTTGTACACGTCGACGTTCGACGAATTTGCAGTCTTCTTAGGAGTCGCTGCTTGTGTCTATTTCTGCTGTCAGCAGGGTGAAGCGTACTATCAACGACGGACGAAAAACCTGATCAAGCTGAGCCAGGATCTGCAGAAGAAAAGCGAAAACCTGCATCATCTTGCCACGACCGATGCGCTTACTGGTTTGATCAATCGGTTGCAGTTTCAAGAGGCCCTGCGCGAAGCTACCGCGACCAGCGTAGACAAGTCACAAAGGATGGCGCTTTTTCTGTTGGACATGGACGGGTTCAAACATATCAACGACACGATGGGCCACGCGGTGGGAGACGCCGCACTCATTGAAATCGCCGACCGGCTCCGAAACGAATTCAGCGAGGAATCGGTAGTGGCGCGGCTAGGGGGCGACGAATTCTGCATCATCTATCCCGATGTTGCAGATCAAGACCACGCCGCGTCGATTGCCCGCAGAATTTCGGATACTCTGGCAGGCAGATATCCACTCCAAGACTTGGAATGCGTGATGGGCGTGAGTGTCGGGTATGCGTTGTGCCCCGATCACTCCATCTCAGACCGCGAGTTGTTAGTGTTCGCTGACACGGCGATGTTCGAAGCAAAGAAGAATCGACTCGGCACGACTCCCTATGAATCAGCGATGACAGATCGTTTGGTCGAGTATCGTACAATGCAGGAGAAACTATCGCAGGCCTTGGAAAGGAACGAATTTTTCCTCGTTTATCAACCCAAGGTCGATTTATGGAGCGGCACAGTCATTGGTGTCGAGGCCTTGTTGAGGTGGCGCCACAATGGAGACGTAATTCCTCCTTATCGGTTCATTTCCCATCTTGAGGAGAGTCGCGAAATTATCCCCGTGGGCAAGTGGATCATCGAAGATGCCTGCCGTCAACTTGCCGAGTGGTCGACGGCAGGATATGACGTTAGCATCGCCATCAACGTCAGTGCCGTACAACTTGCCGAAGATGATTTTTGTGAAAGCGTCTCTCGGGCAATCGATACATATGCGGTTGACGCTACTCGGCTCGAAATCGAAATCACCGAGGGACTGCTAATCAAAGACGTCGAACAGGCGGTGGCGAAGCTCCAGGAAATCAAACGCATGGGGATCAGCATCAGCATCGATGACTTCGGTACGGGATACTCGTCTCTGGCCTACCTGCGGCAATTCCCCATTGATTGCCTCAAAATCGACCGCTCATTCATCAAAGATATTCCCAACGAAGACGAAGGCGAAATCGCTACCAGCATTGTCGTGCTCGCCAAAGCGTTGGGACTCAAAGTTCTGGCCGAGGGCGTTGAAACCGAGTCTCACATCGAGTTTCTCAAACGACACGATTGCGACGAGTATCAAGGGTTCTTCTTTTCGCCACCCTTACCTGCAGACGAAGTGGTCACGTTCTTCAAGTCGCCTGACCCAGTGTCTGTTGGCTAACTTGTCGAATCACACTCTGAGAGCGGCCAAATCACCTTTGCGCCACGTGAGCGAAACGCATGGTCTGAATCAAGGCGTTTTGCATCACCTCAGCCATCTGCAGCGCATCATTTCCGCGCAGGCGGCAAGCCAGGTAGAAGGCGTTTCAAAGCTGTAGCCGCGCTCGCCAGAGTGCGGATGGGCTGCGGGAATCACCGCGTTCTGGCGAACGCAGCTACCACCAGGATTAGTTGTGAAATCGCTTCTCGTCAGGAACAGCACTCACGTACCAACCCGACGTGGCATGGTGTCGGTCAATGCGTATCGCAAGGCGGTGTTACGCGCAGCCAAACCTGCACACCTTCCCAGACCCTGAGAAAACGCAAAACCAAAAAGGGTTCGTGGTTGCTGTAGACACGACGAATACGGCTCAGCGTCAAAGTCTACTCAGGGCCGACAAGACGATGCGCAAAAGCGCAAAAGTCTCAGATGTGAGGCCGAATCGCTTTGCGAACGCGTGGTCGCCGGGTAAAAGAAATATGGGGCGTGACGACCTTGTATCGCGTAATGTTGACAAAAGGGCTGGTATGTCTGAATGCACTCTCGATCGCGTTGTGGACTGTTTCGCCACCACAACTCGATATCCCAGAGAACTTTTGGCCCCGGATGCCGAGCTAGAGAACGGGCTTGGCATTGATTCGGTCAAAAGGGTTGAGTTGGTAATCGCCCTTGGCGAGGAGTTCGGGCTGGACCTGCAGTCGGAGGTGTACGACCCCGGCATCAAAACCATCCAAGATATCACAACGTGGATTGACGGATTCCATGGCGCCGACACCTCAACATCTACACCACAGAAAGCGCCTCAGGCAGACTTCAAAGAAACTCGCTATGCGCCCCAGGAGGTAGAGGCGACGCGACCACCCGAGCGCAACGGAAAGCGACTCACCCCACAGCGCGCGCTGAGGGAGACGCCGGAGAAAAACAACGGGCAACACCTCCGTTCCGACCGATTCGCTTCCCGGTTGCCGGCTCCACAACCTCACTTCCAGCCGGATCACCATTCGACTGGTCGCGCGGTCGCAACCAAACCACTTGATGGCCGTGTGGCCTTGGTGACGGGCTCAGGACGAGGTGTAGGTCGCATCACCGCGCATTTGCTCGCCGACCGCGGGGCGACGGTCATCATCAATTCGTTTCACTCGCGCGACCAAGGCGAACAAGCTGCCGAAGAGATCAACGCCAACGGAGGATCGGCTGTCCACCTTTGGGGTTCCGTGGCAAACCCAGATCATGTCGACAACATGTTCGATGAGATTGAACATCAATTCGGGCTCGACATCCTGGTATGCAATGCGTCAGACGGTCGAATCGGACCCTTCTTGGAACTCACCCACGAAGATTGGGAGCGGGCATTCCGCACGAACGTAATCGGCCACCATCACTGCGCGGTGCGGGCGGCGAAACTGATGCATCCGCGGGGCGGCGGTTCCATCGTCACCATGTCGGCAGTGGGGGCTCATCAGTTCATTGACGGGCTCGGTAGCCAAGGCGTGGCGAAGGCCGCCGTCGAGTCCCTCACGCGTTACCTCGCCTGTACGCTCGGTCCGACTGGGATCCGCGTGAACTGCGTCTCCGGCGGACCGATTTACGGTGAATTGCTCGACAGCTTCCCAGACGCGACGGCGGCGCAAAACCATTGGGAGTCGATGACCCCCGACGGCGAGCTTTGTTCGCCGATGGATATCGCGCGGACCATCGCATTTTTGGTGAGTGACGAAGCGCGGGGCATCAATGGAGCCGTCTGGATGGCCGACCACGGTTTTTCGGCAACTGCCGATGGCCAGCGGTATCGGCAAGCGCCAAACGCACTCGCACCGGCATCCCTCTGCTAGGGATCTTATCGAACGGGGGAAACGTGAGTTACTTCGCCACCGCCTATACCATTCACTTCGACGACACGATGGCCTACGGCAGCCATCACTTCCTCACGGCGTTCAAGTTCCAGTGCGCTGCCCGTGAGAGCTTTCTCTTTGGCGAGCGAGTGTTCGATCGGCCCGGCGTACCGGAGGATCTGGATCGCATACACCTACTAACAGCCGACGCTTACGCCCGGAATCTGTACCCGCTCAAACTTGGCGATCGCGTCGCCATCCTGCTGACCCTGGAAGAATGGCGCCGGGCCAGTGCCAGGTTTTGTTACCGAGTAGTCGACGCCCTCGGACATCCTGTATGCGCAGGCTTTCAAACGCTGATATGCGCGGACGCCGCCACGCAAAAGCCGATCCCCTTGCCGAGTCATCTTTGGCAGGCCATGGAGACGATGCGTGAAATAGAGGAACCAACCGCTAACGAGGGTTTTCGAGATTGCGTGTTGGCCGGCGGAAGCAAGGTGGAGTCGCTGTTTTCACCTGCTGTCCGCGCCACGGCTTCGGCGTTTCTTGCCGACCGTTATCCGAGCCCCGGCGTCATATCGGTAGTCCACCCTTCCAGTACCTTGACTCATGTTGACAGCGAAGAAGTCTCCCCGGAACACTCTTCAGCGCCAGCAGCCTGGGTGTTTGGTGGACAGGGCGTGTTCGATCCAGGCTTGTTGGCCGGCCGTATCGAGAGGTACTGCCAAACAGGGGCAGGGCATCGTGAGGAACTGCAGCAAGCAGTTGCAGCGGCTGAGGTCATGTTTGGCCGGAGCGCCGCCGCACTCATCGGTTCTCGAGAGGAGATCGCTACCGCCACCGAAAACACGCCGGCGCTGAAGCAGATCGCGATCCACCTGCAAAACGTATTGGGGGCCTACACCCTGCAATCACAGCACCGGCGACCCGCTGTTTTGCTGGGGCATAGTTTTGGAGAAATTGCCGCGTTTAATTTTGCGGGATGCTTCGATCTGGCGACCGGTGTGCGCGTGGTTTGTGAACGCGTTCGCGCCCTCGATCAACATGCGCCAGATGACGGAGGGCTGTTGGCGGTCGCCTTGGATCGGGCAAACGCATCGACCATGATTGAGTTGGCGGGCCTTGACGAGCTAGTGATCGCCGGCCGCAACCACCCGCGACAAACAGTGGTCTCGGGACCATTGGATCAACTCCAACGCCTTGCCGAGCTTCTGCAAGGCAGCGGCACGGCCGCCGTGCGAGTCCCCAGCCCCACCTCCTTCCATCATCCGCGGCTGCGGGCAGCAGCGCTGGCATGGTATGAGCAACTGAAGCAGTTGCCGCTGTGTAACCCCAACCACGCGCTTTACTCACCCATCGGCCGGAGATTCATTGCGGCGGATGAGGACATTGCCGCTGCGTTGTCGAGTCAACTGCTCCGCCCCTTCGATCTCCAAGGAGCCATGGCCGATGTAATCGAATCTGGGGTAACGTCCTTCGTCGACTGCGGATCGCGAGGAACGCTGGCAAAAATTATCGCTCAGGCTACCCCAGACGAAACAAACGTAACTCGAGTTGAGTCTGATGATACCAACGGCTCGAACGACCACTCGTTCAACGAAAAGCTCATCAGCCAGAAGGTAAACGGCAAGCGCAACGGTGCTGTACGTCCGAGCAAACGGCCGACCGAGGACGACGTGTCGCCCGTCGCATCGTCACCGACCGAAGGTCCACGTCGTCCAGCCGTCGGTATCGTGGGGCGAGGGTGTATCCTGCCTGCGGGCGCAACCTCACCCTCCGAGTTGCTTGCGGCCATTACCGAGCAGCGGTCCGGCATTGTCCATCAACAACACAAAGACCTGCATTGGAAGGAAGACTTCTACTCGGCGGAACTCGCGCCCGATCGCTCGACTTCAATGTTGACGGGCGCAGTGAACGATGAGGACATCGTGGCGCCAGAGGGAGTTGATCCCGAGGTGTTTAAGAGATTCTCGCGCACGCAACGTCTCGTGTGCATCGCACTTGCCCCGTGCGTGGAATCTCTGGCGGGTGCTCAGCGAGTGTTGTGCCTGATCGGCGCCACTGCCGACGGTTTCAAAGACCAAGACGTTGTCGCGTCGCTGCGCAGGGCCGGCTTGGATCCGAGCGATCCCGAGATCGACGCGCGGATGCGGACCGCGCAGTCGGCCGATGATGATCCCCACGGCGCAATCCAGGAGGTGTTCGACAAGATCGTGCGCCCGGGCCTTGAGATCGTTTTGGTCGACGCGGCGTGCGCCTCGTCGCTTTACAGCATTGCGCTCGGCACGCATGCGCTGGAACAGGGGAAAGTGGATGCCGTTGTGGCTGGCGGTGTGTTTTGCCCCGGCCCAGGAAATAGCTGCCTCTTTTCCCAGTTCGGCGGAACAAGCGCCACCGGTAGTCGGCCTTTCGACGCCACAGCCGACGGCGTCATCTTCTCTGAGGGAGCCGCAATGGTAACTCTCCGCCGCGTCGCAGATGCCGAGCGGTTGCAGTTGCCTATTGATGCCGTGCTGCGCGGCGTGGGCCTGTCGAGCGACGGCCGAAGCTCATCGGCCAACGTTCCGCAGACCCGGGGCCAAATTCTCTCTCTCCAGCGGTGTTATGAACAGTACGGCATCGACCCAGCTTCGATTGACGCGATCGAAGCACACGCAACCGGTACCCCCGTGGGCGACGCCACCGAGGTGGAGACCTTGCGGCAGTTTTTCTCGGCGAGCGTGCGGGAACCCATCCCTGTTCACAGCCTCAAAGGACTGTTAGGACACCCAGGTTGGGCGGCCGGAACCGCATCGATTATTGCCGCTTGTGAGTATCTTCGTCGCGGAACGTTTCCAAGTCAGTCCTACTATCGCACAGCCTCTACCGCTTTGACGAAAGCGGAAGGCATATTGGAGGTGCTCAAAGAGCGCAAGCCCCTACCCGCAGGCCCCCGCCGAGTTGCCATTGACGGCTTCGGGTTCGGCGGGGCCAACGCGCATGTCGTGCTGGGCGACGACGTGAACAGCGACATAGACGCTGAAGCTGATTCCGTGGATGCGGACAATGAGTTGGTGTTCGTCGCAGCGACCAATGTCGCGACCACTTGCGTCACAGAGACGGGGAGGTGCTTCGACCGCGCAGAGATAGGTCTGCCAAAAGGTCATGTTGTGCTGCCTGATCTCGTCGACGACATGGATATCAGCCAGAAGTTGGCCGTTGTTCTCGCCGACAAAGTGGTTGGGCAACTTCCCGATTTCGATGACGCACTACGAAGCCAAACCGGTTATGTGCTGGCGTATCGCGGCAAGTGCGAACGCGGGATCGAAGCGACCATGCGGGTATTGCACGACCGACTTTGCCGAAACCTAACGGGGCTGGAAGATGCCGTTGCGAAACTGAACGCCGCGCACCAAGCAGCGAAACCCTCAGGAACGTACACCCTGCAGTGCATGATGCCTAACGTTGCCTCCGGTCGGGCAGCGCTGCAGATGAATCTAAACGGACCAAACTTTGTCGTGGACGCGGGCCCGCGATCGCTTGAGGCCGCCATTGAAAACGCGGGTTACCTCATCAACGCCGGTCCGGCAGGCGGCGCGAAATTGATCATCGTGTCGGCGATCAATACGCATCACGATTCCGTTGCCCCGAACGTTGCGGAAGATGAATACGCCGCCGCGTTCGCCGTGACAAGCCGCCGCTACGCCGAGGAACTCGGTTTGAATGTGTTAGCGTCGGTGGACTCGTCCCTGTCGGCGAGCACAACCTCGGTGAAGGGCGAGCCGTCGCCAAACAACACGGCTCAGAACATTCGAACCTTGCTGGCTCAGCTTCGCAATGATGCCGAGCCGGAACCATCAACACATCCAGTTGCGACTGCCGCTGCGTTGACTGAAACACCGGGCGCACTAACCTATCCGGTCTACATTCCGACTTGGGTAGAATCGCCGCTCCCAGATGAAATCAACGACGTGGCGCCGACTAGCGATACGCCATTTCTGTTCGTCACAACGGATCAACCAAAACCGCTTGCCGAATTGTCCCATGTGCTGTCCAACTCCGGTCATTCATATCGCATCGTTGTCGTAGGGCAACGTGCCGACCGAGCTGTCGCCGAAGTGAACGATCCGTTTGCGATACCGATCGATCTGCGTGACGACGCGGCAGTCAACGCCGTGCTGCGCCAACTCGACGAGTTACAAACACAAACGGTAGTCGCTTTTGATGCGATATCCTCCTGGGATCGTCGTCAATGTCTCGCCAACGCGGCTGACAACAACGATCTGTGCGAATGGTTATTCCTCTTCGCCCGCCACAATGTAGAGCGGCTCAAGCGCGAAGAATTGGAGCTGTGGGGGCTGTTTACCAACGCCTTCGATGGCGTCATCCATCCAGAGACAGGCCCGGTAACAGGCATGCTCAAGGCGATCCATCGCGAAATCGAGGTGGCGCGCGTCGGGACAATCGGAGTACGAAGTCGCTCCGTTCAGAAGGCCATTCAGTACCTGCTCACTGAGCAAAAGTCCGACGAGACAGAAACGGAGATCGCTTATGACGGGGAAACCCGCCTCGTTCGGCGATTCCGGGATAGTAGTCTGTCTGCCCGTACGTCTGCACCCGTCCAGTTGAGTTGCGACTCCGTCGTACTCGCCACGGGTGGTGCGCGCGGCGTGACAGCCGTGCTCGCAGAGGCTCTGTTGCAGGACTACAACTGCACGGTCATTTCGCTCGGCCGCAGCGAACCAGAAGCTGGCCCGGCAAGTCCTGACGATCCCCAGGCCGAACGCGACTTCTATGAATCGTTCGTGCGGGCAAACCCTACTGCCTCTCCCGCCGAGATGAAACGGCAGTACGAGCATGCCCGTTCGCGTTGGGAAGTAAACGAATCACTGGAAAAGCTGGCGCGGTGTGGTGGACAAATCGAGTACATTGCCTGCGACGTGACCGACGCCGACCAAGTCGCGCGCGCCGTCGAGCAGATCCTGGCGAAACACGGGCGGATCGATCTCCTGTTGCACGGCGCAGGCGTCCAGAAATCGAAGCGATTAGAGCATCGCACGCTGGCCGAGTTTCGACAGGCGTTTGCCACCAAGGTGATAGGACTGCACAATCTTGTCGAGCAGATCGACAGGCAACTGGGAAAACGAATTCCGGTTCACGTGCTCACTTCGGCCTACAGCATTTTTGGCAACGACGGCCAACACGATTACGGGGCCGCGAACGAAACGCTAGATCGACTTGCCGGGTTGAATGGCGTCAACCATGAAGGCGATTGGTCGAGCATCGCCTGGCTCGCATGGGACGGCATCGGCATGACAAGGTCGAGCGAGTTTCAGGCACTCGCTCGACAACGCGGTTTAGCGGGACTGACAGCCGAAGACGGGCAAGCGATATTCCGCAAGGTCTTGGCCGGTGAAACGGGCGCAGAAATCAATGTGCCGCTCTCAGGATCGGAAAGAGCTCGGTACAAGGTGAAAACGGTTCCACCGTCTTCGTGCGAAACCCCCGGCCGAATTTTGGAAGAGAACGTCAAACTTGCGACGATCGACTGCTTGGCATATCACAAGGTGCGCGGCACGCCAACACTGCCAGGGGCTTGGACGTTAGATCGCATGGTCAAGACTGCGCTCCGGCTACGTGAGGACGCTGGCGAATTGGAGGCCGTCACGGTCGTCGATGTTGCATTCCACCGGTTCATTCGACAGGCCGAACATGAACCCAATCTGCGGATAGTTGTCGAAGAGCGCGACGATCAAGTATTCGCATGGGTGATTGGCGACGTTCTTCACTCGACCGGTGTAGTGCTGTCGAAAGATGTGGTCTTCGCCGAGGCCACTCTACGCTTCGGATGCGATGTGGACGCGCCACGGTTGGATGGTCTCCGTCAACATAAGGCTGGTCGAAACGACCAGAACGTGAGCGATCCGTATTGCAATGGACACGACACAGTAGAACTTTCCGGGCCGTTCGACTGCATTCGTGACATCTCGATTGGGCCCAACGGTCGCTCTGCCCGCTACTCACCGGGCGACGGCGCATTCGCGTTTTCTGCGGTTCCCGCGGTGGTGCTGGATGCGGCATTGCGCGTCGGGGCGATGTACGCTTCCTCGGACGACGACCTGTTTGTGCCGGTTCGCATCGACCGAGTAGTTGTTCCCGTGGGAGGCCACGCCAAGTCGCTCGCATCAGCCCCGCGCGACCTACGCACATCGGCACCGCGAGTCACTGACGGACAAGTATCCTGGGATCGCGTGGAAGTGCTAGATGACGTCGGCGCCCCCCGACTGGTAATCGACGGAGCCCACGCCCAGCGGCTCAAATAGACGATAAGCCAACGGTCAAATTGTGATTTCCACGAGTCGCAACTGGCGGTCGTGTGGCTTGTCCGATCTCAAGCACCCCGATCGCCGAGTCTTCGCATTTTAACGATCGTCCGGATTTTCTGGTTTCTACCGCCCCCCGTCGCCGATGCTAATATCGGCGCAACCATTTTGCGCCGAAATCACCAGGGGGGCCATGTTTGGTCCACAAAACTGCGTGCGCATCCAAGAGTGCGGAGGCTGAACATGTCGTCGTTGGGTCGATCTTCAGGTTTTACGTGGCCGCTGTTCCTTTTTGTGCTCTCAATTCCAGCGGTCGTCGCGGCACAGGGTGTATATGCTCCAGGTCTCGGCCCGGTGAACCGTGCGATGGGTTCGGCGGCCGTGGCAGCTCCAATCGACGGCATGGGGGCCCTTGCCTGGAACCCTGCCACGCTCTCGGGAATGGAAGGCTCGGAACTCTCCTTCTCGGTGGAGATGCTCATCGCCGACATCGAAACAGCGTCCTCGATTACCGGCCTCGGAGCCGGTGTGACCAAATCGGACGCGGGAGTCGTGCCCCTGCCCAATATGGCGTGGGTGCATCGTACACATAACAACCGCCTCTCGATCGGACTGGGCATTCAGGCTGTGGCGGGTTTCAAAACGAATTTTCCCGCCGATCCGACCAATCCCATTCTTGCTCCCCAGCGGTCGCTCGCTACCTTTCCATTGGGCGGTCTTGGTCGCGTGTACTCCGAGGCGTCATTTATCGACATCTCGCCAACTATGGCCTACGCCTTGACCGATCGACTGTCGATCGGCTTTTCACCCGTCGTCACGATGGGAATGCTGGAGCTTGAACCGGTAGTCGTGGCGGGCGTCAACGACGCGAATGCCGATGGCGTATCAACGTATCCGCGGGGGATGGGCTCGCGTTACCACTGGGGGGCCGGTGTCAATCTAGGCGCCTACTATGTGCATAATTCGCACTGGCGGTTTGGTGCGTCAGTGAAGACTCCCCGGTGGATGGAAGACTTCACCTACTATGCCGACGACGAAATCGGTGGCCCAATTTCGGGGAGTTTTGACCTCGATCTGCCAATGGTGATTTCGCTCGGCACTTCATATACCCCGAGCGACCGATGTTTGGTTGCGATTGATGTTCGCTACATCGATTACGAAAACGCCGCCGGATTTGGCGACAGTGGCATTGATGCCAGCGGCGCCGTGCTCGGCCTTGGCTGGGAGAGCATCTTTGCCGTCGGGCTCGGGCTGCAATACCAAGTCTCCGAATTCCTTGTCGGGCGGCTGGGCTACGTTTACAACGAGAACCCCATTCCGGACGCGCTGACGCAATTCAATATCGCGGCCCCGTTGCACTACGAGCACACGTTGTCGACGGGCCTGTCTTACCAGATTTGCAGCAACGTAACGATCAGCGGCAGTTACTCGTATTCCTTCGACTCGGAAATCTCGGGACCGATTACGCTTGCTCCAAATCCTCCCACGGCTATGCCGCCAATACCCGTGCCCGGTTCTTCGGTCAGTAGCACTCTGCGGTCCCACGCGTTCGATATTGGCGTGGCCATCGCTTACTAACTGCCGGAAACTGCTAACGCAATTTGCTCATCGATCAGGCTTCGATGCCGCTAGTGCTTTGTCGAACCTGGATTTTGGGGTTGGATTGATTAGCCGCTGGGCGCTAGCCCCGGTTGTTTCAGGCAGAACCGCGGCTAGCGCCGTGCGGCTAATCCCAACCAATGTAGTTACTAGAGGAGGACGCCGTGATCGAGATCCCAACGCCCCCGCGATCAAGAGCCCATTTGCGACACGAAGTTGCGGCGTTCAGTCTTGCCGCATTTGTGGCCGTCCTGTCAACAACATCGACAACAGAGGTTCTGGGACGCGATGAACCGAGTGCACCCAATTTCGTGGTGATCCTCGTCGATGATAAGTGCGTAGTCGACGATTGGAACTGATGAAATCCCCGCAAAAACGGGGCGTTTAGGGCGTTTCGACGCGATTTTCAAATCGCGGCCGATTCAGTCAAATTACGGTCGATTCCGGCGTATTAACTACACTCTACTACAAGGCGATAAGCCTCCGCGTTTCTTCTCCGGCAGCCATCGCACGAGTTGCGCGTTGGGCAACTCGCCGAGAGCCTCCCGACCGATAAGATTGTCCTCCTCGTCAGCATCGTGAAGCGGTTCAAACACGCTAACCGTGCGTCCACGGCCGCTGACGCGCTCAACAAACGAGGCGCAACGCCGATCGGAAAAGTTGACGCCCGGATAACCACAGAAGGCAAAATGCCGAAACCGCTGTTCGAGGAAGTGATCCGCCGCGAGCCGAGCGCACGCTTGATGATCCGTCTCGATCAGGCAGGTCAATTGCGGTCGATGAACACTGCGCAGATGGACCGTCGGAAGCTTCAAGCGACGGATCGCTCTCGCCATTTGCGTCGTTTCGACACGTGCAATAATCCCATCGGCCTTCCATCGCCTCAGCGGCGAAGACATCCCCTCGCCGAGACTCCGCTCAAGATGAATTACCCGCCAATTCGGGTGGGCTCGAACATACGACGCTACCCCGGCCAGGCAACCGCGACCATACGCTCGGGAGGATTCGATCAACACCAATACGCATTTGG
>Ga0180435_10003966_pt1 | contig 14688 bp, 9 predicted proteins | sample SS_ome_3_FD_132467 | JGI IMG/M metagenome (GOLD analysis project Ga0180435, IMG submission 132467) | Hypersaline lake sediment archaeal communities from the Salton Sea, California, USA - SS_3_S_1 metaG | ecosystem: Environmental > Aquatic > Non-marine Saline and Alkaline > Hypersaline > Sediment... | reverse complement strand
TTCGATGGGATCGAAATCGACGCTGTACATCGCCAGCTGCGCCGAGTGCAGCCCGCCAAGTCTCTTTTTGATCCGTTGGTTGATCGCCTGGTAATACCCCGCCGTACTTTCCCAACTCATGCCGCCCAAAAGGCCAATGGTCTTCATGCCGCCTCCAGGTGTGGGTTTGTGACTGCCTAGTTCCTGTCCGGAACTAAGTGCTCGCGAAAAAAGGACCGCTACCGGATCGAATCATACTCCATGGGTATTGACCATACGGTTATGGCAGATAACTGATCTGCATGATCGCGGAAGCCATTTTTCTTCCCAGGGCGCGGTAGCGGTGGGGACAATCGGCTTGAAACTGCAGGAACTCTTCTTCATTAACCTCGAACTTTTTCCCCCCCGCCGATATTTCCAGTTTTCCCCGGATTACGAACACATATTCGTATACATTGCCTTTATGGGGTTCGCCATGAAATACGGTGCCATGATCGATTTCGATATAATAGGTTTCGAAAGACTGCCGGGGATCAAAGGGAATCAGGGGAAACAGCCGATAGTGCTCCGATTCCGCCGTTAACGGTTTTTGGCCCCGAAATCCTTGCACTTGGGCCTCAATGGTCGGTTTGCGCAGCAGGGCGGTAAAGGAAACCCGCAGTCCGTTGGCAATCTTCCAGATGGTGGCAATGGTCGGACTGGATTTGCCGGTTTCGATCTGCCGCAGCATGCTCTTGCTGACCCCGGTAAGTTCGGCAAGCTGGTCCAGACTCAGTTTGCGATCATTCCGAATGTCTCTTAAATTGGCGGCAATGGCTTCGACAGACTGTTCCATATAACAAACATATTGACAATATATTGCACAATGGTTAATATTGCGTTCAATCAGATGCTAAATAGTACATTGTTTACTGCTTTTTATCAAGAGGCCCCTATGAGTGTTGATATTATCCCCCTTGTTTCTTTTGCAATTATAACCACTTTTACTCCTGGTCCCAACAATATATCCAGCGCTTCCATGGGCGTGCAACTGGGCTACCGGAAAACATTGAGCTATCTTTTCGGGATCACTTCCGGCTTTTTTATCGTGATGCTGATATGTGCTTACCTTTCCAGTACACTCCTGACCGTCATGCCGGTAGCCGAGGATTATCTGCGCTGGATCGGGGCGGGTTATATCCTAGGGCTCGCCGTGGGTATCCTGCGCTCCAATCCCGCTGCCCTGGAGGCCAGGGGAAGCGGCAACGCATTCGCCAAGGGATTTTTCCTGCAGCTTTGCAACCCCAAGGTTGCGGTTTACGGATTGACGATCTATGCGACCTTTCTCGCGCCCCTGGCGGACCATCTGGTTATCTTGGCGATTTGCGCCGCGGCTTTCGCTTTGATGGCATTCACCGCCACATCCACATGGGCCCTCAGCGGGGCGGTCATTAAAAGAAAATTGAAAAATGATGCTTTCCGCAAAAAAATAAATTTTATTTTAGCCCTGCTTCTGGTGTATACCGCAGTAAAACTTACAGGGATCCTGCTCTGGGCTGGCTGATAATGAATCCACCCGCCAGCGCGGCCCCGGATGGCGAAACGAAACCAGCAGATGTCAGCAGACCCAAAAATCCAGGCAATCAGGAAAGACCTCGCCCAGGCCATGGCCCTGGAACGGGTTGTGGTGGCCCGCCGTCTGGCGCGCCTGGGGGAGAGGCTGCAGGGAAGGGCCCCGGACAAGGCGGCCGCCCAGCAGATTGACGACCTGGCCCGGCAGGTACGCCGCTCTGTTGCGCAACGCGACCTGCGCCGCAGGGGCCTGCCCCGGCCCGACCTGGACCGGCCCCTGCCCATTGCCAATCAAAAAGAGGAGATCATGGCCGCCATCCGGGAGCACCAGGTGGTGATCATCTCCGGTCAGACCGGCTCCGGCAAATCGACCCAGATTCCCAAATACTGCCTGGCCGTGGGCCGGGGTGTGGCCGGACAGATCGGCTGCACCCAGCCCCGGCGCATCGCTGCCATGAGTATTGCCCGGCGCATTGCGGATGAACTGGGGGAGAACCTGGGTTCCTCGGTGGGCTACAAGATCCGTTTCCAGGATCGCACGCCGCAAGACGCCTATATCAAGGTCATGACCGACGGCACCCTGCTGGCCGAGGCCCAGACCGACCGCCTGTTGCTGCGCTACGATACCCTCATTGTGGACGAGGCCCATGAGCGCAGCCTGAATATTGACCTCCTTTTGGGGATCCTCAAAACCCTCCTGAAACGCCGCAGGGACCTCAAGGTGATCATCACCTCGGCCACCCTGGATACGGAGAAGTTTTCCCAGGCCTTCGGCCATGCCCCGGTGATGGAAGTGTCCGGACGGACCTACCCGGTGGAAGTGCGCTACGCCCCGCCCCAGGCATTCGCCCCTGAAACCGGCGGAGGGGAGCCTTCACCGGTGAAAATGGCCGTGGAACAGGCCGTGGACCTGCACCGCCAAACTCCCCGGGGCGACATGCTGATCTTCATGCCCACGGAGGCCGATATTCGCGAGACCTGCGATCTTTTAGGCGCCGGGGACATGGCGGGGGTGGAAATCCTGCCCCTGTACGCACGGCTGGCGGGCCGTGCCCAGTCCCGGGTATTCGCCCACTCAAGGGCCCGCAAGATCATTGTGGCCACCAATGTAGCCGAAACCTCCCTCACCATCCCCGGAATCCGCTTTGTCATTGATACCGGCCTGGCGCGCATCGCCGCCTACTCCCCGCGCACCCGCACCAAGGCCCTGCCCGTGCGGCCCATATCCCGGGCCAGTGCCGATCAGCGCAAGGGCCGCTGCGGCCGCGTGGTCGAGGGGATCTGCATCCGCCTCTACACCGAAGAGGATTATCTCCAGCGGCGGGAATTCACACCGCCTGAAATCCAGCGCGCCAACCTGGCCGAAGTGATTTTAAGGATGATGGCCCTCAAGCTGGGAGCCGTGGACCGATTCCCTTTCATCGACCCGCCGACCCCCAAGCAGGTGCAGGACGGCTACCGGGTTCTGGAGGAACTGGGTGCCATCCGGAGTATAGCTTCCCCGCGTAAAAAAAGAAGCGGCCCCGGACACCAGTTGACCGCCACCGGGCGCACCATGGCGCGCATTCCCCTGGATCCGCGCCTGGCGCGCATCCTGATCCAGGCCCGACACGAAAACTGCCTGCCCGAGGCCCTGATCATCACGGCGGCCCTCAGCATCCAGGATCCCCGGGAACGCCCGCCCGAAGAGACGGCCCGGGCCGATCAGGCCCATAAACCCTTTAAGGACCCGGCCTCCGATTTTGCCACCTATCTCAACATCTGGAAGAGCTACCACCGGGAGCAGCAGGGCAACCGGGAGCGCCTTTCCCGCAGTCAGCGCCAGAAACGGGCCCGCCGTTTCTGCCGGGACAACTATTTTTCCTTTCGGCGCATGCGGGAATGGACCGATATCCACCGGCAGATCAAGACCATTGCCCGGGAATGCGGCCTGCTGAGTGAAGAGGCGCCGGCAAGGCCCGCTTCGGCACCGGCCGCCTCCCCAGGAAAATCCAAAGATACCTTCGGCCCCATCTATCAGGCCCTGCACCGGGCTATTCTCAGCGGGTTTCTCTCCAATGTGGCCCTGGCCACGGACAAAAACATGTACCAGGGTGTCGGCGGCAAACAGTTGATGCTCTTTCCCGGCTCCGGGATTTTCAACCGCGGCGGCAAATGGATCGTGATGGCCGAGCAGGTCACCACCTCGCGCCTCTTTGCCCGCACCGCCGCCACCGTTGACCCGGCCTGGCTGGAGAGCATCGGCCGGCCCTTTCTGAAGTCCAGTTACCATCACCCCCGCTGGGACGCCCGGCGGGCACAGGTGGTGGCCGACCAGCAGATCAGCCTCTGGGGGCTGATCCTGGTGCCCAAACGAACCTGTGCCTATGGTCAGGTGGACCCGGAGGAAGCCGCCGCCATCTTCATCCGTGAAGCGCTGGTGGCCGGAGACCTGCGGCGGGAGCGACCTTTTCTGCGCCACAACCGGGACTTGCTGGAACAGCTGCGGGACCAGGAGGCGCGCTTGCGCCGGCGCGATATCGTGGTCAATGACGAAATCCTGGTGGAATTTTACCACCGGCGGCTGCCGGATATCTGCGACCCCCGCACCATGGACCGTTTCATCAAAAAGCGCGGCGGAGACCAATTCCTGCGCATGACCGAGGCGGACCTGGCCCGCTACACGCCCGATGCCGGCGAACTGGCCCTCTATCCCGACACGGTGGCCCTGGGCCGCCAGTCCTTTGATTGTACCTATCGTTTTGAACCGGGAACCGCCGCCGACGGGGTCACCATTACCATTCCCCGCAACATGGCCCCGGCTGTGCCGGCGGAAGACCTGGAGTGGGGCGTGCCCGGGCTGCTGGCCGAAAAGGTGACGGCCCTCATCAAGGGGCTCCCCAAAACCTATCGTCGCGCCCTGGTTCCGGTGCCCCAAACCGTGGCCGCGCTGATGCCGGAACTGGTCAAACAAAAGCCCCGGGGCAGTTCCCTGCGCCAGGTGCTGGGGGAAATGATCCATAGGCAGCGGGGGCTCAACATCCCGGGTTCCGCCTGGCCCCGGCTGGAATTGCCCGATCATCTGAAGACGCGCATCGCCATTGTGGATCCCCAGGGAAAGGAAGTGGCGGCCAGCCGCGACCCGTCCATTCTGCGCCAGGGGTCGCCCTCCCCGGATCTGGATCCCCAGGCCCTGCGGGCGGCGGCCCGCCCCCATGAGCGCCAGGGGCTGAAGAGCTGGGATTTCGGCGACCTGGCCCCCAGTGTCGTGGTAACCATTGCCAAACAGGGACAGTGGCCCCTTTTCCCGGCCCTGGTGCCCCCCGAAGATCCTGGGAGCCTGAAACAAAAGGGAGTGGCCTTGAAACTACTGGCTGACGCCCGTAAAGCCCGGGCCGTCCATCCCCAGGGGGTGGCGGCCCTGTGCACGCTCCACTTTGCCCGGGAGCTGAAATTCCTCAAACGCAGCCTGAAAATTCCCCTGGACCTGGTGCCGGCCGCCAACTACCTGGGCGGCGCAGCCCAACAGCTGGTCCAGGTCCGCCAACGGGTGGCCGATGATCTCTTTGTCCGCGATATCCGCACCCAAAAGGAATTTGGGGACCATCTGCAGCAGGCGGGGCCCGAAATCATCCCCAGGGGCCAGCGCATTTTGGCCGCCGGGTTGCCGGTGGTAGCCGCCCACGGGGAAGCGCGGGAAGAACTGCAGCGGCTGGCCCGGCGCCACCGGGGACAGGTCCATCAGGAACAATTCATTAGGGAGCGCAGTGATGAGCTGGCCCGCCTGGTGCCCGCGACCCTGTTTCGGCTTTACAGTGCGGAACGCCTGGGGCACCTGGAACGCTATATCAAGGCTTTGGTGCTGCGTGCCCAGCGGGGGGTGCTGGATCTGCCCAAGGCCCGGCGCATGGCCGTGGATGTTGATCGTTTCGAATCCGCTCTCAAGGAGCTGCTGGCCGGTTTGGGGGAGGAAACTTCCCGGAAAAAAACAGCCGCCATCGAAGGATTCCACTGGCTGCTGGAGGAGTTCAAGGTATCTGTATTCGCCCAGGAGTTGAAAACAGCAGTACCGGTCTCGATCAAACGGCTGCAGGTCAGCCTGGACACTATCCTGCGCATGCTCTAACCCCTTTTTTGACCGTTGCCTGAAAGCGTCACTTGTTGTTCATCCGGGGCGGTCCGCAGATGCAGATCCCGCTGGGGAAAGGGAATTTCCAGGCCGTGGGCTTTGAACAGGCGGTCGATTTCCATGCGGATGGCTGTGCCGACATTCAGCATATTGTCAATATCTGTCCATACCCGCAATATGAAATTCAATGAGTTGTCGGCAAAATCGAGAAAATGCACATCGGGCGGCGGATACTTCAATATGTGGGGAACCTGGTCAGCCGCTTCCAAGAGAGTCCGGCGCACCAGTTCCGGATCCGAACCATAGGCCACGCCCACCGGAATTTTGATCCGCAGACGCTGATCCCGGAAGCTCCAGTTGGTCACCTGATTGCTGATGAAATCGGAATTGGGTATGATTAGCGCGGCATTGTCATAGGTTCGCACCACGGTCGAACGAAAATTGATTTTCTGGACCTCGCCCCAAATGCCATTGATTTCAATGGCATCCCCCACCTCGATGGGCCGCTCAAACAGCATGATGATCCCGCTGATGAAATTGTTGAAAATATTCTGCAGGCCAAATCCCAAGCCGATACTCAGCGCACCAAAGGCGACCGTCAGGGAGGTTCCGCTGAACCCCAGGGCATATAAAGCGGCCAGAATCCCCAACCCCCAGGCAAGGTACATGCACATGGTCACAATGGAGGAGCGCAGCCCCTTATCCAGGCCGCTCTTCGCCAAAAGCTTTGTCGTCAGGGCATGGCGCCCTGTACGGACAATCAGGTGGGTGACAAAGAGGATCAGAAATGCCTGCAGGAGCCGGAGCAGGTTGAGCTGCAGGTCGCCGATGGCAACGGTGTAATGAATGACTTTTTGCAGTCCGCCGGCAACCGCCCTCTGACCGCCCCAGGCAAATATCAGGCCCAGTGCCAGGGCGGCGGACCATCCCAGCCAGCAGAGCCTGAAAAGCAGCCACTTGACGGGCTGGGCCGATCCCTCGGGGTGGGTGCGGGCCCGGGGATAAAGCTTCTGGTCCCATTCATTGAGGACGACGTAAAGCAGTACCGCCCACAACAGGATGGCCAGCGTGCGCCCCCAGCCGATAAACCAGAAAAGGCTCAGTGTACCGTAGCCCAGGAGTTCCATGACCAGGGCAACCCCGGGAATCGCCAGGATCAGCCCGTTCATCAGGGGCTGGAGCTGTACCCAGCGGGCAGAGGCCTGAATTTGACCCTTGCCGGCCAGTGTCCGGTGAGCTCTGTGGAAATTGAGAATCCACAGCATCAGTAAAATCTCGAAAAGCAGACGTGCCAATACCAGCAGCGGGTTGCCATCGGGCAGCAGCCAGGCAATGGTAATATAGCTGACGCCAATCACCCGCACCATCAGCAGCAGCACCCGGAAAAGACGGTTCAACGCCAATGGGATTCTGGGCTTGCTACTCTTTCCATCAATCTTGAGAAGATCAATGAACCAGCGCGTGCCGAGCATGGTCAGGAGGATATTGACGGTGGCAGCAATGATGGGCACTGTCCCCGGGATGCCCCGCGTGGCGGTGTAGATGGATAGAAAGAGAATCGTAGCACCCGGGAAAAGGGAACGGGACAATAAATGGAGGAGCGTCTGACAGCCCGGATAGCCTACCAGCTCAGGGGCTTGCTGCCAAACCGCCAGAAGCCTTTTGAATCTGCGGGCTAAAAAAAGCAACCCCCCGTACAGTAACCCCGCCGCCAGCAGCAAATGCCCCTCGTAACGCCGTAACGTACGGAATTCCTCACCCCAGAAGGCCTGTGTACCCATCAGCCTGAAACGGCCGGCCAGGCTGTTCAGCTCCCCGGTGAATCGGGCCCAGGAGGTAAAATCGAAGGGATAGTTGGTTCGCGTGAAGAGTGCCCGGGTTTGCAGATTACGGATCCGGTCCGCCAGTTGGGGAACCAACTCCGCAAACTCAGTGCGGATCGTGCCGAGATCTTCCATCTGCCGGTTGCGAATGGCGGTGAGCAGTTCCAGGTAATGTTTTTTTTGCCCCATATATTGAATCAGGGATTCCAGCTCGGTACGCACCGCCGGCTGATACAGGCTGGTGGAGGAACCGCTTTCCACATCTTCCAGGTTTTTATGGTATACGTTGAGCTGCTGTTCCGTTTCTGCTTTTAGGGTATTAATTTCTTCAACCCGCGCGGCAACGGTGGAGATCTTCTCTTCAACACCTTCCAGGGATGCCTGCAGTTCCCCCAGCGCTTTGTTCAGCACACTCGGCTTGGCTTGGGGAAGCACCAGTAAATTGCGGTAGGAGGTGCCCTGAATTCGCCAGGCGTTGATGGTGGCGGTAAAAATCTCAGAGAGCTGCTCCAGGCCACGGACGCGCCGGCCGATATCCTCCACCGCCTTTTTTTCAGTGGATAGCACGCTTTGCAGTTGCTGTACCGTCAATGCGTAGGATGCATCCGGCATCGGCGCACTGGATGCGTCGGGGCTTTGGCCGCCTGCGGCGGTCGCCATAACCAGCAGGGTGGCGATGGCAACCATCCAGTGTCGAAGGTGCATCGCATGGGAGGTTTTAGTAAATGAACTCAATGGATACGCATCCTTGCAGCAATATTCATCCGCTAAATTTAGGGGCATTCTATGCCGGGGTTCAGGGGCAGTTGTAGATTAGGGGCCGTATCCGATCAAGCCAAAATTTAGTAAAGGCTCGGGCAAGGGTACGCCGTGCACCTGCCCCCCAGCGTATTAATGGCGGATATTCCTGCCGGGCAAGGCCACGGCGGATCTACACCCCGCTGTCAAATACCGCGGGATCGTAGATTCCGGCCAGATTCAGGAAGTAGGCCGCCTCTTTTTCCCGCCCCCGCTTGCGGCACCCGGCGGCATAAATCCGGCACTTTTTCAGCAGCACCCGGATGGCGGCCCGCCGCTGGGTCCCGGTCAGTGCGCCTGATTCCAGGATTTTCACCAGGGAACGGATGCGGTACTTGTCCAGTCCAGCCTGGGCCGAAAGCTGATCGGGGTGCCCCCCCCGTTTGTGAATCAGGGGTTTATCAATGAGTCCCACCGGATAGCGGCAGCCCACGCGCAGCCAGAGGTCGTAATCCTCGCAGGCCGGGAGGTCCTCGTCAAAACCGTCCATTTGCTCCAGCAGATCCCGGCGCAGCATCACGGCCGAAGGACTCACCAGGCAGAGTTCCAGGGAGCGTTGGAAAATCATGCCGGCCGCCTTGCGGTGACGGCTCTTGGGATTCACGCGGACCCCCCGCCGGATCCAGATCTCCTCGGTCTGGCACAGGTGGTATTGGGGATTATCACACAAGTATTTCACCTGAACTGCTGTTTTTTCCGGCAGCCACAGATCATCCGAATCCAAAAAGGCGATCAGATCGCCCCGGGCGGAGCGCCATCCCGCATTGCGGGCCGCACTGACGCCGCGGTTATCCTGATGCAGGGTACGCAGGCAATCGCCGTAGGCCGCCAGAATCCCAGGGGTCCCGTCGGTGGACCCGTCATCCACCACGATCAGCTCCAGGGCCGCATAGGTCTGGGACAATACCGAGTCAATGGCCTCCTTTAAGGCCCAGTCCCGGTTAAAGGTGGGAATGATCACACTTACGAGCGGTGATTCAGGATTTGCCATAATCAAGTGCACCCATGAGCAGCGGCATGCCCGGGACTGGCATCTGGTTGAAACCGGCAGGGCCGCGGAACACGCTCCAAGAGCCGCCGGTCTTGAAAAAACATTGCTTTCCCATACAGGTTTTGGTAATTGGTTACAATACTTCTTCTCACCATTTGCAGCCGCGCCGAAGTACTTCGTTTTCTGTTTTTTTGCAGTAACTTGTGAATAAATCGTTCACTATTGAGTATTCGTCCGCCAGCGGTGAGAACGTATTTCAAATTCATCAATATGCCCAGCCGGGAAATTCCAGCATCTAATGATCCCCGGCGAACTAAGCCGGTATCCGCACTATCCGGAAACCGTAAATTTGGCATTTTTGTATTCCCAGTCACAGTTCTAACTTAAGCCATTTCCGGATAACAACCGGGAAAAACTGTGGAAAACCGGGAAAATACCCCAACTCAACACAAGGAGGTAATGATTAAAAGAGTGTTTGCAGTTACCGTCGGATTGGTTTTCGCCCTGGGTCTGGTACTGGGCATGGGCGCTGATGCCGTGCAGGCCAAAACCACTTTCGTCACCATCGGCACCGGTGGCATCACCGGGGTCTACTACCCCACGGGCGGCGCCATCGCCAAGATGGTCAATGCCAAACGCAAGGAGTATGGCATCCGCGCCACAGTGGAGTCCACCGGCGGATCTGTGTTCAACATCAACGCCATTCTGGCGGGTGATCTCGAATTCGGTGTGGCCCAATCCGACCGCCAGTACCAGGCGGTCAAAGGCATTGCCGACTGGGCGGACAAAGGCCCCCAGGAAGATCTGCGGGCGGTATTCTCCATCCACGCCGAAACCGTTGACCTCATCGCCGCGGTGGATTCCGGCATCAATACCATTCAGGACCTCAAGGGTAAACGGGTCAATGTAGGCAACGTCGGTTCCGGCTATCGCCAGAATGCCATCGACGCCCTGGAAGCCAACGGCCTCAATTTTGAAAATGACTTTCACGCCGAGAGTCTCAAGGCCGCCGAAGCACCCGGCCTGATCCAGGACGGCCGCATCGACGCCGCTTTTTACACGGTGGGCCATCCCAGCGGCTATTACAAGGAAGCCACCGCCGGCGCCCGCAAGGTAAAATTCATCCCTATCCCCAATGCGGACAAACTGGTCGCCAAATTTCCCTACTATGCAGCCGCCAGCACCCTGATGTCCAACTATCCGGGTGCCGCCAACACTGAGGATACGGTGGAGACCTTCGGTGTCAAGGCCACCTTCGTAACCTCGGCCAAGGTTGCCGATGACGTCGTTTACGCCATCGTCAAAGAGGTTTTCGAGAACTTCGACAAGTTCGTGAAACTCCATCCGGCCTATGCCGGGCTAACCAAAGAAGACATGCTGGCCGGTCTTTCCGCGCCCATCCATCCCGGCGCCATTAAATACTATAAGGAAGCCGGACTGAAGTAATCAAACGGCATATTAAAACAGCACCTTAGCAGACCGCGCCCCCTAATGTAACCGGTTAGGGGGCGCACATTGCGGGTGCCGGCGCCGGCCGGTAAAACGACGGCCGTCGTCCTGGCCCAAGCCCATGAACCGGTGCCGGGGGCATGGGCCGTTATAGATAGTGCCGCGCAGCCATGGGATGGATCCGCGGCCGTTTCACAGCCCAAATTTCAACGGATTGGTTTTTCACCATGAGCAATTTAGAAATAGATGAACGGGACGATGGATTGGAGCTGGCCAAACGGATGGCCGAAGAGGAGGAGGGCATCGGGAGGCGGCCCAGGGGGTCCGCCAAGTGGGTAATTCCCACGATTTGTGTCGCCTGGAGCCTGTTTCAGTTATCCATCGCCAGTTGGCTGATTCTGGATTCAACTTTCATTCGCGCCATCCACCTGGGATTCGCCCTGCTGGTGGTATACCTGAACTATCCGTTGTTTAAAAAACCGCTGCTGGGGCTTAAATTTTTAGCTGTCAAGGACCGCATACCCCTTCTCGATTACGCCGTGGCCCTCATCGCCTGTTTCGCCGCACTCTACATCGCCATCGACTATGAGGGCATGACCCTGCGTTACGGGGATCCTATTCCCCGGGATATCATCATCGGTCTCATTCTGGTGGTGCTCCTGCTGGAGGCGGCCCGCAGGGTCATTGGACCGGCCCTGCCCGTCATCGCCGGGGCCTTTATCATCTACGCCTTTGCCGGCCCCTATATGCCGGACCTGATCGCCTTCAAAGGCGTCTCCATGAATCGTTTCGTCGGCCAGATGACCATGTCCACGGAGGGCATCTACGGCATCCCCCTGGATGTTTCAGCCACCATCGTTTTTCTTTTTGTGCTGTTCGGCGCCATGCTTGATAAGGCCGGTGCCGGCCAGTATTTCATCCGTCTGGCCCTCAGCCTGCTGGGCGGCTTCAAGGGCGGACCGGCCAAGGCCGCCATCATGGGCAGCGGGCTCACCGGACTGGTTTCGGGCTCCAGTATCGCCAACATCGTAACCACCGGCACCTTTACCATTCCATTGATGAAAAAAGTGGGCTATCCCGCCAAAAAAGCGGCGGCCGTGGAAGTGGCCGCCAGCACGGACGGCCAACTGGCGCCCCCCATCATGGGCGCGGCGGCCTTTATCATCGCGGAATATGTGAATGTCCCCTATGTGGAGGTAATCAAAGCAGCCGCCATCCCCGCCTTTGCCTCCTACGCCGCCCTTTTTTATATCACCCATATCGAAGCCTCCAAACTGGGCTTGCGGGGGATGTCCCGCGCGGAACTGCCAGCCTTTTTCAAGACTTTCGTGGGCGGTCTGCAGTATGTGGTGCCCATCCTGGTATTGCTCTATGAACTGATCATTGTCCGCCACTCCCCGGAACTGGCCGCGTTTCACGCCATCTGGATCATGGGTGTGGTCATGCTGCTGCAGCGGCCCATACAGGCTTACCTGCGCAAGGAACCCATCGGTGCGGCGTTTAAACTGGCCATTACCGAGATTTTTGCGGCCCTGGCCTCCGGTGCCCGCAACATGGTTTCGGTAGCCCTGGCCACAGCCGCGGCCGGCATCATCGTAGGGGTGGTGGCCCTGGGCCTGGGCCAGTTGATCACCGCCATCATCGACACCCTGTCCGGCGGCAACATCTATCTGATGCTGGTCATCACGGCCGTGGCCAGCCTGGTCATCGGCATGGGGCTGCCCACCACGGCCACCTATATTGTCATGGCCTCCCTGACAGCCCCGGCCATCGTTGAGATCGGCGGCATGAACGATTTCATCGTGCCCCTGATGGCCGCCCACCTGTTCTGCTTTTACTTCGGGATCCTGGCCGATGATACTCCGCCGGTGGGCCTGGCGGCCTATGCCGCCGCGGCCATCGCCAAATCACCGCCCATTCCCACCGGGCTGCAGGGCTTTATGTACGACATCCGCACCGCCATTCTGCCCTTTATGTTCATCTTCAATAGCGATCTGATCCTGCACAATATCAACAGCTGGCTGCAAGGCCTGCTGATTTTCGTCATGGCCTGTTTCGGCAATTTTGCCTTTGCTTCGGCCACCCAGGGCTGGCTGGTGGCTAAAAACCGCATCTATGAGGTGCCGCTGCTGCTTGCCGTGACGGTGATCCTCATGCGGCCGGATCTCATCGCCAGCCTGATCGGCATACCCCATGAACAGCGTTACTGGGTCTATCCCATGGGTATGGTTCTCTTCGGCCTGATCTACCTGATGCAGCGCCCCCGCGCTCCCAAACCGGCAGTTGCCGCGGCGGTGTAATGCAATGGATAGCTGCGATTAGGGAAAAATCATTACCGGGGCCGAAAACAGGCGGCCCCATTTCAAACCCTCCTGGTGAAAGAGGCGACACATGCCCCTGATAAAAAAAATGATGGTAGCCCTTGGCTTTTCCGACTACGCCCCGGAAATATTCAAGTTTGCCACCCAGCTGGCCACCCAGCTGGATGCCGATCTGGTGGTGGCCGACATCATCAACGAGCGCGATGTGGCCGCTGTGGAAAGCATCGTTGCCCTGGGTTATGAAGTTGACGGAGAGCATTACGTTTCCAGTATTCAAGAGGAACGGCAACAGCTCTTGGATCAGTATCTCACTGAAACCGGTTTTCCCGGAAAACGCCTCGAAACCGTCTTTAAAGTCGGCAATCCCATTGAAGAACTATTGAAAATCATCATCGAACAAGATGTTCAAATGGTGGTCATGGGGGTTAAGGGCCGCTCTGATCTGCAGCGAGCCCTGGTGGGATCCGTGGCCGAAAAAATGTTCCGGCGCTCTCCGGTCACCGTGGTCTCTTTCCGCGATTCGAAAAATGCCCGCCGGCTCCGCAAAAGAATTAATGTGGATTGATCGTATTTACCGCCAGGTGAATGGGTGAGCCGGGAAAGGAAAACATGCCATGACAAGCCTAGTAACCAGGGCCGGTGTGATTTCGGTCTTGATCCTATTGGTCATGATCAGTTCAGCACAGGCCCAGGAACGTTTTGAAGATAATGGCGATGGAACCATCACGGATCATCAACTGGGAGTCATGTGGGCCAAAACAGACAATCAGGGAGATATCAACTGGAAAGCCGGTCGGCAATGGGTTCAATTCACCTTCCCCATGACCCTGACGACCCCTTATGACAATTGGCGCTTGCCAACCCTGGCCGAATTAAAGAGCCTCTTTCCACCGGAACCGGAGGCCGGGAAGAGTGAAACCATCTGCGGCCAGAAAATTAGAATCGCCGGCCCCATCCAACTCACCTGCGGCTGGGTCTGGACATCAGAAGTCAGATCCATCACCGCCACGGTCTTTAACTTCCAACGGGGCGTCCACTACACCGATCGCATGGTCAATCACAAGGCCCACCGGGTACTGCCGGTAAGGGATTTGAAAAAGTAATCAGAGGCCCTCTCCGGCGATCTCTTGGCCACACGCATCGCAACATCCTGCCGTAATGCGATAGTCGCTGACTGAAAACCCCCATCTGCCGATAACCCTGACCCCGCAGCCAGGACACAGGGTGTGGGCGCCCGCTGTGCCGGGAACATTACCCACATACACATACCGCAGGCCTGCCTTCCGGCCGATGCTGCGCGCCCGGTGCAGGGTTTCCACCGGTGTGGGGGGCCGGTCGGTGAGCCGGTAGGTGGGATGAAAACGGCTGATATGCCACGGTGTATCAACCCCCAACTCGGCCGCAATGAAGGCCGCCAGGTCGTGCAGTTCATCGGGATCGTCGTTGAGCCCCGGAATAACCAGGGTGGTCACTTCAACGAAGATGCCCCTGGCACGCATGCCTTTCAGGGCAGCCAACACCGGCTGCAGGCGCGCGCCGCACATGCGGCGGTAGAAATCATCATTGAAGGCTTTCAGGTCCACATTGGCCCCGTCCAGGACGGGGGCTAGCAGGTCCAGGGCGTCAGCCGTCATATAGCCGTTGGTGACAAAAATGTTTTTCAATCCG
>Ga0180435_10003965_pt1 | contig 14691 bp, 8 predicted proteins | sample SS_ome_3_FD_132467 | JGI IMG/M metagenome (GOLD analysis project Ga0180435, IMG submission 132467) | Hypersaline lake sediment archaeal communities from the Salton Sea, California, USA - SS_3_S_1 metaG | ecosystem: Environmental > Aquatic > Non-marine Saline and Alkaline > Hypersaline > Sediment... | reverse complement strand
GTATCTCGATGGTCGTGGCGTAGATGCCTCCTTCGTGGCTGTACTGGGTCCAGAGACGGGTGAGAGAGCCTGAGAAAATGGCCCAGAGGACAAACTTGGTCAAGTGTGCGCGAAACTGCTTGTTCTGTTGGAAGGCCACTTCAAAGGGCTTGAACGAACACTCTCTGAGCACACACTCCCCTCGTTCAAAGATGAACACCAGGCAATCGCGATCGTAAGCACGAGACACAATCTCCCTCCAGGTGTCTTCGGGCAACTCTTCGAGCACCAGTTGTCCATGGGACATGAATAGACCCTCGGCCTCCTCTTCCATTTGTGCAAAGTCTTCTGCGGTCGCGCGGAACACGAGGTCCCGTTCCACCAAACTATCAATGTTTCCGTCCTGACAGTTTTCGCGAAAGTACTCGGGCACACAATGGTGGTCGTCTGTGTTGTCCATGCACGCCTTTACGTACATACGGTACCGCTCCATGGCAATGTCAAAGAGGTCGGAGGACACCAGGTAAGCTTTCCGGACCACATTGTCCATGAGCAGAGAGTGAAGGTACTCAAAGTTTTGGAACGATCGGTCCTTGTCCTTGAGGTTCTCGGTGAATTGATCGGGTCCTTCGATGCACACGCAGCGCACAAATTCGTCCAGGTTGTTTCCAGAAATATCCGCAAACACGGCCACCCATTGGTTATCATCTGCCATAGTGGGGCGAAAAGAAGTTAAAAGAGTGCTCGAGAATTACTCGTTAATTTACTCGCCTTTTTTTAAATGGACCGTAAAAGGCGTTATTTGTACGTTTTGCTGGTCCTTTGCACGTTGTTGTCGTGTCACGCGGCATCAACCCCTAAAAATGCGTGCGGGGGTACCGAGCAGTTGAAAAATCAACCGATGAGTTGGTGTGACCCGGGAGAACACGCTTCCTCCACACCAGAGTGTCGATTGGGCGTTTTCCATTGTTCTGGGCCCAATACGGTCATTTGCATGCCCATTGACTGTCCCGAGAGCAACCGGTACCAGTCTTCGTTCATGGCAAGCAAAGAAAGCGAGTTGGTGCCAGCCCTTATTCCGTGCTCCCGAGATTGTGGAGAGAGAGGTCGTTGTGATCCTTTGTCGGGAGAGTGCGTTTGCGATAAGGGGTGGAGTGGTGAGGGATGTGCGTACTTTGAGGACCCTTGTTCCTCTCCTCTGGCAGTCTGTGGGGAAAACGGAGTGTGCGAAGGCAACTCTGATGGAACCTATCAATGCCGCTGTGCAGAGGGGTGGACGGGCTCCTCGTGCAACGTGCCCACTCAATGCTTGCCCAACGGTCTCTGGATCGCTAGCTCGCGCAAGTGTTCCTGCTTTGAGGGATGGGAAGGGCCCTCGTGCACCCAATGCAACCCTGACTTTCTTTGCGTGCCCACTGAGAATAGGGATCGGCCCTTTGCGCTCACCTACGTGCCCAAGGACGTGCAGAATAGCTTTCTCAAAGGGGACCTTGGCAGTAAGTATGCCGCTTCTCACCCCATTCGACCCAACAGCACCTACGAAGGCGTGCACTACGATTGTGCATGCAAACCTTTATCGGATGAAAAGGAATCCTTGCAAGAGAACCTGATCTATTATGATGATTTGACGGGAGCCTTTTACATTCAACACGACCCCTACCTTTCTCCTGCTTACCACCGGCCCTATTACTCGGGGTACACCCACGATTACTACTGGCGGTACCACTATGACCAAAACACGGCAGCGGCTTCTTTGGTCATTCTCTTTGCCCTTTTCCTCGTTCCTTTCCTCTGGTATGCTTGTCTGAGACCCCAAAAACCAGCTTCCGTAATCAAAAAGAAAAAGGGAAGGCAGTATGTGCACGCAGTGAGCACGGGCTACGAGGGAACCACTTCCATCTCCATTGAACCCTTAGCCGAACCTCAACCCATCGAGAAACAATTGGATATAGAAAGTGGACAGGGTGAAGAGTACCAACCAAGTGTGTACACCAACATTCCGGTGGTCGAGAAGAGCGGAGAAGAGGACAACTTCCACTTGAGCCAATTTTGATCGCCTGACAAAAAAAATTGTGACGTACCAATTTCTTCCGCCGAACACAAAAAAACTCGAAAGAAAAAAAAATAAAAAACTTTTCCAAAGTGCAACTCCTTAACAAAAGAGAAAAAAAGGATGAAGATGCCTGTGACACCTGAAGACCAAATGATTCCCACTGGAGTAATTCCAGGAGCGCCTAGCCCAATTGCAAGAGCAGTGAGAGCACCAGTACGAGATATTACTGGAGACGGACAACCTTTGACGAGAAGAGACCTGGCTCGTTTGCAAACACTGGACAACCTTCGCCAAACACAAGGGCCAGCTGTGGCAAGACGATTGACCTTCAACTGGGCAAGAGAAAGCACTCAATAAACTTTTCGAAACTTTACTTGTTAATCTTCTTTTTCGCCGTGATCTTCAAGAAAGGGTAGGAGAGGAACCTGGGAAGGGTCTGTGGTGTAGGAGGAGCTTGCTCCTTGCTCGTCTTCTCCATGGTCGATGACCACTCCTCGAATGGGGAGGGTGTGGGAGGCCAGTTGGCCTGGATACTTTTTACACAGGTTTCGCCAGGAGGCCAGGACCGCGGTCTGGTTAACCGGACGTTCGTTCGCGGCATCCAGGTCAAAGGCCATCTGAAGGAGCATGGAGTAGTAGCGGAACAACTCTCGGTGTCTGTGGGGTGAAGAGATGCTGTCTGCCACGCGATGTATGTGGTTCACGTAGTGCTGGGTGACTGGATGCTCGTGGTCCACGTGCCCGCTCAAATTGAATTGGATGAATTGCTGGTTAACTTGCACGCCAGCCTCCTCGGTCAAGCGATTTTGTTCTCTTCTCTTTTCCTCATCAAACTCGGCCTGGTCCAGCAACTCTCGCTCCCTCTCCAGAAGGGAGTAGGCGCGGAACTGTTGCTCGAGCAAAGGATCGTTCGTTCTCTGGTTCACGATCTTCTCCTTGTAATCGTTCTGCCGCTGTCGGGCATTGATCAAATCGCCAATAAATCCTCCCAACACATTGGAGAGGAAGGAGAGGGCCCACCAAATCAGGCGCACAAAGATCAGGAAGATGATTAGATCGTAAATGTGGATGAAGAAGCAGAAGATCGCCTCGAAGGAAGCAAGCTCGCCCTTGGGCACCAAGAACACCCAGTCCACAGTCCAGGCCAACCAAGGGACCAACAAAGTAAACACGGTCAGCAAATAGTTGAAAGGAGGGAAACCACTGATCAAAAATCGAATGGAGTGGTAGCCATTCACAATTCTTTGCCACCCAAGTAGATTGGTGTCTGGCATCCAGGGATCGCAGAGATCGCTATCCTCCTTCAGGCGCTCGTCGACCGTGATCTCTCCTATCTGCAACTTCTCCCCAAGGTCCGCCGGGATTTCGGGCATGCACAGAGGGTTACGGGGAACTGAGAAACAGTCCGTGCGAGAGATGATCTCCAATCCCTCAAACTTCTCCTTGGAGCTTCCCCTTCCTGCTGGCACATCGTCTCCATTCACTCGTGCGGCCGCTTCTGCATCTTCCTCGGAGGGACGGACCCTCAGCAATTTTCGGGCAGTGGGTCCGTACGCTTGCTCTCTTAACTGTTCTTCCTCCAGTTGCGCAGTATGCCAATCGTGGAAGAAGGGGTGCGTGTCTCTTCTCTGATCGTATTGCTTGAGAAAAGAGAGGCCTGGCATGTTGATCATGCTCGACAAGTAGATGATGAACCCCTCGGCCGAGGAGTGGGTCGAAATGAAGTCCTCGTACGCCTCTTTCAAGCTATGATACCCATTGCGTTCCAGGATGTTCTGAAAGTGGTAAGCAAAGTTGTCAAAGTGAAGGGTGTTTTGCGCGTGGTGGAGCATGCGGGAACGGGCTCCATGAAACACGGTCTTGGTCGCCAGTATGTGGTTGTAGTGGTGGTCCATGTAGAGGTTGTGCTGTTCCCGAATTTGTTGAGCGTGCTGGATCTCCAGGTTGCGAAGGTGCGTGGCTGCCTGGTGGTGACTATCGTCCATCCACACTCGCCCCTTTCTCGCTTCCAGGAGAGAACGTCCTCCAGCAGGGTTGCTCAGTCTCTTTTCCAGAGCAACCTTTTCCAAGTACGCTCGATGAGTGCGAGGAATTCCTCGGCTATCCGCAAAGTCATGTCGTTCGTTCTTCAGGCGCACGTGCATGGTGTGGGGGTGTTCCGGATCGTTGCTTCGATAACGAACCCAGGCAGGTCCCGGAGGCGCTCCTGCCAACTCGGGGTGTTCGTGCGCCACTCTCTGCATGATGCTTTGGATCGCCAAGTCATCTCGCCCCTTTCGCTGGTGGTCTCTCACTCGACCCAGGGTGTGGTGCATCAGGTCCAAGTTGGTGGTGGGCTCGTTGACCATCTGCTGCACGCCCGTGTGGAATCGACTCATAAACACTTCGGAGGTCTTGTCCATCTTACTGGTTGATATCTCTTCGCTGGCAAAGTCGTCCTCCAAGCCAGCACCGACTGCACTTCTCTCCTTCAGCTTTCGTGTTTCCAGTAGCTGCCTTCCCGTGTACTGGCCAAAGGAACTGGGCAGTCCCTCACTTTGCTTGGCTGCGTTCCGGAGTGCAATGTCTCTCTTCACCCGATCCAGTGGTGTTTCCACCTGATCGGTGTTTTGCTTGTGTTGAGTGTCGGCAAACCAGTCCTCGATCTCGTCCATGCTCATGCGCTCTCCAGTCAAGTGAGGGGAGGAAGTGTTGTACACCACATGGCGGGCGTACTGCGAGTAAGTGGAACTCACGAAATCAATGTACTCGAGGTTGGTGGGCGAACTCGCAAAGTCCTCCATTGATCCTCCCTTCATCGCGCCCTCTGTTCGAATGAAGGTAGGTAACTCGTCTTCCAGGGAAAGGAGGTTCCGTCCCATGCGGAACGAGCTGGAGGCGGCCACCATCCACGAAAAGGCAGCACATAGAGCTTGAATGATGAGCAGAATGGGTTCTAGAATCTTGAAGAGCAGGTCTAGAATCCACACGAGGATTTCTAGCACTACTTCGATCACCACAAAGATTAGCTCCAAAATAAAGGAGAGCAGTTCTGCGAGAATTTGGAGGATGGGCATGCCGATCTGAAGGAAGACCATCAGAATTTGCATGGCAATGTCCACCAGGAAGAAGATGATCTCGAACACCGCTTGCAGAATGTTCATCAATCCGTCCGAGGAGAGGATGTCAAACACAATTTGCAAGATGGTGACCACCAGGTCGATCACCACGTAGATGATCATCCCGATGAATGGGACGAAGATGTTCCATATTTGAAACACGATCCTCAATAGAATGGTGAGTAGGAGTGTGACAAAGTTCAACAGCTGTATTAACAGATTGAGAAGGGGCACCAACACATCGATGACCACGGTCAACACCAATTGCCAGTATGCATTCAACAGGTAGAGTAGGAGCAGGCCTATCAGGTACCAGAACACAATGGGCAGGGGTATACCTCCTATGTAGACCCAGCGGAAAAGAGTGATCCATATCCACATGACCGCTTGCCAGAGTAGGCGAACCGCCCTCATAATCATTGAGAAGAAGGCTTCGAATATGTCGGTCACTGCCATCATGTATGCAGTAAAACGGAGTCCGGCGTCCCCCAATGGGTTCTGACGGGAGAGGTAGCCCGTGAACCCACACCAGTTCTCCCATATCCACCAAAACATAGTAATGAAAACGTTGACTGAGGCCACCTCGCTCGAAGTGGCCACTTGGATGTCCTGAGGGATCACCGGCTCCGCGTACTGTCCATCGGCAGGAGCCTCTCCCTCCTCATAACGAGGTCCATCAATGGGAGCCCCTCGGTCTCTTGCGCCGAATAGCTTACGGGATCGGTTGATCAGTCCGTACCGCTCCGGCTCCTCGTCGTCATTCATGTGGACAAAAAAGATTTGGAGTGGTCAGTGCCCAGACACTGGTTTTATTGTTGGTCCGAGACCGTTAACTATCTTTTGTCATTGTTTATTTACTGGGTTCGCACCAACTGTTTGAGGCTCTCCACCCCCCGATCCGTTCCATCACACACCGACAGCCCGTGGAGAATGGCGAACTCCACCTGAAAGGCCCATGCATCCTTCTTGTCCAACCGCCTCTCCATCCGCTGCCAGTTGTTGGTGGGGTCCAAGTAGGAAACCCACACTTGTAGAGATCGAGAAACCTTGTGGTTGCTGTCCCTCTCTGGGCAATAGGAGGAGGGCACGTGTGCAGCAACCGCGCTTTCCCAATTCACCTGGACCACCGAGGGATTGCCCATGGACACCAATTGACCGTTGGATGTGCGTAAGACCACGTAACAGTGGGGCTGACCCACCCGATAGGAAGAAAGGCTGGCCAAGTTGTCCGCTTGAATGTGGTGAACCAGGGAATGGTGTAGATCGACCAGCTCCCGGTTGTCACTCTCGCTTTGTACATTGATCGGCACACACTGCTTTCCCAGGATCATGTGCAATTTGTTCGGCCCTTTCTGCATGGGATATACCGTCTCGCTCGGCCCGTAATCCTTCTCGAAGATGGGCACGAGGTTGTTTAGCGGGCTCGGAGAATAAGAAGGGCTCAGACCATGGGTCACGCTTGTGGGAGAGTAGTAGAGCACCATCGACACACCAATAACCAGGCCCATCACAAACGTCCACATGAGCGTGCGGAAAGGCACCTTTGTCCTCACTTTGCACCGGTGTTCTTCCTTCCATTTACTCAGTGCGACAAGGTGGTTGAGCTTCTCGGCCGCAAAGTTCCCTCCCTCCAGCTCGATCGCTGTTCGGATGATTCTGGCGCTCTGGTACTCTGCGATCGCGTCCTCCAGCGAGTACTTTTTCACTTCTTTGTGGGTGGAAGAGGAACTTGCCTCGGGTATGCCCAGGTCCTTGGCGGGGCCAAAAGAGGCCACCATAGGCTCAGCAGAAGACTTCTTCTCACTGTCTTCACTCATGTTGGACAGTTTGGGAAATTTTCAGTTGGAGAAAGGGTTGCACGATTGCTTTTTTTATTGAGAGGGAACACCGAAGATCGAGCGAGGAGAGAGAGGTGTGGTATTCTGCGTGGAGGTCGTTGGGGCACTTTCTCCTACCACAGGTTGCTCTGTGGGAGTTTCTTGAGGTTGCTCTGTGGGCGCTTCAGTAGAAGTTTCTTGAGGTTGCTCTCCTTCCACTGACGTTTCTTGTGCTTGTTCGGCAGGAGGTTGTTCGGCAGGTTGTTCAACAGGAGGTTGTTCGACTGGTTGAGAGGGTGGGGGAGAAGTGGAAAAGGTGGAGAGGTTCTCGGGGAACCCGTATTGTTGGGCGTAGTGCGAGGCGACATTGTGCTTAAGCTGAGGGGGAATGTCTTGCGCGGACCCGTAGAGCATGATCAGGCCCTCCACATGCTCCTTGAATGAACCTTGAGCTCGCGGCTTCTTGCTCACTTGCTCTGACTCGTTCCCGCCAGCATTCTCAGGTGATACGGTACGTTTGCGCTTGGTGCTAGTGGATTTGCTAGACTTTTCCTCTCCCCCAGCAGATACTTGAGCACCTGTATCCTTTCCTGGGTTGACTTTTTTTGCTTCTGAAGTTGCGCTATCTCCAGCTCCAGCAGTCGAAGTAGCTGTATCTCCTCCTCCAGTTGGTGTTGGAGACTCTTTGGCTCCTCCCGAAGAACTGGCTCGTCTCTGCTCCATAAATCGCTTATAGGCGAGGAATTCTTGGTACTCGCTGTCATCCACCTTGGACATTCTTTTCACTCTTTTTCTTGTATTTCACCAACCCGAGAACTCGTGTTTACGGTGTTGCTTGATTTTTTCCCGCTTGTCACCTGCTTATATTCTCGAAAAGGAATGAAAAAAATTAGTACGTCATAATTTTCCATCCACGATCGAAAAGTGTCCCCAAATTATCACTGTGCCCCCACTTTGTGTCCTCGTGCAAATTTCGCTTTCGAAATGTGTTCAAACTTTTTTTTCAACTTGGACACAACATGGCAACTCAAAAGAGACAGACTATTCGCTTGGTGGGACTCGACGTCCCTGCAAACTGCCCCAACTACCCTGGAGCTCACGTTTCCGTACACAACAAGTGTGTATCCCGTCGGGTCTACGACAAGCAGCGCGGAAAGTTCTTCACTATCTGCTCCATCTCCGGACTTTCCTACTCCAACTGCAAAAACGCTCAGTCTTCTGTTAGGTAAGGAGGGAACTGTGTGAAGAGAGGGAGGAAGGGAAGAACAAAGAGGAAGGGAGGAGTACAGAGATAGGAAGAGCTAGTAAGCGCCTATCTTCTTGAATAAATAAAAAAACTTTCAAACTCTTTTTCTTTTTTTTTTCTTTTTTACTCTACAACAAAGGCTTCGTCTGCCAGCCGAGTTAACTGGAGGATGAAGAGTAGCCAGGACTCTACTACTTCCTCATAGACCTTTCCCGAAGGAGGGTTGAACCAGCGAGCACACTGGTGGGGACTGAGGTTCGCCTCCTCGGTCAGCTCTTCCTCTGTGCTCAGTCCATGTTCCTGATAGACTTCCAGGGTCAAAGCCATTTGCACGCTCCTCATGGTCATTGCATAGTCCATCAAAGTCCCGTGAGCCGTGTAGAGAAGGTGTGCGCTCTGCCCAGTGTCCCACCCCCTTGGATTCACGTGTGTAAACCCCTTGTCCCTTGTGTACTTGGCCACCAAGCCCTTGGCTCTTTGCACCAGCCGTATGATCGGAGAGAAGAGAGAGGGTTGGTCCAGAGGGCAGCAGTCGTAAGGCAAGAGCACTCTCTCAATGCCAGAGTGCACATTGAGGAGTATCTCGGGCTCGGCCAACTGGAGGAACTGGTCAGTCGCCATGCTCTCCAGCTCTGAAAAGGGGCTGGGCCCTGGCCAGTCCACAGAACCCTCCTCTTGCGCGCCCAGTTCTAGGTCAGGACAGGGAAAGTTCCGGTTCAGATCCACTCCAAACCGGTTGGTCCGCAAACACCCCCTTTCTGGGTCGCTCTCGATCTCTTGCCTTCCCCACACGTTGACCACAGGCAACACCCAGAAGCGCACTCCTTTCTCGTGAAGATCGTCCAATAATGGGCTCAAAGTCTCGTGGTATCGTTTACCGTACAGAAGGGTGATCAGGTGGTAGCATATCTCCGAGGAAATCACTTCCCTGGCGTGCTGTCCGCACACAACGCCCACTGTCAAGTTACTCCTTCGGTCTTCAGGTCCCACGGCATACCACTTGTCCACCAGAGAGCCTTCCTCCATGTCCATTCCTACCGTGAGAGTGTGCGAACGGTACCCTCGACCCGATCCTCTCTTGCTGTTGGCCAGTATGTAACGAGTGTTGTGGTACTCACCGAGAGAAAGGGAAGAGCGTACCTTCTTTTCGGGAAGGGGTTCTCGGCTAGTGGAAATGCCATAGAGAAAGAGAAGAGAGAAGAGAAAGATCGCACAAGCTTGCAAGTGTTCGGTATTCATTTTTATTTCAACTTTCAGGGAAGGGTGAACTGAGGGTTTTGTTCGACCAGGGGGTCGTTTGCATACATCGGCTTCGGGGCCACTGGCATGCATCCAAAGGTTGCCCGCACCTTGTCTTGGTCCACCCACACTTGCATGGATCGCTGTCCCAGGGCAGGCCAGCCCAGCACCTGACAGGCTTTCTTCATGGGGTAGCCCATAATGTCGACAAAGGCGCCAATCACACTGTTCTTGGTCTCGTGCAGAACCACTGGGTTGACCGAAGGGAAGAAGGGTATTTCGGTGCACTCCATGTCACTAGAACGTACCCCTATTCGACTTTTGGGAAAGCCAAAGTGCACATGACTATAGTCGTTCTCGCGCAGGCAGAACATGTCCTTCACGGGGTTGTAGCGAATGTCCACGTTCACCAGATTCTTATCGTCGCTCACGATCAGGGGTCGCTTGTCCACTCGTCCGTCCCGAAACCAAATGCGATAGAACATCAGCTCTTTGGGAAGAAGAAGTACCAAGAACTCGGGAAAAACAGCAAGGTGCTTCTCCTGAATGTTCCACTGGTCAAACAGCTCAAACAAGATATAGGCTCTCTGGCATTCCATAGGCTTTCGTCTCACCCCAAACAACCATTGCTTGTGCTTCTCTGCAAGCTGTTCGGAACCAGTTCGCCCTCTCCCCAACAGTGCTTTCTTCTCTCGTTCGTAATCCATGTGTTCAACTTGTGTCCGAGTTTTTTATTTCAGTTTTCTTTTTTTTTTTTCACTTTTTGTGTTTTGGTGAAAAATTGGTACGTCACAATTTTTCCTCAAAAACAGGCCTCGAAGGAGTTGTCGAAGAAGGTATAGCGACAGGGGGCCTTCTTGTGGAGAAGAGCAAGGATGGAGTGGGAAGCGCTCGCGTGCTTGTGCCTCACCAGAACCAGGTGGTAAAGACGTTTGAGGAACACTTGCTCCCCTCGGTTGCCCTTGCACCCTTCGATCAGTTGGAGTAATTGTTGGTTACGGTGGGCAAATTGCTTCTTGTGGTCGCTAGCGTTCGCTGGAGAGTGAAGCACCCAGGTGGTGTGTACCAAGTGGTAGCGGGCGGAGCACAGATTATTCACAAACTCCTGTCGTAGGGCGCTCTCATCCTTCACTGCCTCTCGCACCCGTTCCATGAACTTTTCGGGTTGCTTGCAACACTCAGCCTCCATGGACACTCGATCCGTGCGCAAAGAGCTTGTGGAAAACCCTTCACAAAGGAGAGGGGCCACCTTGACTGCCAAAACGGCCTTCGAGGAGGGTTTGGGCAAGGAAGAGCTGTTTGCCTGTCCAGAAACAAGAGAGAAGCAAAGGCCATCCCAAATGCGAGAGGGTGCCTCGAAGCGGAGCCATATCCACGCATCCATGGTCGTGCGATGGGTCATTGCCACTCTCTGGCCAAAGCGAGTATGCTTCACACACCAATACACCAAGAAGCAGCGGGCATCCATCTGTCCCCGTTGCTGATCGACTGCTTTTTGTACGTTTCGGTCTCCCTTGACCACGTGGAGAGGAGTGGGCTTGGCGGGAGGAGTGAGTGTGGTCTCCTTCTTCTCCAGGGAACGGGCCACGTCTTCCGAGGAACGGTCCTTGGGCACACGGTCATGTGCCACCGATAGGGTGTCAAGGGCTCTCTGGTATTCTTGAGGAGAAGGGAGTTTGGCTGGATCCATCTGCAAGGGAGGGGCGGGAGCGGGAAGCGAGGGCTTCCTCTCGCTCCAGGGGTCAAGGGTCCGTCCGATCAACCTCAGGTTATCGTATTGAGAGGCCCCTTGTCTACTCTGCACGTGGCTGGTCAGGTAGCGAATGTACGCTTGCCAGAGACCGGCCAACTGCTGGTCCTCCTTCTCCAACCATTGGTACAGTTGTTTGGCCGCCCTCATGGCCATGGTACGCTTGTCGGGCGCCTGGATATCGAGCACGGCTTCGCCAAAGTTGCGCGCCCACCCGACCAACAGATCCAAAAACTGCTCTCCCTTCACCGGGCCCAACCGTTCGTAAAAAGTGGTCGTGCGCACTCCGTCCAGCATGCTGACGGCACGATCCAGTTCACCCTTGGCCACTTGGGGTTCCTTGATCATGATCACGTGATCAAGGCGCTTGCCCAAGTCTTCCATCACTCTCTCCAGTGTCCAGGAGGTGGGCGTCTTGTCTCGAATAAGGGGAACACCCGTAGGGCGGAGCAAGGGCAGGGACTCTTGGAGGAGCAAGTCCTTACCCTCCTTCAAGTTGTTGAACTGAGGAATGCCTTGCAGACCGATGATGGAGGAGAAGTCACGCAATATACGGATGGAGGCGTTCTTGTACAACGCCTTGTACTTGGGGTTCTCTCGGTTGATGACCGAACGGACCATGAGGATGGCCAGTAACCTCAAAAAGTCGTAAGCCGCGTTGGCCTGTGCCTGAGAGATGCCGGGTACAGCTTCCAGGGTTCGCCAGAACTGCATGGGAATCACCGAGAGAATGGCCTCCTTGGAGGTGTTGTCTTGATCCCGATGGAATCGTTCAAAGGCGACAAAGAACAGTACGAGGGCTTGGTAAGCATCAATGCCCATGGCAGGAATCCAGCGAGGCGCTCGTACTGAACTGGGCCACAAACGTGCCACAGGTAAGCCAGTGGGCGTTTTTGTCGATGAGGACGAACTGGCAACCAACTGGTCAGCGCCAGCACCAATGCGGTTGGTCGTCCTTGCCACAGTGGGAGCGGGGTCGTTCCAGTTGCCAAAGTTGTCTCCTGCCACAGAGAGCGATCCATCTCCCGCGTCACTCTGGTCTCTGGTAAACGTCTTTCGCAGCAAGCCCGAAAACGAAAAGGTAGGCTTGTCCTTGGGCTCTTGGCCGGTGTCCACGCGGACTGCATTGTCGCTATAGCGGAAGAACCTGCTATCGGGATAGGTGTTTGCCAAGGCCTCGAGGAGTTGGGGGTCGTTGGCCACATTGATCTTGGCAGGCTGGCCCGAGCCAGGCACCTTGCGAACGCTCTCCTCACCTCCTCGAATGGCGTTGAGCAGGCCATCAGGCTCCTCAGACACTCGCTCCAGGAAGGAACGTTTGCCTTTGTTGGGATCGGGCACTTGGGAGTTGGGCTTCAACTGCCAATCGGCCTTATCCTCCTCCTCATCGTTGAGATCGTCTCCTCCCTCAAAGTCGTCCTCCAGATCACTCTCGGAGAGTTCCTTGGTCAGTTCCTCTTGTTCGAACTTACTGACCATTTCTCCGGGGTCTTGGTCACTGTCGTACGCCACTTGTTGAAAAATGAGGTCATTGGGGTCCTCAGAATAGAAGGGGCCCGAGTCCACGGAAGGGATAGTGACAAGAGCTTCTCGTTCATCGGAAACACCATCTCCATCAATGTCATTGGGATCGAATCCTTCCTCTCTGGCACTCTCCTCGATCACATTCTCCTCTTCCTCGAGGGTTTCCAGTTGGCTATTGGCTTCGGTAATCTGTGCTTGGGCTTGTGCGATTTCTGCCTGACTATCTGCCTCTGCTAGAGCTCGTTCAGCGGCTTGTTTCTGTGCCAATTGTCTGGCTTGTTCCTGTTCCAAGCGAATGCGCTCTCGGTACAGTTGCTCACGGAAAGCCCTTTCTTCCTCATCGCGCGCACGGGCTTCTCTTGCCAATCGCCTTTGCTCCTCAGCAGGGTCGGTGGGCTCCACTTCAGTAAGAGCCTCTTCTTCGGCAGTAAGAGCGACTGCTCCCCCACCCGCACCGAGATCACCGCCACCAACTCCGGCCCCAGCGAGACCAGGTCCTCCCGCGTCCGTTCCGGTTCCTGCATCAGGAAGATCGGGAGTATCGATATCAGGCCGTGCCTTCTTCTCCGAGTCTTTTTCATCGTCATCTTCTCCTTCCTTCTTCCTTCGCTTGGCTTCCTCATCGTCTTCATCTTCATCTTCACCCTCTTTCTTCTTTCGCTTGGTCTCGTCTTCATCTTCTTCTCCATTTTCCTCTCCTTCTTTTTTCTTCCTTCGCTTGGCTTTTTGGTCTTCAGTTTCCTCTCCTTCTTCCTTGTCGGTATCTTTCTTCTTTTTCCTTTTGGAAGTAGAACTGTCAGCGTCTCCTTGATCATCGCCATCTTGATCACCCTTCTTTCGCCTTTTAAACTTGCGCTTTACCGCAGAACCCGCCTCACTTGCCTTCTCTTTGGCCTTACGCTTGAAGCCAGACACCTTTTGTTTGGCCGAATCCTGTGCAGAAGTCACTCTTTTTTTCAACTTCTTTTTCTTCTTCTTTACGCTAGAAACGGCGTCAGAGGCTCCTTTGGTTAATTTCTTTTTCTTCTTCTTTAGGCCAGAAACGGCATCAGAGGCTTTCTTCTTCAACTTTTTCCTCTTTTTTTTATAAAGCCGACCAATCATCTCCGGATCCACGAGGTCATCAAACATCTCCTCGCCAATCTCCTCGCAAAGGTATTCATCCTCCCCACTATCCGTGTAGGTATAGGAACTGGAAGGTTCGTCCCAGGAACTACTGTCGGAAGAGGATGCCATGAAGTTGTTTGTCGTGAGGTTTGCCTAGATTGCTTTTAATGATCGTATTGACTCTCTCTTACTTTGTTTGCTTTGACTTTCGAAATGACATGGTGAACTTGACCTTGCGCATACGATCGGCAAGATGGTGGAACGCGCTTCTGGAGGACTGCCTTCCCTCTTCAGGTTCGTTGGAGGTTGTGTTACGTGAGGGACGACTACTCATCGACCCAGACTTTTCTTCCTCCTCGTCACTCGAACTTGCGGGAACGGAAATGGCCATGGTCTCGGTGGAACGGGACTCGTAAGTGTATGCGGGCATCATCGAGAAAAGGTCGCCCATGGCATTGTGCGAGCTGATCATGAGGGCAAATGCATCTCTCTTCCGTCTGTTCTCCTGTTCCTCGATCAGTTTAGCGGGCCACTTCATCTCGACGATCTCTTCAATGGTGGGCCGAACACTGGGATGCTGAAACGTGACATCAAAGAACTTCATCCATTCCTGGTAGTCTTCCTTGAACACGTTCAAGCGCACTTTCCGGTTCACAGGACCACTGTACAGGTTGGCCATGATTGAAGAGGCCAGGTCAAAGATCACATCCTTGTCTATTCGGTCATCCTCAATGTCGAAATCCACAAAGGGAAAACAATCTTGGATCAACGCAAACAAACAGGTGCACATGGCCCACACGTCCACGTCGCTTGGCAAGTACTTGCGATTGAAGTTTGCGGGAAGTAGTAGTTCGGGAGCACAGTACAAGAGAGAGCCC
>Ga0180435_10003963_pt1 | contig 14710 bp, 8 predicted proteins | sample SS_ome_3_FD_132467 | JGI IMG/M metagenome (GOLD analysis project Ga0180435, IMG submission 132467) | Hypersaline lake sediment archaeal communities from the Salton Sea, California, USA - SS_3_S_1 metaG | ecosystem: Environmental > Aquatic > Non-marine Saline and Alkaline > Hypersaline > Sediment... | reverse complement strand
GATCCGATTGAGCAAAACCGCAGGCATAGCAGGCTATGTCGAGGTTTTGCGAGTGAGGTATCGGGCAAAGACGGGCGGAAGCCGAGATGGCAAAATGTGAAGTTATTTTTGCGCGAACCCTTAGACCCCGTATCCTACAAAAACCGGGATACGGCCGCCTTCACAGCTTCACCCATTGCCTTTGCAGACACTTCTAGCCCCACCTTGACGTCCTTCCAGGCCTCTCCACCGGTTTGTTTGACCTCTTCGAGTTTTTCCTCTGTTTCTTTCCGCTTTGCCCGCAGGGATTCGATCTGTTTTTGTAAAGCCGTCCGTCCTTCTGCATCCGCCTGGTCAACCTTGGCCTCAAGCTTGTCGATCTCTGCGTTCCATTCATCTAATTTCGCCTGAATCTTTTTAACATAGGCATCTCTTGACTCACTCATTATTACCTCCCTCTTTGTCGAAGTTGATCTATGTTATTGTCCGATTAATATTATAAACCGACCGTCACAAAAGGATATACATGATTCCATGTATTTGGCATTTGAGCCCCTTAGGCATTCTTCTTCAGAAGGGAAGTAAACTCCTTTTGGGTGATCACTTCCACGCCGCGTGCCTCGGCATCGTCCAACTTACTGCCCGGAGAGGCACCGGCGACCACATAATCCGTATTTCCGGAGACGGATGACGTCGCCCGCCCACCGAGGGCCTCTACTTTCCTCTGTGCATCATCTCTCGTATATCCCTCCAGGTCACCGGTGAAGACGAACGTCTTGCCTGCCAGGGGCGCTTGGTCGCCATCCCCTCGAACCGAGCGAACTTCCATCCCCTCTTGAAACAGCTTTTCCAAAACAGCCTGGTTTTCCTCCGCTGAAAAAAACCGCGTCACACTTTGTGCAATCTCGGGGCCGATCTCAGAGATTCGCTCGATGTCTTTTGTGTCTGCCTTTCGAAGCGCATCCAGTGTTCCATATTCCTCCGCCAAGATCCTTGCCACCCGCCGTCCCACATGACGGATACCCAAGGCATAAAGAAACCGGTCCAGGCGGGGCTTCTTGGTCCGTTGAACCGCCTCATAGAGTTGCCGGGCCGACTTGTCTGCAAATCCGTCCAGCTTAAGAAAATCTTTTACCTCAAGGGTATAGAGATCCGCCATGTTTTCTGCGAGTCCCTTTTTCACAATGTCTTGCGCTGTCTTCTCCCCGAGTCCTTCAATATTCATTGCATCCCGTGAGGCATAGTGAACGATCCGTCCGATGCGTTGCGCCGTACAGGTAAGCCCTGCGGGACACAGATAATAAGCGCCTTCCTTTACCACTTGGGCCCCACATGCGGGACAGGTATCCGGCATGGAAAACTTCCGCCCCCGTTTTTTCCCCGACTCGGGCACTCGGGCCAACACCTCCGGTATCACATCCCCGGCACGAACAACCCGTACCCGATCCCCCGGTCGGACATCTTTTCTACGAACCTCATCCGCGTTATGCAAGGTGGCCCGGCTCACCGTCACCCCACCGACATCCACCGGTTCCAAAAGGGCGACCGGCGTTAAAATGCCGGTCCGGCCCACCTGCACCACGATCCGTTCCAGGCGCGTGACCTCCTGCTTCGGTGGAAATTTCCATGCAATCGCCCACCGGGGGCTGCGATGCCGTGCACCCAATTTGTCCCTCAAGGCATATTGATCCAGCTTAAGAACGATGCCATCGATTTCGTAATCAAAGTCATCTCGCTGTTGGGACAGCTTTTTGTGATAGGCCGCGATCTCTTCAAAGGACGAACATCGCTTGTTGTGGGGATCCGTTTTCAGGCCCCATCGAGGGAATTGCTTGAGGACCTCCCAGTGGCTGGTAAAGTGCCCGTTTTCCGAATAGAGAACGTCATAAAAGAAAATGTCCAGCGGCTTTTCCGAAACCTTGCGCGGATTGAGATGACGTATCGTTCCCGCTGCGGCATTTCGGGGATTGGCGAAGGCCTCCTCTCCTCTTTCCACCCGCTCCTGATTCAACTGATGGAACCCCTTCTTGGGCATAAAGACCTCCCCGCGAACGGAGAGAAAATCAGGCAAGTCATCATTCTTCCGGAGACGCAGGGGAAGCGATCTAATCGTCTTGAGGTTCGCGGAAACGTCCTCCCCTTGTCGGCCGTCACCCCGGGTAGCCCCGTAGAAAAACACGCCACCCCGGTATACGACCTCCACCGACAAGCCGTCGAACTTGGGCTCAGCAATATACGTGATGTCCTTCGTGTCCGTGTTGCGACGTATGAAGTCGTCGAATTCGCGAATCTCTTTTTCCTCCAGAGCGGCGTTCAGACTAAGCATGGGTGCACGATGGTCCACCTTTTTGAGTTTATCAAGGGGGGGTGCCCCGACTTTTTGGGTGGGAGATTGCGCCGACTTCAGCTCGAGAAAGGCCTTTTCCAACTCCTGAAGGCGTTGGAAGAGCTTGTCATATACGGCATCTGAAATCTCGGGCCTGTTCTTCACATAGTAAAGGTAATCATGGTATTCAATTCCCTCTCTGAGGGCCTGGATTTCTTTTTGCGCCTCTTCCTTGTCCAGCTTGTCAATATCCTTAAACGATGTGTCCGGATTTTTTTTAAAGTCCATAACCGATCATTTCCTTTTAAAGAGCTTCACAAGCGCCTTCACATCCTTCGTGTTGATCACGTCATCCGGTTCCAGCCACCCCCTTCTTGCCTGATCCACGCCAAAGCGCATATAATCCAGGTTGGTAATTCGATGGGCATCAGTGGAAATCGCCATCTTTACACCCATCTCTTTGGCTCGCTTACAGTATTTTCCCGACAAGTCCAAGCGGTCCGGATGGGCGTTGATCTCAAGAAAACATCCCCTCTCCCCGGCGGCCCGTATCACTTTCTCCATGTCCACCTCATAGGGTTCCCGCTCGTTGATCAACCGACCGGTGGGATGAGCAAAAATATTGAAAAAGGGGTTATCCATGGCCCGAATGATCCGTTCCGTTTGTTTTTTGGCGGATAGGTTGGTGTTGTAGTGTACGGAACAGACCCGGAGGTCCAACTCTTTTAGAATCTCATCGGGAAGATCCAAAGATCCGTCTTCAAGGATATCGACCTCTATGCCTTTTAACAGCCTCAGTCCCTTGAGTTTACCATTGATCCGGTCAATGGCCTTTATCTGTTCAGCCAGGCGCTCGGCATTCAGCCCATGGGCCATACTCACCCTTTTAGAATGGTCGGTGATCGCCAGGTACTTGTAATTACGCTCCTGAGCGGCTTCGGCGAGCGCTTTTAAATCGTGATGTCCGTCGGTCTCTTTCGTATGGGTGTGGAGGTCACCGACGATGTCTTCCCTTTTAATCAGCTTCGGCAGTGTCCCTTTTTTAGCGGCTTCGGTCTCACCGCTACCCTCCCGCAATTCAGGCTCTATGTAGGGCAAATCCACGTGTTCATAGACTTCTGCTTCCGTCTTTCCAGCCAGCCGGTTATCTTTTTTGTCGAAAACGCCATACTCGTTAATCTTAAGGGCCCGGGCCACCCCCAGCTTTCTGACCGCAATATTATGCGCCTTGGACCCGGTGAAATAGTGTAGCGCCGCCCCGTAACTTACTTGGGGCACCACACGGACATCTACTTGAAGTCCGGAACGAAGGATCACCGTAGAGCGGGTTTTTCCCTTCGACACCACTTGGGTGACGTCGTCATATTTGACCAGCCGCTCCATGAGATCGGACCCCTTCTTGCACGTAACCAGGATGTCCAGATCGCCCACGGTTTCCTTTCTTCGGCGATAACTGCCTGCGACAACGATATCTTTTACTCCCTTCTCCTTCTTCAAATAATCCGCCAGGGGCTCTGCTCTCTCTTCAGCCTCTATGAGTTTGATCCGCTGTTTTCCTTGATCTCCCTCGAACCGCTTCACCTCTTCAAGAATTTTCTGCTCCGTTTTTTCGCCAAACCCGTCCAGAATGCGGACTTTATTCTCACTGGCCGCCTTTTTCAGGTCTTCTATGTTGGTGACACCGAGTTCCCGGTACAAGGCACTGACTTTCTTCGGCCCCAAGGTGGAAACTTTCAAGATCTGTGTCAGTTCGGGCGGGACTTTCTTTTCCAATTCTTCCAGCTGGCTGAGCTTTCCGGTATTGACGACTTCTTCCACCTTTCCGGCCAAATCTTTGCCCAGCCCCGGTAAGTCCGACAAATCCTCTCCCTGGGCCAGCATATCGGAAACGCTTTGCCCCAACCCACCAACGATCCGCGCTGCATTTCGATAGGCCCGAACACGAAAGGCATTGGCGCCTTGAATTTCAAGCAGATCGGCGACCTTGGAAAACACCTCGCTTACATCACTGTTATGAATCGGCATCGCTCCGGCCTCCCCATTCCTATCCCTAACATGTTAAAACGATAGAGCCGTTTCATACATAGGGTAAATCCCTTATTTTGCCCTTGACCGGACACCCCTTTTCACGCTTCCCCTAATCCCCCATCACCGCGGGTAGATCGCAAGACGGAGAATACTCGATTAACCCCATTTACCCTCGGATCATGGCCCTGGTAGCATACTGATATTCACAATACTCTCGGAGAACTTCCAGGAGATGAGGCAACTAGAAAGAAGGGGGTGAGAAAAATGTTATTCGTCCATATTGTGATGGCCCTTATTTTCGCACTGATCTTTACCGCCATCATCGTAGGCGGTTTCCGACAAAGGGGGCCATGGGCCAGCCTGGCAATGTTCTTTATTGTACTTTTCTTGGCCACGTGGGCCGGCGGTATCTGGATACATCCCATAGGACGTCCGTTGTGGGGCACCTATTGGCTGCCTTTTTTGGCTGTGGGGCTGATCGTCGCCCTCTTATTGGCTGCCGTGGCACCCATTGAAGGCGAAGAATCGACGGTCAAACTGGTGGATCAAAAAAAGCGAAAAGAGGAAAAACGCGCCGTATTGGGCGTCCTTGGGGGTTTTTTCTGGGCCTTAATCATCGTGCTCATCGCCGCCATCATCGCCCGATACGTCATCGACGGAACCGGGTGGTTTGGATAAGAAGTACGGCTTCGGATCACTTTTTTCCCCTATAGCCACAGTAAATTTGGCCTATAATGAGTGGCACAATGCTACAACCCAAAATCAGGGCCATTCCCGCGTGACCGGGGTAAGCCAGATCCAACGCCAAGGAAAGGCCCGGCAAAAAAAGCGCCAACAACAAAAGCAGGGTACATAAGGCCAAGGCCCCCCAAACGAAAGGATTGCGGGTGACATCGTTGCGGATCCATCCCGACCCGTGATCCCGCATGTTGAATACGTGCCAGAGGCGGGCAAACGCGAGAGTCAGGAAGGAAACCGTAACCGCTTGGCTTGCCGGTAGCTGCAGGGTCTCAAGCGCAATACCGAAAGCGGAAAGCACCGCCGTGCTTATGACTACACCGTAAACGATGATCGTCCACCAGTGCCGTCGGGCGAGAATCGGCTCCTTCGGGTTCCGGGGCGGCAAGAGCATTTTGGACGGATCTCCCTTCCCCACACCCAAGGCAAGGGCCGGAAATACATCCCCGATCATGTTTAGATAAAGGATCTGGAGAGGAAGGAGCGGCAACGGCGCCCCCACGATCAGAGCAAACACAACGATCATGATTTCACTCACATTGCCGGAAAGCAGATAGAGGATAAATTTTCTCAGATTGTCAAAAATGGCCCGGCCCTGCTCGATGGCTATCAGTATGGTGGCAAACGCATCGTCTTTGAGTACCATATCAGCGGCTTCCACTGCCACCTGCGTCCCCCGGCGTCCCATAGCCACTCCGATATCGGCCTTTCGCAAAGCCGGGGCATCGTTGATACCGTCACCGGTCATGGCAACTACGGCACCACTATTTTGGTGCAACGTAATCAGGTCCAATTTTTGCTCCGGGGTTACCCGAGCAAAAATGTTCGCCTCTTGTAATCGCCTACCCTCTTCACGGCTTAGCCGCCGGTTCAACTTGAGTTCACCACCCGCAATAACCGGGGCATCCGGATCTTTTACCACGCCCACCTGGACGCCAATGTTTTTGGCTGTAACCGGTTGATCCCCGGTAACCATGACGACTCGGATCCCGGCCTTGGCACACCGGGCAATGGCCTGAGGCACTTCTTCTCTGGGCGGATCCAGGAAACCGAGCAGACCAACAAAAGACAGGGATTCGTACGGATCAGCGTCCTTGCCGGCTTCACTTTTTTCCGCCACGGCCAGCACCCGGAGTCCCTCCTCGGCCATTTGCCTGTTCTTGTCTTGCCATACCTTCAGCGCCGACTCGTCGAAGTCAACCGTCCCCTCCGACGTTTGAACCTGTGAACATGTCTCAAGTACCGCTTCCGGCGCCCCTTTGACGGCGACCCGGTACTGATCGTTTTCCTCATGAAAGGTGGCCATCATCTTCGTTTTGGGATCAAAGGCCTCTTCGCGGACTTCCGGAAACTTCTCAAGCAGGCCCTGACGGTCTTTTCCCACCATCCGGCCCAGGGCCAACAGGGCCACTTCCATGGGATCCCCCACCCCCCGAACCGCCTTATCGTTACGATCATCACCGGACAGCGCTGCGTTGTTGCACAAGACACCCACCTGAATCGCCTCGACGACCCGTGCCTGAGAAGAATTCAAGTCGAGACTGTCTCCACTCACCACATACTCCGCAGCGGTTCCCGAATCCGCCTCGGCTGTCACTATCTTGGTAACCGTCATCCGGTTTTCCGTCAGAGTACCGGTTTTGTCGACGTAGATAATGTTCGTCGCTCCCAGGGTTTCGACTGCAGACAGTTGATTCACCAGAGCATTGTGAGCCGCCATGCGCCACATCCCCCGCGCCAGAGCGATGGTGGCTACGATGGGCAGGCCTTCAGGAATCGCCGCCACGGCTAGAGCGATAGCGGTTTCTACGACCGTAAAAACGTCTCTGCCTGTGGATATGCCAATAACGACTACGCCGACGGCGATGGCGGTGGTTATCCAGACCAGACTTCGTCCAAGCCGATTCAGTCGTTTTTCCAGAGGCGACACATCTTCCGTTGCCTCCTCGGTAAGTTCCGAAATCCGCCCCAGTTCGGTCCCCATACCAGTGGCCACCACCACACCCTCTCCGGTGCCACCGGAAATCGCCGTTCCCTTAAACAGCAGGTTGGTTCGGTCGGCGAGCACGGCGTCCTCCGCCAAGGGATCGGTCCCTTTATTCACCGGCACCGATTCCCCCGTCAGGGCGGACTCGTCCACCCGCAAGCGGGATGCCTCGGTCAACCGAATGTCTGCAGTTACGATGTCCCCGCCGTCCACCACCACCACATCGCCCGGCACCAGATCAACGGCGGGAATTTCCTGCACTTGCCCCGATCTGCGGACCTTGGCCGCAATCCGAGTCATTTTTTGCAGGGATTCCATGGACCGCACCGCTCGCAGTTCGGTGAAAAACCCAATAGCGCCGTTTAGAAGAATCGCCACCACAATGGATATGCCTTCCAACCATTGCCCGAAGGCGAAAGAAAGCCCCGCCGCCACGACCAGCAATAGCATGATCACGCTTTTGACCTGGTCCACCAGAATGGCCCAGGCGGATCGGGCTTTGCTTTCCCGAAGTCGGTTGGCCCCGTACCGTTTGCGCCTTCGCTTGACCTCATCCGGCTCAAGGCCTTTTCCGATGGTCACCCCCAATTCCCGCGCAACGTCCTTGGCCGAACGGCTCCACGGCTTATCGGGAACCGGGTCAGGTGATCCGATCTTGTGGTCGTCTGGAGAGTGTGGCATGATTGTATCCGAAGAAGTCAGGGAAAAGATAACCCGCCTCCTCATGGGGCGGGCCGTTAACGCTAAAGTCGCATGGGAAACATGTCACAATGAACTCAAAAGCAATACTATTCTGTATTTAAAGATTTTTTAAGCGATGTTGCCGTTCAGTGTCAATCAAGCACCGTGTCCCTGGGAGGCGACCTCCTTTTCCGCCCGGGCAATCCGTTTCTTCGTCTCTATGACACTGTCCGGGTTCAAGGAAATCGAGTCAATGCCCGCCTTCACCAGGAAAGCGGCGAACTCTGGATAATCACTTGGCGCCTGTCCGCAGATGCCCACCTTGCGACCGGCTTCATGAGCCGCCTGGATCACATCGGCTATTTGTCGCTGAACCGCTTCGTTTCTTTCATCAAAAACGTGAGCAAGTAACGAAGAATCACGATCTACACCCAAGACCAATTGGGTCAGGTCGTTGGACCCGATGGAAAATCCGTCAAACCGTTCCGCGAATTGATCGGCCAGGGTCACATTGGAAGGAATTTCACACATGACGTAAATCTCCAAGCCCTTCTCCCCTCGCTTCAACCCATTTTCCTCAAGAACATCGATGACCTTGTCCGCCTCGTCGGTGGTGCGACAAAAGGGAATCATGATCAGTACGTTGTCCAGGCCGATGTCGTCTCGAACCCGTCGGATTGCCTGGCATTCCAGAGCAAACCCCTCTCGGTATCGATCGCTGTAGTATCTCGATGCCCCTCGAAACCCCAGCATCGGATTATTCTCGTGCGGCTCGAATTCCGCTCCGCCGATCAGGTCGGCATACTCATTGGTTTTGAAATCGCTCATCCGGACAATTACCTGATGCGGGTATTGAGACGCCGCTATTTTGGCTATTCCCCGCGCCAGATGGTCGATAAAATACTCCGTTTTGCTTGAATAGCCGCGGGTCAGTTCTTCAATTTTTTGCCTGGCCTTCTCATCCTCCAGCGTATCGAACCGAATCAACGCCATTGGATGTACCTGAATGATGTTATTGATAATGAACTCCATTCTAGCCAAACCAATGCCTTCACAGGGCAGCCGCCACCAGCTGAATGCAGCCGCAGGGCTGGCGATGTTCAGCATGATGCGGGTTTGCGTTTCCGGGACATCCAGCCCCTGCTCTGTTGTTTCGTAATCGAGGATGCCCTCGTAAACATACCCCTGGTCCCCCTCAGCGCAGGAAAGTGTTATTTCCTGACCCGTTTTCAGCAATGCCGTTCCCTTGTCCGTCCCCACGATGGCCGGAATCCCCAATTCGCGGCTTACGATGGCGGCATGACAGGTCCGTCCGCCGTGGTCGGTGATAATACCGGCGGCCCGCTTCATGATCGGCACCCAGTCGGGGTCGGTCATTTGAGTCACCAGAATCGTGTTCTCCTCGAATTCTCCTATGTCCTCTGCATTCTTGATCATGCACGCCTTGGCACCAACAATGGAACTGCCGATACTGATCCCGGACAGCAGCCTTTTGCCTTCCTCCTTCAGCACATAGCTTTTCAGCGTACCGGCCTGCTTTTGTGACTGGACGGTTTCCGGGCGGGCCTGGACGATATAGAGTTTATCTTCCTGTCCGTCCTTGGCCCACTCAATATCCATCGGCGTTTCATAGTGCTTTTCAATTTGTTGGGCCCACTTGGCCAGTTGAATCACCTCTTGATCGTCCAGAACAAATCGATTTCGGAGGTCTTCCGGGGTGTCGATGTTTTTTATCTTCACACCTTCCTCCTCCGTGTAGATCATTTGTTTCTCCTTGCTGCCCAGAATCTTATCCACAATGGGACGTATCCCCGTTTTTTCCAGTAAGGGTTTAAATACCTTGTATTCATCGGGCGTGACCGTCCCCTGAACGACGTTTTCGCCCAGCCCCCAGGCGGCGTTGATAACCACCACCCCCGGGAACCCTGTCTCCGTATCGATGGAAAACATGACCCCCGATCCCGCTTTGTCCGAGCGAACCATCTTCTGAATCCCGATGGAAAGCGCCACTTCCATGTGATCAAATCCCTTTTCCTGTCGATAGGAAATGGCACGATCGGTAAACAGGGAAGCGTAACACCGTTTGCAGGCCCAAAGCAGCTCTTCTTCTCCGGAAACATTGAGGTAGGTTTCCTGTTGACCGGCAAAACTGGCGGACGGCAAATCCTCCGCCGTAGCACTGCTCCGTACCGCCACATCGATGTCGCCCCGATCATATCGGGAAGATAAACGTCGGTAGGCGTCACAAATACCCGCTTCCACTGCTTTTGGAAAGTTCGATTTCACGAAGGCCTCTCGGAGCTGTTTGCCCACTTCATGCAGGGGTTTTTTCTCGGCACTCAGTTCATCGATCCACCCTTGGATCTTTTTTTTGAGACCGTTTTCTTTCAGAAACGCCCAGTAGGCATTGGAAGTCGTCGCAAACCCTTCCGGTACCTCGATACCCGCCTCCTTTAAGGAGCTGACCATTTCCCCTAAAGACGCGTTCTTTCCGCCTACCTCGGCGACATCCCCGGATCCGAGGTCCTCAAACCATCTGATGTATTGTTCTTGTTCCGACATAATTCCTCCCAATCACCGATTTTGGGTACTCCTTATCCAAAGATTCAGTAAAGATCCCGACCCATCCGGTGCAACCAGCCATCGGCGTGAGGTATGGGACTTGCTCTTTTACAGCGAAAATGTGACCGAATCCCGACCATACAACTCCTTCACCTCCTCTTGATACCCGATGCTGATTGGATGTTCTTTCGCCCGGAGGGCGGAAACGCTCAATTGGTCACATGTAATGTCGACATCGAGAAAATATCCCCGATACCGGAGTTCAAGTTTGAGTTCGCTCAGTTCTTCCGGCAGACAGGGATTAAACCACAGGACATCCTCCCGAACCTCGATACCCGTATAGCCGCGTTGTACTTGGTCGACCGTACCCGCCATGGCGCCCAGATGGATCCCCTCCGGTGTCGTACCTCCTTGAATGTCCGCTACATCGCTGCACAGGGCCTCGTTAAAGAGCTCCCAGGATTTGGATCGCTGTTTACGGGTCAAGACCCAGGAATGGACCACCCGGCTTAAGGTGGAACCGTGACTCGTACGCCTTAAATAATAATCGATATTTTTAGGTATGGTTTCGTATTCAAATGTATAGCCCAACTTCTCGAAGATGGTGCTGAGTTCTTCTGCGGAAAGCAGATAAAACAACATCAGGACGTCGGCCTGTTTGGAAACCTTATACCGATTCGGGGTATCGTTTTCCGCACCGAGGATTCTGTCCAATCGCTGAATGTCGTCGTACTTTTGTTGGTAACCTTCCCAATCAAACTCCTCCAAGTCCTCATAGCCTTGAAATTGGCTGATAATGCCGTCACCATGAAAGGGAATGAACATGCGCCGGGTTATATCACGCCACCGCCCTATTTCTTCTTTTTGCAGGTCCAGCCGGAGGGACAGATGCTCGGCGACATCTCCCGGTAATATATCCAGAAACGCCATTGCTCTTTCAATCACCCACACGGCCATCACGTTGGTGTAGGCATTGTTATTCAGGCCCGAACCGTCCGTATCGGGATACCGCTCGTGATATTCGTCGGGCCCCATGACCCCGAGAATCTCGTATCGGTCCATGTCCCGGTTGTACGTGGCCAAACTGGACCAGAACCGGGCGATTTCCAGAATCATCTCCGCCCCATAAAAAGAGATGAATTCGGTGTCCCGGGTGGCTTGATAATACTGATGAATATTATAGGCAATGGCCGAATTCACGTGGCGTTGCAAATGGCTGTTGTCCGGGTTCCAACGCCCCGAACGGGGGTTGAGATGGATGGTTTGCGTCTCTTCCCGGCCGTTGCTGCCGCTTTGCCATGGGAACATCGCCCCCGAATATCCCGCCTCCTTGGCAGCAAAACGGGCTTCCTCGAGCCGTCGATATCGATACATTAAAAGTTCGCGGGTAATCTCCGGCAGGCGCAAGTTGAGAAACGGAAAGATAAACAGTTCATCCCAAAAAATGTGACCCCGGTAGGCCTCGCCGTGCCACCCCCTGGAAGGAATACCTACGTCAAGGTCCATGGTCACCGTGTTGAGGGATGCCGTCTGGAGAAGATGAAACGTATGCAAATGAAGGATTTTGGCTATCCTGGCTCCGCGATCCGGATCCCGATCGGTGAACTTCATATCAAAGCGGTGCCACAGGCGTTTCCACGCCTCCCCGTGCGCCGCCTGAAGTTCGTCAAAGGCTTCCGCACGGCTGACCTTCTTGCACGTCTCCAGACCGATCTCACTGATTGCCGGATCCCGAGAGGTGTAAAGGCTCATCACCTTTTCAATAGTCAGGGTATCCTTTTGATCAGCTTCCAACTCAAACAGCTGGGCGATGTACCCGGTCTCTTCCAAGGTTTCTCGGTCCGGAATAACCAGATGGCCGTTGCGGTATATCCGCGTTCGGGCAGCCTCCGCAATCTCCAACCTCGACTGATTGGTCCGGGCCATCAGACACATAACGTCTTCGGCACCATTGTGGGTCGTCATCGGTTCTAAATGTCTGCTGTTCAAATCCCTGTACCGGGCAACACCGTCGTTTATCACCCGCCCGTCGATGGCGGATCGAAACTGGACCCGCCCCGACCAGTTTTCCGGATGCAGTACCAACTTTTCGGCCGCCAGGTGGGGATCGGCCATGCTTACGATTCGGGTGCTGATCACCTGGGTGATATGGCTCTCGTCATCCTTGAAACGAAAGTTTCGTGTCAGAATCCCCTGCTCCATGTCGAGCTTCTGCTCATACTCCAATAGTTCCACCTTGCTGAGGCTGAACCACCGGCCGTGGTCGATGCGGAAGGAAAGGGGAAGCCAGTTCGGCATATTGACGAGGTCCTCGTTTTCTATTATCTTGCCGGCCATTTCTGTTTTCAACCGGTTGTAGCCGCCGGGAAGATAGGTTCCCGGATAGTGGACCTCATTGGCCGACGCCTCGGCGGCGGCGCCCCGGGTACAGAAATAGCCGTTGCCCAGGGTGCACAGGGCCTCCCTGAGTTTTTCCTTTTTCGGATCGAATCCCTCATATGAGACCGTCCATACACTCATGACGGACCTCCTCCCAATCGCTCGCTCAAACGTTCCAGAAATTCTCTGACCTCTCCGGTGTCGGACAGCACATATTCAGCAAAGGTCAGCTTTGGGGTGCCTCGATGAACCACAATGCCGATGCCATCGCCCGACAGAACCTCGAAGGCGTCTTCGTCCGTGGTATCATCGCCGATGTATACGGCGCGGCTTCGGTCGGGCTTCAATTCCAGCGTTTCCATCATCCAGAGCAACGCGCGGCCCTTATCCCATTCCACATCGGGCTGTAATTCGTAAACCTTTTTGCCCGTTCCCATCCGAAGTTGGGGATATCCGTCCCCGACTTCTTTCACCGCAGCGGCCACCAACGACAGGTCTCTTTCTTTAACCCGGCGATAATGAACGGCGATGGAAAAGCGTTTTCGTTCAACTTGGGCACCAGTGACATCCTGCAATTTTCGGCGCAAGCCACTTTCCACTTCATCCAGCACGGGTAACGCTTCCATTGCCTGGTCGTGTTCGAACGTTTCTCCTTTAGGACCTCGGATATCAAACCCGTGACTGCCGGCGTAAAAGAGAGTATCTATATCGACACGGGTACGTACATCCTGAAGATCCCGCCCGCTGACCACGGCCACCGTTTCCCGACCAGCCAGGTTTTTCAACGTCGCCCGCATTTCCTCTGAGAGGACCGCCGCCTCAGGCCGCTCCACAATAGGCGTCAGTGTCCCGTCGTAATCGAGAAAGATTCCCCGTTGACGATCCTCAAGCCGATGAACGATATCTTCCAGACCTGCCAACGCCGAGGTGAGCCAAGCGGTTCGTTGCTTTTCTTCCAGCTCAAGCAGATCATGTACGACCATGTCCGCCCCTTGCTCTCTCAACTGTTGGGATTGATTCTGTCTGTCCACGCCGATCACATACCGAAACTCACCCTGATAGGCAGCCTCAACCCCGGAAAGCGCATCCTCTACGGCGCATCCGTCTTCTGGCTTGACCCCCAGGCGCCGCGCCGCCTCCAAAAAAATATCCGGCCGAGGTTTGCCCGGCAGGTTCAGCTGTTCACTCACGACACCGTCTACCTGGGTGTCAAACAGATCGGTGATACCCGCCGCCGCTAAGACTGCCGAGCAATTCTTACTCGAGGATACGATAGCGGTTTTCACCCCCTCGCCTTTGAGCTTGCGGATAAGGGAAACTGTTGAATCGTAGACTTTCACCCCTTCTTGCAAGTATTTCAGAAACAACTCGTTTTTCTTGTTCCCCAAACCACAAACCGTCTCCCGATCAGGAGGATCATCGGGAGAACCATATGGAAGCTCCATATTACGCGATTCCAAAAAGCGCTCGACACCGTCATACCGGGGCTTTCCATCCACATATCGGCTATATTCACCGGAAATGTCAAAAGGCTGATAATCGGTGCCCGTTCGATCACTGAGATCCTTCAAATATTTATCGAACATGGCCTTCCATGCCTTGGCATGGACTGCGGCCGTACGGGTCACCACGCCATCCAAATCAAAGACAAAGGCGTTTACATCCCGGATGATACGTGTAAGTGCGTTCCCTCGCATTGTTTCAAATTACTCCCCCGCTGTTTTCTGCTGCGCACCGGCGTTTTCCCTACGTGAAACCAATGAATACACCCCGCCGGGCACTCAAAATCTGATCGGTGACTCTACCAGATAGACCCCACATTGAAATAGATTGAATAGAGTATTCCGGATGGAATAATCGGGTAGAACCACTTTGCCCCCAAACGGTTGTCGTGGCGGCACCGACACCGGCGGCCTGTCGGAGAACCTAACGATCAAAGTCGCTTCTCTGGAAGCTGGGTCAAGCCGCCCCGCGGCCTCCTGTCAGAAAGGAACTTTATCACCGACTTGTCAGGTAACGCCTGGCGGCGT